>Ga0208746_1000213_pt1 | contig 23211 bp, 36 predicted proteins | sample CryBogCBH15Jun09_FD_184623 | JGI IMG/M metagenome (GOLD analysis project Ga0208746, IMG submission 184623) | Freshwater microbial communities from Crystal Bog, Wisconsin, USA - CBH15Jun09 (SPAdes) | ecosystem: Environmental > Aquatic > Freshwater > Lake | place: Crystal Bog, Wisconsin, USA... | reverse complement strand
GCCGTGGGCTTGGGGGTCTGCACGCCAGCCATCGGGACCGCCTGCTGCTCCTGCTTCTGCAAGGTGGCCTGTCCGTACGCTTGTCCGGGCGCGGTGGTCACGGGCTGTGGGCCACGCTGGTTCAGATCAGTCCGGTTGCCGTACGCCGTCCCCGGTGATCCTTCTCTTGATCCACCACGACCCTTACGCGGCACGGAGCCTCCGAATCGTCTTGCGATAGTCCAGCGTTATCTGCACGCGCTCAACGGCGCAGTCCTCACACAAGGAAGCTCGACGGTCGGTGGATGCGAACATGGGATCGACCATGAGGTACGGAACCCACGTCTGACAGCGCCAACAGAGAATCGTGTCCATCACTGTACGTTAGCCAATGGTGAGGCTTCGGGCTGTGAATGGAGCGACCCGAGCAGATCCTTGAGGTTTGCTAGTCCTGCCGGTGGCTGACCGATGGTGGGCTGACCCTGTGCGGCCATCGCCTGCTGCTGAGGGTTGGCAAGACCGGGCTGCTCGTCGGGGTTGGCACCCGGCTGCGTCTGGTCGGGAGCCGGCTCGGGAGCGCCCTGCTGGTTCTGCTGATCGGCCTGCGCCTTCTGCATCTCCTTGTGGACCTGGTCAACGGCGACCTCGAGGGTCGTCCTGCCATCTGCCATCTTGAGGGCGATCTTGGCTACGGTTCCGGGATCGAGCTGTCCTTGGACTGCCTGCTGCTCAAGACCCGAGAGCAGAGCCTTTCGCAGACCGTCCATGCTGATGCGAGACATCTCCTGCTTGGGGTCGCGAATGAGCGGGTCCATCTCCATCGCGGTTTCGATTGAGAGTTCACCGATGCCCACTTTCTGCCCAATCATCACCGCCATCTGGTTTGCATCGGAGCCGGGAAGCGGGTACGTCACCTTGACAAGATCGGTCTCAAACGTGTCGTTGGGGGTGTAGTCGGGGAACTTGCCGACGTTGTTGTCCATGCCGAGCAGGAACAAAGTGGGGCGACTGCCGTAGTACGCCTTCTGAAATGCGATGCCACGGCGGATCTCGGCCTCCATTGAGGCGGCGAAGATCTCCTGTGTCTCTTGGATGTCGGGATCAACGGCTGCTGACATCACCGACTCGCCACGGCGGGCGGTACGGATGTTGGAACCCGACTCGCCGCCCCACTCAGCAGGGATACCGGCGCTCAAACGGGCGCTGCGCTCAAGGCGGTCAAGGGTTGCCTCGGAGTGCTGGCCCGGTGCGGGCGAGATTGTCTCAATGGTGCCGTTCTGAATCACACCACGAATGCCGCTCTTGCCATCGGCGTTCTGAATGATCTTGGGCGAGACACCGTTGGCGCTCGGGTGGGCAACCACCCACTCATCGGGGAACACGTTCCGCATGACAGCGATGGTGTTGAGGGCGTCAAGTTTGGCCTGCCGCTGGAACATGCCCATCATGGCCTCGAACTTGGACATGACCTTGTCAAGTGCGATGCGGGTGGGCACGACCACGGGGCAGATACCTGCGCGGTTAGGGACACGGTCAAGCACGATCTGGCTCACGCCGGTCTGCTGCGTGCCGCTCATGTAGTTGCGAGCCTCGGGAGCTGCACCAATGGCAACCAGCACCGTTTCTTCGGCGTCAACGTACTCAAGGATGTCAAACAGGTCACCGTCGTTGGCCTTGCCGGTGCGAAGAACGGCGGCTGACTCGGGGTAGTTCATCTTGATCCACGCCAGAGGGCGAGCGTCCTTGAAGATGCAGTCGGCTGGCTCCATGTTGTCCGGGTCAATGGTGTCGCTCGGGAACGTGTGCAGCGGATTGCGAACTCGCCAGAACGGGATCTGCCGCTTGTCGTTGGGGTTGAGCGACACGGGCGAGATGGAGACGGGCGAAGAAGCGTAGGCGACCTGGTATCGGGCACGACGACGCATCTTCATGTTCATGTCGTTCATGTCAAACCAACCAAGGGCAGCCAGACGACGCTTGCGTGCCTTCTCCTGCGAACCCTCGATCCCACCACGGAGGGCAGGGAACTGGATGTCGGGCATGACGGAGGCGACTCGAAGAGAGAACTGGTCAATCCCTTGGGCCAAGAGGTTCGCCACGGCAGGCTTCTCGTTGGCGTCAAGCTCGGGAAGCGGAACGGTGACCTCGTTGTTGTAGTGAGACGAGATCTCGCCCATGCGGGACAGGTACGACCCACGAACCCGTACACGTTGTGTATACAGGCTCGCTACTTCTTCGGCGGTCTTTGCCATCAGCCGACCCAGCTCGGTCGCCACGCAGATGTCATGGCGTCATGGGGAACGGAGAGGTTGGGAAGATTCCACTCAAAGAACCACTCAGCCATTACGCAGTCATCCGTTCTGCCGTGCGGGTACTTGGTTACCTCGTCAATCAGTCGCATCGCTACGACCTTGCCATCGCCTCGTCCTGGCAAACGGACCCGCCCGAATCGCCAGTGTGGAGCTATGGTTTCGACTCCATAGTTGGGGTCTGACTTGTTCCTGCTAGTCGTGTGGGGCAGGATGTCAACGTCATTCATCCCGCGCCAGCGACGGACGTGATCGTATTGTAGCATGAACCGTTGCGCCGCATTTGCTTCGACTATCCAAGTTGTGATAGGGAAGCCCAACATGCGGCTGGCGTCCTGCCACTCGTCCATGACACCAACAAATCTGCCCTTATCGGCGGAGTAGTCAAGGAAGTCCGGGGCGTCCATCTTGCGGCGAAGCAGGTCAATCAGGTAGCGCCGCTCAGAGTTGGGATCGTAGATCCACCATTGGACTGACCAGAAGTTGGTGGGGCTTGGGTCAGCGGTGGCAACGCTCAGGCATTGGCTTGAGTCGAGTCCTGCGGGAATCTCCAAACGGTCACGGTCTTTGTCGATGCAGCCGACGTATTGATCGTGGCCGTAGACCCAGGCGTTGGGGACAAGAACCTCAGTGGGGTCCACGTCTTGCTGTTGATAGAGGACGGTGAAACGCTCACCCCGGTTCGCCATGAGGGTTGAAACCTTGGACCACGGGATTCGTCGGGGAACGAGCAGGCATCCTCCGGGGTAGGGGTTGCCTGACTTCTTGTGGTTCTCGGGGTTGTCGCACTTTTCTTCGTAGTGAGCTTTGAAGATGATGTGGTGGTACTTCTTGTCTTTGCGTCCTTCTCCGACACGCTCAGTCACCTCGCCTTCGTCAAAGTCGTCATCGTCATCGCCGGGAGCGGTCATGTCGAGGGCGAACCTGTAGAGGTCGTCCGAGCTGATCCGCTGGCCCTGCAACACTAGCAGTCCACCTGGCTCAAGACGCGTCTCGCACACGTCCTGGTACACGTCCTGCAACGCTTCTTTCTGCTCAAGCGTACGCATCTTGCGGGGGTCTACAAGGTCGTCCCACATCACAAAGTCGTAGCGTCCACCGATGAACGCCGTGTCAATCCCGTACGCCGACCACGTCGGTTCCTTCTCGGAGATGGCGCCGGTTTCGTCATGCTGCATGACCACGAACGCTTCGTTGGTCCAAATCTCCTTGTCGGTAGGTCGAAACCTTCCGAAATCCCCAGCGAGGGTAGCGATGGCATCCTTGCTGTCACCACGCTTGACCGAGTTCGTCTCGCCCTTCTCGGGAAACGGACGCTCCAACGTACGCTTGAGACGCATGACATTGCGCTTGGCAAGGCTCATGGTGGCCGAACCGATCATCCCTCGGATAGAGCGGTTGCGACACGTCAACCACGCAGGGATGTCGTGAACGAACGTGACGGTCTTACCCGAACCAGGGGGGGCGTTGATGACAACGTATTCCTCGTTGGGCGAGTCGAGCAGCTTGACGATGGACTGTGCTGCTTCTTCTTGCCACGGCATCGCAATGCGACCGAAGTACCGCTCTTGGAAGTACGAGAAGTCCTCCAACGCACGCTTGGCCTCGGCGCTGAGATCCGAGTATTTCAGGGGGTTGGGGAGATCCTCGTGGGCCTTGACCAGTTGCAGCTCTCGACCCTTGACGTTGTCCTTCTCCCGATGCTCAAGGCGCTTGGCCGTAGAGACAGAGATCCCGGCTTTCTGTGCGGAAGCAGCCTGTGACCACCCAGCCTCGCGCAGCGCCCAGAACTTCTCTTTTTGAGCAGGAGTTGTTGCCAACGCTTATCCGATCTGATACATTGCGGGAACCAACCTCCCTTGGTGCGAGCGCGGAACCCCTTGCGAAAGTTCGGTGGTTCCCTCGCGTCCCTACGCAGCAGGCGGAGTAGTAGGGGGGGTAGCCTCCGCAGGAGGCGAAGAAATTTTTGTAGAAGAGAGCTTCTTCTCGGGAACAAGTGCCGCCGAGATCTGAGAAGGTTGCAGGTAAGTGGGGGCGCCGATGGCTCCAAGCAGCACCCCAGCGCGCGGGTACTTGTGCTCGATGAGACGGATGCCGGACCCGTAGGCGATTGCCACCAGGCTCCCGATGGCCGCAACCACGGCGGGCTGGCTGATCCCCAGGTGGGCAAGCAGCGATGCGCCGAACCCGACGATGATGGGGGTCACGGAGCGAACGATGGACCGGGCAAGGTCAGTCATGGAGATTCCTCTCATTCCGCCAATACTGGCAGACGAACTCATCATGGATGTGTCGGCCCTTTGCCAACAGCTCGATGGTAGCAGCCTCCACAATGGTCCCGCACTCTTCGCATGACAACCTGTACGTCTGCACGCCTAGATCTTGCCACACCCCGCCGCTCACCACATCCCCCTTGACAGCATCATTCATCTGTGCATGGAGCAAGGTAGAAACTAGAACCTGTTCTCTTTTGTCCTACCACTTGGTAAGTGACCCCTGACCTGCGGAAACGTCTGCGAGCAGTGCTCTTTTTTAGGGCGTGTGATACGATGCGGAGGTCTTCCAGACGACCAGGACCGACAAAGCGGGTGCCCCGGAGAAACACCTTCCCGACCCGGAGTCCTGGATCTAGCTTGTCCCGAGTGATGCTGCCGCCCTTCGGTTGCCCTGCGCCTCGCTTCGCTCGTTGCCTGCTTGCAAGGACAGCGTCGGTGGACGCAGCCTGATCCCGTGGTGGTCTTCTGGTGGAGCTAGAAATGACCCCACTGTGTGACGCCCATATACGGGGCCTCGAAGGGTGCCCGGCTCGGCACTGTCCCGGTCAGTCGCTGGCGATGCTGTCGGACTCGATCGGTTGTAGTAGTTAGTGCGACAGAATCACGACAAACGGAGGGTGACCAGTGGAGGCCCCAAGCATTAGCATAGGCACTCCATCCCACTCCCGAGACACTCCATCCCATCCCAACGTAGACACAACCTAGACACGCACCGGGCCAGCTCGAGCACGACCTAGCTCCCGACAGCCTGCCACCGTCGCCGAGTTTGTATTGGGTTCACACTTGAGAAACTTGTCGTGAATCTATAGACATTGCACGCGCGATTCATTACAGTGACAGCATCACTACTACCAAGGGAGACGGTCACCATGCAAAAACCGATTGCAACCGAAACGAAAACTTACGTGTGCTCGAGGTGCGACTACGAACGGGCGCCAGAATCGGGGAACCCTTTCTGTTATCGCCTGCACTGGCGCGGGGCGTCACTCGTGCGCTGCGACGGCGAGTTCTTGCCCGTACTCGAAAAGACCCTCGGAGCTTGCCCTACGTGCGGGGCGTCGTCGCTGTTCGGCGGCACCGTCGTATGGTGCCCGTGCTCCGGTTGGATCGACGGGGGCGAGGCATGAGCACCAACACTTCGCAGGCTGCAACGCTCGACGCGTTCACTATCTGCCACCTAGCAGAATGGACTACTGCCAACGTTCACGAGAATGATTTAGTGCCATTCACGGACTGGGCGCTGCGCGTTCTGTGGGATGACCCAACGCTTGCCGACATGGGCTGGGCAATCTTGCTGCGTTCTTGGGAGAATCAGCGATGATCCACGCCACAATTCCTACCGCGGCCATCGTGGAGGATAACTACCGCCAGGACTTCGATCAGGACGCGTTGCGCCAGCTCGCCGCCACTATCGGGCGTGATGGCCTGCTACAGCTGCCCATCGTGGAGGATTGTGACGATGGCACCTATCTGTTGTGTGATGGCAACCGGCGCCTAATCGCGTGCCGCGACATACTCGGATGGCAGGAGATCCCCGCGATGGTCGCGCAACCAGGCGAGATCGAAGACCGTGAGACGGCCCAATACATAGCCAACGCGCAAGGTGTAGCCACTAGCCCGCTAGAGGATGGTGACAGATTCCTGCAATGGCAGATCCGCCGCGGTTGGGACGCCGCCACCATTGCGGAGCGTATCGGCAAGACGGTGCCCTACGTCGAGCGTAGGTTGGCAGTCGCGCAATGCTCCGAGCAGACACGAGAGGCGCTACGGTGCGGGCTCATTAGCCTTACGCTTGCCGCTGAGCTCTCGCACCTAGACCAGAATCGACAGCGTCTCGCGTTGGGCTACGCAATGCGCGACGACGTGAGACAGTCTGATCTAGTCGCCTATCTTGCCAAGCTTGCGCAGGACCAGGGGGACGAGGCTCAGGCCGGGTTCACGTTCACCATAGAGGAATGGCACGCCGAGACGGTGGCGCAACGTGAACGCGAAGAGGCTAACGCGTCGTCGATGCCAATGGGCCGCGCCGAGATTGCAGATTACTTGGGCGTTAAGGTGCCTACCGTCTCGCAATGGGCGCAACGCGGCATTCTGCCAGCGCCGGACGGACGCATTAGCGGGAATCCCGTCTGGCTCCCCGCCACGATTCACGCATGGGCCCTAGAGTCTGGTCGTGTGACAGCATGACGCGCAAGATTAAGAGCTACCACGACCGCGGTGCAATGTTCGGGTGCGCGGGCGATGAGTGGTGGATCGAACCCGCCATGTTTGAGAACGTGCCAGCCAGCTCGACAGCGCCAGACGACGCGCCAGCGTTCACACCGATTAGCTCCGACGTGCCTACCGTATCCGAAGATCAGCTAGGAATGTTCTGAAAAGTCTTGCAATGGTGCGCCTAGAGGCGTATCGTTCCAAGTATCACCACAACCCAAGGGAGGGTAATGCAATGACACACGCAATGATTAGCAGCCACGCGGACACGACAAGCGTTTTCGTCCGGGTGAAAGAATGGCGCGACAAGGTCGCGGGGAATTCTTACTTCTCCGCACAAGTTCAAGTGAACGGGGCTTACGCGTTTTCGCTCCCGTTTCAGTACGGCTATGGTGACCAGGCTCTGACCGAAGCTCTCAGCGAGCTGGAGAAGCGCGGCTACGTGGCGACCACTTGCCGCCCGTTCTGGGCATTGCGCGAGCAGGGCATTGCCGCTTATTCGGCGTTCAGCGACGACACCAAGCGCAACGTTAAGGCGTGGGGCACCATTCTTGACGACTGAGCGCGCCGCCGCCGATGGTCCCAGCGTGGGTTCGATTCCCACGGGCGGCACGGTTCCAAACGGAACTAATACAACCAGGGAGGTTAGGACATGACTGCAACACAAACGCTAAGGCTTGACGATGCGCTGGCTGAGAGTCTCACGGATGACGGCTACACCGTCGAGCACGATGGGCGAACCTTCCGCCTGCGTATCTCGCACGACTGCGATGCAACCGTCAACGACTTTGATTGCTACGGGCGCACCGAGCGTTACTCTCACGACTACCGCGACCGCGACACGCAGCGACCTGACGACATGGACGGCAACGCCGAGAAGCTCGACTTCCATGATGGCTGGATCTGGTGGCAGCCGCCTGCCCGCGAAATGGGGCCGCAGCGCGGCGAGCCAGGGTTCACGGAGTTTCGCGCGCAAGTGCTCGAGATTGTGCGGTGGGGGTTCACTGTCGTGTTCCTCGAGGAACTCGGCGCCGCCGATGCCTACGGGCGCGCCGTCGTCGTGAATTACGCGTGCATTGGAGCCGTGGAGCCGTTCACGCGCGGCGACGACCTTGCGGACCTCGTGCGAGACCTTGCGAGCGAGCTGGAATCGGCCAGCGCCTAGCCCAACGTCGAAACGCCGTGAGGCGTCCATCGGGAATGGTCCCCCGGTGCTGATGAGACAGACCGAACTAGGGAGGTTCTAATGCAACGCAACCCCGACGACAGAATGTCGTGTGATCGTGACGCCTGGGAAGGCGGCAACGTCTGCACCTGGACGGGCGCCCGCAAGGACGCCGGGCAGGACGATGGCGGCGCAATCACCTATTGCCCATCGTGCGGCTGGATGATTGAGGTGAACGCGTGACGACGGGCCAGATTGACCGCGTTAGCTGGCTTGGGCTGCGCTGGGCGTTCATCATCGCAGCCTTGGCGCTGGGCGCTATCGGATGGCGGGCTAGTGCTGTCGGTTGGCTCATCGGGCTGGCCGTTGGTGTTGCGCTGGGCGTACGTCGAGAGGTTCGCAGGCGGCGCCGTTGGTCATAAACCCACGTCGGACGACGTAGACACAAGAACGACAGCGTGAGAGTATCCCCGGCCTAGCGCCGGGGTGCTCTCATTCTAGGCCAAGGTCGCCCGACCTTCACCCAGGTCGAAGGACGACGCCGCCACTTGGAGCACACTAATTAGCTCTCTTAGCCTTTCACGTCTCCGAGTCTCCGGCCAGTGGTCGGGAGTGCGCCATTTGGCGGGCGTGGTTCCTCTCACCACCTGCCTAATGTCCACGTGGAGCGACTCGAACTCAACGCTCCGAGCCAGCTTCTCGGAGTCCATCCGGTCCCGCTCACGCTGGGTTGCAATCTTGCGCCGCTCTTGGGGACTCTTGCCGCCGAAGTATCCGAAACGGTTGTCGTTGTTCGCGAGAGCATGGTCAAGACACTCCCCCGCCACCGGACAGCCGCCGCACAGCTCGCGAATCTTGGCAACGTGACTCGGCCCCGAGGGGTCAGGGTAGAAGAACTCGGGGTCCATGCCGCGGCAATGCGCCCTTTCCTGCCACCGATTAGCCATGATGCGCCCCCTCAGGTAGTGCGTACCTTTGCAGCGTACGCTCCCACGCCTCAGCCAGCCAATCTGCCAACTCTTCGGGCGTCATCCCTCAATCTCTTTCATCATCTCCACCATCACACGCAGCGGGACCACGCAATACGCCTCGGCCACGTTCTTGCCTCGACGCTTGACCACCGCCACGCCGTAGTCGGCGCCAGCGTTGCCACGCTCGACCTCAGCCTCGTCCACGAACGATGCCAGTGTGATCTCACGGACCGCCTTGCACTCAATCACCCATCTGGGCCCGAGGCCGGTGATGTCGCCCTTGTCCACGTTGCCAGCCAACGCTCGACGCTCTGCGTGCGGGTAGCCGTGCGCCTGGAAGAAGGCCACCACGTCTGACTCGAAGGTCGTGCCCTTCTGCTTGGAACGGTTAGTCACCATCAACCTCCACAAGCTCGTGCATCTGTCCGTACTTGACCATCGGGCACTCGTGCCAGACATGACCGTGCAGCGCCCTGACCTTGTGGCCGCACTTCTCGCAGCGGTAGTCCCGCATCACGCCTCGCCTCATCGGTTGCGCCTCTCAAGCCACTCGCCGGTCAACATGCCAAAATAGAAAGTCCAGGTGACAATCGAAAACACGGTCCAACCACTCACCACTCAGCCCCTTCCTCGGTGCGCCGGCAGGTGCAGCCGTTCGGGTGGAAGTAGTGGCAGATGTTGACGGTCATCGCTCTTCCTCTAGTGCTGCTCTCATGGCGGCTGCGATGCGGCGCAGCCGCTCGATCTCGTCCAGCAGTTGCCGCTTCTCGCAGGGCCACAGGTCGGCGCAGGCGTGGCAGACCTCGATCTGTTCGCCATTGTGTGTGTCCTGCCAGTCCAAGGAGTGCAACTCCCGCAACTCGTCCAGTTCTACTTCTGTCATGCGGTCGCTCATCGCTCCCCCTCTAGTGCTGCTCGGCAGGTGTCACGGACCGAATCGGGCACTACCCACGGGTCGCCGTCTCGCAAATGTGCTGCCGCCTCACGGCTGATCGTGATGGTCACGGTGTTTCGTGTCGCACGAAACACGTCAATATCTGAAACCGAGTGCTCTGAACGCTTGGAGCGAGCGTGTAGACCGCTTGTTACGTCCTTATCGGAGTCAAGCGACTTGACGTTCATATCGGAGTCGCTCTCCATCGGTTCGGTCGCTCCGTCCATTGCATCAAGCGCATCAATGAATCTTGCAGCGGTGTCGTTCGACAGACGCTCCGCCTCGGTTCGGATGTAGTCGGTGGCGGGCGTGGAAACTATCGGAGTGGATAGTATTTGCGAAGGTAGTTTCGGATCGTCCATCCATCGGGCCTCACCGCTACCATCCATCCACTCATCGACGTGCCGCCAGCGGGCGAAGTTCACTCGTTCCTCAGTCACGGCGACCTCCGAACGTCTTGTCGATCAGTCTGTCAAGCGTGAGGCCCGTTAGGACTGCCAGCACCACGGTCAAGAACTCAGTCACGGTGCTCCCATCGGTCCAGGCCGACCCGAGCGATCGGGAGCCGGCAGTGGTCACAGTGCTGGCCGTCTGCTGAGCTGCCACGGGCGGGGGCTGGGTCGTGTGCCGCCTCTCGCTCCTCACGGCGCTTCCTGGCCTCCGAGTTGCTGGTCATGCCTGCTCCAATCCCAGCGCCGTCACGAGCGCCGCTTCTAGCTCTTCGATGGTTCCGTCGTTGGCGATGGTCAGGTCGATCAGGTCACGGTCGATGCCACGCTCCAGGTGGTGACCGTTGGCGGGCGACGTGTCGGTGCGGGTGATCTCGATGATGATCGAGGGGGCGCTGTCATCGCCGCACCACATCACCGAGGTCGCTTCCAGAGATGTGCGAACGTCTGCAACGACTAGCGGATCGTCGTCTGCCGGACTGTCGTCCCCGAAAAGCGCCTTGTCGGTGAGGAATTCCTCACCGAACTCGTCCCGCAGCGCATCACCGAGCGCCTGAAGTGTCGGGCGAACCTCGGGGCTGATTCGCTTGGCTTGGTCCCACCCGTAGGCGTCCACCACTCGGCGGATGCTCGGCATGGATGCGTATGCGATGCGGCGGATCGGGTCAGCGATGTGGATGACGGTGTAGCCGTACTTGGCGAGGATCTCGGCGGCGGTTGACTTGCCCGAGCGGGCGTGGCCGGTGAGTCCGATGAGGGTGGGGATTGTCATTCCGCCACCGCCAATGACGCTTGGATCAGGTCGCACTTGACGCACATCTGCTCGACGTGCTCGTACGCCTCGGCGTTGCGGGCGTTCTTCGTGTATCCATCGGCACATGGGCACCGCCAGCGGCCCAGGCACATCTCGGGCAGCCATCCGCTCCCGTCACATCGGCAGCTCACGACGCCACCTCCCCACGGATCTCGTCTTGGCGGCACATCGCCCAGAGGGTCCAGTCGAACTGGTCGCTCATGCTGGGTACTCCTTCATCGTCGGAAGGTTCACTCGCAACCGCTCACCGATGTCGGGCCGGTGCTTGACGTTGTAGAAACGGTTGATGCCGTCAAAGTAGGCGAACTCGTACCCGTGGTCAAGCAAGATTGGCTCCCACTGATGGTGGTTGGGCTGCAACGTGGCAGCGTCAATGGCCTCGATGCACCAGACCTCGGGCAGCCAGCCATCCCAGTCGGCACCTTGCAGCACTTCCAGCTCGTGCCCTTCCACGTCCACCTTGACGAACGTGGCACACTGGGCGCTGTAGTAGTCGTGCCTCAGCATGGCAAGGGTGATGCTGCACTTCTGCTCATAGCCCGGACCAACGCCAGACAAATCGGGATGCACTGGCGACGTTGACCATTCGACCATTCCGAAGTGGTCGCTGATGACATCACGCACGATCACGTCGTTGGGTCGAGCCTCGTCGTAGAGATCCCCGTAGGGACCAGGCTCCACGCTGACGCCGAACCAGCCACGGTCGTAGAACAGCTTGCCGACGTTCAGGTTGGTCGGATGCCCAGCGCCGATGTCGATGTAACACTTGTACGGTTCGTCACCGATGGCGTGCCAGAGCCTCGTGGACTCACAGTTCTGGCTCGTGTCGCCTTCCAGCCGGTCAATCGTAGGCGCTGAATCCATAATCGGGATCGCTCCTTCTCCACTCTTCACGGTCAAGCATTTCCTCGTACCGTGCTTCGCCGCCGTCGTCAATGATGTGACACTCGCACTCGCACTGATCGCACTCGCACACGTCGGGATGTGAGCAGATCTCGCCCGATGCGCTGATGCCTTCTGGTGTTTCTGGTTCATCGCAGGGGCAGTCCTCGCAACCCTCGTAGCCTGCGATCTCAGGCTCGTTGCCCGTAACGCCGGGTGGGTAGTTGCTCATGCTCATGCTTCCTCCGTCATGTGCTGGTGGACCTCGTGGGCCTTTGATGCCAGTTGCACCATCGCCCGCTCTTGATCCTGCTTGGAGTCGGACCCGAGCCAGTCAAAGATGGCATCCATGAGATCGCCGTAGGCGTCCACGAGGTAGTTCAGTCGCTCAATCTCAACCCGCAACCACTGGCGGTCATCGAAGTCGCTCATGCCGACACCTCGACCTTCACGCCGTCCTCATCGACCTCGACGCACTTGAGCACCCGAGGGACCTTGCACTTGTCGGACGAACCGTCGCCTTCCGTGATCGGCACCAGCGTCGATACGTCAACCGTGCAGGCGACGAACCGGGTGGCGGTCAAGAAGTAGCGCAGTGCCTGCGTCGGTGACGGTGAGCAGTGCAGCCCATCGCCGCAGGCATCTCGGTCGGACCACTTCTCGGCCTCGGGCTTCGAGCCAGGTGAGTAGTCCCAGCCCCGCTCGGACTTGTAGCTGTCATCCACTGCCTTGTAAACGGTGACCTTGCCGGACCTCGTGACCTTGAGGTCGTGGTACTTGATCCAGTCCTCAGCCACCGACAGGTCCGGTCGGTCGATGATGACGCCACCCTTGATCGTCGCTCGACCACTGTGACGGTGAACAGCGACATGGCTCCCGGCCCGCACCGTGGCGGAGCCGTAGGCCCGCACCGTGGCGGAGTCGTAGGCCCGCACCGTGGCGGAGTCGTAGGCCCGCACCGTGGCGGAGCCGGAGGCCCACACCGTGGCGGAGCCGTAGGCCCACACCGTGGCGGAGCCGTAGGCCCACACCGTGGCGGAGCCGGAGGCCCACACCGTGGCGGAGTCGTAGGCCCGCACCGTGGCGGAGTCGTAGGCCCGCACCGTGGTGGAGTCGGAGGCCCACACCGTGGCGGAGTCGTAGGCCCGCACCGTGGCGGAGTCGTAGGCCCGCACCGTGGCGGAGTCGTAGGCCCACACCGTGGCGGAGTCGGTCACGACGAACTCGCCGTCGCCGACGCACTTGGGGTAGTCGCCTCGCTTGAGGGCAGCATCAAGCTCGCTCTGGTTCTTGACCTTGACGTACCTCATGCCACCGCCGCCTCTGCCTCGTCCAGCGTCGGGTGAAACCTTTCCCACTTGGGCGTGTCAACAACCGACCAAATCGTGCCGTCTTGCTCGACGTAGACTCGGCCCTTGGAGAACTCCTTGACGAAGAAAGTCTCGCCCTCGTCGCCTTTTTCCTCCGAGTAACCGCCTTCTTGGAGTTCGATTGCCAGTTGCTTGTGGTGTCCCATGATCCTCCCTTGGATCGTTGTTGCTTGTAGAAAGTGACCGACCGGCAAACCTTCAAGCCTGTGTGAACAATAGCTTGTTTGACGCTGTGTCAACGAAGCGCAGGTTCGCCGTCATCCTTTGGAGTAAGGGCTAGGCCGGTCAACATCTTGTTGTGCTTGGACTGTAACGACTTCTCAGCCGTTGTCAAGACCGAATCGAAGATCCAGCCCAATCTCATCTGCAACGAGCACGAGACGCTCGACCTCTTGGCCGTCCTTCTCGTACTTGTCCATCTGAATCTCGCCGGACACGAGCAGCCGGGTGCCCTTGGCCCCGTAGTGGCTGACGTGCTCGGCCTGGTCACCGAACGCCTTGAGCGTGACCCAGATCGGTTCGGTTTTCCACTCGCCGTCTCGCTTGACCCGGCTGTTGAAAGCAAAGCTGGTGGAGAACCACGCGTTGCCGTTGCCGCTGACCTTCAGCTCAATGTCCTTGCCGAGCCTGCCTGTTCCGTATGCGTGCATGTCATTCCTCCTTAGAAGGGTTGGCCGTCGTAGGCCTCTTGCGCCGAGAATGTCTCAGCGACTTGGTCAACACTCATTGGTTTGCCCTCGGGCTTGCCGATTGCGGGGTTGCGCTTGGGCATAGGCCTCTTGATCTGAGACTTGATCTGAGACACCGCCTCAGCGCCGCTGGGAGCCTCCTTCGGCGCCGGACGTGGTGCAGGAGCCTCACGCTTCTCCGAACGCTGTGGTGGCGCCTGACGCTTGCTGCTGGCATTGCCATCGTCGTCGTCGTCAGCGACCAGACCGAGGACCGCCATGAACGAGTAGCGCCGAGCGTAGGTCGTGGCGCTGCCCATCCCCTGACTGTCATCCTTGGTCAAGTGCAGGCGCATCGAGTGGGCGATGAACTGGCCCGATGAGTGCAGCAAGTAGGTCGTGAGCACGTCCAACCCATCCTCGTTGCCGATGTGCTGGCTGATCGCCAGATCGTGCCTGCTGAGGATCGGTGACGCCTTCTCGACCACGACCGGCAGACCAGCGTAGTTGCTCTTGAAGAACGGGTTGGTGCTGTCCTTCGGGATGGCCGTGAACTCGGCCTGTGCCTTGACCAACGCTGGCACAAGCTCGTTGAGTGACTCACTCTGCATTGACGCTCTCCTTAATAGAGACTCGGCCAGCACCATCTCGCAGGCACTGGTTCTTGAACGAGCAGTACGAGCACTGCCACCACCGGCTGCTCTCGGGATTGAGAACCACGAGGTTGCCATCGTCGTCCACGGCCTGTCGCTCCGGGAGCACGTCAACGTGCAGGTCATCGAGGACCTCGGTCAGCCGTCCAAGTTCCTGATACGCCAGTGGCTCCCAAACCTCACGGGGGATGCGCCACTCAGCGATGATCCGGCTCATCTCGTCAATCTCCATGCGAGTTGCTGCCTGCTTGGAGATGGCTTCGAGGCTGATGTGCCCAATGATGATGTCGTCGCACTCGTTCGCCAGTGCGTTGAGAGCCGCCTGGATGACCGCTGAGCGCCTCGGACCGACCGGCGTGCCCAAACCCTTGTTGGAGAACCCGACGCTCTTCTTGAACGCCGTGCCGCCCATCGTCTTAAGTTCGTACAACGTGCGAGTGCCGTCAGGGTGGGTGAGGATGCCGTCGTAGTGACCCGACGTGATGCCGGGGATCTCGGACTTGCCCTCTTCCTCCCACGCTCCGCCCCAACGCTCTGCTGCTGCGGCCTGCACCTTCTCGTGGATGGTGGTGCCAACCCACGTCACCAGCGTTGCCGGTGCGTCAAATGGCTCGCCCTCGTAGCCGAGGTTGCTGTAGGCCAACTTGCGCCCACACGATCCTGCGTCGGAGTAGCGGAACGGGGTGTCGAACGCCTGAGCCTTGCGACCCTTGGCCTCGTTCTCGTCCATCATCTCGCTCAGCCACACATGGCTGATGGTGGAGTGGCGCTCTGGCGCCTTCCAGTCGTACATCACACGACCTCCTGGCAACCGGCCTGCACTTCGGCCAGCTCTGGCACCGACCATGCGTACTCGGGGTACGCAAAGAACTCGGCGGTGCGGATCGGCAGCTTGACCAGAACGTGATCCGGGCCTGGGTCGTCTGCCTTGCACTGAGCGTCGTACAGGTCACGCAGACGGGACAGCTCGTTGACTGCATCCTGCAATCGGTGGCCGACCGCCTCGACCTGACCGGCGAGCGATGCGAGAAGAGACTGATCTTGGATCAGATCTCCAATCGCCTTGAGCGTGGGATCGGTGAACCGAACCCGGTTGATGGTGTCCATTGCATTGCCTCCCTTAGTAGGTGATGTCACCCATAGTAAAGGAGTTCAAGCAGATGTCAAGGTTTTTCTTTGAGAGATGCAAACGTGGTCGTGGAGAACGTCAGCGAGGGTTGCCATTAGGCGTGACGGCTGGGGCAGATCGTAGAGATGTCCAAGGTCTACAGTCGCCCCGCAACGCTCGCATTGAGCGCACAGGTGCATGGGTTTCCTAGTCGGTCGAAGGTGCGAAGAGACTAGGAGTGTAGTCCTCCAACCGGACTCCCGCATAGCGTCGGCAGAGGAAATCCATTGAGATCTCCATGAGATCGTAGGAGCCGTTCTCAACCTGGTGCTTGACGATGATGCCTCGCCAGTACGCCTGCTGGGGGCCGAGGTAATCCTCGTCGTGCATGTAGAACGCACCGGCCACGAGGCCGCGCTGCTGCTTGCCAGCGACGTACCGGATGCCGTGAATGAGCATCTGCTGATGACCCATCGTGAACGAGTGACCGATGGTCTTGAGGCGAGTCTCGATGTTGGTGCCACCGTAGGGACGACCGTTCATCTGGTTGTAGAAGTAGTGCGAGTAGGCAACGCCGTCAAGCCAGAGGATCTCTCGGAACGGGACCACCTTCCAACCATGCTCGGCGTAGTTCAGGTCGTCGGTGCCGATGACGCCCTCGAGCTTTGCGTCTGAGCTGATGGCACGGTTGATCCTGTCCTCGTGGTTGCCGAGACAGATCCACCTATCGGGCTTCCACATCTTCTCTTTGTACAACTTGCGCTGAGTGTTGTACGTTGCGATCGGGCCGTTGAGGATGTCAAAGCCGTAGTTGGCAGCGGCGATGTCGGCCTTGTAGCGTCGGCCTTCCATCTCCTTCTTGCCCACGTCGTAGGAAGAGAGGCTCGGCATGTCGGCGTGGTCACCGATGTGGATGATCTTGACGTTGGGCCGACCGCCGAAGTGATCGACAAGATACTGACCAGCCCACTCAAGGTGATCGAGGGGCACACCAGGCTTGACCTGTGTATCGGGGATGCAGACGTGTATGGGGAGTTGTTCGTTCACGATGCCTTCTTTGCTGCGTAGCGGTTACGGTCGTACTCCACTCTGCACGCGATACATTGACGGAAGTTGTTTCGTCGGTAAGTGTTCTCGGGCGTGAACTCGTGCCCCCGTTTGCAATGAGTCTTGTCGCGGTAACCGTTACCCTTACCACGTCTTACATTTACACCTTGCGACACTGGTTCAAGATGTTCGGGATTGAGGCAACGAGGTGTTTTGCACAAATGGTCAATGACCAAACCGTCAGCGATGGGGCCAACCAAACAAGTGTAGGCAAGCCTGTGAACGTACCAGAGCTTTCCGGGTCGTGGTCCTCGCCTGACTTGGCCGTAGCCGTTTCGGTCAGTTGATCCCGTCCACAACCAACAAGAACTTGTCTTGTTTACTTTTGACCAAAACCGTTCATCAAGAACTACTACGTGTATGGGCAGGTCCGACATTCCAACTCCCTTGGTTACGGCATAACGCTTTGCGTTACCCTCGCTAACTCCGCTGGGGTGATTTGGAACGGGTCGCCTGGACAGATCCAACCCCCGTGTTCCCAACATCTTGCCACAAGAGCTGAGCAGATGAGTGCATCCCCGTTGCGGCGGAAGTCAAAGGCGATTGCCTTCGGCGTAAGGAGCGACAGTGCGATAGAAAAAATGGCTGCAACACTGTATTTGACGCCGACCTGTCGGAGTGCGTAGTCGATTGCCTTGAGTCGGTCAATGCCGGGGGGCGCTGGGCGAACGACGACATGCCCATTGGGGGCAACGTCCTTGAGATCCACCGTGACGCAACGGCGCCCCATCTGAGTGCAGCGGATAGTGCCGTCAGGGGTGACGTTAGTGACGATGGCTGCGTGGTTCCAGTAACGGTACGGTCGCCACGAGGGACGGAGCCATTGACCGAACCGGATGAGGATGCCGAAGAGTCCCTTGGAGTGTGCAAGGACGATGTCACCGATCTGCGCCGTCATCGTGTCGCCTTTCGTGTTCTGCTTTCAGGATCAGGAACTCACGCTCAAGCCAGAGCATCTTGGAGTCACGCTCGTCGTCCTCGGCAGCCTCTTCCTCATCCTCAATGCCCGAGGTCAGGTGCGTAGCGTGGCGAGTAACGAGGAAGCCAGTGATGAGGATGGGGATGATCCCGAGCCAGCCCCACCAGCCGTAGTGGGTCGTCAACCTAACCGCTGCGATGGACAGGACCGACATCTTCGCCAGATCCCCAATGGCATCCATCATGCCAGCGAGGTTGCCTCGGCCAGCGTTGATCGCACGAACGAGGATAGTCCCCACTGTGTCCATCACCGCCATGCCAATGCAGCCAACGACAGAGAGTCCAACAATCGGCCAGAACATCAGCCATCCTTCTTCTGCGCCAGCTTGAGCAGGTCGTGTACGTCCTCAAGGATCTCGCCCTCTTCGGATACCTCAACGAAGATCGCCTCGGTCAGCTCGTGGAGCTGCTTGGTCAAGGCCCGGATCTCTTCGGACGTGACAGCACCAGCCTGGGCGAGCGCCGGTTGGGTGACTGCTGAATAGATCGTGAGGATGGCGAGCAGGTAGAAGTAGTGCGGGTCCAGTTGAGGCCACGCAATCTCAATCACGCAGATGACAAGACAGACGAACAGGGTTTGGTAGACGCCCTTGCCCGACGTGAACCACGCATCAAACCGCTTGAGAAGGATCTCTCCCCATTTGTGAGTCCACGCCTTCCACCGTTCGATCACTGATCGCGACCCTCGTGCACTCCTAGATGGTGCTCAAGGTCAAGGGAGATTCTGTCAACCTTCTCATCAAGCTTCTCAAGGTCGGCAAGGATCTGGTCGGCCACGGCCACCAAAGGCTTCTGCCCTGGCAGCCGGTGGTTCACCGCGTTGTCAATGCTCTTGAGTCGGTCCTCAACGGCGGTGACGATGTTGTTGTGCAGCCATCGCCCAACGCCGAAGATCGCACCGCCGATGAGAAGCGCACTGGCAATCGCCCCGAGCAGGGCGCTCCAATGGTCGATGGACGTTGCAAGCACGGGTCAAGGCTTCGTGGCGTAGAGGTTGCGGAGCGTCATGCCGGGACCGTGGAACGCCTTGTACGCAAGCCACGATTCCATGTTCTCAACCGCGATCGGTGCGCCGTGGATGGCGATGGAGGAAGCAACGAGCCATGCTCGGTCAGCCTCGTCCTGCGATGCGAAGGGGGTGTAGGACATGTGGTTCCTTTCAGAGAAGAAGAAGGTTGTGGATGTACGGGGGCTTTGGCTTGGGGGCAACGGGGGCAGGTGAACCGAAGAACGCTGCGTACTGGCCGTCGCTCCCCATCCACTGTGAGCCGTCAACGGGCGCTGAGATGCCGCTCACGCTGAGTGCGTCGGTGTATTGCCACATCTGGCATAGCCCACTCGGACGCTGCTGACCGTAGGACGCTTCCCACGTCAGGGGGTAGATCGTCCGGTTGATCGTGGACCCCGAGCCGTAGAGCATGTTCACGGTTGGCAGGGCAGCACGGAACGCCTGCATCCAGGCTGTGTTGGTGGACATCTCCACGTCAAGCACCTTGGCATCAGCGCCAGCGACAGACTTGAAGTAGGCAGCCTCAGCCGCCACGTCTCCGAAGCTGGCGAAGTGGTAGGCAGCCACGTCCAGCCCCGCGGCTCGAGCGCCTGCCATGTCCTGTGCGTAGAACGGGTTGGTGTAGCCCGTGCCCTCGGTGGCCTTGACGATGACGCCCGTGACGCCCGATGCCTTGACCGCGTTGAAGTCAATCGGGTGAGGGTTGTTGCTGCTGAGGTCGATGATCTTTCCGGGCATCAGGCGCTCACATACTCCACGATGAGGAAGGTTCCCGAGGCGCTGTACGCCGAGGCGTACGAGGACTGGTTGTTCAGTGCCGTCATGCCGATCTGGTCCCCTGCGTTGAGGTAGACAAGGTCGGTGATGTTGGCGGTTGATGCCAAATACGCTCCCGATACGCTTGGTGCAGCGGTGGAGACGACGGTGTTGGTGCCACCAGAGGTCTTGACAAGGTTGAACTGGTTGATTTTAGAACCAGAAACTCCGTTGTCTGCCATGTTGCCTGCCGTGAGCTGTGCGATGACACGGTAGGTGCCAGCCACGGTGGTCGTGATCCGGTCGGTGCCAGCCGGAATGGTCAGCGAACCCGAGGGGTTGGGGTAGCCCGAGTTGAAGGCAAGGCCCGTGATGCGCTGCGGTACGCTGGTGGAACTGGCGAAGGTTCCCGTGGCCGATGCCTTGGCGAAGATCTTGGAGGTTGGACTGACCCAACCGACAGTGCCAGATGCCACGCCGAGGTACTGGCCGTTGGTCCCGATCCCAAGGCGTGACAGAGCGTTGGCCCCGGAGCCGACAAGCAGGTCGCCCGCCGTCGTGATTTGTCCGACAGTCTGCTGCATGGCGTAGTTCGCTTCGTCAGCATCAACCGCTGCAAAGACGACGACCGCGAGCGCCGTGGATGAGTGCGACTGGGCTGACGTGCCGTCGTAGCCTCGGCCTGCGCCCGAGCCGTAGACGGTGACGGTGCCGCTGCTGAGGTCAATCGAGCTGCAAAGGATCTTCTCTTCGCTCGTGGTGTTGTAGTCCACTGAGACGACGAACGGACCCGACGTGCCAAGGTGGTTGACGTTGCCAGGTGCTTCCACCCAACTGCTCGGAGCTGCGATGCCGAACGTCGTGTCGCTTGGCCCAATGTTGGCGAGCAGCGTCGTCGCCTGAGCTTTCCCTGAGTAGGAACGGGTGACGTATGCGGGCAGAGTCATGTCAAAATCCTATCGTAGTTAGCCAGTGACGGTCTTGAGGTAGACGACCATGTCGCCGTGGTATCCACCTTGAGTGATGTTGCGCCGGCGCTCGGGGAGCCAGTCAAGTTGGTCAACGGTGACCGAGGCTTGGAACGGACCCTCAACGTAGGACACGACCTGCTGCGACTGACGCAATGCTTCGAGGAAGGCGTACTCCTTATAGGGATCAAGGAACACCGTCTGGCCGTCAACCTCAGTCGGCTCAAACAAAAGCAGGACCGCTGAGATGAGGATGCCAGAGGGGATGCCGGGGAGTGCCTTGAGCGTCCAACGGTTGAGCGTCGGGCTGGTGTAGGTGCCACCGTTGTTGGCAGCGTTGAACGTGGTGGTGATTCGGTACTGCTCACCAAACTGCTGCGAGAAGGTGAATGAGGTTTTCTTCTGCAAGCCCGAGTATGACCCGATGTAGTACGACGATGAGTCATCGACCGCCATCGTGAAGGCCACGTTGCTGTTGGACGTGGTGCCAGCGACGTTGGTGATGCTGGTGTCCATGCTGACTGCGTTCTTGTAGTCAGGGATGCCGTAGGTGATGAGGCCCGAGTCGATGTAGCCAGTCTGCACACAAGACGTGGTGCTTGCTGTGTAGACAGCGTTGTTGCCCGTGGCGGGGTTGAACGACATGAGGGGAGTGTCGGTGATGGGGTCCCAGTCAAGCCACGTCACGGTGCCTTGGGCGGGGCTTGCCTTGGTGCCGATCATCAGGTCCGAGGCGTAGGCAGGAGCAAGGTCGTCAATGAACGTGGTGAGGTCAAGGCGTGCAATGCCCGACGACACCGAGTCAAAGTTGTTCCATGACCAGTAGATGTAACGGTCGTGCCCAACGATTGCCGAGACGGGCGATGAGAGGGGCTGCGTGTTGACGGGGAGAAGTGGACCGCTCTTGAGGTCGCCAGAGTTGCCCGAAGGATCAAAGTTGTTGAGCGTCTGGCACATACGGATGCCCTTGTTGGTGCCAACAAAGATGTAGTTGAGGTAGCCCTTGAGCGACGTAGCGTACTCACCGGCTGGTAGGGGAAGTGCGTGAACGGGGTAGGTGAGGTTGCCAGGTGCGCTCGTGGTGCTCGTGCCCGTTGAGCTGGTGACCGTCGTGCGGAAGATGGCGCTCGGGCTGGTGTTCGTCCCCGTGGTTGAGTAGTTGTAACCACCGAAGTAGATCGCTGCCGACCCTGCCGTCAGACCCGTCCATTGCCACTGTGGGTTGACGTGGGTGTAGAGCCACTCACCGCCACGACTGCGATGTTGCAAATACGGGTAGTCGGGGTTGAGTGCGCTTGACGTGTGCTGGGAAAGATCAAAGACCTGCGCTCCCGAGATGGAGACATTGCTTGCGGAAGAGTTTCCCCAACCTACGTTGCTTCCACCGTCCGTGCCTTGGATGTTATTGAACAAGAGAATGAGGCGGTCGCCAACATAGTCAATGATGGCCGACAGGGGCATGGCTGAGGATGCTGCCGTGAAGCCACCGGAGGGTGCAACAACAAGCTTGCCGTTCTGAATCGCTCCCGATGCCGTGATGGTGGTGTTCGTAGTGGTCGCAGAGCCGACAGGGATCTGCCAGACGCCCATCGTCGTGACAACGTAGACGTAATACCCGTTGGTGCAGAGGTCAAGGAACGTCCCCGACATGGCGCTGCCAGTGGTGCCAGTCCAGCCAGTGACGAGGGTGGGAGTGATGGTGAAGTAGGGGATGCTCCCGACGTTGATGGCGGTGGTGCCCTGCTGCGCTCGGAGCACGGTGCAGGTGGTCACGCCAGCGGTGGTGCTCGTGCCGGTGACAAGCATGATCTCGCTTGACCATTTGATTGAGAACGGTGCGGGCGGAAGAGACGTGGTGGAGGGAATGGTGAACGTGGTTCCCGTGGTCCCGGTCGGGTGGGTGGTCGGGTAGATGCTTGAGCCGGTGCCAGAGAAGAGCCAGGTGGTCGTAAAGTAGAGGGCGTTGCCATCAACGATGTAGGTGTACGAGCCAGCCTTGATCGCCTTGACGGTGTTGGTGACGGTGCCACTGGTGTACCGATTGGACACGTCAGGCAGGAGCGACGTGTTCCATTGGTTCCAAGGGTTGATTCCCTTGGACTGCCAGAACCGTGCGTCCTCAGACTTCTTGCGGTCAAAGTACGTCTGGCCTGCGCCAAGGGCCCAGTCACGAGACTCTCGACGCCAGAGTCCTTCGGTGGAGACGGTGCCATCATCGGGCAGGTTGGTGAAGTGGAGCGACTGGCGCTGCGGTGCAATGGACTTGTGGCGGAACGCCTCACGACGATACGGCTCAAAGGACGTATCCACCATGTAGTTGCGACCAGCAATGGAGATGGGGTAGCCCTGCGTCGGTGGGACAGGCGTAGTTGTCAGCGATACCGTGGCGGTGGAGTTGAGAGCAAAGGCCCCAATCGTCGTAGAACCTACGACATCGCTGCTAAACGCGTAGTCGATACCGGCCATTACCAGCCCTCAACTCGGGTGTACTGACGCTGCAATCTCTCAGCTTCCTCGGAGATGCGTGCGTTGTACGTCATCATCAGCGCCGACACGGAGTTGCTCACGTTGCCTGCGAGAACCTCAAGGCCCTTGCGAGGGTCT
>Ga0208746_1000210_pt1 | contig 23403 bp, 22 predicted proteins | sample CryBogCBH15Jun09_FD_184623 | JGI IMG/M metagenome (GOLD analysis project Ga0208746, IMG submission 184623) | Freshwater microbial communities from Crystal Bog, Wisconsin, USA - CBH15Jun09 (SPAdes) | ecosystem: Environmental > Aquatic > Freshwater > Lake | place: Crystal Bog, Wisconsin, USA... | reverse complement strand
GACTCCAAGATGGCGGGAACCGCAGCCAAGGGACTGGCGGTTCTCACCTGCATTGACTCCCGCATTGATCCCCTCGCCATCATGGGTCTCGCCCCCGGTGACGCCAAGATCATCCGCAACGCCGGTGCTCGGGTTACTGACGATGCACTTCGCTCCCTAGTACTCGCCACCAACCTCTTAGGCGTCCGTCGGATCTGCGTGGTCCAGCACACCGAATGCGCCATGGCTGGCACCACCGAAGACGCGCTGCGCGAGCGCATTGAGACCATTCGTGGGAGAGATGCTGCTGGCTGGCGCTTCTTGCCGACGACCGATCAACTGGCAACCTTGGATGGCGACTTAGACGTCATTCGAAAGTGCGAACTCCTCGGGGACATCACCGACCTCGGTGGGTTCCTCTTGGACGTCCACACCGGTCAGTTGACCCAAGTCCGCTAGTTAGGCCGTTGCCACGGCCTTGCTCGTGGCCACCAGTCGTTCGAGCACCGTCGCCGCTGCACCGGATTCCACCGAGGTGCGAGCGAGCTCGAGACCAGCGTCGACGCTCCCAGCAACCCCAGCGTCGATGAGGGCGACTGCGGCGTTCAGGAGCACCACGTCCAAGTAGGGCCCAGGTGTTGCACTGAGCACCTGGTGGACTGCCGCCACGTTCACGTCGAGTTCCCCACCAACGAGGGCATCAGGGGCGACAAGGGAGAGGCCGTGGTCTCTCGGATCCAAGCGACGCTCGGTGAGCGTCCACGCTCCCCCATCACGCTCTAATTCCACGAGGGTGCTCGAACCGGTGAGGGTGATCTCATCGAGGCCGTCATCGGCGTAGACAACGGTGGCCCGCTCGCTGCCTTGACGAGCGAGGACTTCTGCCACGAGACGTGCCCGGGACGGATCGGCCACGCCGACTAGCTGCCGGGTGGGCCGAGCGGGATTGGCGAGGGGTCCGAGCACGTTGAAGATCGTTGGGGTCAACAGTTCTCGGCGCACTGGTCCAACGAAGCGCATGGCGGGGTGGAAGCGCTGGGCGAAGCAGAATCCCATGCCTGCCTCCGCCAAACAGGCCTCAACACCTGCCGCATCGAGTTCGATGACGACACCGAGACCTTCTAAGACATCCGCTGCGCCGACCTTGGAGGATTGGGCCCGGTTGCCGTGCTTGACAACGGGAACGCCAGCACCGGCGACCACGAAGGAGGCCATGGTCGAGACGTTGACCGTGCCGCTGCGGTCACCGCCGGTGCCCACGATGTCGACCGTGCCCTCAGGAGCCCGCACGACGCTCGAGTGGCTGAGCAGCGAGGCCACGAAGCCCTCGACCTCTTCGGGGGTTTCCCCCTTCATCTTGAGGGCCATGAGCAGGCCCGCAATCTGAGCATCGGTGGCAGAGCCGGTCAGGACTTCATCTAGGACCGCCGTTGCTTCGGCGCCACTCAGGTCACCTCTGCTCGAGAGCCGAGAGAGGACGCCGCCCCACCCGCCGAGGTCGCTCAGTCCCACCACAGGTCTCCCGACAGCACGCCCTTGCCAATGAGGCCGAGCTGCACCTGGCTCGTGCCCTCGACGATGGTGAGCTGGCGAGCATCGCGATACCAGAGCTCAGTTGGGTGCTCCTCCATGTAGCCAGCGGCACCGAGGAGCTGCACGGCGAGACCAGAGGCCTTCACCGCCATCTCGGTGGCGTAGTACTTCGACATCGACAGCTGCGGCACGTACTGCTTGGTGAACTTGCCCTCATCGGCCAAGACCGCAGCTCGGTAGGTGAGGAGACGAGCGGCTTCGATTTCGGTCGCGCACTTGGCGATCTCCCACTGGATGCCCTGGAAGTCAGCGATGGTGCGCCCGAAGGCCGGACGGTTCTTCACGTACTCCGTGGCGTACATGAGGGCCCCTTCAGCGAGCCCGAGCCCTCGAGCAGCCACGACCGGGCGCATGGCGTTGAGGCCCTCCATCACGAGGCGGAAACCGCCGACTTCGCCGAGCACGTTCTCAGCCGGGACCCGGACGTTGTCCAAGTGCAGCTCTCCGGTGTCTACGCCTCGAACACCCATCTTCTTGTCCGTGCGAGGCACTGAGACGCCGTCCCAGGACCGCTCGACGATGAAGCCGGTGATGGAGTCGTGCGCACGGCTGGAGGGTTCACCAGTCTTGGCGAAGACGATGTACCAGTCGGCTTGAGCAACGCCAGACATCCAGCACTTGCCACCGTTCAAGATCCAACCACCGGGACGGTCGGGGTCCGGGGTGGCCCGGGTCTGCATGCCAGCCACATCAGATCCCGCTCCGGGCTCAGAGAGACCGAACGCGCAGCGCTCGGTGCCCTCGGCGATGCCGGGGAGGTAGCGACCCTTCTGGTACTCGGTGCCGGAGATCATGATGGGGCCGGTAGGCAGTCGGGTGAGGAGCAGCATGAGGGCTGCGGTGTTCGAGTACTTCGCCACCTCTTCAATGGCGATGGTGAGGCCCAAGATGCCCGCACCGGCACCACCGAACTCCTCGGGGATGCAGAGGGCCAAGAGCCCAGCATCACGGAAGGCCTCGAAGAGGTCCTGGGGGTACTCCCCGGTCTTGTCGATTTCCCGTGCCCGGGGCTTGACCTTGTCCTGGGCCAACTTTCGGACGGAATCGCGCAGCTGGCTCAGCTCATCGGAGAGTTCGAAGTTCATGCCTCAACGCTAGTCGGGGCACTTCGCTCGCTAGCGAACGAGCGGCAACACCTTCTGCACCAGTTGCGTCAACTGCGTCCTCGAGAGCGGCGAGGGGGTGATGGGGATGCTGTGCACCGCAATGGTGGTGGTGGGCCACCCACTGAGCGCTGCCGCCCCACCGGCGCTAGCCACATCAGCAGAGACCAGCAGACCCGTCGAGGTCACTCCAGCCACGGCCACGAACCCATTCCTCGATCCAACGGCGAAGGCGAGGAACCCACGAGGCGGGGCGACCGTCCCGTCGACGAAGAGCAGGTCCCCAATGGACAAGGGTCCGCCGAGTTGCGCCGTTCGCACGTGGGCGACTGCTCCAGCTGGCGTGGTGAGCGTCGTCTCGATGTCGAAGGGACAACCATGCGCAGAGCCCTCGTGCACGCGCTCCACCGAGGCATGGCCGAATCCATGCCCGAACCACGCGGCGTAGCGGGCGGCTCGGATGGCGTCACCTGCGGTTCCAGGAGTCGACGCCCCAGCGTCGTAGAGCGCGGTCTGGTCAGCCGGGATCGGATCAGTTGGACCGGGGTACCGCAGCCAACGAGCGGTCACCCCATGGGCGGGTTGGCCGAGGCAACGGACCTTGACGGACGGCGTCGCTGCACCACCACGAGATGGAGCACTGCCGAGGATTACTCCGGCGACGAGGAGGAGCGCAGCCAGGACAGCGACGCTGCTCTTTCGCATGACTCAGGCAGTCTTGCGACGCTGGCGGATCATCCGGCGGCGCTCCCGCTCGGTCATTCCGCCCCAGACGCCTTCGCGCTCACGGTTCTCGAGCGCGTGCTCGAGGCAGGGCTGCTTGACGGGGCAGGTCTCGCAGACGGCCTTGGCCGGTGCCGATGCGGCATCGTCCTCAGACGCTGGGTAGAAGATGTCCGGGTCAAGGCCCTCACAGGCCGACAGCTTGCGCCAATTGGTGTTCATGGACTGTTCTTTCGGGTCAGGGGCAGCGGTCTGCCCACGCTCCCCCGACCACCATTTCCATGGCCTCATCTGGGGGGATGCCCATTCTGCCAGAGGCTCCCCAGCGTTGTAAAGGACTTCTAGCAGAAAATTAGAAGCCCGCCATCACGAGCTCATCGGCCGCTGAAATCTTGCCGGCGTCCTTGGTCACGAACGTCACGGCCACGATCGCAGCGAGGGCCAGGGCAATGGCTCCAGAGACGAAGCCAACCGAGAAGCCGTGCACCGTGGCGCGGCTCACGAGGTCGAGGTAGGCCGGCGAGGGACGCTCGCCGGGACGAGGGGCGATGGCCGCGATGCCGTGGCCCTTGGCGAAGCTCGTCGAGGCGTTGAGGGCCAGGGTGTAGAGGAGGGAGAGTCCGAGCGCTCCACCGATCTGCTGCGAAGCGTTGAGGGTCGCACTGGCCACACCGGCGTCGTGGTGGTGCACGCCGAAGAGCGCCGTCGACGACAGCGCCACGAAGGACAGCCCCATGCCACCGGCGATCAACACGCAGGAGGGCAGGATGTGGACGAGGTAGGCGCTGTGCTCATTGACGGTGCTCAGGAACGCCAGACCAATGGCCGCCGAGGTGAGCCCCGTCGCCATGAGGGGCCGGGGCCCGAACTTCGGGAGCAGCTTCGAGCTCAAGCCCGCGAAGCCAATGACGCACATTGAGAACGGCAGGAAGGCACCGCCGGACTTGAGGGCGCTGTAGCCGAGGACGTCTTGGAAGTAGAGCGTCAGGAACAAGAACATGCCGGTCATGCCGGTACCGATGAGGAACGCGGAGAGGAACGATCCACCGCGGTTGCGCTCGAGGAGGATGCGCAGCGGCAGCAGCGGGTTCTCGGCGGTGCGCTCGTAGGCGAGGAATGCAGCAATGGCCAGGCAGCCACCGGCGATGAAGCCGATGGTTGACGGCGAGCTCCACCCGTGCAGCTCGGCCAGCGTGAAGCCGTAGACGAGGGAGGTGAGACCACCGGTGATGAGGATGGCACCGGGGAGGTCGTAGGAGGTGCCGTCCTTGGAGGTCGACTCGTGGACGTACTTCACCGCACCGGCGAAGGTCACGAGGGCAATCGGCACGTTGACGAGCAAGCACCAGCGCCAGTTGGCGAACTCGGTCAGGAGACCTCCGGCGAGAAGACCCACCGCTGCACCGCCACCGGAGATGGCGCCGTAGACGCCGAAGGCCTTGGCCCGCTCGTGGCCGTCGGTGAAGGTGGTGGAGATGATCGACAGGGCCGCTGGGGCCATGAAGGCTGCGAAGGCACCCTGGAGGGCCCGGGAGGAGAACAACATGGCGCCGTTCTGGGCCAGACCGCCGAGGGCAGAGCTGAAGGCGAAGCCGAGGAGGCCGATCAGGAACACCTTTCGGCGACCGACGTAGTCGGCCACACGGCCACCGAGGAGCAGGAGTCCACCGAAGGCCAAGGTGTAGGCCGTGACCACCCACTGCTGCGAGTTCGGCGAGATGTGGAGTGCCCGTGACGCAGAGGGCAAGGCGATGTTCACGATCGACGAGTCGAGGACGATCATGAGCTGGGCAGTGGCGATGAAGGCCAGGGTGCGCCAACGCATGGGGTCGATGTTCATGGACGCGTCCGACATGGGGCTCCTCAGGGGGTTCGCGAGGTTTCCACCCTACGGGGAGACGCCAAACCCCGGAGCAGAATTGCGGGAATGTCGGGCCTCGTGTGGCAGGCTGAAGGCGACTGCTCTGAGGGAGATCATGACCGCGTTGAACCGTTCTGCTGCACTCGCACAACTCGCCAACGCGGAGGTCGACGTCCTCGTGATCGGGGCGGGCATGACCGGCGCCGGGATCGCCCTCGACGCTGCCGCTCGTGGCCTCTCCGTTGCCATCATCGACAAGGACGACATCGCGGCGGGAACCTCGTCCAAGTCCTCCAAGTTGGTCCACGGAGGACTTCGCTACCTCCAACAACGTGAGTTCCGCCTCGTCTACGAGAACCTCTACGAACGCCAGCGCCTCTTGGAGAACGCTCCCCACCTCGTCTCCCCACTCCCCTTCCTCATTCCCCTCTTCGGGAAGAACGGCGTGGTGTCGAAGACCGTGGCCCGGTCCTACTCCACTGCCCTCTGGCTCTACGACGTGACCGGTGGCCTTCGCATTGGCAAGCGCCACCAGCGCATCTCCAAGGCCACCGCTGAAGGCCACCTCCCGAACCTCCGTACCGACCGTCTGGTTGCAGGTTTCCTCTACTTCGACGCCCGTGGTGATGACGCCCGAGTAGCCCTCACCCTCGTTCGCTCCGCCGTCGACCGTGGGGCGCTGGCTGCCAACTACGTGTCTGCGGTTGAGTTCTTGACCGATGGATCCGGTGCGGTCACCGGTGTCGTGGCTCAACCCGTTGGACCCAATGACGCAGGAGCACCGAGTTTCTCCATCCACGCCAAGGTCGTCGTCAACGCCGCTGGGGTCTGGGCCGATGACGTCCGAGACTTGGAGACCGTGGGTCGTCCAGCGTCCATTCGCCCGGCCAAGGGCGTGCACCTGACCGTGCCTGCTGATCGGCTTCCCTGCGACATCGCCGCCGTGATCCCGGTGATCTCGGATCGTCGTTCGATCTTCGTGGTGCCGTGGCCCGAGGTCCCCTACACCTTCATCGGCACCACCGACACCGCGTACGAGGGATCCCTCGATGACCCTCGCTGCACCGAAGAGGACGTCGCCTACCTCTTGAACGCCGTCAATGCGGTGACAACCGCCAACCTGACCCCCGACGACGTCACCGGGGTCTGGGCCGGGCTCCGCCCCCTCCTCCAACCCGATGAGGGCGAATCCGTCAAGGAGCGCACCGCTGACCTCTCCCGTCGCCACAAGGTGCACACGACCGCTGCCGGTGTCGTCACCGTCACGGGCGGCAAGTGGACGACGTATCGAAAGATGGCCGAGGACACCGTCGATGTAGTCGTCAAGCACTTGGGTCGTGGAGCGAAGTGCACCACCAAGCACCTCCGACTCCACGGGGCACCAGCGGTCGCCCCGACCGATCACCTCGGCATGCGCTACGGCACCGACGCTGACGCCGTGGCTGCCCTTGACACCACGCCGCTCATCGAGGGACTCCCCTACTCCGCCGCCGAGATCGCCTATGGCGTCACCGAGGAAATGGCCCAAGACCTCTCCGACATCTTGCTCCGACGGCTCCGCCTCGGCATCCAAGACGCCTACGTCGCCGCCAAGGTCGCCCCCGCCGTTGCCGCCCAAGCCGGTGCGCTGCTCGGTTGGGACGCCGACCGCATCGACCGTGAGGTCGCCACCTTCCTCGCCACGTTGAACGCTGACCTCGAGGCTGCTGGCCTCCGACCTGCGGAGCCGAAATGACCGAACCCACTCCACCGACCACCATCGACGGCGACCTCGCGTCGCTCGCCACCTGGTTCCCGGTCCTCGACCAGCCGCTCGAGCCGTGGCTGCTCAGCGAGCTGTCGGCGATCGCCCCGACCTCCATCGACGCCGCAGACTGCGCCGAGCACGCCCGTGACTGGTGGCCCATCGCCATTGGCTGGGCAGCAGGCAGCACCGTCCCCGCACTGCCACGCTGCGTCGTCCGACCTCGCTCAACCGCCGAGGTGTCGGCGGTCATGGCCTTCGCCACGAAGCACCACCTCGCCGTGACCCCATCAGGTGGTCGAAGTGGCGTCTGCGGTGGTTCCATCCCCCTCCACGGCGGCATCGCCCTCGACCTGACCGGACTCACCGGCGAGATCGTCGTCGACGAGGTGTCCTTGACCGCAACCGTTGGAGCGGGGACCTTCGGCCCCGACTTCGAAGCAGCCCTCAACGCCACGGGACCGGGCTACACCTGTGGCCACTTCCCCCAGAGCTTCGCCCTCTCGACGGTCGGTGGCTGGCTGGCCTGTCGAGGCGCTGGGCAGTACTCCAACCGCTACGGCAAGATCGAAGACCTGGTGCTCTCAGTCACCGCAGTACTCCCCGACGGCACGGTGTTCTCCACCAACGCCCACGGTCCCCGCACCGCCACTGGTCCGAGCTTGACGCAGCTCTTGGTTGGCGCCGAGGGCACGCTCGGGATCATCACCGAAGCCACCCTCAAGATCTTCGAGAAGCCGACAGCCGAAGCCCGCCGGGCCATGACCTTCGCCACCTTCGCCGAGGGTTTGGAGGCCTGCCGGAGGATCCTCCGCCGAGGTGCGACCCCAGCCGTGCTGCGCCTCTACGACGAGATCGAGACCAAGCGCTCCTTCGATGTGGTCGGCAATGCCTTGGTCGTCCTCGACGAAGCCGATCCCCACCTGCTCGCCGCCACCATGGCCATCGTCGACGAGGAGTGCGCTGGCGCCACCCCGCAGAGCGACGACCTCGTCGCCCACTGGTTGGAGCGCCGCAACGACGTCAGCCAGCTAGAACCCCTCTGGCGGAACCACGTCGTCGTCGACACCATCGAGATGGCCGCTCCCTGGGGTGAACTCCAGGCGGTCACCGATGCGATGTTGGAGGCGCTGCGCTCGACGCCGGGAACCCTCCAGGCCTCGGTGCACCAGTCCCACGCCTACTCGAGCGGAGCTTGTTGCTACTTCACCTTCGCCGGAAGGCCTCTCCCCGAAGACGGCGACGAGCCACTGGCCGCCGAAGCCGCCTACTACGCCCGCGTCTGGGAGCGTGCGAACGCCGTCCTCGTGGCTGCCCCAGCAGCGGTCAGCCACCACCACGGCATCGGTCTCCACCGAGCGAGTGCGCTCGTGGCTGCCATGGGCGAAGCCCATGGTGTCCTTGAGCGGGTGAAGGATGCCCTCGATCCCCTCGGCATCTGCAACCCCGGGAAGCTGGGGTTCGTCGGAGGTCCGAAGTGAGCTCCTCCATCCTCGTCGTCGACGTGGGGACCTCATCAGTCCGCTCGTCACTCGTCCACCCCGACGGGGCCGTCACCAACACCCACCAGGTGGCCGTCCTCCCGACCAGCCCCGCTCCTGGTCTCGTGGAGATCGATGCTCGAGGTATCGCCACTGCGGCGCTGGAGACCGCACGAGCGGTCATGGAGATTGCCGGTTCGGTCGCAGCGGTCGGCATTGCCAACCAGCGAGCATCCTCCATTGTCTGGGACCGGAAAACCGGTCAAGTCCTCGGGCCCGCCATTGGCTGGCAGGACCTGCGCACCGTCATCCAGTGCCTCGTGCTCCAAGGTGAGGGGCTCCGCCTCGCCCCCAACGTCTCGGCCACGAAGTACCAGGCGATCTTGGACGAGGTCGATCCCGACCGCACCCGATCAGCAGCTGGAGAACTCTGCTGCGGGACCGTGGACACCTACGTCGCCTGGCATCTCTCTGGTGGCACCGTCTTCGCCACCGATGCCTCGAACGCTGGGGTGACCGGTCTCGTCAACGCCTCCATCACCGACTACGACGACCACGTCTTAGAAGTCCTCCGCATCGACCGAGCCACCTTGCCCAAGATCTGCGACACGAGCGGCATCATCGGTGCCGCCTCTGCCCTCCATGGTGCTCCCCCGATTGCCGGAATGGCGGGTGACCAGCAGGCCTCGCTCATTGGCCAAGGGGCCATTGCACCAGGGGACGCCAAGATCACCTTCGGCACCGGGGGCATGCTCAACATGGTCACCGGTCCCGATGCGCCGAGCACCGCTGCTCGTGGGCCCCATGGCACCTTCCCCATCGTCGCCCAACGTCGAGCAGGTAGGACCCTCTGGGGCCTCGAGGCCATCATGCTCTCGGCGGGCACCTGCATTGAGTGGCTCCGCGATGACCTCGGTTTCTTCGACCACGCTTCGGACTCCGATGCCCTCGCTGCATCGTGCACGACGACAGATGGCGTGACCTTCGTCCCTGCCTTCCTCGGCCTCGGCACCCCGACGTGGGACTTCGGGGCCCGTGGCGCGCTCCTGGGCCTCACGCGAGGCACTGGGCGAGCGGAGATCACCCGTGCGGTCTTGGACGGCATTGCCCAGCGCGGTGCAGACCTCGTCGAAGCCGCTGAAGCTGAATCAGGCCACACCTTGGCCACCATTCGCGTCGACGGTGGCATGTCGGCCAACGCCACGTTCGTAGGGCTTCTGGCCAATGCCACCGGTCGTCCGGTTGAGCGATCCTCAGAGCTCGAGGCCACCACTCGTGGAGCAGGCTTCTTGGCTGGACTCGGTGTTGGGACCTACAGCTCCCTAGAGGAGATCGCCGCCTTGGTGCAGCCTGCAGGCGTCATCGACCCGAGCATCTCTGATGACGACCGCGCCGCTGCTCGAGCCACCTGGCTCGATCGACGAGCTCGGGCTGAAGGAACGATTCCCGACCTCTCTGGGGTGCAGTTCTAGAGACCGAGGACGGCGAGGGCTTCGGCCTTCGTGCACCCAGCCACCATTGCTGCTCGGAGTTGCATCAACTGGCGGGGCTTCGAGATCGCAAACGCGGCGCTCACGAGGTTGCCCCTCGTGTAGAGGGCGAGGAGTGAGCCCTCCTCTTCGCTGCCGAGGACGATCTCCACGGTGTCGCCCGGTGCCGGTCGTCCGAGCATCTGGAGTTTCACCCCGTATTGGTCGGACCAGAAGTAGGGCAGGATCGCCGCAGGTTGGGCCTTCTCCCTCCCGGCGAGGAGCGAGTGGGCGGCAGTTGCCCCGTGGTCAGCGGCGACCTGCCAGTGCTCGATGCGGGTGGGGGTGACGGTGCCGAGTGCATGCCAGGCGAAGCGGGCCACGTCCCCAACGGCCACAATGGCGTCGGTGGCGAAGAGCCGGTCGTCGACCACCACGCCGTTGTCGAGCTGTAGCCCACTGCCCTCCAACCAAGCGGTGTTGGGCACCACGCCAATGCCGACGACGAGCAGGTCGGCGGTCAGCACTTCACCAGAGGCCAGGTGCACGGTCGCCCCGTATGGTGCACCTGGACCCTCGGTGATGCGCTCGACGGTGGCCCCGGTCGTGAGGGCCACGCCCTTCTTGGCGTGGAGGTGACCACAGATGGCGCCGAGCTCCGGGCCGAGAATGGTGCCGAGGGGGATCTCCTGAGCTTCGATCACGGTCACGACGTGGCCGAGGTCTGCTGCCGCCGAGGCGACTTCGGCTCCGATGAACCCGGCGCCAATGATGACCACCCGCAGCGGCGTCCCACCGGTCAGCACGCCGGCCAAGGCCATGCCGTCTTCCATGGTCCGCACCGACAGCGGGTGAACCCCTTCAGGAACTGGCAGGTGGCGAGCGCTCGTGCCGGTGGCGATCACGATGCGGTCAGCGGCGCGCACGGCCCCGCTGGCGAAGGTAACGGTCATCGCTTCTGGATCGAGCGCAGTGGCGGCATCACCGCAGATGAGATCCACGTTGAGCTCTGCTCGGCGCTCCTCGCCCATGAGTACCGCTCGTTCAGCGGGCCACTTCCCCGTTGCAATTTGCTTCGACAGCGGTGGGCGGTCGTAGGGGGGATGGGATTCGTCGCCCACCATGGTGATCCGACCGGTGAAGCCACCGTCGCGGAGCCCTTGAGCGGTGCGCAGCCCAGCCAGACCGGCGCCGACGATGAGGACGTGGTCGTCCCCGGTGAGTGGTCCGGCGCTCATGCAAAGGCCGCCAGCCACTCGTCCTTGGTACGCGGCACGAGCACGTAGTTCCACTTCCGGGTCTCTCCCATGGGCTGAGAGGGCTCGGCGGCGTAGAGGTGGCCGGGGAAGAGCACCGTCTGGTCGCTCACGACCGACAAGCGCTCGGTGAGCGTCCGGTACATCTCCTCGGGGTCACTTCCCGGGAGATCGGTCCGACCGCAACCTTCTAAGAACAAGGTGTCACCAGAGACCAAGCAGTCCTCGACGAGCAGGCACTGACTGCCTGGGGTGTGACCCGGGGTGTGGATGCAGGTAATGGCAATTTCCCCGACGGTCACGACGTCGCCTGGGGCATGAGCCACGAGTTCAGAAGTCACGCCCGTTGTTCGAGCCACCCACGGCTCTTCCTCTCGCTGCACGTGAATGGGGACGTCGACGATCTCCAAGAGCTCGGTGATGCCAGCGATCTGGTGGCCGAAGAGCGAGCCGCCAACGTGGTCGGCGTGGTAGTGGGTGGCGAGGGCCCCGACGACCTCCATGCCCTCGCCTCGGATGACGTCCACGAGGTCCGAGACGGCGTAGGCGGGGTCGACGATGACCGCTTCTTTGGTCACGGTGTCGCCGATGACGTAGGCGAAGTTCACCATCTGGCGAGCGATGGGGTCCCCGACAGCGAAGTCCCGGCCAGCCAGGAGTTGACGGAAGTAGAGCCGGTCGCTGCTCACGAGAGGATCTCCCCGGTCTCAGGGTCAGCAGCGATGGCCAAGAGCGCAGGGGCGAGTTCTTCAACCCGGAGCGTCGTTGCCTTGATGCGGCGGTCGAGCTCGGTGGCGAGCTCGGTGGCCCGGGTGAGCTGGGCCACGACCTGGTCGAGGTCCAAGTCGCCGTCTTCGAAGGCAGCGACGATGGCGTCGAGTTCTCGACGAGCCGCCGTCGAGCTCAGGTCGCTGGCGGGTTGGGGTTCAGACGTCACGACGCCTCCTCAGTGGTCGATAGTTGATGGCCGGTCACCGTTGCCGTCAAGGTTCCGGTGGCGAATTCTGCTGAGATCTCGGTGCCGATGGCGACGGCCTCTGGGGAGCGGACGATGCTCCCGGTCTCGGTGCGGATGATGGCGAAGCCACGACGGAGCTGGGTGTCGGTGGCGCTGGTCTTGGTGAGGCGCACCGCGGTGCCGAGCGAGGTGGCCGCTTCACTGCAGCGTGCACGAGCTGCTCGGACGAGGCGCTGCACGTCGTTGCTCAACCGGAGGTGCTCACGGGCGAGGGCCCCGGAGGCCAAGAGGCCGAGTTGCGAGGTCGCCCGCTCTCGGAGGTGCACGGCATCGTCCACCACGGACTCCGCTGCTCGAAGCACCGCAGCCGCCGAACTCGCGACGGAAGCGGCGACGAGGCTCACGCGCTCGACGATGGCCCCGCCACAGGCGGTTGGGGTGATGTGGGCCCGACCGGCCACGAGGTCGCAGATGGACTCGTCGCCGCTGTGGCCAATGGCGGTCCAGACCGGAACCGTGCTCGCCCCAATGGCTCGGGCCAGGGCTTCGTCGTCGAAGGCGGCGAGGTCGGTCTTGGCGCCCCCACCTCTCGTGATCACGATGAGGTCGACGGGATCAGCGAGTCGCTGAAGCGAGGCCAAGCCTTGGCGCACCGACGCGGCAGAGCGCTCGCCCTGCATGGTGGCGGGGCTCAGAATGACCTGGAAGGCGAAGCCCGATCGTTCGAGCTGGCCGAGGAAGTCGGCGCAGCCTTCGGTGCCGGGACTGGCGATGAGTCCCACTCGGAGAGGCAACTCGGGGACCGGGATCGATGCATTCCTCCCGATGGTGCCGTCTCGGCGGAGGGCGTCGATGAGCTCTTGGCGCTGGAGGGCCATGGCGCCCTGGAGGGCGGTGACGTCGAGCTCGGAGATGACGAAGCCGACCTTGCCTTGGGGCCGGTAGAAGTCGACCGTTCCCTTGAACCGAATGGTCATCCCCGCGGTCAGCGTGATGCCTGCTGCCGCCAGCGTCCGCTGGAGGGGCCCCCAAGTGGACTTCCAGCACTTGCCCCCGAGCACGCTCGGCCGAGGACCTCTCTCCTTCGGGTCGACGAGGTCGAGGTAGCAGTGACCGTTGGAGCCGGAGATCTTCGAGATCTCCCCTTCGACCCAGAGGCCCGACTTGCCGCCGAAGGTGGAGTTGAGGGCAGCGTCGACGCGGTCGTAGAGCTGCGAGATGGAGAGCACCGATGGCGCAGGCGGCTCTTCCGTCACAGGCATGGATCCACCCTACCGAGCCGGACTGGGGACGATCTCAGAGGGTGATGCCATCCACCGAACGGTTGGCCAGGTTCGTGACCCACAGGCGACCAGCGAGGAAGCACATGGCGGTTGGGCCACGCCCGGTGCGGTGCCCACGGTAGATCTTGCCGGTCGACGCCTTCAGGTCCATGACGAGGTTGGTGGCTGAACTGGCCACGAGGACATGGTTCCCCACCGCGGTAATCCCGGTGGTCTTCAGGCCTGCGGTTGGGTAGTAGGCCGAGATGGCTCCACCGGCGAGGTCGAGCACCGCCACGGTGTGGGCAGTTGCGCGGACCACCCAGACCGTCGAGCCAACGAGGGTCATCCCCACCGGAGACTGCCTGACGGCGAAGGTTCCTTGCAGATCCCCAGTTGCTGGGTCGAACTCTTGAACCTCACCTGAGGTGGCGTTGGTGGCCAAGAGATGTCCGGGAACCATGAGGAGTGACGAGAGCCCCGTTCCTCCAGAGGAGAAGGAGCCGATGACGTGGCCGTCGACGGTGCTCGCCACCACGATGGTGTTGGTCGCTGCGTCGGCGATCCAGAGCCGCTTCCCCGACACCACGAGGGCAATTGGGGTCTGGGCGGCGGTGATGAGGAGTTGGCGGTGCCAGGTCTTGGTCGAGTAGCGAGCGACCGTACCGTTGGTCATGGCCACCCAGATGGTCGGACCTGAAGTGAACACCGCAGTCGGCGAGCTCGACAACGGGCGAGTGCCCACGACCCTGGCTGACCCGGCGTTGATGACCGTCAGCGAGTTGGACAGGGTGTTGGCCACGTACAGCGTGGTGCCGGCGCCGGTGATGGCCGAGGGTGCTTCGCCAGCAGGCAGCACCACGTTGACCAGCTTGTGGCTCTTGATCGCACCAGCAGGCGTAGCGAGCAGCGCTCCAGCGAGCACTGGGGCGAGCAGGCACGTCAACCACCGAGTTCTCATGCCACCATCCTACCGAACAGGTGGCGAAATCCACCTGCAGGACTGCCCCGCTTCAGCGCCTTGGTGCGGGCAATGGCACAATGGAGGTGATGGTGAGTTGGCTGGGTGACCGCGGGGAGTGCGAACTCCTTGAGGAAGGTCGGGACTCCACAGAGCAGGATGCTCGCTAACGGCGAGTCGGGGCGACCCGCAGGACAGTGCCACAGAGAACAGACCGCCGATGGCTGGGTAACCAGCACAGGTGAGGGTGAAACGGTGCGGTAAGAGCGCACCAGCAGCTCCGGTGACGGAGTTGGCTCGGTAAACCCCATTCGGAGCAAGGCCAAGTCGGCGTATGGGCTGCTCGCCCGTCAGCAATGGCAACGTCGAGGTGGGCTGCACAGATGGATGGTCACCCAACCCCGCAAGGGGTGGACAGAATCCCGCCTACAGGCCAACTCACCATCACCTGCTCAGCGCAGGTGGGGCTTTCGGAACCTCGAGGTGATCCGCCACGTCTTCGTTGACCGGATCCGGTGCAGGATCGCTCGCTCAGCGGCCAGCACCGCCTCTAGGTGCTGCACCGTGCGCTCGTGATCGGCGATGCGGTTCTGGAGCTCTGTGGCGAGCACGTTGACCTGGCTCTGGAGCTCGTCACGCTCGGCGATCACGGTGGCGAGGCGTGGCTCCCACTCCCCGAATAGCGAGTCGATCGCTCGTGCATGGGGGATGTCGACCGTGAACTTGCGGTCCTTCGGGTGGAAGGACGCAGCCACGAGGCCGTCACCGGAGAAGGACTCGCTCACCGAGTGCTCGGCGATGATGTGGCCGCCGAGCGCGGTGATCGCGGCCACGACGTCGCGGTGCGTCATGGCAGACCCGGAGATGAGGGGGTCGTGCGTCGAGACGAGGAGGAAGCGACAGGCACCGCTGCGGAGGAGCTCAGCACTGGTCTGGAGGAACGTGGTCTCGGCCCCTTGGATGTCGGCCAAGATCACGTCGAACTGGTCCACGCCAGCCAGTGCCAAGAGCTCGCCGAGGCCGTACTGACGCACCTCGTGGAACTGTCCGTCCGAGGCTGCTTGGAACCGGAGCATCTCTCCCGGGTTGGGGCCAACGACACCGTGGAGGAGGGTGCCCTCCATCTCGTTCAGTTCGAAGTTCCGGCGACCAGTGGCGAGGAACGGCTCATCAGGCTCGATGCCAATGACGGCAGCCTCGGGGAAGGCCTGCTTGAACCAGAGGCTGTAGTAGGACCACCAGGCGCCGAGCTCCAGCATCGCCCGGCCGCCACCCTTCTTCTTCTTGGCCAAGCGCTTCACGATGGCGTCGAAGACCACTTCCTCTTGGGGTTCGTGGTGGCCGCGCAGTTCGTTGATCACCTGGCTCTGCCAAGGGCCCAGGTAGCCGTCACGGAGCACCACCACGCCGTTGTGCATGACCTGCACGGGGGCCCCGTCGACCTCGGTGAAGAGGCCGGCGTCGTCGACCTTCTGGATGGACGCGGTGAGATCGGCGGCAACCGTCAGCGCGATTCGGCGCTCCAAGTCGTTGCACAGCGAGCGGGCAGGGTCGTTCGGTGACGTCACGGAGCGAGGTTAGCCCTCGCACCTCCACCGAAAGCGTGGTTTCGACCTCGAGAGTCCTCCGAGGGCCGGCGGTAGGCTGAGGCCATCGTGCAGTGCTCACCCCTCCTCGCCGTTGGCGTCCTGCTATGAGTCGATCGGCGAGCCCCTTCACCTTGAGCGACGACGACCGGCGCCTGCTGTCGACCGCCCCGAAGAGCATGAGCCTGGTCGCGACCGTCGGGCTCCTCCTCGCCGCCATGGCTGTGGCCGTGGCGTTCCAAGCTGCAGCCCTCGGGACCCTCATCGCCGCCATTGTCCACGGGCGATCGCTCGATGGCGCTGCCCTCTGGTTGTTCGTCGGCTCTGTGGCAGCGCTCCTCATCGTCGGCTACCTGGTGGACGCCGTCACGACCCGCTGGGCACGCAGGTCCGGTGATGCGCTCGTGGAGGACGCACTGGCTGCCATGGCTGGTGGTCCAACCGTCTCCCCCGATCGGGTCGGCGGGCTCACCGTCGCCCTCACCAGTGGCCTCGACGGCCTCCAGGGCTACTTCGGCCGCTACCTCCCTGCCCTCCTCCAGTGCGCCATCGTGCCCATTGGGCTCCTCATCTGGATCGCCACCTTGGACCCGATCGCCGGAGCGATCCTGCTGGTGATGGCAGGAGCGCTCCCGGTCGTGATGGCCCGACTCGGGGCCAGCGGTGCGGCGGCATCAGCCAAGCAGTGGCGGAGCCTCCACGCCCTCTCCGCCCGCTACTTCGAGCTCTTAGCTGGCCTCACCACACTCCGTCTCCTCAATCAGGTGGATCGGGCCGAACGAGAGGTCGCCGGGGCAACTGCCTCGTTCAGCACGGCGACCATGGCGGCGCTGCGCATCGCGTTCCGTTCTGCGGTGGCCATGGAGTTCCTCTCAGGCGTCGCCGTTGGCCTCGTGGCCATGGAGCTCGGCTTCGGCTTGCTGTCGGGGCACCATGCACTCGCCACCTCGCTCACCATCGTGCTCGTGGCTGCCGAAGTCTTCGCCCCACTCCGTCGGGTCGGCACCGAGTACCACGCAGCCCGGAGCGCCATCAGCGCAGCGAACGCCATTGCTGACTTCACCAGTCACGGAGAAGGAGACCCGCCACCCCTCGACGCGCACCCAACGCTTGCGCTCCGTGACCTCGTGGTCACCCTCCCCTCAGGCGATGACCTTCCCCCGCTCTCGGGAGAGGTGCGCCCCGGGCTGCCCTTGGAGATCACCGGACCCTCAGGTGTCGGCAAATCCACCACGCTCTCGACCATCCTCGGGCTCCACGCAGCCCGTTCTGGCTCGATCGGCCTGCCGGGGGCGTCAACCGGAGCCATCGCCGCAGCCCCCCAGCAGCCCTTCCTCTTCGCCACCACCCTGGCCGAGAACCTCCGCCTCTTCCGCCCTGAGGCAACCGATCAGGACTTGGCCGATGCCACCGCAGCCGTGGGGCTGACCGACCTCATCGCTGCCCTCCCCGTGGGCCTCGCCACGCAGGTCGGTGACGGTGGGACCTCGTTCTCCGCCGGTGAGCTCCGCAGGATCGGCATCGCTCGAGTGCTCCTCGCAGACCGGCCCGTTGCCGTGCTCGATGAACCCACCGCCAACCTCGACGCCGCCGCTCGGAGCGCGATGCAGGCGGTGCTCGAACACCTCGCTCGCACCCGGTGCTTGGTCGTCGTCCACCACGAGGCAGCACCGATGTTCGCCACCTCCACCACGGTGCACCTCGGCGGTGCATCGTGAGGAGTCGCTCAACCGTGCGCTCCCTCACGGCGGTTGCTGCGCTCCCCCGTCGTCGAGTGCTCGCCGCTGCTGCGCTCTCGGGTGCCACCTCGCTCAGCCACGTCGTCACCATGGCCGCCGTCGGTGGGCTGCTCGCGTGGTCTGCAGCACGGCCAGGACTGGCCGCGGTTGGTGGGCTCCTCATCCTCGTCGAGCTCTTGTCGTTCCTGCGGGCTCCCGTCCGCTTCGCCGATCGCTTGAGCGGTCACCGAGTGGCCTTCGACGCGCTGACCGCCTGGCGTCCGTGGCTGTTCCGGAAACTCATCCCCCTCGCCCCTGCTGGTCTGTGGCGCCGCCGGTCGGGCGACCTGCTGGCTCGAGCCATTGGCGACGTCGACCTCCTCCAAGACCTCTACGTGCGCATCGCCGTGCCCCTTGGCGGTGCGGTGGCGGCGCTCCTCGTGACAGCGATCTGCCTCGGCGTCCTCATTCCACCGCTTGGGCTCCTCACCCTCGTGGCCTCGAGCATTGTCCTGGTGGTCGCCGCACTCGGGCACCGACGTGGCGCTCGGGCCGCAGAAGAGCTCCTCCAGCTGAACGGCGAGTTGGCTGCCACCATCAGCGATGCCCTCCTCGGGGCCGAACTCCTGACCGTCGCTGGGGCCTGGGCACCAACGGTTGCTCGAGTCGTTGACCTCCGTGCACGGGTGGCCACCCTCCACCAGGTGGCCGAACGTGCGGTGGGTCGTCGGCGCCTCGTCGCCCAAGGAGTCGTGGCCGGACTCATCCTCGCTGCGCTGATGCTCGGGGAGCAGTGGCACCGCCATCACGGACTGAGCGGCCCGTGGACCGCTGCCGCGATCTTCGCCGCCATCGCCACCGCCGATGCGGTGGCCACCATTGTTGCTGCAGCGTCTGCAGTCGATCCGGTCCTCGCCGCCGCGAACCGCCTCGTCGAGCTCCCGAGTGGACCAGTCACACCCGACCAGCCGAGGGCCGTTCCGACCACGCCGCACCACCTCGCAATTCAGGACGGGTCCTTCCGCTACCCCGGGGCCACCGTCGACGCCTTCTCCTCGTTCTCCCTCGACGTCGCACCGTCGAGCCGGGTGGCGGTGACCGGACCATCGGGATCGGGCAAGACCTCCGTGCTCCTCGCACTGTGTGGCCTGTGGCCACTGGCGTCGGGCGAACTCACCATTGACGGCCTTCCAGCGACGTCAGTCGACCTCGACCAGTATCGAACGACGCTCGGCGTCCACCTCTCCTCCACCACCCTCTTCGCTGGAACAGTCCGGTCCAACCTCGACGCCATCGGCACCGCCACCACCGAGGAACTCCTCGACCGGCTGGCGTCCCTCGGACTTCCGGCGACGCTCGAATTCCTCGAACGCGAGGTCGGCGAACGAGGTCGGTCGCTCTCTGGCGGTGAGCGTCAACGGTTGAGCGTGCTGCGCGCACTCCTCATGGCCCGTGGAGCCCTCATCCTCGATGAACCAACGGCCGAACTCGATGGTGCATCGGCGTCACTCACCTGGGATGCCATCAGCGACGCTCGCACCACGGTCGTCCTCGCCACCCACGACGCACCGCCCATTCCGAGCGTCACCAGCGTCAGCGTGGCCTCAGTCCAGCGCACCACCAAGTGATTGGCGGAGCTCGTCCAAGGGAGGGGCTGGGTAGTGGCCGCCGGGCCGCCACCCGATCTCGAGCTTCTGGTGGCCAATGCCGCCCGTGGCCCAGAAGTGGCAGGTGTCGTTCAACCACGAGGTGTTGAACAGCACGTCCTTGCCGGCAATCTCTGGTGGCTGGCGCCGAAGTGCGGTCGAAGGAATGGCCTGGATGACCGCCGGACCGAGGGCTCGGGCTAAGAACTCCAAGTGCGAGCAGCCCTTGGCTCGACCGAAGCGCTCCTGGACCGCCTTGGTGAACCCTTGGGCAATCGAGAGGCCGACGAGCCCAGCGAAGGCAGGGGCGATGCCGGGGCACTCGGCATGGGGGTAGTCGAGCATCCGAGCCTCAGCTCGAGAAATCTCAAGGTTGGCCCGTTGCACTTCCAAGCGCAACTGCATGGTGTGGAGCTTGATGGGAGCAGTCTCGCCGTCAGCCCACGGGCGTCGGTCGGTCAAGCGACCGTCGATCTCGAAGGTCGTCGGGGTGTCGTAGACGTCGATGGTGATGGTTCGGGTGTGCGTCGGCACGACGCCCTCGGCGTCAGCAATCCACGGAGTACTCACGATGGCGCCCCTTCGGCAATGTGGTTGTAGCGATGGAGCACCGGAGTGGCACCCCGCCACCCAATGGTGGTCACCGACGCGTTGGACAGGTGCATACGCCACACCACGGCGTCGTCGGTGCCGAGCGCCCAGGCAACGGCGGCCTTGATCGGTGAGACGTGGCTCACGACCACGACGTCCCCATCACGCCGTCGGGCCCCTTCGCCCGGGGTGCCGAACAGCTCCTCGAGTCCGGCTCGCACTCGGGTGCTGCAGGACCGGAGCGACTCTCCGCCCGGCGGGGCGAAGTCGAGGTCGCTCACCCACGCCGCCCAGAACGATACGGGAAGTTCTGCGTTGATGGCCCCATCAGCCTCGCCGTAGTCGAGCTCGATGAAGCGGTCGTCGATGGTGGCCTCGATCTCGGGAACGAGGAGCGCTGCGGTCTCTCGTGCTCGAGACAGTGAACTCGAGCGCACCTCAACCACGGGCCCGAGGAGCGCTGCAGCCACTCTGGCCTGGGTTCGTCCGAGGTCGGTCAGGGGGAACTCGAGTTGCCCAGCCAAGCGACCTTCGCTGTTGGCCGTCGACTGCCCGTGCCGGACGAGGTGGAGCATCTCAGCTGAGCTGACGGTCGCGGATGAGGATGCGCCCGCAGTGCTCACAGGTCGAGACTTCGTCCAGGCCCATGGCGAGCACCCGGTCTCGCTCGACTGCCGACAGCGAGAGCGAGCACCCGTCGCAGCGATCGCCGCGCAGTCGAGCAGCACCGACGGCGCCGTGCTGTTTGCGGATCGCCTCATACTGCCCGAGCAACGCTCCGGGCACGTCGTTGGCCAGCCGATCCCGCTCGGCTCGGCGCTCAATGAGGGCTGCGTCGATGGCCGCCACCGCCTCGCTGCCCCGCGCTCGAATCTCGGCGATGTGGGCGTCGAGCGCTGCTTCTCGCTCGTCGAACTCAGCGAGCGCCGCGTCGAGGGGTTCGAGTTCTTCCAAGAGGAGGAGCTCGTCGTCTTCCAAGGTGGAGCGGAACTCGGCCACCTGGTGGAGCTCGTGGTCCATGGCTTCGAGGTCTCGAGGGGCGACGTTCTGCGCAGCCTTCATCTGCCGCTCGAGTTCGTGCAGGCGGGTCGACTGCTTGGCGATGCGTTCCTCGAGCTCGGCTTGACGCTCGGCCACGAGGTCCCGCTCGGCGGACACCGTCGCTCGCTCGGCCTGCAGCGCTCGCTGCTCAGCAGATGCCGCTTCGAACTCCTGGGCTTCGGGGAGGTTGCCGCGTCGATGGAGGAGTTGGTGGATCTCGGTGTCCACGCCTTGGAGGGCGAGGAGGGCCACCATCGGGTAATCCGGAGCAGTCGCAGAGGCGTCGGTCATCGACTCCAATCTACCGCCCGACTTCTCGCCCGTTCGGCGTGGTGCTCAGTCGGAAATCGCAGCGAAGAGACCAGGCAGGAACGCAGCGAGGGCAGGTTCGGCTCGCTCGAGCGCTGCTGCGGGATCAAACCAGTCGATGACCTGGCTCTCCCCTGCTGGCGGAGCTGGGTCGGCACCGTCTGAGGTGAGGAGGTAGCCGAAGTCGAGGTGGGTGTGGCCACGTGGACCTGGGTGGACATCGACACGAACGAGTCGAGGTCCCGCAACGGGGTGTGCGCAGCTGAGGCCGGTCTCCTCCTCTGCTTCTCGGAGGGCGGCTTCGGGCGGGAACTCTCCCGGTTCCACGTGACCCCCGGGTTGGACCCAGATCTCGAGGCGTCGGTGGAGGAGGAGCACCATGCCCCGGTGCGACACCACGAATCCGGAGGCAGTGATGTGGACGGGATCGGCGTCTTCACTGAAGGGCATGGCGAGGCCAGGCAGCCGCTCGAGCACCGTTGCCGCCGAGGTGCGACAGCGCGCGTCGAAGGGTTCGTAGGCGGCGAGCGTCTCACGAACCCAGGTGCGCATGTCCTCTGGCTCGATCTCGATCACCGCTGCTCCTCCGTCAGGGCAATGATCGACGGGGGAATGGGAATCGTTGGGTCGAAGGACTGCGGCACACCCAGCGCCGAGGTGATGGGGACAACCCCTGCCCAGATCGGTGGGCCGTCGCTTGGTTGGGTGGCGTCGGGAGGACCGACCGACACCTTGGCCACGCACTCATCGAGGGAAACTGCCAACACCACCGTGGCGTTCAGCTCTTGGCGGGTGGGACGAGGGATCTCGGCCGAACGGCCTGGGATCACCCCGTCGACGAGGAGGTCGAGGGCACGCACCTTGTCGGCGCCACTGAGCACGCTCGGTTGCCCCACCACGACGACCGAGCGGAACGCAACGGAGTGCTCGAAGCCAGTGGTGGCGACGAGGAGTCCATCGATGATGGTGAAGGTGCACGACACGAGGTCTGCGGCACGGGCTGACCCCAGCGCGCTGCTCCCCCGGGCGCCGTGGATGAGGAGGGTGTCGCCGTCTCGGACGCCGAAGGTGGGAATGGCCATGGCCACCCCGTCGACGGTGACGGCCAGGTGGCACCACGGCGAGGCGTCAATGATGGCGTCGATCGTGGTGCGGTCGTAGTTCGCCTTCTGGCGTTGCCGCCGAATCGTCGTCCGTGGACCACCACTTCGACGAGCGTGCATGGTCTGATCCTATTCGTCGCCTCCTCTAGCGTGAGGGCCGTGCCCCGCTCCTTCACCGTCGCCAGCGCCAACCTGCACGCCGGCATCGATGGCTGGGGTCGCCCCTTCGACGCCGTGGGCGGCTGCATGTCGCTCGGCGCCGACATCCTCCTCATTCAGGAGAACTGGCGACCCGAGGGTGGAGCCTCGATTGCTGAAGCCATCGCCGAGGGCATGGGAGCGTCGTACCTCGAGACCACCTACGCCACCGGTCGTCGGGGCCATCCCATGCCCGGGGCATCGGACAAGTGGCTGTCGAAGAAGGGGTTCATCGGTCACGACCACTCCCTCTACTTCGACAGCGTCAAGCCGCTCGCACCGAAGCTCGCCGCACGCACCCACTACCGAGACGCTGAACCGGGGAGTTGGGGCACGGCCATCGTGAGCCGATTCCCGATCCTGCGCAGCGAGGTCATCGACCTCCCCTACCTGCGCCGTGATCGCTCGCACCGCCGCCCCCTCATCGCCGAACTCGACGTGGACGGCGTCGTCGTGACGGTGTTCTGCGTGCACATGAGCCACCTCACCTACGGCTCCCCGCTCCACTTCAAGGCGTTCAACGAACTCTTGGAGCAACGCGGTGCTCACAGTGAGGCCACCATCATCGGTGGCGACATGAACAACTGGGGCTGGCCCCTCGTGGCCCAGGTCCGTCACCTCCGCCGAGCGGTCCGCCAGCGCACCTGGCCAGCCTGGCGACCCCACAGCCAACTCGACCACCTCCTCGTGAGCGACGCCGTGGTGGTCGACGCCGCCGGTGCTGGCCCCGACCTCGGCTCGGACCACCTGCCGGTGGTGGCCACCGTCCACCTCGATCCGAACCGTCCGCATCGTCCATCGAACCCCTGAGCCCACCGAGG
>Ga0208746_1000186_pt1 | contig 25376 bp, 2 predicted proteins | sample CryBogCBH15Jun09_FD_184623 | JGI IMG/M metagenome (GOLD analysis project Ga0208746, IMG submission 184623) | Freshwater microbial communities from Crystal Bog, Wisconsin, USA - CBH15Jun09 (SPAdes) | ecosystem: Environmental > Aquatic > Freshwater > Lake | place: Crystal Bog, Wisconsin, USA... | reverse complement strand
GTATGGCATTTCGAACCATTTGAAACCTCGTTTGTGTTATGACTTTTTGTCCATCCCCAAGGCCCCCAAGTAGGGCCCCACACACTTACTAGCTTTAATGAAATATCATCAAAGGCAGATATCTGCGTCGGGGATATGGAGCACACCCACCAGGGCATGCTCCTGAGAGCACATACACACACGCACACACACACACACACACACACACACATGCAACCATTGCACAGATAATTACACTTGAGCCTGGTCCTCTGTCTTGTGCCATCCACTTAAGCAGGCCTCATTAATCAAAACCATTGCATATATATCGACATGACTGCCCCTGTTAAGACTTATAGCCATTGCACCATCCACCTCCAACTACAAACCACTGTGTCATCCGCTACCTTGACCCTCCTGTCAACATTACTTCTTCTCATATATGTTCATCCATCCTTCTACTTTTCCCCATATATGTGCTACTCCTCCAGTACTAACTAACTATCCACCCATCTTGCCTTACATCCTCTTTGCCCTCCTACCATCGCTCCTGTCCACCACCAGCTCAACATTCCAGCTGTGCAGCCACAGCCTGGCGGCCGGCAGCATCAGGCAAATAGTGGCTGCATCTCCTCGTCCCTATCTGCAGCTATCCTCAGGTCGTCAGCGCCTCCAAGTATTTGCAGCCATCCTCTTGAAGCAGACCATATCTGCAGCAAAATTTCCACCCTGGTTCAAAGCCTTCCTCTTGGTGCCGCGCAGCGGAAGGACCTCCTCAAGCGTGGGTTTTAAAGTCAGGTTTGATCCAGTGTGTGAGAAGCGGGCCCTGTGCATGAAGACCAGCGCAGTGACAGCTGCTTGAACAGTACTCTCAATCACCCGCTGCCAATTGCCTCTGGGTACTTCCAAGAATTCCAGAGCACTGGCCAGGGCACATTGCTGGACAAGCCCCCGAGTGCCAACCACCCATGGTAGTATTCGTATTTCCCAGTTAGAGTCTGCATAGTTGCTGAGTGCTTGACACAATGGCTCATAGGTGTGCAGTTTATCTTGATGTGCTGTTCGCAGCCGTTCACGCCAAATATCTGAGGGCCTGCTGACATCCAGTATAGCAATTTTGCGGCGAGTATACGAAACCAGCAGAAGATCAGGTTGCCAACGCCCAAGGTGCATACTGCCAGCAGCTATATCAGATTCCTGGACAGGTCGACCAGAGTTCTGAACCAGCACAGTAGGCACTGGGTTCAGTCTTAGACCAGTTCTAGACATTGGAGTTTCTTCATGCAGGACCCATCCTTTTGGAAGAACCTTTCGAAGAGCCTCTGATAGACATTCACGAATCTGATTGTGGGCTGCCACTCTGGCGTCATGAAATCGAGGACAGATGCTCATAAAGTGGGTAAAGGTCTCTTTTTGCTGAGAAGAACAAAATTGACATTCATTTGTCGGCACTTTCCCTATCCGTTTCAGATACGCTGCAACTGGGTATGTCCCAGTCATTGCTTGCATCCAGCAACGAATTTCCGAGTCCTTCTGCTTGGAAATGATGCTAGCAACGGTAGAACCATCCTCTGTTTGTACCAGGTCACGTGCAAAGATGGTGCTGCGAAGCCGCACTGAACGCCACTGGTTGGCACGCACAACTTGTCTCAGGATAGACTTATTGGGTGCAATGTCAGAAGGAAGTGCTGCCCTGGCATGTTCGTTTGAGACCAGATCGCGCAGAGCAGGGTGAATTCTCAGGTGGAGAGTGCCGTACTTCTGGGGTCCATTACAGAGTCTCACTGCATCTGATTCACAACCCTTGTCTGCCTGTTCATCTGCCAACTCATTGTGGTAGCAACCAGTGTGGCCTTTCACTTTTACAAGCACTAGTTTAGAGGGCCATCTCCGCAATATCTTTAGGAGCGGAAGTAGGACATCAAAGTGAATGACGTCTTTTGGCCCTGGCCAGAAATTAGTTCTGCCCCATCGCGACAGTATGTCAAGCAAGCACAGGCTATCAATGAACACGATCAGGCGGGTGAGGGGTATAAGAGAATCACTAACTTGTTCCAAGAGACAGAGGAGGGCAACTGCTTCTACCCTAGTAGATGCAAATGGACCGCCCACTGGAGACGAAAATTCCAAAATAGGGTCAAGGATCTCACCCTTAGTGACCACAAAACCAGATCCTTGTCGCTCTGATTGTCTCTGGCCACTCCCATCAGTACCTGCAAAGTAGTCTGAGGCACCAGATGCAGAGAACCTAAGAGAGTCTTGCTGGTGATTACGGTGCGCCTTAAGGTGCTGTGTGATCGGTACTGTATTGTGATGAAAGTCATAGTGCCGTTCGTGCCAGTTGCCAAGCAAAGTCTGTACACGCAAGGGTTCAGGAAGGGACTTGGCTTGCATTGAGGATGGGCAGAGCAGCCAGAGCTGGGAGTTGAAGTGAGAGGGTTTGGAGTCCCATTTGGCGTAACTCCAACATTCAATGTCGTGGAGAATTAAGCTCTTGGCAGGAAGGTTAGCTACCATACGTGCCTTGAGTTCACGTAGTTTCTTAAGATCATTAGTAGCCCATGAAGACGGTTGGTCATATCTCAGGATCCAAACAGCTGTGTCATACTGCACTACATGGTGCAGGGCTTGATTCAACACGACCAATCGATTTTCTGGAGCAAAAGAGTCAAGTAGGAGCAGTGCTGCAAGCGGCTCCCATTCCACTTCCGCTCCTAATGCAGAGTCTTCAGCATCAGGGGAGCAGAAATGTGCGAAGTGAGGATTAAACGTTACTGCTCGGGCTCCGACCAGCAAGTCAGTTCCTAGGATGCCACGTAAACAGGACAGCAAGTGTCTGCTCCACGGCACATGATATTCCCCATCAGCAATGCCTTGCAAACGACAGGAGGCAACAACACTGTTCAGGAAGGCCTCATGCAGAGTTTGTGCCTGCTGGTCTAGTAGCATACCATACTGTGCTGCGTCCATGCCCACAGCAATATGTCCTGGTCCAGTGATTGTGACCCGACCATTCCGCTTACACACATCCCATCCCTCAGGAGACGGCAAGAACTGGGGAAGATGATTTGAGAGATCTATACAGACTGAGGTTGGTAGAGGCGGGTCAATTTGCCACGGGTGGAGAAGAGAAGGAACACTGGGCACCTCAACCACGCGTCGCATGCAGAGATTCCTGTCTAAACCTCCAAGGATCTGTTGCCCATCCAAGCCTCCTGGGCCCAGCGCCCACTGAGAAGACGAAGGAGAATGGTGGGTGAAGGCATACCAGCGTCGCAACTCAGAGCAAGGGACCATCCACGCCTCGCGTTTGCAGGCTGCTTTGAGCGTCTCAGCTCCACACGCCAGCATGCAGTCTCGGATGAAGGGTACTGTGAGGACAGTAAACTGCGTGCTGAGACGCTCAGCAGCCGTGTTCTGGACAAGGATACATTCAGGTGGTGCCAACACAGGTGCTAAAGGTAGAACTGTACGCAGAGGAAGCAAGCATTCGACAGTAGTAGTTTGTGAGTCGCTCAGGGAAAAGGAAAACACTGCACGTGCTCGACACATCACCCACGCTAGGTCGATATCTGAGATGTGTCTCAGATCAGTTTTATCATTAAATTTAGTACAGATAGCACGAGTTTGTGAGCATTCCAGAACAATCCGATCGTGCGACGCACTGAATCGGGCCACACCACAAATGCACGAGGGCAATTCCACACAGGGTGCAGCACCTAGACTCTGCTCCCTGGTGCTGGGAACTAGCTCGCGTTGGAATCCCACTGGAGATTGTGCACTGCCATCAGCGCTCACGTTCTCCTTGTTTGCAGATGATTGGGCCCTGTCCAGCCAGGAGAGCAGAGTGGCATGTTCTATTTGAGTAAGCCCACAGGCATGCAGGGGCCTTTCCCTCCAAGCCAGCCATCGACCGGCTTGGCCATAGAGCTTTGAGAGTTCAAGGATACCACCCGTTCCAAGTTTACGAACAGCTTGTAAGCACAGCTTCGCTTGCTCCCAAGCTGCTTGAGCTTCACAGTCACTAAACAAGGGAGCTGAGCGATCGATAGTTGCGGTTTGTTCTTTAGCACGCCAAGCTTGTTGCAGATGTGGCCATACGACTTCGGTAATTAATGTCCCTGAAATCGGCGGCCATGGGCTAGTGACAGAGAGTCCCTGCTCGTCTAGTCGCAGCAACATCTGGCCCAGAAGCGAGCCCGATTCCGCTCTGCTGCCAAGACGCAAGAGCAGTTGCATTTGGTTTAGGGCAGCACATCCATGTGAATTGCATTCACGCCAAAGGTGTTGCAAGACAATCTGGGCAATTTCACCAGGCAGGGTCAGGCATTGGTCTAGAGTAGCTAGCACTTCGTGCATCCAGACCTCCGGCGCTGCAGGACAACCGCGACCGCCATCAACCAGATCAAGAACGATTGGGGAACTGTCCATACTGCGTGCTCCCGATTTGAACCAAGCGCTCTTGTAACCCCTAATCCACATTTTTGAGATTGTATCCAGCTCCGATTGCAGCCATGGAACCACCCCAGCACTGTAACGAAAGACTGACGTTACCCCAATCTTGATGGCTAGTTCTTTCAGGGAGGGCGACAGCACTTCTTCCTTTTGCAGCTCGTTGAGTCTACGCTGCATTTCGTCGATCACGTGCGCCTTTTCCGCTCCGAAGTCTAGTGTCAGGGACATACGCACACCGAGGTGCTTGTGGGCCACAGTTGGAAGCAAGACTGTGAATGGCACCCCGTCAAATGTAATGCTATCAGTAGGCATGGACTGGCCAGTAGAATAGTCAACAGCAGAGATGAGCGATTTTTTCAGGTTGAAGAACATACCCAGCCAAGCAGAGAATGGCGAGATGGTATCAACGATAACTCGCATGGCCGGGATCGAGTCAGGACCACCAGTGTGAAGAATGGTGTCATCAGCAAATCCACTTGAACCCGCTGGATGTTCCAAGCCCGTTACTGTGCAGCCACGTCCACTGGCTCGCACCATCTTGTGGACCGGATCAAACGCCAGGGTGAATATCTTGGGACTTGGTGCGTCACCTTGGAAGACACCACGCCGAAGGAAACACGCAGCCGTTTCACCGAAGGAGTTGCCAACTGATATAAATCTGCCATCATACATGCGGCGAAACAAGTCTACATCAGTCGGGTGGAAGCCATAGCCTTCTAGGAGAGCGAGGACTGCTCGATGGTTGACCGCGTTAAATGCGTTCTTGATGTCCAGGTAGAGAACCACTGACTGACTTTTATCTTTGCTGTGCTGCTCCAGGATGGTCCGAAGCTTGGTGAGCTGACGTCTTGTGCTGCGATTCCGACGAAATCCCTCTTGTACATCATCTATCAGGCAATAGTCTTCCGTTACCTGATCAAGTCGGGTGTTGATAACAGTTGTAGCTATGATGTACTTTGTGCATTCACTGGCGATAGGTCGCTGGTCAGTCATCCATAGGGGGGCAAGGGTCTTCGAGATCAGACTAAAGATGGCTCCTTGCCACTCATGGACGCCCACTGTTGGTGACATGCCACTAAGGTACGCATTGATGGCTGAGCGAAGAAATTCAAGGAACACCAAGGGGCCATATTTATAGAATTCCCGCGGTATACCGTCGATTCCCATGCTCAAGTCGTTGCCCAAGCGCCTCACAATTGTTTCCAATGTATCCATATCTACTGGCCGACAAATGAGCGGCGCAAGACCCGAAGGAATCTTGCGCATTTCCTTCCACACTTGCCACGGGATGGGGCAGGGCGGGAGCTGGGCGAGCGCAACATCATCATGGACAGAACAACATTGCTGACAGAAGAAACGCACAGCACGCTTAGGATTACCGTAGGGCTGGGCCTTCGCGGAAGTCACAATGGGCTGAATTCCAGTGTTTTGACAGCTAGGGCAGATTGATTCAGAGTCCATACCTTCGCCAGCCAGATGTAACTCTTGCACTGCCAATATGTCGTCCGGAATAATTGCCACGTAGGTCTCTGGTGGCATCACAGTGCTAACAGATGGCTTATCAAAGGGAGGATTCAAAGAACACCAACAGGAAAGGAAGTCACCCAATGACCGTGGACCTCGAAACCAGATCTTCAGGGTGCAATCAGTACCTTCTGCGCTCACAACTCCTTCGGTTTCGGGCAGCGTAAGCAGATATGCAAGTAGTGGTGGCGGATTCTCGCGGCATAGATTAAACCTGACTCCTAGACTTACTTGACCGGCTACCCCCCACATTCTTGGGCGTGGCTGTCTTTTGCCAAGAGCATTAGCTAGCAGTCTATGGTCCAACATTCCCCCACTACGGATCAGCATCTCTCGAGCTTTGCACTCATTGATATATTTTGCTTTGGCTATATCTTCCCGTACTGCCGCCCATCGAACGTCCACTGCCGTTTTTGCCTGACCTAGCCAGCTTGTCAGAACCATGTTGGCTGCATGGCCAAAGTACCACTTAGTTGAGTAATGCAGCGTCGAAGGGCGGTAGTGTCCACTTCGTGCAATGCTGCCATGTAACCGGCCAATTTTTAGATACCAAAGCATGTCACGATGGGCAGAGTGCAAGATATCTGGACTGCGTAGAATAATTTTCTTGACCAATGCGCGGGCGGCGTTCAGTAGGTTGATTTCACGGAAGATGGTACGATGACCTGAAAAGGCAAATGAACGGCAGACTTCCCCTCGTTTCCGCTGACGGCGAGGGGCGAGTGAATGTGCTATCTGAGCAGCCATCATCTCTGCATATCGCAAGGCCTGGAATGGGTCCTGGGTGGTCTGTTTCTCCGCATCTTTCGGGTCGCTACCAGGCATATCATCCTTGTTATTGCCTGCCCCCCCATCCGTATTGCCGCTGTTCAGCAAGCCCATGTCGCCACCAGCCATGTCCACTGGGGCATCAGTGGCCCCTGCGTCAGTGCCACCATCAATCCCTGACTCTGGAACACCGCTGACCTCCACGCCTGATTCGCTGTCCGCCACTGCACCCGCATCCGAATCACCGCAGCCTTGCACATTTGAATTACTGACTGCAGCTGAGCCATGTGCAACTGTCGATGTTGCTCGTTGAGTCCCGGCAGGATCCAAGTCGTCCTGCTGTTCCGCCACAGAGCCGCCTGAAAAGTTCGTCAAGGCGTGTTGCAGTAGCTTACTCCATTCAGCGCGTATGGCTGGTTCCCGGAATTTGCGTACATTCACACGACATCGCGGAGCTTGGATGGTTTGGTTCAATGGGCGGCAAGCTCCTGCAAAGCCCAATCCTGCCACAGTGTGTGGAAGCTGCAGCATAATCATAGCATGATCAAAGACGGGTTGCGCTGCAGCCCATTTCACGAGTAAACTGGAGACAGGGAGATCTGCAGGGTGGACCCAGGCACGATCCAGCGTCGCTTTCTTGGGGAGAAGGCAGGCCTTCCATGTGGGCTGCAGAGGCGCGCTGCGTATCTCGCACAACTCAGTTTGTGCTAGCCAATCATGCATCCTTTGGTCAGCAGCACCTGTCTTGGTGTTGTGTGAATAGCCCCATCGCCCTCCAACCGGAGCTGCATTGGCATCCCCCAAAATAACAAGCCGCCAACCGTGCGTTTTGGCTAGGGTTGAGATATGCGCTAACGTCAACAGTACAAGCTCACGAGATGCAACCCTGTTGTTGGCTGCCACATGCTGGTTGAGACCAACAAACCATATTCGCCCACCTGCTTCCGGACGATTCAGTTCCAAGTGGAGGATACGACCGCCAACTGCTAGAGCCCATTCCTGTTGGTCCAGATCTGGCGGACAGGAAACCTCCAGTTGCGTAATGAACTTGGCAGTGGAAACATGCACCATCGCTCCTAACCCTACTGGATACCCTCGCGAGTTGCAAATGTTCTTAAAAAAGATCCATTCTTCATCAACCGACGCTTCCAGCAGGAGCTTTAGCCGACCGATGCGATGGTTAGCGACGCCAAGATCCCCAAGGAACAATATGTCTGGTCTGTGCTGTTCCAGAAGGCCAAGAACACCAGGCATCGAAAAGCGCAGACGCCTGAATCCGACACTGATGAAGGCCACTGAAAAGGGACTGCTCCAGACATTAGATGGGTCGATAAGAGAATCTGCATCCACCTGACCTTGTGCTGCCTCTGCACGCCCTAGAGCTTGGGTTAGAAGGTTGTGTCCAATTGGTAATCTCTTACCAAGAGGGGGCTCAAACCAAGCCGCTGGTGGCAGTAATCGCCACTTTAGGTCAATATCATCCATCCCTGCCTGGCAAGCGGGGGCTGGTGTAGCATCAGCGTGCAGTAGATTATCTAGGCCATGAAGGACCCCACCACACTCGTTAGAATATTCTTGATTTGCCCTTTTAAGTTGTTCCACAAGCAGAGGAAGCAGTCTTTCTGGAGGTGGTGCAAAGAAGGGAGCCTCAACCACCTTTGTAGCCCAGTTTTGTATTGAGTGATGTGTTTCCGCAATGTCCGGATTTCGATCTGGGTCCAATTCTCGACCCATCAGCTCCGAGGAGGGCCCTCCCATCCTGCCACCCCATGCACCATTGGGCATATGTTGCGCTGCAAACGAGTCCTCTGTAGAAGCTTGATTTAAAGAGTAAACACATCGAAGGCTTTGCTCGCGAGAAAGTGGAGGAGATGGGGGAGACGCAGCAACAGGTGGTCGCTCATTCGGCCGCTCATTCGGGGTCAGCATCGCCTCCGGCCTACCAAATGGTGAAATAACCGGGGGAGCTGCAGCAGGTGCTACAGGGGGAGGGACAGGCTGGATGAAATTTTCTTCCATCCCGGACAACGAGGTGGTGTTTCTATTGGCTGAAACTTTATTTTTAAAAACTGGACCAACTGCTAGAGACCGCTTCGTGCCACGTGCATTCCCGGTTGCACCCAGCGGACTGGCATTGATTGAAGTACTGGCAGCTGTGATAGCTGCTGTATTACATATTTGGACAAATCCGAGAAATATTCCAGGTTTTCTGCTCCACCGCTGACAGTCTGGATGAAGACATTGAAAGAACACTGCACGGAATCTATTATAGGAAACAATTCCACCGTTGCTATCGTGCAATGGCTCTGCAGGTCGCCAGATCTGCGCTATCAAGCAGGGCCATTTTACCCCCTTTTTAGCACCCCAACGGAATGCCGCAGCTTTGCTGTCGCCTCGTTGGCCAGTAAGCCGCCCTTCCGGTAGACCGTGCTGGCACAGAAGTTTGTTGAGGGAGGTGGTGATATCCTGTGACAAGGGCGCAGTGTTTGGCTGCCGCAGAGATCCTATTCCAGGTTGGTGGGATAAGGGCTTCGACTGCCAAGCACCACATGTGTTGCTCATATGCGGGTGTTTTGGCTTTTCCTCTGGCACTATCCACGAATCTGACTCGATACGAGTAATGCATGATAACAGGAACATTGAGAGGGACTGTTCGGCAGGCAAACGCATGGGCGTCTGTGTGGGGTCAGAAAGCTTGCAAGAGAGTGCCAAGCGAAATTGTCTGTTACGAGTGTAAACTGACGAGTCAATGAATTTCTTCATGGTTCCATTACTTGTTATATATTGAAATTGGGGTGAGACTACTAAGGCCTCAACTTCAACCTTGAGAGCGGAGTTGTTACACGGAAATGTCAACCAAGGGTACACCAAGTGATAACTAACTTTCCATCCATCTTTTGTGTGGCGGCTGCCATCCAGCATCAGCACCTCAAGGCAGCGGGGGCATTGTTGCTCCGCATGCGGCCACTTGGCGCGTATCTTGTCTGCCCACACAGAGATGACTTGCTGGCATAGAGAGTTGCCCTGTACTGCGTCCATTACTCCTGGTTCAACTTCAAGGTCGAAGTACGCTTTGCAGGGCCGATCCTCGCGAATGATCTCATAGAAGCAGCGGGTTGGGGCCCTGTGAATTCCCATTAACGCGCGATATGCAAAGCTGCCCGCGTCGTAAAAGGCACCGAAGATTTTCCCCAAACGCCAGCCATCATTGTCTCTAGTCCACACGTCTGCTGCCACGTAAAATGCTGATAGGGAGAGAGCATCCGATGATGTAAACATGGCTTGCTGCCGCGTTAACCCCTCAATGCGCACGTTCCAGATCGGGAACTGATTTGCACCACCATTGAAGTTGGGGTAGAGACCCAGGGTCCCCGAAATCCATGGAGACAAGCCAGGAATAGAGGGAGGTTCCGGAATACGTACAGCACGCGGGAGGAAGGTGCGACAGGATGGCCCCAGGGCAGGCTGAGGACGCGGAGGATGTCGCAGAGGAGGATGGGCGCTCACTGTCGAGGGAGAGATCACCGTGTCCTCCTCTACTGGTATAGACAGCGGTCGAATAACCGCTGGAGTTGCTCTAACGTTTGAGAGAGGAGCCGGTGCAATGTCTGACGATTGCCGTGCTAGCTCTGACGAGCACATGGGACTAGATGGCAGAGAGTGATTCCAGCAGTCAATAACGGTACGTTGTGCAAATTTAGGTAGATCCTTGCTTTTGACTGCCATATCTGGCTTACAGTTTGCTGCCACGAGTGGTCTTCGTATTGCATCCTTCAATCTGTGCGTATTGCATTGTGATTGGACGCGTGTGTCCTGGTGTACCAATAAGTGGTCAGACCAGGCTACAGATTTTCCCTTCTGGCTCGCAGCTGTCTTCGATTTTCCTGATCCTGCTGTCAGCAGTACACGGCCAATCGGCACCTTTCCAATCGATACCAATCCAGCCGCCAACATGTGTACTCGGGCAGATACTGCAGATCGCAGCACAGCGTGTACAGACTCACTTGCCTCCGCCGCGACCCGAACTTTGGAAGGCGCCGATACAGCTTTCTGACTTGGTGCAGATCCAGACACAGCTGCAAGCTGCCTCTCGTGTTCTTTAACTCTCTGCTCGCTTTTCAATTCGGCAAGCAGGGGATACACCTCAAGAACCGCGTCCACCCAGCTCCATCCCGGTGGGTCCGGGCAACACTTCCGGCGTCTCTTCAGCCGTTCTTCCCGGGTAACTGAAAAACGGGGCCCCCATATTGTGGCAAGATCGAAATTTCTATTTAGTAGCAGTTCCGCCTCAGAGATAGTGGTAGGCACTTGGAATTTCAGTGCCCTGCATTGCAGAGGACACTGGTTCTCGATGGGTTGGCATGCTTTAGTCGTTTCAGTATACATGTCGTCAGTGTTGACGCCCAAAGCAATAGCAGGATTCGGTAATGCTGCTCTCAAGACGGACCCATTTGACTGAACTTCACCGGCGATATGCTGTATGGGAACGGTGCGCTCCTTCTCTAGCTTTAGCTCCAGAGCACCCTGTTCCGATAACTCGCCTTCCTTAACCGCAGCGCTAGCCTTAGGGTACGACCCTGCAGCAGAATTGGCGACTATGCCGTCTAGTTTTTCTTCCCCCACGATGTCCACGTAACAGCCAACACGTGCACTGCCGTCTGCTGCTTCGTCGTTAGGTCTGAACTCGGTCTCGAAACACCGCGACTTTCCGACGTTGATTCCACGATTCGCTTTGGCCACTACCTCGCTCTGCTTGGGATCAGCGGCACTCACAACAGTAGCCTTACGACAAAGATGAGCATGCGCATTTGTACGGCCAGCAGCAACGCCTTGGTTGCTGCAGGTGACCTCACCGTATGTATCACCACCTTTGGGTATGGGGGCCAACACGCTGACAGGGAAAGGTACTGAAGGCAAATCTTCAAGGAATCCAATAGGGTTGTGGTTGCCTATTCGGTCGAAGTGATTGAGATGAATTCGCGCATAGCCTTGTTTTTCTACATTCAACATTTTGATAAAGAGGACAGCCTCATCTGAAATCAGATCAGCTTCTGGGACATGAAAGACTAGGGGGGCGCCATCTGCTTCTCTGCGGACCTGAGTGAGCGGAATAAGGGCCACTTTGTTATGAAGCCAATCGAGCAGCAGTTTCGCATATCTCTCATCCAGATGAGTGGAGGGGTGCAGGAACGAGAAAGCAGCCTTACGGACATTGCATGGGGGGTCATTCTTTGCGAATACGAATCCATTCATCTGTTCGAACCTAAGCATGGGTGAATGGTCACAATCTTTTATGGATACATCTTGGCGGAAGGTGCTCTTTAGACGTTGTCGGTTTTTCAGAGCATGGCAATAAATTGCTACCCTAGTGCCTTCTGCTTCGCTGTCATCGGCCATTGCTGAAAGCATTTCCCAGCGCTCCTGAAACTCGCCCTGAAGTGCTATGTGCGTCTGTCTGCGCTCCCGAAAGCCAAGGTTTGACTCAGCCTCACGAATAATGTCCTGGATCCCCAAGAGACCACACGACCCTTCACCCCGCGCTGCGCGCACCTCATCATCCATTGTGACAGTATACCGTTGTCCACGTCGCACGAGGTGCAGAGTACCTTGAATACAAGCGTATGGTGTATCGTTAACATTGAGGCCCTGCTTCGTTATTCGAAACTCTTCGTTGAGTATTTTAAACTTGAGACCTGTCCACGGGCTGACCTCGCCGCCTGCTTCGTCCTCCCTCTTGGCACCCACCTCTACATATACAGTTTCCTTTTCGACATCCACACTACAATCAATTCTGTGATCAACTCCAGTTCGCCTGTCGACGGCCAAACACTCGTCAACTTCACTTGCTGCACCGAACTGATTTATACCCGCATTGATCTCCCCTCCTGCTACGATCGCCACTCCATTTCCAAGATGAGCATTTTCATAGACCCCTCCGCATGCTGCAGCCAACGCCAAGTCGGAATCAATTACAATACATTCGTCGTCGCCGCCTATTTCAATCGCCATTGCAGCAACTGGAGGGTTGTTCACTTCATCACCCAATCCCTGCTCATGACAACCCGTGATGTTCGAGTGCTCTTGGATGTTCGAGTGCTCTTGGAGGCGCATGGTAGGTTGAAGCGCTGCGAAAAATGACTTCAATGTTCCCTGTTCAGCATTGAGACCAGGAACCGGACGATACTTGTTCCTTTTACTCGAATTGCGAATCTGAATAGGAATCTGAGTAAGCTCCGATTTCCTACGAGCTCCTTTTTTACCAACATCACGCCGCTTAAAGACACCGCAGCTACGAGTTACTGCTATTGTTGTTGCAGCCGCCACTGGCGGCTGGCTCAGTTGAACAACATACGTATCTTGAGACAGGGACAGTAATTGCTTAGTTACTTCTTCTTCGAAACGTTGGAGGTCACGAGGGCACGTCCCACCAGGTCCACAGGAACAGCGGATCCTTCTGAACCCTTTCGGAGTCTCAGTGCCCTGCAAACCTTGACGGAAGAAATTTCCTCCCCGTCTGATATAGTCAAAAGAGAGGAATGTTCCTGCTGCCAGAGGGCCCTTTACAACCAGTTCTAGAAGGCCGAGGCCACCCGCGTCATCATCAAACTCCTTCCAGTTCGCCACACTGTTACTGTGTTCATGGCATTTATGGTTTACCAACTGCATCGGTGTACGATGCTGGTCTATGCATGGCACACATCGTGCCCCATCTAGATAGACGGTGTGATCATGCCACGGACCCAACTCTAGGCAGTGGTTTCCGCCATTCTCGCAGTCGGATATGCTGCCTGGGTAATAGCACAGGGCTAATGTTTGACCTTCCAGAACTGGGCACACGAGCCTTACACCTAGGCCCTTTCCGTCCTCCTGTACTTTCTCCAAATACACTGCCCCTGCTGCCCTGATGCTGGCACAGTAGAGTTGGCAGGCCTTGCTGTTGTTAGCGCTATCGACTAGTTCTTTAAGATGTCCGTCTTGGTCTGTCGCAGCTGGATCCAGCTGATAAACCAGGATGTGATCGTCCGGAACGCTCACAGGGTAAGAGACGTGCCTGCCAGAGCGTGGAGGGTTTCGTCTGGGCATATCTGGGCGGCCACCAGCACCCAGTAGTCGCAAGTAAACTTGAAACTGTATTATGCCCACTGGGTTGAGAAGAAATGATCCGAGTGAGATAGCAGATTCAGGAAGCCGATTTCCTTTGTGCTGCAAGTAGTAACAACCCTGACTCATACCCCAGAGCGCAGCCACGCGAGAGTAAACCTCCTTGCAGGGCGAGTCTGTGGTTAAGCCAACTAGCCGTGCGTAAGGTTCAGATTCACTGCCGTGCACCACCGGGGGCTTCACAACTATCAACAGATCCGATACAGCCCGTACTGAAGGGGGGCAATAGGGCGTGCTGCTGTAACCTTGACTAGTGCTACCGGCTCCATAGGGTGTGTCATCAAAGCCACAGGAGAAGCATCCTCCAATCTCACCAGCGACTTTTGGCTATGCGAAGATTTCTTGATGAGTAATGTCTTCAATAAGGACTGTATGGTCCTCCCAGGTGGTGCAGGTGAGCGAGGCATGAGTGCTTTGCACTGGTCGTCCAGACAAGATAATCGCGTCATTTGTGGCTGGTAACCAGCCTGCGAGGACTGTCGTTGGCTCGACGGCTGCTGCTGACCAGTGAACTCGCTCGGGAGCCAGTACAGGGCTCAAGGTTGTTGCTTGTTCCATCACATTGGATAATGCCGCAGCTTGGTAAGACTCAATTTCCAATGTGATAGCCTGATCACATGCGACCTTACCCGCCATATCAGCACAAGCGCCAACACTGCCGCCTGTCTGGACCTTCCACTTGCCAGACACCCACTCTCCAACAATGTCGCCAGCTCTGATCCCGCCCTCAGCCTCGTTGCTTGATTTGCACTGATCTTCAACACTAGCATAGCTGCCGACTCTGCCGCCTGCAGCTGCAACCTTAGTCTGGATACCAGTGCCCTCTCCAAAACAAACACCCGATTCAATCTCGCCAGCTACACATACACTGTCGACAGTGTTGCAGCATGTCTTCACCTCGGAAATGGGGCTAGCTTCGATTTCACACTCGGTATAAGCACATGCACAGATGCAGGCGGCTGCTTGGGCCTCGCTCATGGCACCTATGCAGTCGCCTATACTGCTGCCTGCTTTGTGCTCTGCATCAACATCAGGTAAGCTGCTAACGATTAAGTTGTTGCTCGAGCCCACCCGGCCGTTAATCCTGTTGCTCGCTCCAACACAGTTCCCTGCACTGACATCGATGCCAACGGTACTCCATACCATAACACGGCCACCGGTATTCCTGCGCTGTCTTGCATGATCGTGGACTTTGCTGCTTGCTCCGACGCAATCAATGATGTTACTTCTTACTCTGACGCTGTTCTTGACATTGCTGTTTGCTCGAGCACAGACACAGGCGCTGCTGCTTGCTGCCACACCATCCCAGACATTGCTGCTTTCCTCATCATTCTGAACAAATTTACTTCTTGGCCCAACACAGACACGATCAAGCGTACTTGGCGTAACTATGTCAAGGGCTGATTCCAGCCGCCAAATTAGTGGCGTTATCCTGGAGTCTAACTTTTTGACCTGGAGAATGACCGGTCGACGCTCCGTCCTGCGACCATGAGCATCAGCAGACTCTAATATTTTGGTTACCAGACAATCCATCAGCAAAGCTGTACCAAGCATAGGCTTGAGGTGGTTCATCAAGTTCTGTTGGTTGGAATCGGGGCGTTTGAGGGCATCTGCCACTTGGCCTTCAAGCTCCATGACTTTCTCGGACAGGAGAGATGCACAAGCGATTGCTTCAGCAAAACACAGCTGACTCAGCTTATTCATTTCTGACAAGCTGTGAATATCCTGCAGCTTAGCCTGGCAACCAGCGTCAACTTGCACGCCTGGAGACTTGCTCGAAGAAAGTGCAACTTCCGTTTGGTCATCTTCTGGTTCAGACGCTGGATCTGAACCAGCTATTAGCCCCGACATTAATCCTTCTCCAAGCGAGGACCCACATACATCCAACTTCACGTGGAGCACAGCGAGGGAAGAGCCACAGGAAGGCAATATCCTACTGTGAAGGAGTAAGAACCACACGAGTATGAGCAACTGACAAACAGGCAGTAGCAAAAGCAAGAGTATTGCCAAGGCAGGGCTGAGCTGATCAGGGGACCAGACAGAACTAGCCGTGTTCCAGGAGACAATCGGGTAGGTACCGCAACGGGTGAAGGCTGAGCAGATCAGGTCCGTGTCAGGGCTTAAGTACATGTAATTGATCCACTTGATCCACATGCAATTATGGAGAGTCAAGATCATCCAATGCCATTGATGGTGACCAGGGATGTGAGGAGCAATCATATGGTATAGGAGACCATAAAGCAGTATCAGAGCAGGCGTCGACCATATATCATCAAACATACATGTGAGACAGACGTCTCGGATCAGCATTGCAAGGTACACTAGCCCCATGGTAGGCCCATTTCCGAGTTCCTGAGAAAGCACGTAGGCAAGAGTGGTAGCAAGAGCCCAACGAACACAGTCCACAAGAACATCTTGCCAGACAGACACAGTGACTTTGGTTCCTCGGGCCTGGTTCCGTCTCCATTTTCCAAACCGCTTCAAGATCTTGAGAAACCAGTCGAAGATATGGGGAAACAATAGCATCTTGGCCCATAAGGTCAATCTGCGAAATTGCATGCACATCAGAAGCCAGTGCAATTTACTACGTAGCCACCTGCGATGCTCCACATATGCCTGTGAAGAGCGAAAGTCGAAAATAGGGGTGATAGCAGATGGAGAATATCGATGATGGTCGGTAATGCTCTTCGCAAGTCTATAAAGAAACGTGCGCTGAGACCAAAAGACAAAAGAAGGCCGACAAGCCAGACGCCGCCGGAATGCCCTCCAGTGATGTGAGGGCATCGACGTTGGGAGCTTCTGGTTTGTAGACCCCGGAAAATAGACTTGGGACAGCGCGGTCATCACACTCACGTGGACGCCCGCAGCATGTATTTCGCAGGCGGCCGCGCCCCCATTTGGCATGGAGCATGTTGTCGCAGTTTGAACAACCCCAGCTGACATCGCTAAGCCAGGTATTATCGTCGGGAATATCGCCTGAAACGGAGCTGTCGTCAAGAGGGCTGCCTGTACCACCACAGTTGGATACTCTACGACTTCGGCTTTACTTTTACTGGGGATACCAGTGGCTTTCCTCTGCTTTCTGGATCGCTGTTTCCTCTTACGATTTTGTTGCTGTGCTGTCTGCAGCTGTCGAGAAATGTCGACATCTTTCACATCTAGACATCCTAATGGAGCAAAACGGTTGCTTGGAATCGTCCAGTACTCGACCGACGCTTGCCTGGGAGGAGTAGTGTGCTTCCCAAATGCTACCTGCCAGCCATTGCCCTCAAAGCCTGGGACAGCTTCTGCCACAGCCCCTGCATCATTACACCTGCAACTGTTATTTCCGATCCGGTCAATGTTTACACCAGCAATAGTGGCAGATTCAACCTGCACGCAGGTGTTGGCATCTGCAGCGCTGATATGCTTGTGATGGTCTTCAACAGGAATTGACAGAGGACTGGTCCTCTTAGTGCAACAGCTAAGTTCTACAACCAAAGTACCGCCAACCAGCGTTGACAATTTGCCTCCTGCCATTGCCACGGAATCCCCGTCGATTTCCCTGGTAGCTCCATCAGCCACCCCAGCTACTTTGCTGTCATGGGCCACTTCACGTGAGTAGCTGCCATGAGTTGCAACCACTGTACCGCCAACCGCCGAGTCAACCAAGCAAGGTTGCATTGCACTCGGTCCATTTCCACCAGAGAGTCCATATCCAGTCACCTCAGCGCAAAGCTCCTCTGATCTGCCTGGATCCCACAGCTTTCTGCTTGCACCATGGTCACACCGGCCTACGCCGGTATTGGTCTGAGGGTCCCCTGTTGGTGCACTTTCAATCACCAGGTTGGTCCCCTCTTCAACGATCCTGACAATTGATGCCATCGTTCGCGCAGGTACTACAATATCAGCACAAGCAGGCACATGCATTTCCTGATCGAGCGCTGTTGTTATGTTGACAAGGTCGGCATTGGTCACCTCAATCTCTTTGTCTGCTGGCAATTCGACTGTCCCAGTGGCCAGAGGGCTGACGACAATCTCCAAAAAAGAGACTTGAAGATTTTCAAAAGCAATGGACGCCACATTTAGGACGTGCGTTATCTCCACATACAAATTACAAAGGTCGTCGGAACTCGATCCCCCAATGAGTTTGAGATGCCTTTCTTCCGCTTCCAAGGTGTATTTTCTGACAGCTCCTCCCGGCTGAACTGTGTACAATACGAGACCGAACGGAAGCTGTGCAGACGATACTAGACTAGGAACTGTGAGGTGTGAGCGATTTGGAAACCCCTGATGAGAAGAGTGTGTTGGACTTAACCAATACATTGACACAGTGAAAGAGCAAGAGAGAGATTCACATGCAACACCAAGGCTCGGAATCCAACCTTGTTTTAACCTGACCGCGGTTTCCATTAGAGATTTCTCCCGTTCCTGCTTTCGTTTCGCTTCTTCCCAGACAATTTCTTCGTTCACCGCAGCACCACCCATTCCTTCCGCCGCCTGTTTCTTGTTTCGGCGAAAGTTCCTCGACGGTTTCCCACTCGAGCTACCTCCTGCTCCTCCAGCAGGCTCAACACCAGCTTCGATTTCTGGAGACTCCCGTCCAAACCGAAACTTCTTGGCATCCACTTTTGCCGGTAATCGACGATCTGTCATGTTTGATATTACCGAAAGAATCAATAAACGGTGGAGAGTTTGATCAAGGAGTGTGTCGCCAGCTCGCAGAACAGTACACAGAAGCAGCAGAGCGAGTTGAAGAAGTTTAACTTCCCTCCAAAACCACACGCTCCAATGAGTCAATTTACGAACAGCAACAGAAGATTCCGAAAGATTGAAGATATATCGCCGAAAGAAATTATGAGCTAAGTTATGATGAACAACCAGAATTTGAAAGAAGATTCCAGCAAACAGCAGCTGTTCAATCAGACGCACGAGAGCTGCTTCCAAGAACATTGCCGGCCCGGCTGTACTTGCAATTTTTTGAAAAAACATTTGCTGGGTACCGTGACTATAGCTCTGCAAATCCCTGGGCCCGGCCGGATCGGGCCCGAGATTTTCTGCCTGCCACCACGAAAGGTGATATTTTTTCGGTTCCGGCCTGCTGCACGGCAATCTTTCTGAATCAGGCACTGCAGGCTCAGTCGTTGGTTTCAAGACCGCCGCAGCCACGCGCACAGACTCAGAAGCAGTTACCGGCCGGCCCGGCTCACTCAATACCAGTCCGGACTCTGGGACCTTTGCCGGTCTGGTTACTAGGGCAGCGACCTCCGCAGATCCACCCACGAACTCGGGTATCGTACTTGACTGGCTGTTGGGCTGGGAGATTGCCATCCAAGCACTAGCTGATTCGAGAAATTTCAAGTTCGCTGACTCGCTTGCTGGGTTAGGGACGACAGCCGATGCATGCTCGGACTCAGAGGGTGCCTTCGCCCCGCACAATTCAAGTAATCGCCAGTGATGTGTTGTCAACAGCGCACGTTCCTGCTCAGAGGCTGCCGTTGACCCACTTCCTGACTCGGAGCTTGCGGCTGCCAGTGGCCCTTGGCCACCCAGACCCGTTGGCGCAGAGACTTTTGCCGAGAGAGCCGGTGACTCAGTGACGGATCCATTAAATTCCAGCATACATAACGACACGGGGATAACCACAGACCCACCTCCTAACTTGAGCACTTTCTCTTGTTCACTCCTTGACTCGGAGACTGCTGCAAATCCATTCACGGGCCGGAGGGCTGCCGCCGACCCAAGCAATGTCCTGGACTGTGTTCTGACACGGTTGCTAACATTTCTTGCTTGTGAGCAGTTGTCAGTGTTGCTGATTGCCCTGACCTTGACTCCCGCGTAGCTGCTTTCTCTGGCACAGCCGCCAGCCTCGCTGCATGCTCGCCTCCGTTCACAGCCGATGCTACTTGTTCCGACATAGTGACCGACGTTGCTGCTTGCGGCGTCACAGCCGCCGACGCTGCTACTTAATCCGATACATTCGCCTGCATTGCTGCTTGCTACAGGGCAGTCTCCGCAGTTACTGCTTGCTCTGACGCAGTAGTCATCCCTGCTGCTTGCTTCTTCACAGTCATCACTGCTGCTGGTTGCTCCTACACACTTACCAACGTTGCGGGTTGCTCCTACAAAATTGCTAAAGTTGCTTCCTGTTCCAACACAGGAGCGGACGTTGCTGCTTGCTCCGATCAAGTTATTGCTTGCTATGGCACACTCACAGCGGTTGCTACGTGTTCCGACACAGCCGACGTCATTGCTATTTGCTCCTACACAGTCAGCACCGTTGCTGCGTGCTCTGACACAGTTGCCATCATTCTTGCTTGTTTCGCCACGGTCGACGATGCTGCTGCTTGCTACAACACAGTTGCGAGCGTTGCTGCCTGTCACAACACGGTTACCGACGTTGCTGTTTGCTCCGAAGCAGTCGTCACAGTCGCTGCTTACTGCCACAAAGTCGCTGCCGTTGCTACTTGCATAGCCGTCGACGTTTCTGTTTGCTCCTGCACGGTTATTGCCGTTGCTGCTTGCTCGGACAACATCACCGATGCTCCTGCTTGCTCCAACGTTGCTGCTTGCCCCTACATCGCCGAAGCTTGCTCTGTCACAGTCTCCATTGCTCCTACTTGCTCCGTCACAAGCGTCGGCTTTCCAGCTTGCTACAACACGGTCGCCAATAATGCTGCTTGTTCCAGCATGGCTACGGATGTTTCTGATTGCCGAGGTACAATCACCCATGTTGCAGCTCTCCCCGATACAGTCACCTAGGTTGCCACTTGCTCCAAAACAGTTGCCCACTGTCTTGCTTGCGCAAGAACTGTCGCGTGCTCCGGCACAATCTCTCGGGTTGTTGCTGACTCTGACCTCGACGCCAACGTCGCTGCTTTGTCCTGCATAGCCGCCAACCTTGCTGCATGTTCGCACCCGTTTGCCGCCGTTGCTGCTTGTGCCAACACAGTTGTTAACGTTGCTACTTGAGCCGACACTGTCACGTGCAAATCTACATGCTACAGAGCAGTCTCCGCCGTCGCTGCCTGCCCCTGTACACCAGCCGTCATTGTTGCTTGCTCCTCCTGCATAGTACGCACCGTTGCAGCTTGCTCCGGCACGATCGCCAACCTTGCTGCCATTTACAACACCTGCTCTGACACAAGCATCAGCTGTCAGGCTTGCTCCGACATAGTCACTGATGTCGCAGCTTGTTCTGATGAAGCTGCTGGCGTTGCTGCTTGCTCCAACATGGTCGTCAACGATGCGTTTTGCTTCAACATGGCTGAGGATGTTGCTGCTTGCTGAGGCACAGTCGTCGACGTTGCACTTTGTTCCTACACCAGCTCCTCCTGCATTGTTGCTTGTCGCGATATAACCAACGTAATCGCTGCTGGCTCCCACACAATCAGCATCGTTGCTGCTTGCTCTGACACAGTATACATTGTTCATGCTTGCTCCGCCACGGTAACCGACATCGCTGCTGGCTCCGATGCAATAGCGAACGTTGTTGCCTGTCACAACAAGGTCGCCGATGGCGTTATTTGCTCCTTTACAGCCTTCTCCGTCGCTGCTCACTTCCACACAGTCGCCGCCGTTGCTGCGTGCTTCGACACCGCCAACGACGTTGTTGCTAGCCCCTACACCTCCATTGCTTGCTCTGTCACGGTCGCCACAGTCCCTAATTGCTATGACACAAGCATCAACTTGCCAGCTTGCTCCGACATCGTCGCTGCCTGCTCTGATGCAGTTGCATTCTACAGCACGCTTGCCAACATTGCTGCTCGCTCCAACATGGCTGCGGATGTTGCTTGTTGTCAAGGCACACTCACCGACGTGGCACCTTGCACACTCGCCAGTCTGGCGGCCTTCACATTCAGCACTGGTGCTGCTTGCTGCAACACATTCGCCTTCATTCCCGCCACAGTCACCTGCATTTCTGCTTGCGCAGAACCAACCACGAATGTCGCAGCCGGTCTCAACACGGTCACCGATGATGCTATTTGCTCCGATACAGTCGTCTCCGTCGCCGCCGTTGCTGCGTGCTCCGACACAGCCGCCGACGTTGCAGCATGCTCCAACACGGCCTCTGCTTGTTCTATCGGCATTGTCATTGTTTCTGCTTGCACCAACACAAGCACCAGCTTTTCGGCTTGCTCCTACATTGTCACTAACGTCACTGCGGGGTCTGATGCAGCTAATGGTGTTGCTGCTGGCTCCAACACGTTCGCAAAAAATGCTGCTTGCTCCAACATGGCTGCGGATGTTGCTGGTTGCTGAGGCACAATTACCGACGTTGCAGCTTGCTCCGACACTCTCTCCAGCATTGCAGCTTGTTCCGATATAGCCGATAATGCTGTGGGATGCTAACACACCGTCAGCACCATTGCTGCTTGCTCTGACACCGTCGACATCGTTCACGCTCACTACATCATGGTCATCGACAGTGCTCCTTGCTTCGATACAATCACAAACCATGCCGCCTGTCCCAACACTATTGCCAATGATGCCGTTTGCTCCTACACGCTCATTGCCATTGCTGCCTGCTGCCACACCGTCGCCGCAGTTGCTAAGTGTTCTAACACATCCTTCGACATTGCTGCTTGTTCCTATCCGGCCATCGCTTGTTCTGTCAGCATCGCACCAGTTCCTACTTACTTCGACAAAAGTACCAGTTCTTCGACTTGCTCCAACATGCGCAACAGAGTCACTGCTGGTTCTATTGTAGCTTCTGGTGCCGCTGGTTGCTACAACAGATTCGCAAACATTGCTGCTCACTACAACATGGCTGCAGAATTTGCTGATTGTTGAGGCACCATCATCGACGTTGTAGCTTGCTCCGACACAGTTCCCGGCATTGCTACTTAATCCAGAACAATCGTCCACATTGCCGCTTGTTCCGATACAGTCGACATCATTGCTGCCTGCTTCCACATAATCACCGCCGTTATTGCTTGTCCCGACACTGTCGCCACCGTTGCTTCTTTCTTGGTCACCGACTTTGCTGCTTGCTCCGACCCCAGTGCCAATGTTGCCGTCTGTCTCATCACGGTCGCCGATGTTGTTGTTTGCTTCCATATAGATGTTGTCGCTACTGCTTGCTATGACACAGTTGCAGCAACTGTTGCTTACTCCGAGATCGTCATCAACGTTGTCTCTTGCACTGACACAGTTGCCGCAGTTGCTGTATGCTCCGCAAAAGCCGACAGATTTACCTCTCGTTCCGATGTAGTAAACAATGTTGCTGCTTGTTCTGGTGCAGATACTGGTGCTGCTCCGCTCTTCAATCCCGTATCCCCCGTTTCCGTTTGAACAGATACACTCAACATAATTGGTGCTTGCTCCGACATCGTTACCAATGTTGCTGCTTGTTCGGCTGTGGTTTCCGGCGTCGTAGCTTGCTCCGAGAAATCCGCAGACATTGCTAGTTGCTCCACAGAATTGCGGATGTTCCGGCATAGTCCCCGTTTCCGGCATCTTGCTGACGCTCGCACAGAAACCGGTTCCTCCGCTGGCATTCAACCCCTTTTCGAAACTTGCACAGCCGGACATGGCAACATCTTTACCAACCTTTTCCGCGACCCCCGCCCAATTAGTGACTTGCCTCTGCTTAAAAATATGACCCGCCTGCGACTGAATGTCCGGTGGCTTCTTTCGAAGGCCCACCGAACTACTGTACGCAGGCCCGCCCCGTCACTTGTCCTCTTGCACCTCCATTCTGGCTTTGACCCTATAGGGATCCCGCTGTGGATGGTACAGAGCATACACCTCCCGGCCGTGCCAGGTGTCTTCGTACACCACGAGCGTCAGATCCAGCCGCTTGTCGAGCACTTCGTACATCACATCCGCGGTAAGGCCAAAGCGAGCTGGGTCGAACACAGAACGAATGTCGACAGCTTCGTCCTCGCTTGGGTGAATATCCGCAAATGATTCCCATTCTTGTATTGGTGTAATTGGATTGTTAGCTTTCCCGGGCTTCATGCGGATCCGAGATCCATCCTTGGTTTTGCACGGCATCACCAGTGCACCCTGCTCATATAAGGCCTTGCTTAAAGCCGTGTGGAATTTCGTGAATGTGATTGGTGCCACCGCGACCAATTCTTTTGCGTCCGGCTTCCAAGATGTTGAAGTGCAGTCTCCAAACGCGACAATGTCTTCCAACAACCCGCGTGATAATGTGGAGACGAGCTCCGTTCTTTCCCTTGTGGATTTCGACAGCAGCTTTTCAAGTGCTCTCGCATACGGCCTGGACTCATCAATGTCTTGGATCCAGATGCAAATATCGTTTCTGTTCAAGGGCGTTTTCGCCGTCGCCAAATCGTGCTGCATTGCAACGGACAGAATTCCGCTCTCCTTGATTCCACCAAGTGCCTCTTGGACCAGTTTTTCAACTTCAGCATTAACCATTTTCATGACATTCCAGCGCGTTGCGGGTTTCAGATGGACTGCCACTTGAACCTTAAGCACTGTAATTGCAGCAATTTCCAGGTCAGAATCAGCTACAGCTTTCCGCACCCAGACTTCCCTCTCATTAATTTTTCTGCTGTGTTCCTGCTCGATGCGCTCCCGCGACATAGCATCTTCAACTTCCAGCGGGCGACCAAGGATCTTTATAGCTGGAGGTGGGCACAGACGTAGATACGACTGCTTCTCCTCATCTCCTTTGAAGTAGAAGCTGCAGTCTCCCTCCCCATATGGTACAATGACAAGGGAGGCCTTGGCCGAACCATCGCGCCTTTTCTTGTCATTAATGCGCACAGCAATTATTTTTTCTCTGAATATTGTTTCGGAGAGACTGTCCTCGATTTCTTTGTGAAGAAACCTGGTGGCCTCAGATATGGTCATTCCCGCAGCTTGGAGAGCGTTCAACACGTCGCGCAGCTCTTCTGACCTTTTGAATTGCATTCTGAGGGTGCTTGGTAGCTCTCGCTGAAATTGAATATTCCAAACCGGATCATCTTTGGGCAGCCCTATGTCCACACCGCTGATAAAATTCAGGAGGCGTTGTGTTATGCGGATTTGTGCGATTCGGAACGACGAAGTTTCGCGCAATTTGCCATCGGCCATCGGTATATTATCGCACGGAGACATATGGCCGATTAGATCTTGCCGAAACTCCTCCTGTGCTGGATCGATTCGGCAGATTACTTCGGCAACAACTGTAATATTGGCTGCCCTTGGCATGCCATGAACGATCAGCGATTCAACCATTCCCTCTGAAAGTCCCCGATCACCTCGCGGTTGATTCAATGCTGCGCGCTGCTCGAGGAACAGGCCAATTTCCAGATTTCGCATTTCTCCACTTCCTCCGAAAGCTTTATCAAAAATCGGTTTCTTTTCCGGTTCAAACACGGACATATTTTTCAGAAAGTTGACCGCGGTTTCCATTAGAGATTTCTCCCGTTCCTGCTTTCGTTTCGCTTCTTCCGAGACAATTTCTTCGTTCACCGCAGCACCACCCATTCCTTCCGCCGCCTGTTTCTTGTTTCGGCGAAAGTTCCTCGACGGTTTCCCACTCGAGCTACCTC
>Ga0208746_1000171_pt1 | contig 26554 bp, 32 predicted proteins | sample CryBogCBH15Jun09_FD_184623 | JGI IMG/M metagenome (GOLD analysis project Ga0208746, IMG submission 184623) | Freshwater microbial communities from Crystal Bog, Wisconsin, USA - CBH15Jun09 (SPAdes) | ecosystem: Environmental > Aquatic > Freshwater > Lake | place: Crystal Bog, Wisconsin, USA... | reverse complement strand
ACGATGACTTTGTGGACTCGACGAGTATGGCATTACGGTTTCTGAAAGACACGGGATGGCTGGAGATTAACCCGCCGCCGAGAGAAGATGATGAGTGGTATGCAGATGACGCGGCGCCCAAACGAACAAATCCTTACGCGGTATAGTTATGAACATCTCAGACGAACTAGAACGAATACTCGGTGAAATGGACGAGGACGAGCGGAAGAAAGCCGACGAGTCTAATGTTGCCAAGCAGATGGCGCTACTAGCTGAGGGCGGTACTGCCAAAAGTCTGCCCACGGGCACACATGACATGATTCACGAACTCAGAGCGAGTATGTACGGCGCTGACCCTACCAATACGCATATGCCTCAGAAACCTGATCTGGCCACGCAGTTTATGCAATTCTTAGCGCAGATGTATATGCCTGGACTGGTAGCACCACAAGCTAACGTACCCACAGCGGCTCAGGGAAGCTATGCAGACGTTCCTAGTCATGCCAGTGGGGGAAGTATTGGATATCATCAGCCGGGCAGCCTAGAGCAGAATATGATGGCATTGGGCGGCCACAGAGCGTTGCCTATCATTATGGCGCTGCATAAGGCTGCGGGTGGTAATGTTGAGGGCGCACAACCCCCAAAGTCTGAAAGCCCGTCAGTAGATGATTCTGGTGGGCTGTTTGACCCTGAGATGTTTGGCGTGCCAACGGGCGCGGTTGCGGCTAATGATGCGCTAGAGCGTGAGTATCAAGCGGCTAGAGCCAATCCTATGCAGTATGGAACGGATGTTGTTAATCGAGGCATGATTGCTGGACTGGCAGGCGCGCCTGTTGATATGACCAACGAGGTGCTGAAACAGTTTGGATTGGGATCAGAGAAGCCATTCGGCGGTAGTGAGTCTATCGGATCGGGTATGGAAAGCATGGGTATGGTAAGCCCTGAGCGCCATATGGTTGGAGAGCTAGGCGCAGGACTGGTAGACCCATTCAGTTCGGCTGCCACAGGAGCCAAATTGGCGCATGGCATGACGGCTATGATGCCATTGATGACGGCTTACCACGGAAGCCCTCATGTATTTAGTGCTTTTGATGCAAGTAAGATCGGAACAGGCGAAGGAGCGCAAGCTTATGGTCATGGGATTTATGTTTCCGAGAATCCAGTCGTGGCTAAGAAATACGCCGAAACTATAAAGAAACCTATTAACAGTATGTTTGCAGAAGAAATGTTGCAAAATAATAATCCATCATTATTGCAACAATTATATGACGTAACAGGTAACAATAAATCTTCTGGAGACGCAGGTCGAGCATTTATGTATCCAAATGATTTTAATTTGCCACCTAATCTTAAAAAAGAAATTCTGGCTTTTAAGAAAAACTCATCAAACTCCTACACAGTTGATCTGCCCGACGAGATGATAGATAAGATGCTTGATTGGGATAAGCCGTTAAGTCAACAGCCCCCAGAAGTGCAAAAGGCGTTGGCAAGCACAAAGAATAAGCAACTTCGCGCCGTTATTGATTACGCCAATTCGCCATATTCAATGCCGGAGCTTGAAGGTGAAGTTAAGACGATGGGAGAGGCAATTAAGTTACTGGGCGTGAATGTAAGCCCAGCAAAAGGTTCTGCAATGCTTGCCAAAGAAGGCATCCCCGGCATCCGTTATTTAGATGCAAGTTCTCGTGGCAAAAGTCAGGGTACGCATAACTTTGTAGTATTCCCTGGTGAAGAAGATAAACTTAAAATCCTGAGCCGTAACAACGAGCCAGTAAATCCTTAAGAGTAAATTATGGCTGATGACATCCTAGAACACGAAGACGGCAGCGCAGACGTAACTCTGCCCGATGAAGACTTAGACATTGAAGAGCAGCCTGATGGTTCTGCTATTGTCCACATGGACTATAAAGGTCCTGAAGAAGACGCTGACTTCTATGAGAACCTAGCCGATGGTATGGACTCATGGGAACTAAACAAAGTCGCTCTCAAGTATCTAGACTTCATTGAGAAGGATAAGCAAGCCCGTGAGGACAGGGACAAGAAGTATGAGGAAGGATTAAGACGTACTGGCTTAGGTAATGACGCACCTGGTGGTGCTCAGTTCGAGGGTGCAAGTAAGGTAGTGCATCCGGTAATGGCCGAGGCTTGTGTGGATTTCGCTTCCCGTGCGATTAAGGAACTGTTTCCACCGGACGGACCTGTCCGTACAAAGATTCTAGGTCAAGTGACTGAAGAAAAGCAAGAGATTGCAGAAAGAAAGCGTGACTATGTTAATTGGCAGCTTACAGAGCAGATAGAAGAGTTCCGCGACGAGCAGGAGCAATTACTGACTCAGTTGCCATTAGGTGGCTCGCAGTTCCTCAAGGTATGGTATGACGAGCAGAAGAAGCGTCCCTGCGTTGAGTTTGTGCCTATCGATAACATCATATTGCCGTTTGCTGCTGCCAACTTCTACACTGCCCAGCGGGTAACAGAAGTACAGGACATCACAGAATACGAGATGGATGCGCGGATCAGGCGCGGCCTATACAGAGACATCAACGTCATCCATGCAACTATGGAACCTGTTATGTCGCACTCTGAGAAGGCCAACAACAAGATTGAGGGTAACAAGTACCAAGACAACAAGGATGGATTACGCCGCGTCTATCACGTTTATACATGGCTAGAGCTAGAGGATGATCCTAGAACTAAGGGTGAGATGGCTCCTTACATCCTGATGATTGACGAGATGGAATCGGAAGTGTTGGGGTTGTACCGCAACTGGGAAGACGGCGACGAGACAATGACCAAACTTGATTGGATGGTCGAATTTAAATTTATTCCTTGGAGGGGAGCATATGCTATTGGTTTACCTCATCTTATCGGAGGTCTTTCTGCCGCTCTTACTGGTGCCCTTCGTGCCCTTCTGGATACGGCGCACATAAACAACTCAGCCACAATGCTGAAGCTCAAGGGCGCTAAGATCAGCGGTCAGAGTCAGAGCATTGATGTAACACAGGTCGTAGAGATTGAAGGCGCTGCGGGTGTAGATGACATTCGCAAGGTCGCAATGCCATTGCCGTTCAATCCTCCTTCACCTGTACTGTTCCAATTATTGGGATGGCTTACAGATTCGGCTAAGGGCGTTGTTACCACAGCGGAAGAGAAAATTGCTGACGCATCATCAAATATGCCCGTGGGCACAACCCAAGCTCTGATCGAGCAGGGTGCGGCGGTATTCTCAGCCATTCACGCACGTTTACACGCCTCGCAGAAGAAAGTCCTAATGATTGTAGGACGTATCAACAGATGGTATCTAGATGATCAGGTTCGTGGCGATATGGTTGCTGATCTAGAGATTGAGCGCTCAGACTTCAACCGTAACAGCGACATTGTGCCGGTATCTGATCCCCATATATTCTCTGAGACACAGCGTATTGCCCAGATGCAATCGGTTATGCAGATGGCTGGACAGTATCCGCAGTTGTTTGACATGAAAGCGGTTGTAAGCCGTATGCTCAAGCAGCTAAAGGTTCCTGACGTGCCTGAGTTGATGCCTGACTCTGTTAAGCCTATGGAGATGGATGCCGCCGAAGAAAACGCTGCTATGGCGCTAGGACACCATGCCTTTGCCTATCCTGGCCAAGATCATTTGGCGCACATCCAGACGCATATGGACTTTGGCTTAGACCCTGTATTGGGTGGCAACATCCTGATGGGACCGCAGTTTATACCGGGCGCATTGGAGCATATCAAGCAGCATATGACATTGTGGTATCGAGATCGTATGGCAGCGCATTCCGGCAATATGACGTACAGCTTTGAAGACGGCGATGACAAGAAGAATGTCAAGAAGATTGACCATGTTATAGCTATGTCTGCTGAGGCTGTGAAGTCTGAGACGCAGGTTATGATGCCCGTGATACAGGCTTGCCAGCAGATGATCCAGATGTTGCAGCAGTTCTCTCCGCAGCAGCAGATGCCGCCTGATCCAGCTTCTCAGGCTATGTTGCAAGCTTCTATGGCTGAGACACAGCGTAGAACGCAGCGCGACCAGTTGGATATGCAGATGAAGCAAGCAGAGTTGCAGGCTCAATTCCAGCGCGAGCAGCAGAAGAATCAGATTGAGGTGAGTGAGGCTCAGAAGGACAGAGCCATTGAGGTGGCGTTAAATGCTGAGAATAACCTAACGCAAGAAAGAATGAAAAGCGCTCAAGTTATGGCAGACCAATTAAAGACGCGTCAGGAGCAGGAACAATCGGTAGCTCAAGCGGAAGCTTTGGCACAGAGAAATCTAACCTAAGTATGCCCACGGGCAGAGGAGTTAATCATGGATAAAGATGTTAAAGAAATGCAATCAGAAGAAGTACGTTATAAAGCGCGTATGGCAGCAGGCGCGTGGCTAACGGGGGAAGAGATGGGAGAGAAAGGAAGTGCAACTATGCCTGAAGCTAATTCAGATCATGGCAATTTCACTTCGGGAATCGACAAGAAGAATGCATGAGATACGTTGAGGACTTCATAGGCGCTGTAAGGGCGCGGAAGGTTGAGGTGAGTGAGTCGTTGGCACAGGGTAACGCTGCTGATTATGCGAGCTACCAGAGACTTTGTGGAGTCATACAGGGATTGCAGGCTTCTTTAGATATTTTAGAGAACCTACTTAGGGAAGAAGAAGATGAGTGATTTACCAGTGGCTGACTATTCAGCCGAATTAGAAGCGGCCTTTCCGCTTGTGGAACCTGGTGCTAAACCTCTTGGAGCGCGTATTTTAGTTCAACTCCGTCAAGCAAAGGATCAGACTACCGAGTCTGGGATTATTCTTGTGGAAGAAACTAAATCAACCGAAAAGTGGCAGAACATCGTCGGTAAGGTGATTGAGATTGGGCCTCTGGCATTTAGAAAGCGGGACACAATGGAACCGTGGCCAGAAGGTGCGTGGTGTAGCGTAGGTGACTACATCCGCATTCCAAAATGGGGCGGCGACCGTTGGGAAGTACCTATTCCCGGCAAGGACAAAGAGTTCGCTGAGTTTGTTGTTATCAATGACCATGAAGTGATTGCCCAGATAACTGGCAACCCACTACTTGTTAAAGCGTTTGTCTAGGAGGTCGTATGGAAGAGCAAGTCATGTTGATCCAAGAGGATCAGGATGGCGGTGCTACGGTTGAGCTGCCAAAGGATTTAATTCCAGAGGCAGGAGAAGCCGCGCCCGTCACAGAGATAGTAAACGAAGAAGACGAAGATGAAGCTGCCCAGCGGGCAGAGATAGAAGCCAACGGAGAGGTTGACCCAGAAGCCGAGGCTATTCGTCAGGCCAAGCGTGATAAGCGTAAGTCACGCAAGGAATACCACAAGAAGGTTCAAGCCGAGAAAGACACTCGCTTGCAGCTATTACAGCGTCAGAATCAAGAACTGATGACCCGCTTATCGGAAGTTGAGCGGAAGACTCAGGGGCATGATATTGCGCGTATAGATGCGGCTATGAGTGACCAGAAGGCTAGAGTCACATTTGCCCAACAGAAGATGAAGGAAGCCATCGAGACAGGTAATGGCGATCTTCACGCACAGGCTCAGGAGTTGTATTACGAAGCCCGCCGCACTGTTGAGTCACTAGAGAATCTCAAGAAGCAAGCAACAGTACCCACTTCACCGCCTCCTACTGCGCCTAATCAAGCCGTACAGAGATTGGCAGCTGATTGGTTATCTGAGAACCCTTGGTACGATCCTAGCGGTCAGGACGAAGATTCAGAGATTGCCATGACCATTGACAAGAAGATGGTTAAGGAAGGATGGAATCCTGCATCTGCTGAGTATTGGGATGAATTAGATAATAGATTGCAAAAATATTTACCACACAGGTATAATGATTTTATTGACGAAACTCCAAAAGTTAAGCCAAAAACTGTTGTAACTGGATCTGGTAGGGAAGCCGTATCAAATAGTGGTGGTCGAGCGAATACGTTTACGTTATCGCCTGACAGAGTAAGAGCCATGAAAGATGCTGGTTATTGGGATGACCCTGAGAAGCGCGCCCGTATGATTAAACGATATGCGCTTGAAGATCGCAACAGAAAATAAGGAGAACTTAAATGGATGATCGTCTAAAGAAGAATTTATCTGCTGGTGGCCGCGAATCTCGCGGGAGTCTTGATTCAGTTCGAGAGGCACCGGAAGACCAGTCTGCACTGTCTAATGAACGTCGCAAGATGTGGAAGGATGAGTGGACACAAAGCGCACTGCCCAACGTCCCTGAGTTAAAGGGATGGCACTTGATCTGGTTATCGACAACTAACAGTTACGACAGTATTGATAAGCGTATTCGCTTAGGTTACACGCCCGTGAAGACGGATGAGATACCTGGGTTTGAGAATTACAAAGTCAAGTCTGGAGAATATGTTGGTTATATCCAGTGTAATGAGATGTTGCTGTTTAAGATTCCGATGGATATGTATCAGGAGTTGATGCAGCACTTCCACCATGATATGCCCCAAGAAGACGCGGAGAAGATCCGAGTACAAGTGGAGCAGCTTCAGGGAACACGGGATAGTTCAGGCCGTAGGCTTGGAGCGGTAGAAGGTGATGGTTTGGGTAATTTTGATCCGCCGAAACCCACACCCCTATTTTACGGGTAACGGCACCAAAGGAGACTATTATGTCTGCAACATCCGCACCCTTTGGCTTGCGCCCGGCCTTCCACCCAAGTGGCCTAGACCGTGCTCAAGCTCTTGCTGGAGGTATCGCCAGTGGCTATGCATCCAACATTTTGAAAGGCCAACCTGTAGAGTATTCAGCAGGTACAGGCAACATTATCCCCGTGTCAGGCACTGAGGCGTTCTCAGGCGCGTTCGCAGGCGTTGAGTGGACAGATACAACCGGTCGTCGCCGCGTATCTAACTACTGGCCTGCTAACACTGCTTATCAGACTGGTTCTTGCGTAGCTTATTTCTACAACGATCCTAACATCGTTTATGAAATCCAAGCTGATGGTTCTGTAGCCCAGACCTCTGTAGGTAACGAAGCCAACTTTAGCAACCTAACCGCTGGATCGACCACAACTGGTCTATCACAATGCACAATCTCTGCTACCCTCGTTGGTACAGGCGTGCAAGGTCAGGTTCGTATTGTTGACTTAGCTCCTTACGTCGACAACAACTGGGGTGATGCTTATACCATCGTTCGTGTCACAGTAGCCAAAACACAGTTTGTAGCTGTGTCACCGGCAATTTAAGGAGGGCATGAATTATGGCAGCCCCAATGAGAAGTACGGACTTCCGGTCCATCGTAGAACCTATCCTGAACGAATGCTTTGACGGCGTTTATGATCAACGTGCAGACGAGTGGTCACGCGTCTTCCGCGAAGAGCAGGGTATTCCCCGTAACTACCACGAAGAGCCAGTACTGTACGGTTTCGGCGCAGCTCCCCAGTTGCCCGACGGTACACCTGTCACTTACCAACAAGGTGGTGTGTTATTCCTGAAGCGTTACGTTTACCAAGTATATGGTTTGGCATTTGCCTTGACCAAAGTGCTGGTAGAAGACGGCGACCATATCCGTATCGGTCAAACTTATGCCCGTCACCTAGCCCAGTCTTTGATTGAAACCAAAGAACTGAACTGCGCTTCTGTATTGAACTATGCGTTTAACTCCGCTTATCCCGGAGGCGATGGCGTGCCTCTGATTTCACCTAATCACCCAATCGTGAACGGTGTTGTCAGTAACCAGCTCGCTACTGCTGCTAACCTGTCACAGACTTCTTTGGAACAGATGTTGATCCAGATTCGTCAGGCAGTGGATAACAACGGTAAGAAGATCCGCTTGGTTCCCCGTCAGTTGGTTGTTGCTCCCGGTAACATCTTCCAGGCTGAAGTATTGCTGAAGTCTGTGTTGCGTACTGGTACATCAAACAACGATGTGAACCCAATCAAGTCTATCGGTCTGTTGGATGAGGGCGCTGCTGTATTGTCCCGTCTAACCAGCTCCACAGCTTGGTGGGTCCAGACAGACGCTCCTGAGGGCATGAAGCTCTTGATGCGTCGTGCGTTGGAAAAGACTATGGAAGGTGACTTTGAAACCGACTCAATGCGTTATAAGGCAACAGAGCGCTATAACGTTGGGTTTACTGACTGGCGAGCAATGTACGGAACGCCGGGCGTTTAAGCAACACATTGATCAGTAAAGTGTAAGAAACGGGGAGGATAAGGTTTCAAGACCCCCTCCCCGCAACAGTTAATCGGCAACTTTTCAAGGAGTTATGCCATGCCACAGTTTTCAGATGATTTATTTTTAGGTGCTGCTTATACCAATATGGGTATGAAGAGCACATATCCTTCGCCCATGAGTTTGGGTGTAGGTCCTTTAGGTCGTATTTATGTATGGGATTCCGTTCCGGTTGCTAAGGGCGCTGCTAACGTAGCTGCTGCTAGCGTCTGGACAAGTGCAATTACTTTGACTGCTGGTACGGGTACAACATCCGTAGTGCGTGCAGATGGCACAACTGTGATCCAGTTTGATCAAGCCCGCGCAGTCAGCGTGACATTAGGTTCTGGTTCACCCACAAGCCGTGTTGTGACTGTTACAGGTTACGATGTATACGGTCAGCCTATGTCAGAAGCAATTACCACAGGAACAACACCTTCTACCACTGTTAACGGTAAGAAGGCATTTTATCAAGTTGCAACAGCAACCATTTCTGGCAGCCCCGTTGTTACAGTTTCATTAGGTACATCTGATGTATTAGGTTTGCCTGTAAGCGTAACATCAGGTTCATACTTAGCTTCAGTATTGTACGCCGGTGCATTTACAACCGATGGCGGTACATTTGTTGCTGCTGATACCACAAGCCCTGCTACAACAACAACGGGCGATGTTCGTGGTACTTATGTTCCTTCTGCTGCTACCAACGGAACAAACCGTCTTGTAGTGGGTATCTTGTTGACTGGTATTGCTACCGGTCCTAACGCAACCCGCGCTGGCGCTCTTGGTGTTACACAAGCCTAATTAGGAGATTGACATGGGACAGTTTAAACCTATGGTGAAAATGATCACCACTGAGCCAACAGTAGAGTTGAAGCTCAAGAAAGGCGGTCACGTTGCCAAGCATCACAAGAAGCATGAAGAGCATCACGAAGGACACAAGAAAGCGGTACACAAGGCTATGGGTGGTTTGGGCGTGTTGAGCGATCCTAAGATTGCTACACCTCCTGCTGCTCCCCGTGTACGCATAGGTAAGCCTTCTTTGGGCGCTCGTATGGCTGCTATGAAGGGTATGTCAACACCTATGATGGCTAAGAAGGGCGGTAAAGCCCATCACCACGCACACGGTGGCAAGATTGAAAAAGAAGTTAAGCATCTTGAGAAAGAGTTGCACCACCATGAAGGTATGAAAGCTAAGAAAGCCCACCACGGTTTGAAAGACGGCGGTAAGGTTTCTGAGTTTGAGAATACCAAGATGGATACAGCCCATAAAGACACCGCGCATGGTACAGGTGGCGTTAAGATGGGTGCAGCCGGTTACAAGCACGGCGGCAAGGCTCACCACGCTCACGGCGGTAAAGTGCATCACATCTCTGGCCATCCAGTTGGATCGCACGAGCACCATAAGCACATGGCTAAACACCACGCTGAGAAGCATAAAGAAGGCGGTTCTACCCACCATCACAAAATGCACGAGCATCACAAGCATTTGGCTAAGATGGCTAAGGGCGGCGTTGCTAACTTTGCTGAAACCAAAATGGATACCGCGCACCACGACTCTGCTCACGGCACAGGCGAAGTGAAAGAGGGTAAGCCAGGTGGTTATAAGCACGGTGGCCATACACACCACGCACATCATAAGCACGGTGGTAAAGTTCATCACAAAGCCACAGGTGGAGTGATTGAAGGCAAACCAGCCGGTTACAAGCGTGGTGGTCATGTTGAAGATGCTGGCGCTCCTGTAGATATGCCACAAGGCAAGAAGAGAGCCTCTGCTGCTGTTAAGATTGACCAGTTGTCTGGTACTTTCAAACATGGCGGTAAGGTTCACCACAAGGCGCATGGCGGCAAGATGAAGGATATGTGCTAATGCCTTCAAAAAGCCCCGAGCAACACAAGCTGATGAGTGCGGTCGCGCATGACCCCGCCTTTGCTCGGAAAGTTGGAATACCACAAAAGGTAGGCAAGGAATTCGCCGCTGCTGATAAGGCCCACAAGGCTAAAGGTGGCGGCGGTATTCGTGCCCGCAGACGCGGATGATGTCATGGCTTATTCAGGAACAGTTGGTCAAACGGTCATTACAGTATCAAAACTGATTGACCACGGAGCACGCCGCTGCGGAAAGCTTGCAGAAGATCTAACCTCGGAACAGTTACTCTCAGCACGAGAGTCGCTGTTCTTCTTGTTGTCCAATCTTGCCAACAGAGGCATACAGTATTGGGCAATCAATAAGTTAGTAGTTGGATTAAACCCAGATCAATATATTTACTATCTGCCCACGGGCACGATTGACGCATTGAATGTTTTATACAGAACTCTTAACAGACCTACGGGTTCTTATTCGTCATCGGCGGGCGGTATTGTTGCTAATGCGTTTGATAATGATATCAACACTTGGTGTCAACAGAGTGCGCCCAATGGAAACATTGAGGTATTTTATGGAACCAACAATCCTATTTATGCAGGATCTGTGGGCATTATGCCTTACGTTGCTGGCGGTGGAACTGCTGTTTGGTCGTTGGTTCTAGAGTATTCCATAGATAACATTACTTGGCAGACGCTATACGATTACGGCAAAGTAACCGTACAAGATAAACAATGGATATGGCAGGACATTGATCCTGGCCAGTCTGTTATGTATTACCGCATCCGCGCCTATAACGGTACAACACTAGCGTTGCGCGAGTTCTATGTGGGCAATAACACCCGCGAGATTATGATGTCGCGTCTCAACAGGGATGATTACACAAATCTCCCTAACAAGAACTTTACAGCAAACCAGCCGTACCAATTCTGGTTCGACCGCACTATCCCACAGCCTAGTATCTATTTATGGCCTACGCCCTCTGATCCGTTCGTACAGATGACCGTATGGTATTCGCGTCAGATTGATGACGTTGGAGCGCTCACAGACGAGCTAGAAGTGCCACAGAGATGGTATGAGGCCGTGGTTATGATGTTAGCCCACAGGATGAGCTTAGAGTTACCACAGGTGGATATGGCAAGGGTGCAGTATCTAGAAGCACAGGCTGAGAAGTATCTGTTCCAAGCAGAGCAGGAAGAAAGAGATCGCTCGCCCGTGATGTTCAGTCCGAACATTTCAGTATATACAAAATAATGCCTATCTTCCTTGATACTACTGGGCTTTCTACATTAGCGATTGGAGTTTGTGATCGCTGTAAAATGAAGAGATCATTATCCTCTATGGGACCGGATACAAACTTTCCGGGCTTGCGGGTATGTGATCAAGGATGTAAAGACGATAAAGACCCTTATAGGCTCCCTGCCCGTAAGACAGAGCGTATTAACTTACGCTTTCCTAGACCTGATGAGAGTGTGGCTACTAATCCTAATGCCATCACCACAGGCGCTTACGGGTATAATGAGCTATCTCCTGAACAAAACACTCAGAATCCTGAAAATAATGGGAATCTGGACACGATTACGGTGAGTCCATAATGGCAAACATCCAGATAACGCAATTACCTGCGGCGCAGACGCTCACCGGAACTGAAGCGGTTCCTGTTGTACAGAATGGTGTAACAGTACAGACTACAACTGCTGCGATTGCAAACTCTCCGGTACAGACTCAATCGTTTCTAACGGTCAATAACGAGCCAACTCTGCCCAACAGTCGCTATTTTGTGGCTGGATTAGGCATTGGCATGACCGATTCTGGCGCTCAATCTGCTTATACAATCAATTTAGATGGTGTAAGTGCTAGTTTAGAAACAGCAGGCAACGGATTTGTAGTAAAAACAGGTGCAACGGTTGTTCCTAGATCGTTTTCTGCGGCTACAACAGGTCTTTCAGTAGCAAATGGCGATGGACAGTCCGGAAACCCATCTATTTCACTGACAGGACTAGCATTTTCTATTGCAACTCAGGCTGGTAACGGTTTAATCGCGTTAAATAACTCAACTTCCTACACTCCTGTATCTATTGTAGGCACAACCAACCAGATTTCAGTCACTAATGGTAACGCTTTAGGTGGAAATCCCACGGTTGGACTAGCAAGCAACCCAATTCTACCGGGTACTGCATCTGTAACTGTGCCAACGGGCACAACTGTGCAAAGACCGATAGGAGTAATAGGCGAATTACGTTATAACACCGACTATGACACCTTTGAGGGATATGCCGCAGGTAATTGGCGTCAATTCTCGCTGTCTGGTGGGGTTGTTTCATTTAGCGGGGGCAGTACAGGGTTACTTCCTAATACCCCCACAAGCGGTGCGATTGTTTTATCTGGCGTATTGAATACAACAAGCGGTGGAACTGGTGCTGCGGGTACGCTTACAGGTTATGTGAAGGCAAGCGGTGCGTCTGCTATGACCGCATCTGCAACTATTCCTAACACAGATATTACTGGCTTAGGCACGATGTCTACCCAGAATGCCAACGCTGTAGCGATTACAGGTGGTACGATTTCAGGTGTAGCGCTGACACTAGACAGCTTAAACAGTACGCCCATCGGTCAAACTACACCGGCTGCGGGTGCATTTACTAGCTTAACTGGCACATCTGGAAGTATTAGCGGCGATACTATTGCCACCCTTACAGCCACCCAAACGCTAACCAATAAGACGATCAACGGCAACAACAATACTTTATCGTTTATCGGTAATAGTTCGCTGACCAATAGCTCAATTACGATTAACGGCTCGTCTGTTAGCTTGGGCGGGTCTATCACAGTGACAGCCACAGCATCTAACCCGCTTACGATTGGTACAGGATTGTCGGGTACAAGTTATAACGGCAGCGCTCCTGTAACAATAGCGATTGCATCAACGGGTGTGCCCACGGGCAGTTTTGGTACTGCCACACAGGTCGGTACGTTTACGGTTAATGCCCAAGGGCAGCTTACAGCCGCATCTAACATAACGATTGCTATTCCTTCCTCAGCTATTACCGATAAGGGTATGGCTAACGGTGTGGCGTCTTTGGATGGCACAGGCAAGGTTCCGACCTCACAGTTACCTTCATCTGTTATTGGCGGGGTAATCTATCAAGGTACATGGAACGCTTCTACCAATACGCCAACGCTAACATCGAGCGTAGGAACAAACGGCTTCTACTACTTGGTATCTACCGCCGGTACTACCAACCTAAACGGTATTACGCTGTGGTCGGTAGGTGATTGGGCGGTATTCAACGGTAGCGTGTGGGAGAAGGTGCTTGGCGGGTCATCTGAGGCTTTCCAATCAATTACAGTAACCGGATTGACTGGTTATATGTATGCCAACGGCACAAGCCTTGTAACAGCTTCTACGACCATCCCAACTACATCACTAAGTGGCACAGTTACTAACGCTCAGTTGGCAAACAGTTCGCTGACAGTCAATGGCACGTCTATTAGCTTGGGTGGATCAGGAACGATTACTGCTGCAAGTCCTAATGCGTTGACGTTAGGTACAGGTCTAACGGGTACGTCTTACAACGGCTCTGCTGCGGTTACTACTGCAATTGATACATCTGTTGTAGCAACGCTATCTGGCACACAGACATTAACCAATAAGACAATTAGTGGCGCAAATAATACACTGTCTAATATTGGCAACAGTTCATTAACCAATAGTTCAATCACAATCAATGGCACGCCAACAAGTCTAGGTGGATCAATTAGCGTTGGAACAGTAACCTCTGTTGGATCTGGTACTGGATTAACCGGCGGACCAATTACAGGATCTGGATCGCTATCAATTGATACCACGGTTGTTGCTACATTGAGTGGTACACAAACGCTGACCAACAAGACAATCAGCGGTGCGAATAATACTCTGAGCAACATTAGTAACAGCTCGCTTACTAACAGTTCTGTCACAATCAACGGTAATACAGTTAGTCTGGGTGGCTCTACTACCATTACCGCATCCGCACCTTTTGCGCTGACGATTGGTAGCGGATTAACAGGAACCAGTTATAACGGATCATCGGCTGTCACAATTACCAACGCCGCACCGATGGTATATCCAGGTGCGGGTATACCTAACAGCACAGGATCGGCTTGGGGAACGTCTTACGGTACGTCTGGTGCTAACTCTGTAATCTTGAGAGATGCTAACGTAAACGTAAGCGCTAATGCTTTCTTTTCAGGATTTACGAGCGTTGCAGCATCTGGAACGCAAATTGTTCTGACGGCTTCATCTACTCCCGTTTATGTAATTACAGGTTCTGGTGGGCAGACTATCAAGTTACCTGATGCTACGACCCTGCCCGTGGGCGCGATCTTCTCGTTTAACAATAACCAGACTAGCGGTGCAATTACTGTAAACAACAATTCTAATACGCTGGTTGCTTCTATACCGTCTGGTGGATATATAACTGTAGTCCTGTTGACAAACTCTGTTGCTGCGGGTGTATGGGATTATCATTTTTCGGCTCCTTCAAACGTATCGTGGTCAACCAATACATTAAACTATCCCGGCTCAATCACAAGCGCCACATGGAATGGTGTAGCGATTGGCGCAATCTATGGCGGTACAGGACAAACATCCTATGCAACAGGCGATACGCTATATGCCTCTGCGACTAACACGCTATCTAAGCTTGCTGGTAATACGACCACAACAAAGAACTTCCTAACCCAAACAGGAACAGGGTCTGCTTCTGCTGCACCTGCATGGGGAACAATATCTAGCGGAGATGTAAGTGGTTTAGGAACAATGGCCACGCAGAATGCTAGTTCTGTAACAATTACTGGTGGTACAATTAACGGTGTGACGATTGGTGGGACGACTCCGGCGGCTGGTACGTTCACAACTGTGACGGCTACGTCGGGTATTTTTGGCGGTAGTTTTTAAGAGAGGGTAGAGATGAGTAGACAGATGACGATCACCACGCACGGCGTGGGACCTAGTAATACTTTTGGCGTAGATATCAACATTACGCCGGTCAACGTAGCGTTTGGTGTTGTATTAAGCCCAGGTGCTACGCTGACATACAATATTGAGCATACCTACCACGATCTGTGGACTCAATATGCCCCTGAAGATGTAACTTGGTTTCCGTTCTTGACCAATCAAAATGCAAATTCTGATGGTTACTACGGATATCCCATTTCTGGTATGCGAATTAACGTCACTTCTTGGACATCAGGTACAGCGACCATTAAGGTTCTGCAAGCGGGGATCTAATGGCCGTACAATACTCTGGCGTATATGGCAGAGTTTACGGGACATCATCGGGAACACCAGGCGCTACGGCGCTAGTAAGAGCATTTCCTTTTCCGTCCCCTCAACTCACATGGGTTGTAACGCACAACCTAAATACTCAAAACATGAATGTGACATTGTTTGACTCACAAAATAATGTAATGTTCGCTAAAATCAAGGCTGTAACCCCTAATCAGTTCATCGTTTATCTGACAACGCCGATGGCTGGTACAGTAAATGTAACATTCATTGTGTAGAGTAGAGGATATGAATAAAATAACTGTTTCAAAACGAGATCTTCATCTTGCGGCCTATATCAAAGCGCACGGGGGAGAGCTTACAGGTTACAAAAACGGGAGTTTCCACTTTGAAAGTGATGTTTCCGAGAGTGAATGGCGAGTCCAGCACGCATCTTCGGATGCACTGAGGGTGGATCAAGAGTTACTTGTTTTGCGCCGGTTTGTGCTGTAAGATTTTGCCTGCGTGAGTCGTGTCGAGAACCGAATTTACATATACCTATCTGGAGTTTTGACTCATGGCTAATTTCCCAATTTTTCATGGCGTTACGCTTGCCGCTAATGCTTATATTGAAAACCTCAACCTTGAAGTTCTGAGTGCTGATCCCGTACCTGTTGCTGCTGGCCGTGTTTGGTTCAACAGCACCGACAAAGTAATCCGTTTTTCTGGCCTTGATCTTACTGGCGCTGTTGTTGTTCGCACCATCAAGGACGCTGAGTCTTCAGCTACTGAATTGTCTTTTGCTCAGTCTGCATTGGCTCAAGAAACATCCCGCGCAGAAGCAGCCGAACTAACGCTAACCAACAACCTAGCTTCTGAAGTATCGCGTGCAGAAGCAGCTGAAGCTTCTTTAAGCGCAAAGATTGACCAAACTAAGGCTGACATTTTGGGTGGTATTCCTCCCTCAACCTTAGACACATTGGTTAAGATTGACACAGCTCTTAAAAACAACCCCAATATCGTTGACGTTATTGAAGGTTACATCAACAGCAACACCGCTGCGATCACTGCTGAAGTATCCCGTGCCGAAGCCGCTGAAGCATCTATCAGCAGCACAGTAGCTTCTAACTACACAACCCTCAATTCAGCAATCTCAACCGAAGTTTCACGCGCTTCTTCTGCTGAAGCTGGCTTGTCAAGCCGTGTAACAACTGTTGAAGGTCAAGTAAACGGTAAGATTGGTACTCTAAGCAGCCTCAATACCACTTACAAGTCTGACCTCGTAGGCGCAATTAACGAAGTATTGGGTGATGTAAATTCAGAGAGCAGCCGCGCTCAGTCCGCTGAGTCTTCATTGTCAGGCAGCATTGCTACAGAAAAGACACGCGCACAAACTGCTGAAGCAAGCATCAGTGCAAGTCTTTCTGCTGAAATTTCACGCGCTGAGTCACAAGAGCAGTATTTAAGCAACAACATCACTTTTGAAGCTAATCGTGCTACTGCCGCTGAAACAACTCTGTCTAACCGTGTAACAGCAGAAGTTTCCCGTGCTGAAGCCGCAGAACAGTCGATTGCTTCTGATTTGGCTGCTGAGATTTCTCGTGCTACCGCTGCTGAGTTGTATCACACCTCCAACATCGCTGGTGAAGTTAGCCGCGCACAGGCTGCCGAGGCTTCAATCTCTGCAACTGTAGCTTCTAACTACACAGCGCTAAACACAGCAATCACCAACGAAGTAAGCCGTGCTGAAGCAGCCGAGCAGTCAATCGCTTCTGGCCTGTCTTCTGAAATTGGTCGCGCTCAAGCTGCTGAAACATCGTTAAACAGCAAGATCACCACAGAAACAAACCGCGCTCAAGCCGCTGAGACAAGCATCAATTCAGCTCTTACCGCAGAAGTTTCCCGTGCTCAATCTGCTGAGTCTTCAATCGCTGCTGGTTTGGCTTCTGAAATCTCCCGTGCTCAAGCTGCCGAGAGTTCCGAAACTAACCGTGCTAGCGCTGCTGAGTCTTCATTAAGTGGTCGTATCACAACTGAAGTTAATCGTGCAGAAGCTGCCGAAGCTACCTTGTCCTCACGCATTACTACTGAGACAAACCGTGCCCAAGCTGCTGAAAGCACCTTAACCAGCAACCTGGCAACTGAAGTTAGCCGCGCAACTGCCGCTGAAGGTCAGATCCGTACTGACATCAACGCAACAGTGTTCACCTACGAAGCTTCTGCTTCTGCTACCACACACACAATCGCTCACAACTTGAACAACGCATTTGTGGACGTTTCTGTGAAGGTAATGCGCGCTGATGGTCTGTACTACAACGACATCGTTTCTGTGCAAGAAGTTGATACAAACACAGTTAAGGTGTACTTGACTACAGCATTGAAAGTGAAGGTAATCGCACGCAGCGCTAAATCGCTGTAATGTGAAATAGGCGGGGAGGAGAAATCTTCCCCGTCTTGCCCCATGAAATCGTTTCAGAACTTTGACTTTAACTCAATAACAACAGTATCTGATGCATTACAGCAGATAGAAGATCATATAAGGACACTTACAGAGTTTGTGGGTGAGTGTGACCAGATGACCGAAGATGATCGATTGGTATTGATAAATAACATAAGTTGGCTGAAGAGATTTTACGAGGCTGCGGAGAGTAGGGTTTTAGAGTGACTGAGACGCAGAGGATTTTAGAGTGGCTAGTCCGTGTTGCTGATGAAGTGCGGGATATAAAATCTCGTTACGACACCGAAGGTGTATCAGAACAGGAGTTGTTGGACTTTATTAGGCAGAATTACGAAACTCTAAGTGTAATGAACAAAGTCGCTTCAGGCACCGCATACATGAGTGGTATTACCCCACCAAAGGAAACGTAAATGGATATCAGAGTCTTAGACGATCTCACACTTGCTGGCTCGTTAGTAATGAGCGGCAACAATACATCTTTCCCATCCAACCCAGCTATCGGTACATTCTTGATCAAAGATCAGGCTTTGTATGGCTACATTACATTGGGTGGTTTAACTACTTGGTACCCTTTCGGTAACAAGACGCGCTCTTATGTACAGACCCAGGGTGTTGCTGCAACCACTTGGACTGTTACACACAATCTTGGAACATCTTATGTATGGTTCCAAGTACAAGACACTAGCGGTAACGTCATTGAAGTCGGCAAGACAAACATTGATAACAACTCGTTCCGCTTAAACTTTACTGCGGCTCAGTTGGGTACTGTTGTTGTAGTTGCTCCCGACACAATCGATGTACCTGAAGTATCCGCGACAGTTATCAATGTTGGTCCTAATGTTCAGATCAACACTTCTGGTCTATATGTTAATGGTTCTGCTGCGCTGACTGCCGCTAACATTCAAGGTCAGATTGATAGCTCGATTGCTGCTGTTGTGGGTGCTGCCCCTGATGCGCTAAACACATTGGCAGAGATTGCCACTCAGTTACAAAACGATGAGTCTGCTGTTTCTGCATTGACAACGACTGTTGCCGGTAAAGCAAACGCTGATCTATCTAATGTCACCACTCTGCCCGCGGGCATAGTTGCCCAGTTAAAGGGTCCTAAAGGTGATACAGGAGCAACGGGAGCTACAGGCGCAACCGGAGCCACAGGCCCACAAGGACCTCAAGGTATTCAGGGTGCGACAGGTGCTCAAGGCTCTAAAGGCGATACAGGTTCACAAGGTCCTATCGGTTTAACCGGTCCTACAGGTGCAACAGGCGCACAGGGTCCTCAAGGTTTAACTGGTGCTACAGGTGCAACTGGTGCTACAGGGCCTGCTGGTTCTAACGCTAACGTCACTTCTTCTTCAGTTACTACAGCTTTGGGCTACACCCCTGTAAACCCCAACACGCTTGCTACAGTTGCAACTAGCGGCGCGTATGCTGACCTGAGCGGTAAGCCTACCTTATTCTCTGGCGCGTATTCTGCGCTTACAGGCGCTCCCACATTGTCGGCTGTAGCAACTTCAGGTTCTTATGCGGACTTGAGCGGTAAGCCAACACTGGCATCTGTAGCAACTTCTGGTTCTTACAATGACTTGCTAGGTAAGCCCACTCTGTTCTCTGGTTCTTATAACGACCTGACAGAAAAGCCTTCCTTCTCTGGATCAACCAGCTCTGACTTCTCTGTAAAGAACCTAACAGTGTCTGGCGACATTATGCCAACAGCGTCTGGTATCTCTAATATCGGTTCTGCTACCAAGAAGTTTGCTGCTGTATATACCAAAGAGTTATACATTGACTCCAATACTTTGTACGTCAACGGCGTGCCTGTATTGAGTTCTTCTGCTTCTACTCTTAACTTCTCGGCTGATCCCAATCAGGGTATTACGATTACCACTACTGGAACTGGCGAGACTGTACTTAACTCGCAAGCCCAGACGGTTATTCAGACTAACGGTCAGAATGCTGACGTTATTATTCAAGCCGGTGGGCAGGGTTCGCAAGCTAGAGTTACTTCCGCAACTCAAGTGACATTGACTGCACCTACTGTTGCAATGGTGGGTGACGGTACAGTATCTGGCAACTTCACAATATCTGGTAACTTGGATGTAAAGGGTTCGGTTACAACAATTGAGTCCACCAATACCACGATTAAAGACAACATTATCACTCTGAACAAGGGTGAGGGTGGTTCTGGTGTAACTTTAGGTTCCGCAGGTATTGAAGTAGATCGCGGCAACTTAACATATCAGCGCTTGATCTGGAGTGAGTCCGCAGGTAAGTGGGTGGCTGGTCCTGTATCTCAGGAAGTTGCTCTTGCTACTGAGGCTTATGTCACAACAGCGGTTTCTGGCAAGGCTAATACCTCTTCCTTGTCCACGGTTGCAACTAGCGGCTCTTACACAGACTTGTTGAACAAGCCTAGCCTGTTCTCTGGTTCGTATACAGACCTTACAAACAAGCCTTCGTTGTTCTCAGGTGCTTATGCTGATCTGACAGGAAAGCCCGCCCTAGCGACTGTAGCGACCTCTGGAAGCTATGGTGATCTAACAGGCAAGCCCACACTGTTTAGCGGCTCCTATACAGACCTGACCAACAAGCCTACTTTGTTTAGCGGTGCTTACTCTGCATTGACCGGCGCACCTACACTAGCAACTGTAGCTACTAGCGGATCGTATGCTGACTTAACTAACAAGCCTACTATTCCTACAGTTCCTACGGCTGTTAGCGCATTTACAAACGATGCAGGTTATCAGACTTCTGCTAACGTATCTTCTGCGATTACCACAGCGATTGCTAACAAGGCTGACAAAGCAACAACCTTAGCCGGTTACGGAATCACAGACGCAATCACTGCTGCTACTGCCGCATCTACCTACGCTGCTAAAGCTACTACCCTGGCAGGATATGGAATTACCGATGCGATTACCGCAGCAACGGCTGCTTCTACCTATGCCGCGAAAGCAACAACTCTGAGCGGATATGGAATCACTGATGCTTACACCAAGACGCAAGTAGATACAGCGCTTGGATTGAAGGCTAATACAGCTTCATTGGCTACCGTGGCAACATCTGGTGCTTATTCTGACCTGACGGGCAAGCCTACGCTCTTTAGTGGCTCTTACACCGATCTGACTAATAAGCCAACATTGTTCTCTGGTGCATACTCGGCTCTTACTGGTGCGCCCACACTTGCAACGGTGGCTACATCTGGTCTGTTTGCTGATCTGTTGAGCAAGCCTACAACCTTGTCTGGTTATGGCATCACAGACGCGATTACAGCGGCTACAGCAGCTTCTACTTACGCAGCTAAGGCAACAACACTAGCAGGTTACGGTATCACTGACGCGATCAACACAAGCGCTAAGGGTGCTGCTAACGGCGTTGCTACCTTAGATTCTAGCGGTAAGTTACCTGCTTCTCAGTTGACTGCATCTGTAGTCGGCGCGGTTGTATATCAAGGCGTGTGGAATGCTTCTACTAACTCACCTACGCTGACATCCTCAACTGGAACCAAGGGTAACTACTACAAGGTATCTGTATCCGGTTCAACGGCTATTGATGGACTGAGCCAGTGGAATGCAGGCGATGTGATCATATTTGATGGCTCAACTTGGGATAAGATTGACGGTTTGTCATCGGAAGTGATTAGTGTTGCTGGTCGTACAGGTGCGGTAACATTAAGTGCATCAGACGTATCAGGATTAGCAACGGTAGCCACATCGGGTTCTTATGCTGATTTAACTAACAAACCAACCATCCCAACTGTACCGACAGTAATTAGTGCTTTCACCAACGACTCGAAGTATTTAACAACGGTTTACGGCGGTTCTTTCTAAGGAATATACAAAATGGCCCAAACAGGATTTACTCCCATTCTGATCTACGGTAGCGGTACAGCAACTAACGTACCCTCCGCTAGTAACCTGACCAACAGCGCTAACGGCGCAGAATTGGCTATTAACTACGCTGACGGCAAACTGTTTTACAAGGACGGTTCTGGCAACGTACAGACTATTGCTTCTAAGGCTGCTGCAAGCGGTACGTTCTCATCTGTGACAATCACAGGTGGAACTATCAACGGCACAACCATTGGGGCTACAACAGCCTCTACGGGCGCGTTTACGACCCTTTCTGCTACGGGTGTGATTACTAGCACATTAGCTACTGGAACTGCTCCCTTTACTGTTGCTTCTACAACACCTGTTGCTAACCTGTCTATCGGCGGTAATGCTGCAACTGCTACCACAGCGACCAACCAATCCGGTGGTACTGTAAACGCTACTTCTATCACTAACTCAGGATTGACTGCTGGGCGGGTTGTTTACACCACAACAGGTGGATTGGAGACAAGTTCAGCTAACTTGCTCTTTAACGGCACAACGTTGACCGCAGCCAATGACGCATCTATATCAGGTCTTACTGTTGGTAAGGGTGGTGGTGCTGTATCTACTGCAACTGTTGTTGGTAATGGTGCTATGGCGGCTACTAATACTGGTGCATACAATGCCGCTTTTGGTTTAAATGCTTTGAATGCAAATACTTCTGGCACAAACAACCAAGCATTTGGCGCATACGCTTTGTATGTAAATACAACAGGTTCAAACAACAAAGCATTTGGTGATAGCGCACTTCAAAATAATACAACTGGTGGTTCAAATGTTGCGGTGGGTCAAGCGGCACTTTACTCCAACACCACCGCATCTAACAACACAGCAGTAGGTTATCAAGCTGGTTATAGTAATACGACAGGTACAAATGTTGTTGCTATTGGTTACCAATCAATGTATTCAAATACAACTGGGAGTTATACAGTAGCGATTGGTAGACAGGCCGGTTATTCTTGGAGTAATGCTTCTGAAGGTAATGGTTCAGTCTTTATTGGTGATAGTGCCGGTAAAAATACTACAGGACATGATAATACTTTTGTAGGTGCTGGTAGTGGATTTGCAACCACAACAGCATTATGGAGTGCAGCATTCGGTAGTGGGGCATTACAATCAACTACAACTGGTAATTACAATACTGCAATCGGAGCACAAGCACTACAAGCCAACACCACCGCATCTTACAATACCGCTGTGGGTTTTCAGGCTGGTTATAGCAACACGACTGGCGATACTTTAGTTGCTGTTGGACATAATTCTTTATATAGCAACACCACAGGAGCCAGCAATTCAGCGTTAGGTAAAAGTGCATTATTTAACAATACAACAGGCAACTATAACTCTGCGTTTGGATATTACGCTTTAGTAAACAACACCACAGCCTCTAACAACACTGCTGTAGGTTATCAAGCAGCTTATAGTAATACGACTGGTGCTGATATTGTGGCTATTGGTTATCAAGCACTTTATACAAACTCTACTGGCTACAACAATAATGCTCTTGGAAAACTAGCATTAACCGCCAATACTACTGGTGCTAGAAATAATGCGTTTGGTTATTTTGCTTTAGCCAATAATACAACTGGCGGATTAAATTGTGCTTTTGGAGAAAGTGCATTATATTCAAACACCACCGCATCTAATAACACCGCAGTGGGTTATCAGGCTGGGTTTAGTAATACTACTGGCACTCAAGATACATTTTTAGGTTATCAAGCAGGATACAGCACAACTTCAAATAGTAATATAGGAGTTGGCTATCTTTCTTGTTTTGGCACAGCTACTGGCGGTAATAATGTTTGTGTAGGTAATTCTGCTGGTTATGCTTTAACATCAGGCGGGTCAAATACACTAATTGGCAATTCAACAGGTTCTAGCTTAACAACTGGAAATGGAAATACTTTTGTTGGAAACAACTATTCAACCGCTTGCGGTTATCTTGTAACCACAGGTTCCAAAAACACCATCCTCGGCGGTTACTCTGGCAACCAAGGCGGTCTAGACATCCGTACAGCATCTAACTATGTAGTGCTATCTGATGGTGACGGTAACGTCCTCCACGTTGTAGATTCTGGTAAAGCCACATGGCAGCCTATGTCTGTCACAACCAAGTCTGCTGCTGCTACGCTGACATTGGCTGTATTACAGACCGGTATGATTCAGTACACAGGCACAACTGCTGCGCTGACTTTTGATACAGGTGCTAATATAGATGCAGCAGGTTCTATTGCCACCAACACAGCACTGCAATTTACGATTGTGAACACAGGTGCAGGTATTGTGACTGTAACCGCAGCAACAGGCGTGACAATCGTAGGTTTAGCAACAATCGCAGCAGCATCTTCTGGTACCTTCAAGTTCCTCAAAACCGCAGCAAGCACGTTTGTTGCTTATCGCATGTAATTAAAGGAGTAATAAAATGGATCAAATGATGGAAATGACCCCCGAGCAGAAAGTAGAGCAAGACTATAAAGCAGCGATGGATTCGGTGCATCTGTTAGCAGCAGGTAAACCAGAAGAAATGACAGACGCAGATTGGGCTGATTGCGTTAAGCGTAATGTTGAGCATCTTCAGATTCAAGTTGGTAAGGGTGCTGAGTATTATGGCTCTAACGATCTGAAGCCTTTTACAGACGCTATTGCAGCTAACAGCAAGTGAGCTGGGCTACTGAACAAGACCCACGCCTGCCGGGATGGCTAAACACCATCCTGAACTGGCCTCCTTTTCTGCTCCCTATGGAGTGTATCCTGCCGGTATTGATGTTCACCTCGGGATATATTTCAAACGGTAAGTGGGTGTGGGTTGACTTCACACAGCAAAGACCACAGATGTTCCGTAATGGGGTATTCTGTTTCCGGTTTATGCTACCGTTTTGCATTTGTTTACAATTACGGTGGAGTGCTGACGCAAGCCCGTCATATTTTCAGTTTATACTAGGCTGGAAGTTGAATGGTCGGTGGGCTACGACATTTAGATTTGAAGATGATGCTTCTGCTGCGGCGGGGGTATTAAGTCCGAATACTGACCAGAGTTCTGGTTGGATGGAAGGTGGTAAATAGGCAACCCGCTGGCCTTGATAGCGGTATTTTTAATGGAGATGTGACGTGGATAAAATCACTTTGTCAGTAGAGTTAGTAAACGCAATGTTGGCATATTTGGGCAACCAGAAGTTTGTGGAAGTTCAGGGCTTGATCGCAGCAGTACAAAAAGAAGCAGAAGGTCAGTTTCCTCCTGTAGACGCTGCCCCTGATACAACGCCTAGCTCTACTAACTAATTATGGCTAAGTCAAAGAAATGGATTCAAGAAGCTATTGAACCATCTCACCGTGGGATGTTGAGGGAAGAGTTGGGAGTTCCTGAAGGGAAGAAGATTCCTCTCAAGAAGCTTAACAAGGCCGCAAAAGCGCCTGGCAAGACAGGGCAACGTGCTCGTTTAGCTAAGACGCTGCGTGGCTTCGACTAAAACATCTTACGGATTGACTAAAATGGAATTTCAGAGCCTGATTGACATAGCGTTTGGTGTATTTGGTTCGTTAGCCGGTTGGGTTCTGAAAACCATGTGGGAAGCCATCAGAGATCTTAAAAATGACCTTAAAGACTTAGATCACCATATAGGTGAGAAGTATGTGCGTAAAGAAGATTTCAAAGATGCGTTAGCCGATATTAAGTCTACTCTTGAGAGGATTATAGACAAACTAGACGCTAAGGCAGACAAATAATGGATACCCTAGACCTATTAGTTAAAATCTGGCCAGTATTGCTAGGGTTTGTGACTTTGGTAATCGTGTTAGCCAAGATGGACGTACGGATTAACGTACTAGAAGAAAAGATTAAAACGATGTTTGATTTATGGAACAAGAAATGAGCGCTAAGGAAATTTACCAGATGGAGTTGGAAGACATCCAACAAAAGATGGTTGAGTTATCTCGGCGCGCAGATGAGATCCGCAAAAGGATTGACGAGCTAACAACAGACGCACCCATAGAGATATTTAGTATGGTGCGTAATTGGCAAAGAACTCTGTAATGTCTGATGATAAGAAAACCCACTTCTTCTTTCTGTATGGGCTGGCGCTACTGATTGTAGTTACTTTCCTCGCTACAGCGGGTTTAACTTTATTCGGATTAACAAAAGTAGATTCAGTATTGGCTGGTACGCTTATGGGGTATTTATCAGCCAAGTGTGAGCAAGTTGTTTCTTTCTATTTTGGGTCCTCAGCCGGTAGTCAGAGAAAAGACGAGTTACTGCATCAATCTATGCCCACGGGCATGAACGTAGAACAGAAAAGTATGCCCACGGGCAGACAGGAACCTATGAGTTCGCTTACGGGCGGCAAAACAGAACCTATAGATTGCGGAGAATGAGATGCAGTTGAGCGAGCACTTTTCTTATGACGAGATGACCCATTCTGACGTTGCCGTACGCAATGGATGGGATAACACCCCTACTGATGCAGAACTATCTAACCTGAAGCGTCTATCGGCGTTTCTGGAGCAGGTTAAGGATATGTTGGGTGGTAAGCCTATTATGATCAACTCGGCTTATCGCTCTAAAAAGATAAATGACGCTGTAGGATCTAAGGATACCTCGCAGCATCGTTTAGGCTGTGCGGCTGATATCAGAGTACCAGGTATGACTCCTGATGAGGTTGTACAGGCTGTAATCGCCTCTAATCTACAGTTTGATCAAGTGATTAGAGAGTTTAACTCGTGGACGCACATCTCTGTGCCTAACCATGAGGGTGACGCGCCCAGACGACAGGCGCTCATAATCGAAGCCAAAGGTACACGCTACTATTCATAAATAAGAAGGCACTATTCGGTGCCTTTTTTCATAAGGGTTCATAATGAAACTGTCTGAAAAACAGCAAAAGTTCGTTGAGGCATGGAACCGTCTGGGATCTCCCACTTTAGTAGCGAAGGAGCTGGGAATATCAATCAGACACACTCACACC
>Ga0208746_1000158_pt1 | contig 28642 bp, 24 predicted proteins | sample CryBogCBH15Jun09_FD_184623 | JGI IMG/M metagenome (GOLD analysis project Ga0208746, IMG submission 184623) | Freshwater microbial communities from Crystal Bog, Wisconsin, USA - CBH15Jun09 (SPAdes) | ecosystem: Environmental > Aquatic > Freshwater > Lake | place: Crystal Bog, Wisconsin, USA... | reverse complement strand
GATCGGTGCCGCCCCGTAGTAGACGGTGCGGAGACTGGAGAGATCAGCGCCGGCTCGGCGTTGGTAGTCGATGAGCCGTCGGACCATCGTCGGCGCCAGCGAGAGCGCGGTGATTCTGTAGTGCTCGATGAGTGCGGCGACCTCGGCGGGTTCGAATCCACTGATGAGGACCACGGGGCGATGGTTCAGGTGGGCGATGAGCAGATTGGTCGCTGCGATGTGGAAGAGCGGGAAGGGGAGTCCGAGCACTTCATCGCTCGAGAATCGGCGGGTGACTCCGGCGTTCTCGGCGGCGGCGACCACGTTGGTGTGGGTGAGGACCACGCCCTTCGACCGCCCAGTCGTCCCGCTCGTGTAGAGGAGCCACGCCGGATCTTCGGCCCGAACGACGGGGTGCGGGTGCTGCTCCAGGGAAGTCGGTCGAGCCGCTGCGAGCGAGAGGAGCTGGACGTCGGTGCGCTCGCCGATCTCGTTCGAGAGTCCGTCAACGGCGTGGTCGTCGCCAATCCAGAGCGCAGCACCTGACCGGCGGAGTTGAGCGACTTGTTCGTGGGGTTGGAGCCGTGCGTTGATGAAGACGGTGGTGACGCCGGCCACGGCGTTGGCGTAGATCTGGGCGACCATGTCGGCGGAGTTCTCCGAGATGAGCGCTACCCGTTGTCCGCCGAGGTCGAGCGCGGTGAGTAGGCTGGCCCGCAGGAGCGTTGCCCCCTGGAGTTCCTCGAAGGTCAACGAACCGTTCGCGTCGACGATGGCCGTGGTGTCGGGTGCCTGCTCCGCTGCAGCAGTGAGGAGCTCGCCGAGCGTGGTTGGTCGACTGGTCACCCGCGGCTCCGAGTCAGCGAGGATCGATGGCGGCGAACGGAGCGCCCCACTGGACGGTTGGCCAGAACTCTGGTCCATCGGCCAAGCGACCGAGGTCGCCGTACGCGTCCATCTTGGTGATCGTGCAGGCGGTGAGGAGGTCTGGACCGAACTCGGTGAAGACCGGTCCCTTGATGTGGGCGATGACCGAATCGACCGAGTCGTAGGCCTCGACGAGCCGTGCGGTCCCCTCTGCTTCGTTCAGGTACCAGTTGTAGAGCAGCGTGCCCGGCTCATCGTTGCTGACCGCCACGCACGAAGCGACGAGCTTGCGGAATCGGTCGACGTCGTGGACGACGACATCGAGGACGAAGCGAACGGTGGTGTCAGGGGTCATGGTGGCTTTCTCGTGAGCGGTGCGTCCACCGGGGACGCATGGTGATGGGTCAGGGATGGACTACTGCACCGTGGTGGGGAAACTGGCGTGCAGGTTCGTGAAGGCCACGGTCGAGTGGTCGAAGCCGAGGAAGTTGCGTGCAGCCCCAACCGTCAGTTGGTTGATGGCTGGCCAACTGTTGGTCACCGGTTGGTTGGGGCTCTGGCAGCCGTCCACGGCCAAAGTGGCGACGTTGCTCGGAACCGAGACGCCGAGTGCGGCAGCAATCGCCAAGATGCCACCGTCACCAGCACCGATGACGCAGATGTCGCTGTAGACGTTGTGGCCAGCGTTGGACATCTCCGTGAAGTACTTCGGGCCCGTGAGGGCGGCGAACGCCGTCTCGAGTCCGGCGACGGGAACGACGTTGTCGTTCTGTCCACCGAGGATCAAGCCGGGTTCAGTGGGCATCGCGTTGTACGGAGCGATGGTCGAGGACCACGACAGGTTGGACATTCCCGCCATGCCGATCCAGCCCTTGACCCAGTTGGTGTGCTGCGTGGTACCCCATGAGGCGAGTCGCTCTGACGCTGACCCACCTGCGCTGTGGCCCCAGGCGATGACGTGGTTGGCGTCGACGTGGCCCTTGAGGGCGGGGACCTTGTTCGCCGACAGGTAGTTGCGGAGCGCGATCAAGTCCTGCACGTCGGCGTTCGGGTCAGTGGTGGGCGGCGTGGCCCCAACGCTGGAGTCGAGTTGGGAGGCGAGGTCACGGCCTGGGTGGTCTGGGGCGCAGACCACGAATCCCCAGGTGGCCATGTGCGAGGTCAGCGTGGAGGATTGATAGCGGAACCCCGAGAACCCGTGGCTGAAGAGCACCAAGGGGAATACCCCGCTCGCAGTTGTTGCCTTCGAGATCGCCCCCGTGGAGTAGGTCGCAGCGGTGGCGGCGGCGGGATTCTTCGACACGATGAACGCGATCGCCGGCGGCAGCTCCGTTTCGACGTTGTAGATGGCGTTGGTGCCGCTCGCGGTCGTTGGGTACCAACACGACGCCATCGTCGAGTAGCCAGCTGGCGTGAGCGTGGTTGCCGGCACCGCGTAACTGAAGCTGACGATGCCGGCCCGGTAGGGGCCGTTGCCCGTGAAGCTCGTCGGACCGAGATTGGTCACCTTGACCACCGTGTCGCCGTTGACCTTCGTGGTCGGGATCTTCGGAGCGGCTCCTCCGAGCGTTGGTGCAGACGCGAAGAATGCTGCACTGAGCACTGAAGCAGCGATTGCCGATGTGACTCTTCTCATGGTGATCCCCCCGGACACGACGTGATGGGGTCCATGTTAGAGCGGCTAGTCGACGAATGCAGCGGCGCTTGGCGTTGCCCCGGCAGTTAGTCCGCGGTGATTCGTGGGTCGAGCTCCCGGAGCTCTCGCTGGTGCTCTCCGAGGAATTGTCGGAAGACCTGGATCAGGCGGAGGCCGAGGAGGAGGTCATCGGCTGCGAAGTTCTCTCCATCGGCGAAGGTGGCGAATCCCGTCATGGCGTAACCCGCGAGTTGACCGAAGACCCGCTCGATCGTGGGATCGAGTGGGACGCCCGAGCGCTGCGAGACGAACTTGATGATGACGTTGTCGTCTCCCGGGCTCGCGAAGAGCCGTGGCTGAAGACCCTCACCGCGGAGCCATGCGACGAGACGGCTGGCCAAGATGAGGTCAGGGTGGAGGACGATTTCAGGTCCAATCGATTCATCACCCAGCGCAGCGGCATCGGCCTCGACCCGTGCGACGAGCGCCTCTGCAGTGGCCTCGTAGAGGCTGAATCGCGGGGATCTACTACGCCCTCCACGTCGGGAATTGGTGGCCCATTGGGACCGGGATGTTGTCGCTCGTCGGCGCGGGGTTGATGCTGCTGCTCCGGAAGCACTTGACCCCAGAGCAAGACGGTGTTGGGGTCGCGGCAGGGTCGTAGGGAAGACGACACCGAGTGCGATCTAGTGGCGCAGCTACCTGCGTTCTGCCGCCAAATCGATGAGCCCGGCAACCGTTTCGGCCATGCGTCCTCGGAGGGTGTCGAGGCGTTCGTGGACGGTGGCGTCGGCTTGGTCAGGGTTCTCGGTGATGAAGTCCGTGAGCGGCGACGGTCCACCGCACAGCACGACCTGGTGCGTCAACGTCGTACCGAGTGCGTGCGTGTCGAGGAGGAACCGCCACTTCGACACCGGGTGGTCGAGGTCGCCGACGGTCCACTCGAAGAAGGCCTCGGGTTGGAAGCCCGTCACGGTGGAGATCGTCGTCCATCGACGTTCCCCACGCAGCTGGTCACCTTCGAACTGTGCCCCGAGGTCAATGGCGCCGGAACCGAGGATGCGAACGGCCTGGAGCTCCGTGGAGAAGTTCGCGAGGAGGGTCGGGTCGGAGGCAACCTCCCACACCGCGTCGATCGAAATCGCTGCGGTGATCGAGGTGAACGTGTTCGGCTGGAGGCGGACGAGATCCATGGGGCAAGGGTAGTTTCGAGTTCCACCCGAAGTTGGAGCGGAAGCTCGAGCGCCATGGGCGCCAGTCCAGTTGGAGCCTGGGCGGAGAATCGAACTCCGGACCTTCTCATTACGAGTGAGATGCTCTGCCGACTGAGCTACCCAGGCCTCCCAGCAACGCTGGAACTTCCATTCTAGATCCTGCGCCGATGGGTCGCTATCCAGACGGCGATTCCAACCACGCGATGAGGCTGGGGAGGAGATCCGCCCATCCCTTGTACGTCGCCATCTCGACATCCACGGTCCGCAGCGTCGCCGCCAGATCTGCGGCGAGCGCTGGCTGATCAGCGAGGAGTTCTCCAAGCGGCGCGGTGTAGGTCCGAATCGTGAAGCAGATCGCGCCGGTCTCCGGCAGCGTGCGAAGAGTCTGGCGCTCGATGCGGAACGTCATGGTCGAGAGGTCGTCGGGGAGGTGGAGCCCTCGTCGTGCTGCGGGGGTTGGGAGGTGGAGTTCGTTGGTGTCGAGGATGGTCCAGTTGAGCCGCCAGACCGGTCGGTCGGGGTGGAGGCGGTTGAACAGCGCCTCGACGGGGCCACCGAGGGCTTCGGCGTAGCCGGGTACCGGGCCGTGAATAGCACTCAGGTTTTGGCCGACCTTCTCGCTGAGCGTCCATCGAGAGGGGAAGCACACGCACGCTGCGGTCATCTCCCACGTCCCTCCTCGGCGCTCGAAGAGGCACAGGTCTTCTTGGACGAGCCGAGCGGCCCGCACGATGGGTGCCTCGTCGGCTCTGGCGACTGAGTGGACCTCGAGACCGTGGTGCTCTGCGAGGTCGTCGATGATGGCGGTTTCGAGTTCTCGCTGCGCCGCGTCGCTCCCGGGAGCGACGCCAATCACGACGTCGGGGGTCGTCGCGAGGAGATCGCCCTTGGCGGTGAGCTCACGCTCTCGATGCTGATCGACCTCAAGCCACGCGTGGCGAGGAAGTGGCCGCAGTCCCATGGTGAGGCGCCAGGGCTTTCCGGTCACTGGTTGGTAGGGAAGGGGTGGTTGCTGCTCGCTCGGCACGACCTCCATTGTGGCGGTCTCCGGGGAGGGGTGGAGTGGTGCAGGGCTAGGGTTGGCTGTCAGTTCGGACGCAGCACCGCTAGGGGGAGCGATGGGCATTCTCACCTCGAACGTCGATCCATCGAGTCCGACCTTCGCCGCCAACGCCGCCGCTCAGCACGCACACCTCGCTGATCTCGCTCACGAAGTCGCCACGGCAGTCGCCGGAGGGGGTGAGAAGTACCAGGCGCGCCACGCGGCCCGAGGCAAGCTGGGCGCTCGAGAACGGATCGAACTCCTCCTCGACGCAGGTTCCCCCTTCCTCGAGTTCTCCACCCTCGCCGGCTACGGCTCGGAGTTTACGGTGGGCGGTGCCCTCGTCACCGGACTCGGCGTGGTGTCGGGGACGGAATGCGTCATCGCGGCCAACGACCCGACAGTCCGGGGAGGCTCCATCAACCCCTTCGGCTTGAGGAAGCACTTGCGGGCCTTGGAGATCGCCCGAGAGAATCGACTCCCGGTGATCAACCTCGTCGAGTCCGGTGGTGCCGACCTCCCGACCCAAGCCGACCTCTTCATTCCCGCCGGCCAACTCTTCCGGGATCTCACCCGCCTGTCGGCACTCGGGATCCCGACCATCGCCCTCGTCTTTGGGAACTCGACCGCTGGAGGGGCCTACGTTCCTGGCATGTGCGACTACGCCGTCCTCGTCGACCGTGGCGCCAAGGTGTTCCTCGGTGGTCCCCCGCTCGTCAAGATGGCGACGGGTGAGGAGTCCGACGATGAGTCCCTCGGTGGGGCGCGGATGCACGCCACTATCTCTGGACTCGGTGACTACTTCGCGGTCGATGAACCCGATGCCATCCGCATCGGTCGAGAGATCGTGGCTGGGCTCCACTGGCGAAAGCAGGGCCCAGGTCCGGTGACGGAGCCGCTCGAGCCACGGGAAGATCCGAGCGAGATGCTCGGCATTGTCTCGGCGGACTTGAAGGTGCCCTTCGACCCTCGTGAGGTGATCGCCCGCCTCGTCGATGACTCCGCGTTCGACGAGTACAAGGAGCGCTACGGCACCTCCCTCGTCTGCGGGTGGGCGACGCTGTCGGGCTACAAGATCGGCATCTTGGCCAATGCCCACGGCGTGCTCTTCAACGAAGAAGCGAGGAAGGGCGCGGCCTTCATCTCGCTCGCCAACCAACGCGACACCCCGTTGCTCTTCCTCCACAACACCACTGGCTACATGGTGGGCAAGGAGTACGAGCAGGCGGGCATGGTCAAAGACGGGGCCAAGATGATCAACGCGGTGGCCAACTCGACGGTCCCGCACCTCTCGGTGATCATGGGCTCCTCCTACGGAGCCGGCAACTACGGCATGTGCGGTCGAGCCTTCTCGCCCCGGTTCGCCTTCTCCTGGCCTGGCTCGAAGGTGGCCGTGATGGGCCCTGAGCAACTCGCCGGCGTCCTCTCCATCGTTGCTCGCCAGAGCGCTGCCTCAACCGGTGCCCCCTTCGACGAAGATGCCGATGCTCGCCAGCGAGGGGCGATTGAGGCCCAGATCGAACGAGAGCAGCATGCGTTCGTCATGTCGGGGAAGCTCTACGACGACGGCATCATCGACCCTCGTGACACGCGCGCCGTGCTGTCGCTGTGCCTCTCGGCCATTGATGGCGCACCCTACGAAGGACGCCGAGGCTTCGGCGTGTTCCGGTTCTAACCGTGGCCGAGATCCGGACCGTCTGCATCGCCAACCGGGGAGAGATCGCCCGTCGGATCATGGCGACCGCTCGGCGACTCGGGATCACGACCGTGCTCGTGGTCACCGACGATGACCTCGGCATGCCCGCCTCCCTCGAAGCGGACGTGTTGTCCTACCTCCCGGGTTCGACGATCGCCGAGACGTATCTGAACGGTCCAGCCATCGTGGCCGCTGCACTGGCGCACGGAGCCGACGCGGTGCACCCCGGATACGGCTTCCTCTCGGAGAACGCAGCCTTCGCCCAAGCGGTGGTCGATGCCGGGCTCACCTTCGTCGGCCCCTCGCCAGAGGTGATCGCCGAGATGGGCTCGAAGGTCGGGGCCAAGGAGAAGATGGCCGCAGCCGGCGTCCCAGTGCTGGCCGGAGCCACCGTCTCGACTGCGTCGGAGATCCTCGAGGTGGGCGCGGCCAGTGGCTGGCCACTCCTCCTCAAGGCCTCGGCTGGAGGTGGGGGACGGGGGATGCGGATCCTCCGCGGCCCCGACGGAGTGGAGCAGGAGCTCGACGCAGCTCGACGCGAGGCCGGCGCGGCCTTCGGCGATGCCACGGTCTTCGTCGAGTCCTACATCGAGCGACCGCGCCACGTCGAAGTGCAGATCTTCGGCGATGCGCACGGAACCGTCATCGACCTCTTCGAACGCGAGTGCTCGATCCAGCGGCGCTACCAGAAGGTCCTCGAGGAGTCGCCGTCACCAGGCATTACCGACGACGTTCGCGTGCAGCTCCGAGAAGCCGCTCGGGCAGCCGGTGCCGCCCTGCACTACGTGGGAGCGGGAACCGTTGAGTTCATCGTCGCTCCGAACGGGAGCATCGCGTTCTTGGAGGTGAACACTCGCCTCCAAGTTGAGCACCCCGTCACCGAGGCGGTGACCGGCCTCGACCTCGTCGAACTGCAGTTCATCGTGGCCAGTGGTGCCCCACTGCCAAAGGCGGCGATCGATGCCCAGCCTGAGGGTCACGCCATTGAGGTCCGCCTCTACGCAGAGGACCCCACGTCCGGATTCCTGCCGCAGACGGGAACCCTCGAAGACTTCTCCGTACCCGAATCGGTCCGAGTCGACAGTGCGGTAGACGCAGGGAGTGTGGTCGTCGCCACCTACGACCCCATGCTGGCCAAGATCATCGCCTGGGCACCGACGAGAGCCGCCGCTGCGGCGACGCTCGCCGATGCGCTGCGGCGGAGTGTCATTGCGGGAGTGGCGACCAATCGCGATCTCCTGATCGGGGTCCTCGAGGACGAGGAGTTCCTCGCTGGAGCGACGACCACGGCGTTCCTCGATGAACGCGGCGTCGATGCGCTGGTCGAGGTTCGCCGGCGCTCAATCGAGCCGCTGATCGGTGCTGCAGCGCTCGCCGTGCTGCTCGAGCACCACCGGCTGAGCCCCGTTCCCCCTGCGGTGCCCGTTGGGTACCGCAACGTCCTCACCCAGCCGCAGGTCGTCGTCCTCGACGTCGATGGTCGAGCGATCGAGGTGGCAGTCGTGTTCGCCGGACGCCAAGCCGAAGTCGCCGTTGGTGATGGTGAGGCCTTCACCTTCGTCGACATCGACGAGGACGAGTTCGTGGCGCTCGTCGGTCTCGAACTGGTCGCGGTTGCCGTCACGTCGCTCGGGCGTGAGCGGTTCCGGGCGACGTCGGCGACCGACCTCGTGGATGTGACCGTCCTCCCACGGTTCTCCCCACCACGGATCGCCCTCGCTGCTGGATCGCTCCAAGCACCGATGCCCGGCACAGTGGTGCGGATCGACGTCGCCGTTGGCGACGTGGTCGCCCAAGACGACGCGCTCCTCGCTCTCGAGGCGATGAAGATGGAGCACACCATTCGTGCGCCCTTCGCCGGCACGGTCACCGCTGTTCCGGTGACCGTTGGTCACCAGGTCACCGCTGGTGATCCACTGGTCGTGGTGGAGGCGAAGCGTGACTGATGTCGTGACCTACGAACGCCGAGGCCCGGTCGCGTGGCTGACGATTCGGCGACCCGAAGCCCGGAACGCGCTCTCCGCCGCCGTGCGGAGCGGTCTGTGGGATGGTCTCCGAACCTTCACCACCGACGACGCGGCCAAGGTGCTGGTGCTGACTGGTGAAGGTGATGTTGCCTTCAGCGCTGGTGCGGACCTGAAGGAGATGGCTACGACCGCAATGGAGGTGCCACCCCCGGACTTCCTCCCGCAGATGGGTCGCAACATCACCGTCACCAAGCCCACCATCGCCGCGGTGAACGGCGTGGCCTTCGCTGGTGGCTTCGCCCTCGCGCAGAGCTGCGATCTCTGCGTGGCCGCGGACCACGCGCAGTTCGCGATCTCTGAGGCTCGAGTCGGTCGAGGCGCACCGTGGGCCGCACCCCTCGCTGCGATGCTCCCGCGTCGCATCGTGTTGGAACTCCTCATGACTGCGGCGCCCATCAGCGCCGCTCGGGCCTACGACCTCGGTCTCGTGAACGAGGTGGTGCCGGCGTCGGCATTGGTCGAGCGGACTCAGGACCTCGCCGAGCGCATCGCTGCCAACGCGCCGCTATCGGTCCGAGCCGCCAAGGCAATGGTCGACGCCCTCGACCCCACTCGGACCTCGGAAGCGTTCGACCTCGCTGAATCGATCTGGCAGCCGGTCTACACCTCCGCCGATGCCAAAGAGGGACCCACGGCGTTCGCCGAGCGTCGGACACCGAACTGGCAGGGGCGATGACCGGCGACCTCCAGGGCCAACTGGTGGATGATCTCCGAGGCGAGACCACCACCCTCCTCACCATGCTCGAGCCGTTGCGGCCACAGGACTGGTCGACGCTGACACCGGCGACACCGTGGACGGTGCTCGACCAGGTCACCCACCTGGCCGCGTTCGACGAGCGACAGACCATGGCGGTCACCAGTCCCGAGGCCTTCGCTGCCCAAGTAGCGGAGGAGCTCGCCGGGCCGGGAAACCTCGTCGACTCGGTGCGCGAGGCCTGCGCCGCCATGGACCCCAGCGAGGTGCTCACGTGGTTCACGATCGGGCGTGCCACCATGATCGAGGCGCTGGCATCGACGCCAGTTGCCACTCGCATTGGGTGGTACGGCCCGTCGATGGGGCCGGTCTCCGCGTTGACAGCACGTCTCATGGAGACCTGGGCGCACGGTTACGACATCGCTGATGCGCTCGGTGTCACACCAGCCCCAACGGCACGGCTCCACCACATCGCCGAGTTGGCCTACCGAGCTCGACCCTTCGCCTTCAGCGCCCACGACGTGGCGATGCCGGAAGCGCCACTGCGCTTCGAGCTCACGGCTCCTGATGGTTCGACCTGGATGATTGGTGACGACGCAGCCGTGGCTGTGGTGTCGGGTCCGGCGCTCGATCTCTGCCTGCTCGCCGTCCAACGTCGTCACCGCGACGACCTCGATCTCGAGGCCTCGAACGCCGACGCCGCTTCGTGGCTGGCGGTTGCCCAAGCCTTCGCTGGACCCGCTGGGCCTGGCCGCGCCGCGAGGAGGAACGCATGACCCGACCACTCCGTATCGCCAACTGCTCCGGCTTCTACGGCGACCTCCTAGACGCCCCTCGACTCCTGCTCGATGGACCCGATCCCATCGACGTGTTGACGGGGGACTACCTCGCTGAGCTCACGATGCTCATCTTGTGGAAGTCACGGCAGCGCGATCCCGATGCGGGGTACGCCACGACCTTCCTCCGCCAGATGGAGGAGGTCATGGGGACCTGTCTCGAGCGGGGTATCCAAGTCGTGGTCAACGCTGGTGGCCTCAACCCCCGAGGTCTCGCAGCAGAGCTGCGGGCCCAAGCCAGAGCCTTGGGGCGCACCGTTGACGTCGCCGTCGTCGAAGGTGATGACCTCATCACCCACCTGCCCGACCTCATGGCCAAGGGTGAGCTGTTCACCCACCTCGACACCGGCCGCCCCTTCGCCAGCGCTGGTCGATCCGCGCTCACCGCGAACGCGTACCTCGGTGGTTTCGGGATCGCCGAGGCCCTCAACCGCGGTGCGCAGTTCGTCGTGACCGGACGCGTGACCGACGCTGCGCTCGTCATTGGTCCAGCTGCTGCGCACCACGGCTGGTCGAGGACCGACTTCGGGCCTCTCGCCGGCGCCCTCGTCGCTGGCCACGTCATCGAGTGCGGGACGCAAGCGACCGGCGGCAACTACTGCTTCTTGGACGAGCTCCCTGATGCACGGTTCCCAGGATTCCCGATCGCTGAAGTCGCCGCCGACGGCTCCTCGGTCATCACCAAGCAGCCTGGTTCTGGTGGGGTCGTCTCGCTCGGAACGGTGACCGCCCAGTTGCTCTACGAGGTCGACCGCCGCCACTACGCCAACCCCGACGTGGTGGCGGATTTCTCATCCATCTCGCTGTCTGCTGTTGGACCCGATCGGGTGGCGATTGGTCCGGTTGTCGGTCAAGCACCGGCTCAAGAAATCAAGGTGGCCATCAACTACGACGGCGGGTATCGGAACCAGATGTCGGTGATCTTGACCGGTGCCGATCCTGAAGGAAAGGCGGCACGGGTTCGAGCCATGCTCTTCGACCTGCTCGGCGGCGAAGAGCGCTTCAGTGAGGTTGCCGTCGACCTCTTCGCCGCCGACTGGCGTGATGCGGCGACCAATGAAGGTGCCATCAGTCGCCTGCGGATTGTCGTGAAGGGTGAGGACCCAGGCCTCGTCGGTCGAGAGTTCTCACGAGCGGTCGTGTCGTTGACCCTCGCCTCCGTGCCGGGCATGTTCGCCGACACCCCACCCTCTGCCGGGTCCGCCTACGGCGTCTACTGGCCGGCGCTCATCGACCGCAGCCACGTGCACGAGCGGGTGCTGCTCGAGAACGGCATGACGGTGATCCTGCCCCAACCGCCGGTGACGGTGCCGCTGCCCTTGGACGGCGGCGAGGTGCCGGTCGTCCATCCACCCTTCAGTGGCGAGACGGCGCCCATGTTGCTCGGAGAGCTCTGCGGCGCTCGATCAGGCGACAAGGGTGGGAACGCCAACGTCGGGGTGTGGACGTTCGACGATGACCGGTACGCGTTCTTGGTAGACCTGCTGACTCCAGAGAACGTGCCGGCGCTGCTCGGCTTGCCGCCTGGGGTCACGGTGCGACGGAGCCTGTTGCCGAATCTGCGTGCCATCAACCTCGTCTGCGTCGGTCTCCTCGGCGAAGGCGTGGCATCGTCCACGCGGCTCGATCCTCAGGCCAAGGGGCTCGGGGAGTACCTCCGGTCCCGAACGGTTGAGGTCCCGGTGGAACTCCACGGCCGAGGACGCACGGCCGAGGGCGTGGCGACCGCTCAGTAGCTCCGGGGGAGTCCGAGCGTGTGGGTGGCGATGTAGTTGAGGACCATCTCACGCGACACCGGGGCCACCTTCAGCAGGCGGGCCATGCCCCAGACCGTGATGAGGCCGTAGTCGGTGGCCATGCCGTTGCCGCCGTGGGTCTGCATGGCCTGGTCGATGGCCACGAGGGCGGCGTCGGCAGCGGCGAGCTTGGCCATGTTGGAGGCCTCTGCCGGGTCGAGACCCTCGTCGAACTGCCACGCCGCCTTGGCCGTCATGAGGGCGGCGAGTTCGACGTCGATGGCGGCTTTGGCCAAGGGGTGGGAGAGACCCTGGTGGCTCCCAATGGGCACGCCCCACACCTCTCGGGTCTTCGCGTAGTCCGCAGCCTTGGCGAGCGCGTAGCGACCGAGACCGATGAGGGTGGCCGCAGAGATGATCCGTTCCGGGTTGAGGCCCATGAACAACGGGCGGAGCGCACCACCTTCGGGGCCAATCCGGTGGTCGTCGGAGAGCGCCACGTCGTCGAAGGTCACCGTGAACTGCTTCTCGGTCGCCACGATGCCGACCGAGATGGGGGTGAAGGAGAGTCCCGGGGCATTGGTCGGCACGACGAACAAGGTCAACCGCCCACGACCGGTCAGCGGATCGGTGCCGGTGGAGGTGACGACGAGGACGTGGTCCGCCTCGTCGATACCGGAGATGTAGTACTTGGTTCCCGACAGCGACCAGCCGTCACCACGGCGGGTCGCCACCGTTGCCACTCGGTGGGAGTTCGACCCGGCATCGGGTTCGGTGATGGCGAACGCCATCTTGGAGGATCCGCTGCCGAGTCCCGGGAGCCACCGGCGTTGCTGCTCCTCAGTGCCGAAGCGAGCGATGACCTCGCCGCAGATCGCCGGCGAGACGAGGAACATGAGGAGGGGGCAACCGGCCGCTGCGGTCTCCTCAGCCACGATGGCGAGTTCAGCCATGCCGCCGCCTCCACCGAAGGGGAGGGGGAGGTTCACGCCACAGAATCCCGCTTCGGCGAGGGCATCCCAGAGCTCGGTGGCTTTCCCACCAGTTGCTGCCTGGTCCACGAAGTAGCGATGGCCAAAGGACTGAGCGATCGATGCCACCGTGCTCCGAAGGAGTTCCTGTTCGCTCGATGCTTGGAAGTTCACGTCATCCACCCTTCGCCCTCCTTGACTCTACGGCCCGACCGGGCAGTCTGAGAGGGTGTCAATGGTGGCGCCGAGCGTCGCAGAACAGCAGCACGCGTCACTGACGAGCCGAGTGCCAAATCCTCAGATAGCCGAGTGCCAAATCTTTAACTCTTTTAGTGCCAAATCTTCAAGTCATGGTAGAATACGTCGGTGAAATCCTATATTTCTCGCCTCATCGATCCAGTCTTGGAATCACGCCTGCAGTCTGCAGGTGCGGTGGTGATCGATGGTCCGAAGGCCTCCGGCAAGACAGAGACGGGTCGTCGCATCGCCAAGAGCGAAGTCCTCCTCGATAGTGATCGGGCGCTCAGAGACCTCGCGATGGCCGATCCCCAACTCGTGCTCGGTGGAGCACCTCCACTGCTCCTCGATGAGTGGCAGGTCGTTCCGGAACTGTGGAACGCCGTGCGCCGCGCGGTCGATGACCGACGTGCGATGGGGCAGTTCATCCTCACAGGATCCGCTTCACCGGCTGATAGCTCGACTCGGCATTCTGGGGCAGGTCGGTTCTCTCGATTGAGGATGCGGCCGCTGACCCTCGTTGAAACTGGACACTCGTCGTCGGAGATTTCGCTCGCTGCACTCCTTCGAGGGGAACGTCCGTCTGCGGCTCCACATCACGTGCAGATCCATGACCTCGCGGAGCGAACGATCACCGGAGGATGGCCGGCGAGTCAACACCTCGCCAGTCGTGACGCCGCCCGATACGCCGTTGACTACATCGATCAGATCGTGCGACTCGAGATTGCTGGTCTCGAGGGAGTGCGACATGACCCGCGTCGCGTCCGTTCGCTCATTCGCTCGCTCGCGAGGACGACCGCGTCCGAAGCATCGTTGGCGACGTTGGCCACCGATGCCGGTGGCGATGAGCGTCCGCTCGCCCATGAGACGGTGACGAGCTACCTCGCCTCGCTCGAGCGGATCTTCGTCCTCGAGATGCAAGAGGCTTGGGATCTTCCGCTTCGGACGCGAACTGCGCTCCGCAAGGCGCCAAAGCGACACCTCGTTGATACGTCGCTCACCGCCGCAGCACTCCGCATCGGAACGCCGGAGCGCCTCCTCGGCGACCCGTCGACATTCGGATTGCTCTTCGAGAGCTTGGTCTTCCAACAACTCCGCGTCTTCGCTGATCTCCTCGATGCTGGGGTGTATCACTTCCGTTCAAAGGTTGGGCGAGAGGTCGACTTCATCATCGAACTCCCCGATGGAACGTGGGGGGCCTTCGAGGTCAAGCTCGGCGCAGGGGTGATCGATGCTGCGGCGACGAACCTCATGTCCTTCGTTGACTCCATTGACACCAGTCGTCATCAACCGCCCGCTGTTCTCGGCGTCATCGTGCCAACTGGCCCCTCGTATCGCCGACCAGACGGGGTCGTGGTGCTCGCCCTGACGAATCTCGGGGCGTAATCCCCCGCGACGTGGACCGGAGCGAGGAGCCAGCCGTGATCGCCCACCGATGCCCGTGTTGGAGCTGATGCGAGGTCTAGGTTGACCGTGGTACCCAGTCGCGGGTTATTGAGAAGGGAGTCGTGACAACGTGGTCACTGTTCCAAGTACGGCAGACGATTCCCACGACGCATGGTCGGTCGTTGCGAGCACGATGACTCGAGCGGCGCTGGCCCTCGACCTCGATCCAGGGCTCACAACCATGATCGTGAAACCCGAGCGAATCCTCGAGGTTGCCGTTCCCATCCGCATGGACGATGGACGGGTGGAGATGTTCACCGGGTGGCGCATCCAGCACGACACCTCGCGTGGCCCCGGCAAGGGTGGCATCCGCTTCCACCCATCGGTGTCGGCGAACGAAGTGGCGGCGCTGGCAGCGGACATGTCGATCAAGTGTGCAGTCGTCAACATCCCCTTCGGTGGAGCGAAGGGCGGCGTCTGCGTCGACCCGTCGACGCTGTCTGCGGCAGAACTCGAACGGCTCACCCGTCGCTACACCTTTGACATCGCTCCGATTCTCGGTCCTGAGAAGGACATCCCCGCCCCCGACGTGAACACCGATCCGCAGGTGATGTCTTGGGTGATGGACACCGTCTCGATGCTCCGGGGTCAAGGAACGCCGGGGGTGGTCACGGGAAAGCCCATCGCCATCGGTGGCAGCGCAGGTCACGCAGGGGCAACCTCCCTCGGCGTGTCGGTCTGTGTGGCCAAGATCTTCGAACACCTCGGTCGCGACCTCACAGGAGCACGAGTGGTCATCGAGGGCTACGGCAAGGTCGGCGGTCCACTGGTGGGGCTCCTGGTCGATCTCGGCATGGTGGTCGTCGGCGTCGCCGACGTACACGGCACCATCGTTGCCCCATCGGGCATCGACCCCAGTGCGCTCGCCGCCCACGTCGCACGAACCGGCACCGTCGTTGGCCTCGAGGGTGCAGCACCGCTCACGAGTGGCCACCTGTTCAGCGTTGACGCTGACCTCGCCATCCCAGCTGCGCTCGGTGGCACCATCACCGATGACGTGGCGCGGCAGATGCGTGCATCCATCGTGGTGGAGGCGGCCAATGGACCGACTACGGCAGCGGGTGATGCCGTGTTGAACGAGCGGGGCATCGTCGTGGTGCCTGACGTGCTGGCCAATGCTGGTGGCGTCGTGGCGTCGTACTTCGAGTGGGTGCAAGACCGTGAGGGCTACGCCTGGGATGCCGCCCTCGTGAGCGAGCGGGTGGCGAGCACGATCGAGCGAGCGTTCATTTCGGTCGTGGAGCGAGCAGAGAGCCTCCACCTCCCGTTCCGCCAAGCCGCCACTGTGGTCGGCGTGGCGCGCATCGCCGAAGCGACGACGCTCCGGGGACTCTTCCCATGAGCCCATGTGGTGCGAGAGGATGAAGCCATGAGCAAGAACAGCGACGTTGCCCTCGACGATGTCTTCACCGCCACGACGGGAAGTGTCTTCGTCTCAGGAATCCAAGCCCTCGTCCGGTTGACGCTCGAGCAGATGTGGCTCGATGAAGCACGAGGGCTCAAGACCGCGTCGTTCGTCTCGGGATACCCCGGATCACCCCTCGGTGGCGTGGACATGGAGTTCGACCGAGCGAAGCGCTTCCTCGATCCGGCTGGTGTCCGGTTCCAGCACGGCCTCAACGAAGAACTGGCAGCAACCGCAGTGGTTGGGACGCAGTTCGTCGACCAGCTCCCCGGCGCCACCTACGACGGCGTCGTTGGCTACTGGTTCGGGAAGAACCCCGGCCTCGACCGTGCCGCCGATGCCCTCCGGCACGGGAACTACGCCGGTACGACACCGCTCGGTGGGGCAGTCGCCATGATCGGTGACGACCCGTCGTCGAAGTCGTCGACCTTGCCCTCGTCATCGGCCGAGATGTGCGAGTCACTCATGATCCCGGCGTTCAACCCCTCAACTGTTGGTGAACTCATCACCTACGGACTCCACGCCGTGGCCATGAGCCGAGCAGCGGGGGTCTTCACCGCGCTCCGGGTCGTCACCGACCTCGCCGACGCAGCAGCCGTCGTCGACCTCGTCGACCCATCGACGTTCATCGCTCCACCAGATCCCGATCGATTCACGCTTCGCCACGTCCTCCTCGGGAACCGAGCTGTTGAGGCGGAGCAAGACCTCTTCGAGCACCGCATCCCCTTGGCCATGGCCTACGGCAAGGCCAACCGCTTGAACGCGGTGACCTTCGAGGCGTCTCGTGCGACGATCGGCATCATCGCCTCCGGGGTGACCTACGCCACGGTGCTCCGAGCTGTCGAGATCCTCGGCATCGACCAACCGGCGCTCGAGCAGATGGGCGTCCGCCTCATCAAGATCGGCCTCATCTGGCCGCTCGACCACGAGGAGTTCCGCGCCTTCACCGCTGGGCTCAGCCAGGTCTTCGTCGTCGAGGACAAGCGGCCGTTCTTGGAGCTCCACATCCGTGATGCCCTCTACGGTGCCCCCAACCTGCCGGTGATCTTGGGGAAGAACGACGAAGACGGCAGTCCGCTCATCCCCTCGTGGGGATCGATGGACGTCGACGGCGTCGTGGCGGTGCTGGCCAAGGTGCTCGAGCGGCACAACCCACCGCAGTACGTCGTGGACGAGATCGCCCGCATTCGGCGACCGAAGCACCGCCTCTCGGTCACCGCGCTCCCGGTTCGTCAGCCCTACTTCTGCTCAGGTTGCCCCCACAACCGTTCCACGCGTGCCGATGATGACCAACTGGTCGGCGTCGGGATTGGCTGCCACGTCATGGTGGCGTTCCAAGACGAGCACCGCGGCCACAAGGTGGGCATGACGCAGATGGGTGGCGAAGGCACCCAGTGGATTGGCATGGCGCCGTTCACGAGCGATGCCCACTACGTCCAGAACTTAGGGGACGGTACGTTCTTCCACTCAGGCTCTCTGGCCATCCGTGCGGCGGTCGTGGCTGGGGTGAACGTCACCTACAAGCTCCTCTACAACCGAGCCGTCGCTATGACCGGAGGCCAGCAGCCAACCGGTGTGCTCGAGATCCCCCAGCTCACCTCGTGGCTGGCACTCGAAGGGGTGCAGCAGGTGATCATCACGACACCCGAACCTGCCACCTACAACGACGTGGTCCTCCATCCCATTGCTTCTGTTCGTCACCGAGATGACTTGGCCGACGTCCAGGACGAGTTGGCGGCGCTTCCCGGGGTCACCGTGCTCATCCACGACGACCGCTGCGCAGCCGAAGAGCGTCGACTCCGCCGACGGGGCACGATCGCCGCACCGACCACTCGGCTCCACATCAACGAGCGGGTCTGTGAAGGCTGCGGTGACTGCCAGCGAGTGTCCACCTGTCTGTCGCTCGAACCCGTCGACACCCCCTACGGCGACAAGACCCGGATCCACCAGAGCTCCTGCAACCTCGACTTCAGTTGCGCGAACGGGGATTGCCCCTCCTTCGTCCGGGTGATTCCTGGAACCAAGGCCGACCACGTCGTCCCCGACCTGCCCGTGGCCTTGGTCGACCCAGTGGTGATCGTCAACGAGACCGACACCACGATCCGGATGACCGGCGTTGGGGGAACTGGTGTGGTCACGGTCTCTCGCATCATTCAAATGGCTGCTCGACTCGACGGACGGGCTGCATCGGGACTCGACCAGACTGGACTGGCCCAGAAGGGTGGCCCGGTCATCTCCGATGTGCGCATCGCCGACCACGAGCTGTCGACCGCGCCCAAGGCGTCGGAGCACATGATCGACCTCGTGCTCGGCTTCGACCTCCTCGGCGTGCTCACGCCGTCGGTGGCTGACAAGTTGACGAGCGACCGCACCATTGCCGTGCTCAACATGGACACCACGCCCACCCACGATCAGTTGATGCGCAAAGGTCCAGCAACGCCCAACGCGACCCACGTGCACGAGCTCATCGAGCCGCTCACGAGAGCTGCGCACAACGTGTACTTGAACGCCCTCGACATCGCCGAAGCGGTGGTGGGCGATCACCTGGCCGCCAATTTGGTCCTCTTCGGTGCTGCGTTCCAGGCTGGGTGCATTCCCCTCTCTGCCGCTGCCATCGAGCGGGCCATCACCTTGAACGGCACCGCGGTTGCCACCAACATCACCGCCTTCAACTGGGGACGGGCTGCGGTCATCGCCCCAGACGCCGTCGCTGCAGCCACTGCTCCAACCATTCCGACGGTGGCGACACCTCGACAGCATCCAGCAGTGCTCGAGGCGGTGCGCACATCAGCGATTCCTCCGGCACTCCATGGCCTCGTGACCGAACGAGCGAACGAGCTCGTGGCCTACCAGTCCGTCTCCTACGCCACCTCGTTCGTTGGTGCCGTCGACGCGGTGGCCCGAGCACTTGTCGCCAGTGGCGTTTCGGGCACCGAGGATCTCCTCTCCGCCTACATCGCCGGCGCGTTCAAGTTCCGTGCCTACAAGGATGAGTACGAAGTGGCCCGGCTCCATCGCGACCCGGTGGAGCAGGCCAAGATCGAGCGAGAATTTGGCAAGGGTGCGAAGGCAGCAGTGCTCCTCCACCCGCCGATCTTGAAGAGCCTCGGCATGAAGCGCAAGCTCGAACTCGGCAGCCTGGCGCGACCAACGTTCGCGGTGCTGTCGGCGATGCGTCGACTCCGCGGTACGGCGTTCGATCCCTTCGGTCACACCGCCATGCGGCGAGCAGAGCGTGCACTCATCGATCGCTACGACCGCCTCGTGCTCGACGCCGTTGCCCAACTCCGACCTGAGAACCTCGCCACGGTCGGGGCCTTGGTCGCCTTGGCCGATGACGTGCGCGGCTACGAAGACGTGAAGTTGGCGAACATCGCCCGTTTCGACGAGCATGCCAGTGACCTGCGGATCGCCCTCGAGGCCTCGTCCGTGCCGACCCCCGCCTGAACAGGAGCACCATGATCGAAACCACCGTCGCCAATTGGCATGCGCACCTGAAGGGCCAGTTCCCCGGGGGACTCGACGCCCTCCTCGCAGACGACTGCGTCTTCTCCTCGCCCATTGTCTTCACGCCCCAACACGGCAAGGAGATCACCAAGCGCTACCTCATGGCAGCGTCCATGACCTTCCCCGGCGACGTCGCACCATCGGGTGGGGCGATGGGTGGGGGGAGCTCGTCCTTCCACTACGTGAAGGAGATCCTGAGCGGCAACCACGCCGTCTTGGAGTTCGAGACGAGTATCGGCGGCAAGTACGTCAACGGGATCGACATGATCACCTGTGACGACGAGGGGAAGATCATCGAGTTCAAGGTGATGATCCGGCCACTCCAGGCCGTCAACCTCATCCACGAGCAGATGAAGGCGATGCTGGAGTCGATGGCCTAGCGCAGGCGGAAGGCCGCCAGCATCTTGGCGACGTGGGCCACGGGCTGCGCGAGCGCCACCGCGAGCGGCACGGTTGGCCGGGCGAAGTGGATGAAGGCCGAGGGCCAGTTTCCGGACTTGGTCAGGAGTTGGCGTGTGGTGTAGGCGCCGGACCAGTTGTCGTCGGAGATGATGATGGCGTGGGGGAGCACTCGCTCGACGTAGGCGACGTGGTTGGAGTTCCACTCCGCAATGGCACCAACTGCGGGTTGGGCGTTCACCGTGGCGCCGTGCTCTTGGGCCAGTGTGGCCCACTGGTCGCCATCTCCATGCCAATTGAGGACGATGCCCTCGCGCTCGAGGCGGAACGCGGCGTACAAGGTGCAGTTGTGGGGCCCGTACGCGTTGTAGTGCGGGATGGATCCGCCGTAGAAGCGCCAGGCCCACCCTGAGTGCGCAGCGGTCCGGGCGTTGTAGCCACCGGTCGTGCAGGTGTACGCCGCACTCTTACAGAGGTACGTCGTTGACGCTCCAGCCGAGGTCTCCGCGCTCGATAGGGCAACAGGGATGACCACGCAGAGCGCAGCGAGGAGTGCTGCGAATTTCCGCATCTCGCCATGTTACTCAACGGTCACCAAGGCGACCGAATTTCGTCACAGAGCAAGGTCCTGCAGCGTCAGTGCGACTGCTGCGCTGCCTGGCGGATTGCGGTGAGTACCTCGTCCTCGGAGGCCCCAGGACCGAGGACGGCGACCACTCCGGCCTCGGTGAGGGCGGGGAGATCGCGATCGGGGATGATGCCGCCAATGACCACCGGGGTGTCGAGTCCTTGGGACCGAAGCGCGGCGATCACGTCGGGAACGAGGGTGAGGTGCCCACCGTTGTGGAGGGAGATCCCAACCACGTCCACGTCTTCTTGCACGACCGTCGCAGCGATCATGGCGGGAGTCTGGCGGAGGCCGGCGTAGACCACCTCGCACCCTCCGTCACGCAGCATCCGGGCGATGACGCGCAAGCCCCGATCGTGACCGTCGAGGCCAACCTTGGCCAACAGCACGCGCACCGGAGCGTTCATGGCAGTGCCGGTTCGATCCAGGTCCCGAAGACCTTCTCCATGGCCTGCATCTGCTCGCCCACGGTGCAGCGCACGCGGCTCGCGGTGATGAGGGGTTCCATGAGGTTCGCCGTCGGATCGGCTGCCGCCTCGGTGATGGCGTCCAGGGCTGCCTGCACCGCAGCGTCGTCACGAGCGGCCTTGGTGGCAGCCAAGCGCTCGAGCTGTTCAGTTTCGACGGCGTGGTCGATGTACAAGATGTCGGTCTCGCTGCGGTCGTCACCGTTGGTGTAGCCGTTCACACCGACGACGATCGCCTCGCCGCTGGCGACGGCTCGCTGCGCGCGATACGCAGCGTCTGCGATCTCATTTTGGAACCAGCCCTCTTCAATGGCGGCGTAGACGCCGGGGAGGATGTCGCCGCCACCGAGGGTGCGCAGGTGGGTAAAGATCGCCTCTGCTTCGGCGTCGAGCCGATCGGTGAGGGCTTCGACGAACCAGGATCCACCGAGGGGATCGGCCACGTTGGCAACCCCGGTCTCCTCCGCGATGACCTGCTGGGTGCGTAGCGCCAAGCGGGCGGCCTTCTCCGTCGGCAGGGCGAGGGCCTCGTCGTAGGAGTCGGTGTGGAGGGATTGGGTCCCGCCGAGTACCCCAGCGAGTGCCTCAATGGCCACTCGTGCGAGGTTGACCTCAGGTTGTTGGGCGGTCAAGGACACACCGGCAGTCTGGGTGTGGAACTTGAGCTGCCATGACTTCTCTGAGGTGGCGCCGTAGTGGTCTCTGAGGGTCCGAGCCCAGATCCGGCGAGCGGCGCGGTACTTGGCGATCTCTTCGAAGAAGTCGATGTGGGCGTTGAAGAAGAAGCTCAGCCGTGGGGCGAAGGCGTCAACGTCGAGACCAGCGGCGATGGCGGCTTCGACGTAGGCGAAGCCATTGGCCAAGGTGAAGGCCAGTTCCTGCGCAGCCGAAGATCCTGCTTCGCGAATGTGGTAGCCCGAGATCGAGATGGGGTGCCACTTGGGCATCTCTCTCGTCGTGAAGGCCACGAGGTCAGTCACGAGGCGCACCGAAGGTTCTGGAGGGAACACGTACTCCTTCTGCGCCTGGTACTCCTTCAAGATGTCGTTTTGGAGCGTGCCGCCGAGGAGGTGGCGCGGGGTTCCCTGTTCTTCGGCCACCACGAGGTACATCGCCATGATGACCGAAGCTGGGGAGTTGATCGTCATCGAGGTGGTCACCGCACGCAGATCAATGCCGGCGAAGAGCGTGGCCATGTCGTCGACGGTGTCGATGGCGACGCCGGCCTTTCCAACCTCGCCGCGGGCGAACGGGTCATCAGAGTCGCGCCCGAGCAGGGTCGGCATATCGAAGGCCGTCGACAGACCCGTGCCACCGCTGGCGAGGAGTTGGTGGAACCTGGCGTTCGTGTCGCTGGCAGAGCCGAAGCCAGCGAACTGGCGCATCGTCCAGAGTTTCGAGCGGTACATCGAGGGGAAGATGCCTCGGGTGTAGGGATACTGTCCCGGGAGTTCCGCCTCACCGGGACCGTAGACCGGATCGAGTTCGATCCCCGACATGGTGGCGAAGCTGGACTTCCGTTTCGGGGCTGCCTCGTAGGCAGCATCGAATGCAGCACGGTCAGACATGGTTCACCTCCACGGAGTCATCACCGTGAGCCTATCGGGGTCCCTTGTCCGCTCTCGGGAGGACCTGCCGCCACGATTGGCGGAACCCCTCGAACAACGATGGGTTCGCAGTGCCGTTGCCTCTCGTTGGCGTGGCGGACCGACTGCAGGTCCTCTCACTCTTCGCAGTCCCAGCGTGGCTCCCAACACGTCACATGGAGTGCTCTCGGGTTCTGTGCAGGGATTGAGCAATCGCTGCCGGGTTAGTTCCACCCGAGATCATCGGCGATCGCTGCCATGGTTTCGACGAGTTTCGCCATGACGATTGCCGAATCGTGGATGACCTCGGTGGTGAAGAACTCAGGCTGGGTCGGGGTGAGCAGCGCCTGCGCCGAGATGAACGACAGCGCGATGGTGAAGAGGGCTCGCTGGGAGCGCGCGCTCAGTGCGGGATCGGCCCCGATCCGCTCGAGGGTCACGGACTCAATCGTGGCAACGAACGATCCCTCTGTTGCCAACCGTTCAGGCGCAACACCGCTCAGCGTGAGCCACGACGTCAAGCGGATGTAGAGATCAGCATCGTGAATGAGCGTGAAGTTGGTGTCACGATTGGTGCTCAACTGCGCGAGCGCTCGAACTTCGAGCTGTCGGATTGCGGCGATGAGGAGATCCTCGACGCTTCCGAAGTGCCGGAAGATTGCGTTGGGGTCGATGTTGGCCACATGCGCAATTCGCCGAGCCGTTACTTCTTGGAACGCAACGGTTTCCGCGAGTTCCAGAACTGCGGCGATGAGGAGCTCTCTGGCTTCTTCGCCCCGAATGCGGTGCTTCTCTGGCGGCGATGCAGCAGACATAGGAATAGCCCGAATGCTAACCCCGCGGCGCGAGAACCACCAAGGTGATTGCCGCGGCCTATCCTCGAGGGTCAATTTGTCAACAAAGGTGACAAACGCTAGTGTCTGCGTTCGTCATCAAAGATGACATTGACGCTCGATAAGGAGACCTCGTGATGTTCATTCGGAGAACTCGGTCGATGGCGATCGCGGTCGTGATGAGTCTGGGGCTCTCTGCCCTCACTTCGGTCGCACCAGCCGCTGCTGGAACGCTCGTGACCTTCGGTGATGGATCGAGGGCCGCAGGGATTGCCGTCACCGGTGATGGCCATCTCATCATCTCCGATGTCGCCCACGGCACGGTCATTGAAATGAATGCTGATGGAACAGACCAGAAGGTCTTGGCCTCAGATTTCAATTCTCCGAGGGGCGTAGCGGTTGATGGTCAAGGCAACATCTACGTTGCTGACATGTTCCACGGCCGGATTGTCAAGATGGCTGCCGACGGCTCCGATGAGACCACGATTGCAAATGTTTCGTATCCCATGGGCGTGGCCGTCGATGGAAACGGCACCGTCTACGTTGCCTGCAACAACAGGCACCTTCTCCGCATGAACAGCGATGGCACGAATCAGGAGGAGTGGGGATCAGGCTTTATCTACCCTGAGAGCGTTGCCGTTGACGGTCAGGGCAACGTCTTTGAAGGTGATGCTGTGAAGAGCTACGTCACTGAACTCAGTCCGGACGGAACGCTGCTCCACACGTTCGACTACGGGAGCGCCAATGCAATGGGCGTCGCGGTGGACGCTGCCGGGAACGTCCTCGTAGCCAATCAAGGCCTCAACCTCGTCTTCCGCTTTCAGCCCGATGGAACGAGGACCACGCTTGGAAATTCCTACGCTGGTCCTGCAGGCGTTGCCGCCGATGCCACTGGTCACGTCTTCGCCGTGAGTCTCTACAACAACGTGCTGCACATCATCACGAAAGAAGAGGCGGCGGCGACGCCGCCTGACGCGCCAACGGACGTGACCGCAACCTCGGGAGACCTCAATCAGTCGACGATCTCTTGGACTGCTCCGCTCTCAACGGGTGGGCTCCCCGTGACGAGCTACACCGCAACTGATGCCAATGGTCTCAACTGCACCACGACGGAGTTGTCGTGCACGATCGACTCCATCTACCCGGCAGGCAACGATACGGTGACGGTAACGGCATCGAATGATGCCGGTACGTCAGTCGCGAGTGCACCGGCGAGTTTCGTCGTTGCTGGACCACCAAGCCCACCGCTCGATTTCACCACCACGATCACCGACGGGACGGTCACCTTGTCGTGGAACCCACCGGCACAAACCTATGGAGCGACGATCACTGGCTACCACGTCGTGTTCTTCTCCTACTCCACCTACGAAGAGTCGGATTTCGAGGTGAGCAGTGAGACTCGGCAGTATGCACTGCCGCTGTCACCGGGGCCCTACGGCGTTGGTGTTCAAGCCGAAGTTGCTGCGGGAGTCGGTCGCTACGCCTTTGGGTTCGTCAACGTTCCGCTCCTTCCAACGACATCGGTCGCAATCACAAATCTCCCAAGTGCAGCCACCTTCGGTGGGTCATTCACCCCAGTCATCACCACCGACGGTGATGGTGCCACCACCGTCACTGCGCTTGCAGGTTCGGTGTGCGCCGTTGCCGACGGCGTGGTGTCGTTCACGGGCGTTGGAACCTGCACCCTCACGGCACACGTCGCGGACGGCACCAACCACGCCGCACTCGATGGATCCCCACAGTCCTTCGTCGTTGCGCCAACGGTCCCCAGTGCGCCGACGATTCTCGGACTCGAGCGCGGTGATGGCAGTGTCACCCTGCGATGGTCAGCGCCAGCACGTGCCGGAGGAAGTGCGATCACCGGGTACCGCGTGAGCGCTCGCCCGGGTACGGCGTCGTGTTCGACCTCGGGCGCGCTCACGTGTGTGGTGGGTGGATTGACCCCAGGAGTTCGCTACCACTTCACTGTGGTTGCGAGCAATGGAGTTGGCACGTCGGTTGCCGCAACGTCGGTCGATGCCGTTGCGGCGAAGCGAATCGTGATTGGGAACTTCAAGCGAGACAGTGCCGTCGTGATTGGATCCCTCCAGGCACAACTCGTTGCGACCATCACGGCCATGAAGGCACACCATCTGACTGCGGTGACCGCCATTGGCTACGCGAATCTCGGGGCGAAGAACACCTTGAGCGTGCAGCGAGCGCAAGCTGTCGCGACGTTCCTCGGTGCGAACGCGCCGCAACTCGGACTGAACAACCTGAGGGCAACGGTGGTTGGGGGCGTGAACACGGCGACGTTCGGCGCCACCGCTGGTGGCGATCGATCGGCGAACCGGTGCGTGGTGCTGTTGGCCTCGTGAGGTCGACATCGAAGCATCACCACCCAGAGACGGCGTTGTCTTCGGCAACTCCGTTCAGTCCAACGCCTCTCCAGGTTCAAGGCGAGGTTGCAGCGTGCTCAACGGGTTGCTGTTTCGTGCGTTCTCGTCTTCGTCGAGCCTCGGGCGTGCCCAGTTTGGATGTCACCTGAGAAGTACGAGCGCTCCGTCCCTTGCGGATTCCTTTGGCATGGGGCAACCTGCTCGCATGCGACACGTCATTCGCGATAACCACGATTTCATCGCTGGGATCTGCATCGGTGCTTCCCTCATGCTGGCCCCCGTCAGCATCGCGATTGCGAACGAGCATCGATTGGGGGCCGTTCTCACCTCACTCGTCGCCTTCGCAGGGGTCCTCATTGGTGGACTCGTTCTGTGGCGCTCCTGGCGAAGGGGCATTTGGTTCGATCGTGACGTGGTGCGTGTCGTGCGACTACTCACCTCTGAGCTGCTCGATCGTTCACAGTGTCGTTTCGTTCAGCTGAAGAAGACCGGCTTTATGGACCTGCGAGTGTCGATTGAACTCCATGACGGCAGAGACGTGCCGTGCCCGATCATGCTCTACGACATCGATATTCCCGAAGCATCCGACGCAAGTTCGTCGTGGTATCGGGGTTTGGCAGTGACACGGACGTGGCGTCTCGATGCGCTTCGGTCGCTCACGCAAGAGATTCCACTCTCACCGGACTGGGCAAGGAAGTTTGCCCGAGTCGGCGGTCCAGAGGGTGTTGCCGACTCCGGTAGTTAGCGGTCGCTCCGGCGGACGTTTGGGAATTTGACGGAGACGCTCGATCCCGTCGCAACCAGGTGAAAGTCTCTCTTTAAAAGCCTTGACTTGTATAATGCAAATGTTATAATTGATGGGTGTCGTGGGAAATCATTCTCGTTGAAGAGGTTCATGAGTGGTACGTCGCTCTCCTCACAACGGATCAAATCTCTGCGGCGCTGGTAGCTGCAGCGCTCAACCTTCTCGAACAGGAGGGTCCCGTTCTCGGTCGACCCCTCGTTGACAAGATCAAAGGCTCTCAGTTCCACCATCTCAAGGAATTGCGTCCGGGTTCGAGCGGGGCGAGTGAAATTCGAATTCTCTTCGCGTTTGATCCAGCTCGGAGGGCGGTGTTGCTCGTCGCTGGGGACAAGAGCGGCGATTGGACGCGGTGGTACGAGCGGAGCGTGCCGATTGCCGAGGATCGACTCATGCGTTGGATCGCGGGCGACTATGAAGAAGGTATCGGAGGATAGGAACATGGCAACAGCGAAACAGTGGAGGGATGTTCGAGAGCAAGCCGTCAAGGATGGCCTGCTCGACGAAGATGCCGTGCGGACTGCGGAGTCCAAACTCCGCGGTGAGGTGCGGATGTATCGACTGGCGGAGATTCGAGAGAGCCTCGGGCTGACCCAGCAAGCGTTGGCCATCTTGATGGGCGTCTCCCAGGCCAGAGTGAGTCAAATTGAGCGAGGCGAGCTCGAGAGCACGGAACTTTCGACCCTCCGCCGATATCTGCGCGAACTCGGTGTCGACGTCGAGGTCACCGTTCGTGTTGGCGACGATCGCCTTCAGATCGCGTAAGGGGCCCTCATTATCGTTGCAGCGATGCCCAGATGATGAGCAACCCTCAGCCGCCGGTGCCCGGCACGATGAGGCGTGTGGACACACTCGACAGCGCGGTGCAGACCGATGAGGACAGTGCGAGGTACTGCGTGCTGCCGAGCGATGGCAGGGTCACGGCAATCGCGTTGATGGCCGCAGGATGGCACCGAGCAGCCGGGTAGTTGAGCGTGTCGGTGAAACCAATGGATGTGCTCACTGAATGTCCGGCGCTGACAGTATGCAGCGCAGGCATCATCCCCATGGACTGATTCGCTGCTGCGGGCCCGACGGCATGGTGGTGCGGTCCGCCCAGTGGCTGAACGGCAGGAACACCAGTGAAGGTGCAGGTGCCGGATTTCACCGTGAAGATGACCGGACGGTACGACGTTCCAGCGGCACCCTGCCACGGGCCGAGATGGACGGTCACGTTGTTCGAGACGCACGCGTGGACAGCACGAGTCTGCACGGTGGTCGCGCAACCTGGTGTTGCGAGGAGGAGTCCGCCGGTTCCGACGATCAGGGCGCTCGTTGCGAAGAGTTTGGTGATGTGGACCATTTGATGGACCTCGATTCTCTCTGCAGCATGCCATGGCCACTCGAGATCTTCTGGTCACCAACGCCTGTGCGCTCCGGGCGGTCTCTGCGTACCATGGGATTCTTCCGAACAGTGGAGTGGTGATGACCTTCGATCTAGCGACCGTCCTCCATGAGCGCCGAGGTGAGAACTTCGAGCTCCACGCGAAGTACCTGAACCCTCAACTCGCTGGCGTCGTGAAGACCCTCGGGTTCGACCGCTTCTACGAGCGCGGCGAGGGGTGCTACCTGATCGACGACACTGGTCGGCGCTACCTCGACCTCCTCTCCGGGTTCGGCGTCTTCGCCCTCGGTCGATCGCACCCGGTCGTGAAGCAGGCCCTCCACGATGCCTTGGACGCCGATCTGCCCAACATGGTCCAGATGGACTGCGCGCTCCTCCCCGGCCTCCTCGCCGAGCAGCTCGTCGAGCGAAGCCACCGAGGCATCGACCGGGCGTTCTTCTGCAACTCGGGTGCAGAGGCGGTCGAAGCCGCCATCAAGTTCGCCAGAGCGGCGACCAAGCGCTCTCGGATCCTCTACTTCGACCACGCGTACCACGGGCTCACCCTCGGGGCCTTGTCGGTGAACGGAACTGAGTCCTTCCGCACGGGCTTCGGACCAATGCTCGAGGGGGCCACGAAGGTCCCCTTCGGTGACGTGGACGCGATTGCTCGAGAGTTGGCCAAGGGTGACGTCGCTGCGCTGATCGCCGAACCCATCCAGGGCAAGGGCGTCTACGAACTGCCGACCGCCACCTGGAAGGAGATCGCATCGACGCTCAAGATGGCCGGAGCGCTCTTCATCTGCGATGAGGTCCAGACGGGACTCGGCCGAACCGGAACCTTCTTCGCCCACGACCACGATGGCCTCGAACCTGACCTCATCACCGTGAGC
>Ga0208746_1000149_pt1 | contig 29833 bp, 42 predicted proteins | sample CryBogCBH15Jun09_FD_184623 | JGI IMG/M metagenome (GOLD analysis project Ga0208746, IMG submission 184623) | Freshwater microbial communities from Crystal Bog, Wisconsin, USA - CBH15Jun09 (SPAdes) | ecosystem: Environmental > Aquatic > Freshwater > Lake | place: Crystal Bog, Wisconsin, USA... | reverse complement strand
GGATAGGTTTGACACATGAAGAAATATCAGTCGAATGGTTTGCAGTTTTTGATGCTGAGCCTGGCATTGGAAAAAATATAACCAATGGTGTATTTGATTTTGCTAATGCAATAGAAGCTAAATTAAAAAAGAAAAATGCGTTTTGAAAAGGGTCACAAACGAGCAAAAGGTGGTAAACGTCCTGGTTCTGGAAGGCCGCCAAAGGATGATATTCGAAGAGTGTATATAAGCTTAAACCCTTTGCAGAAAAGATTACTGTATGAGATTACGAAAGAGATAAGACCTCAGCAAGCAATTCAGAAATACTTGGATATGCACTTATGATAGAAACGATTAGAAGTGGAAGTAGGAAGTTTTACAGGTGTTCAACCTGTTCAACATTGTTTAACGAACTAGGAGTTAGTAATGAGCATTCATGCGGATTTAATATCAAAATCAATAACCGGCAATCGAAGCCTGAAGGTGAGCCAGACGGACTTCGAACAACACCTCAGACACCTTTCAAACGATCTTATAACATCGAGAGAACTACTGAAAGGTCTTTTGGAGGCAATGGATACAAGAGATCCTAAAAAATTAATTAACTTCATTGACCTTACCAAAACATTCTTAACGAAATGAACAATCATGGACGAAACAATACAGACGATAGACCCACACAGGGCGATAGCTTACATAGTCGAGAAGGCCGAGGAGTATTCGGTAGCGAAGGGAAGCAGGATCGAGTCAGAACACCTATTGAAGACAGTAAAAGCAATTTTAATGAACGAAGAGTCGGGAAGCGTAGCTCTAAAGGAAGCTTACGCACTCAGCCATGACACTTACATTCAAAAGATAGAAGAAATTAAGAAATATACAGTTCAAGAAGAATATTTAAAGATGATGTTGGATGCCGCCAAGGCCAGGATAGAAGTTTGGAAGGTTCAAGAGTATAGTAAACGTGCAGAAATGAAGGCAGGATTATGACTAGAGACGAAATAATTCAAATGGCTACAAAAGTTTATGGTAAATGTGAATGGCATGAATCTGCTTTGCAACACCTTCAAATCTTTGCCCAGTTGATAGCAGAGAAAGAACGTGAGGAGTGTGCAAAGTTGTGTGATTATGTTTACAACAACATAGTTACTGATGAGCATATAAAAAATATGGCGTTCAAAATTAGAGCAAGGGGACAAGAATGAATTTTAATCAAGGCAAATTGGCAGATGGTCTTGTTGAAGAACTATTAGACCTAATTCACAAATACGATGAAACGCTTTATGTAGCAACAGCAATTGGGTGTTTAGAGTTGGTGAAACAACAATTAATTATTGATGTTATAGAGGAAGATGATGATTAAAAAAGCTATTCGTACAAGGGTACAAGAATGAATACATGGCCATTTCCCACTAAGTTACCTGTAACGCCACCAAAACCCGTAAAATTTAATCCAGATAATTACGACCAAGCAACATTTTAAGGAGATATTATGAAAGACGGACTTTATGCCAACATCCATAAAAAGCAAGAAAGGATAAAACGTGAAAAAGCAGAAGGTAAGAAGGTTGAGAAGATGAGAAAGCCTGGATCTAAAGGTTCTCCTACTGCCAAAGCATTTGAAAACAGTAAAAAAACAGCGAAGAAATAATGCCAAGACATAAAAGTTCATTAACCGATGGAGTATGTTTTTCTATTCGTATGTCGAAATCCCAGCGTGAAATGTTTAACGATTTGGGCGGCATCGATTGGCTGAGAAAATACATTGATAGACAGTTATTACAAGAAGAAATCCAATTAAGATGTACCGAGACAAAGACCTCCTCAGACTCGCAGAGAATCAACCCTGTATCTTACAAGCCCTATCCAACTGCCTCGGAGAATCAGAGACAACCGTAAGCGCACACAGTAACCAGCTTGTGCATGGCAAAGGAAGGGGCCTAAAGAGTGAGGATTGCTATTCAATTTGGGCTTGTTCACGGTGTCATGCATGGCTTGATCAGGGAAAAGGGTCAAAAATAGACAAGAATGCACATTTTGATGAAAGATTTCCTTACCAAGTTTGGGAATGGAAGAAAATAGCAAATGACAAACTTCAGAAGCCTTGGAAAGTTGATGCGGCTCAAAAGGTACTTAATTATTTACAGGTGACCTAAAAAATTTAGGGGGGGTCTATTTTAATGGGGGGGGTCAAATGCCCAAAATACCCCATTTTTTTGTTTTTTTATCAATGAAAGTGAGTATTTACTTACATAAAAGTGAGTAATCACTTCAATTTTATGTAAGTGTATGCTCACTAACTTAGGTTAAAACACAATACAAATAACCGAAAATAAGGCTTAATAAACCGGATAAAACGCTCATTACGATGTCAAATTAGATAACTTATATCTAGATAGTCTAATTTTTTTTAATCGATTATAGGCCGTTTTAATCAATCTAATTTATGATTAAATTAATCAAAAAAAACACAATTTAAAGTTAATCTATTTCAATTATATCAATCAATAATTTAGATTTTAATGTAATTTAAGTGAATACTCACTTCACTTACTAACTCAAAAAAACCAGGGCGAACCCTGGTAAAGTTGATTAAATAAAAATTACATCAAAACCCAAAAATCTATTTTTTTGCAAAGTCCTTGAATAGGAGATTCTAAAAATTGATAATAAACGAATTCAAGGCCTACATGATAAACCCTTAAAAGTCTTACTTTATCATCATTTAAATTCACTCCAATATCTCCTTTTTTAATCATAATTTTTCAACTCCATAATAAATTCCACTAATCTTAATTATAAAATTAGCATAATCAATGGCCTCTTTTTCAGTAAAAAATAGTTTACCTCCACAGTTATATTTATACATTTTCAACCTCCTTAGAAATTGTGAATAAGGATGATGTTAAGTTTTGAGAAAATCTAGATCCTTCACTACTTTCATTCCTTTTTGGCATGATAACGCCCATAAAATCGGGATCTAAGCATGTAACAAGTCCCGCCTCATTCCCGTTAAAATGCAAATTAAAACCGCCTCCTCCGATTGTTTTAATAGTCTTATGGAATAAATTTAAATAATCTGGTTCGTAGTATGCTGCTAGATTGTTTGTTTTAATTTTTTCGGTAACTCTTACATAATCGGGAAATTTTGCCTCAATCGGGTTAAATACTACATTTCTTCCTGGCTCACTTTCAAAACTCCATGAAGTGTCAATTCCATTGTTTTTAAATGTAATTAAACGATTGATATTTTTAGCATTAGAAGAAATTGACTCAATTACATCTCTAGGAATGATTAAAAACCCTTCCTTAAGGTTTTCGCAATTCTCTTGATATATCCCTAAAATATGGCCATTAGTTGCAATGGTGCGAGTAAAAGAATGATTAAATTCTATTAATACGCCTTGTAAATAATATCTAATATCTTTTTTTGCGCTTAACAATACTAATGCTTTAAGCGTTGATAATTTAATGTTAAATTGTTTCATAATTGGACTCTTTTTTAAAATAGTGCAAAATTGCACCTCTTAACCTCCTAAAAATAAGAGGTTAAAGGTTGAAATTTTTAGAATTGTTGAAAAAGAACCTTATTTTCGTCATAATTGACTAGTATCGTCTCTCCCTCAAGAAAATCTCTTACTTGAGTTTGTATATCTTCTTCAGAGTCATTTCTATCTATTTCAATGCCATAAGAATCAATAATCTCCTCATATGTTGACTCTTGAAAATCACAGCATAAAGCAACAATATCTAACTCATAAGATTCGCCTAAGTCTCTCTCTAATTCTTCGCAATATTCAAAAAGCCATTCAAGCCCTTCATATGAAAATTGATCTTTTCTACCCATGCTGTAAAAAGCATTTCTAAAACCATATAAATTAATTGTTTGTATCATAGTAAACCCCTTTTAAATAAATGATTCATCATAAAAATTTTGATGTATTTCAACGCAATTACCCATTAAACCTGTTATCTCACACTTAAAAAAATCAACATCATCAAAGGGCATAAAGTCCCATATAGAGCCTTGAATATTGTTGTCCCTGTACCAATTATCTAAAAGAGTAGATTCATGCTCTGATAGCCCTGAATAATCTCCATTAACTAATGCACTTAGAAAATGATCACCTATCATGTACATATAAGAATTATTTGTTTTCATAATTAAACCTCTTCTAACTCTTCTATATCAAATTTGATCCATATTGAGCCATTAAACTCCTCAATAATTTCGTAATCTAATTTGACACTATCTAATAATTTGATTAATTCGTTAAACGTATGCATAGTAAACCCCTTTAATTAATAACCTAAATACTTAGCTCTTATATATAAAATACCAGATACAAAAATAGTAACTAGTAAACCAGATATGATGAATAGATCCATATAAATCATAATTAAACCCCTTAAATAGTTAAATAGCAAAATAGCTACATAGGGAATATAACGTCTCACAAACAATTGGTTAACTAGTAGAAACCCTATGTATTCACACAATAAAGTTAATTAGTTAACTGCATCATTATTAGTGATTAATCAATCAAATCAATGAGAGAACACAAACTGTTCATTAATCGCACAAATAAACCCTTCAAACTCTGTTAACAGCGCATACATAGTCCTCGAACAATAAACCCTCACGACATTAGTATCCAAATTACAGAGGGTAAGACACAACAGCATCAATTGTCTTACTTAGGTTATTAAACCGATTCAATCTAATCATAAATACCTTAAGTGATAGGACCCCCCTTAGGTTAATTAAACCTACCCTTAGTTAAGAAGTTAATTAAGTGGAGGGGGGTACAAGGGAATCTACTAAAGAGAGGGGGGGCCCACTCACCCATTCCCAAAATTTATTTAAAAATATTAGGTTAACTAAGTTGTCTAGTAATTGTCATATAGATGGGGGATACTGGGGATTGGCGATATTGCCAGACTAATACGGAGAATGATATGTTGGTATTTACGATTACGGTGGAAGAGGTTAGTGGTGAGGAGTATTTGGAGTGTTATGACGAGGATGGATTGTTTTATGATGAGGAGGAGGCTGTATGGTATTCAATAGATGAGGAAGGAACAGAGTACTGGTTTGACGAAGAGACAAACGACTGGGTAGAGTGCGAGTATGAGGAGTTTGTAGAGTTTACAGATAGCGATGAGATTTGTTACTACGAAGAGTAAATTAACTCAGTAGGATACAAAGATAATCAGGCGTATCTTTTGCCTCTAAAGTACGCTTGGTTATCATCTCTAACGGAGCAGAACTCTGGGTGTAGCATCATACCGTCTGCCCAGGTTAGTACTGCAAAGCCTGATTGCCAGTTAAGTCCTGGTTTACCAAGTCTGTAATCGAACTCAGATTGGTATTCATCAGCCATAAACCCTAAAGATACTCCGTAATGGGTCTTATTGCCAAAACCTCTATGTGCTTTACAAGACATCTGATGGGTATGTCCTGTAATGACGTTAAATCCTCCAGACTTTAAGACGTTGTTCCAGTCTGCATGAATACCCCCATGCCAATCATGGATGATGACTGTATCGTCATTTACATCAATTCTGAAAGACTCAGCCCATAATGGTAGGTAATCCTTAAGAGTACGCACTACACCCTCGTATAAGCCTCCTACAGCACCCATAAGTTTTGCAGATACTCTTAGATCATGGTTACCTATTGTTCTCATTAACTTAGCCCCAGAGTATTTCTTTAGGTTCTCAAAGTCAGTTAACCTTTCCTGGACAGCCTCTATTTCTTGGAATAGGCTAGGCTTTTGCATATCAGAGGATCTTTGCATTGGATAGCGGCTAATGGTTCCTCCGTCCAATAGATCCCCGTTAAGGATGATTGCAGAGACCTTGGGTCCTAAGTCAGCTATGACATTACACATTGCTTTGTGGGCTACTGGGATGTGTTTAGGATGGTAGTGGCAATCTGAGCCTATGACTATGACACCGTTCTTTAGGGATAAGGTATTAACCTCTACCCTACTGGATGTAACCATTTTGGCTATTTCTTCTGGGATACTGTCACCATTAGAATTGTGGATATTTTTAATGCCTAGAAGGATATTGTACTTTTGCTCTATCTTTCTACGTTTTGCATAACAATTTCTTTCTAACATATTGAAATGTTTAGCAACTTCAGTACAAGAGTTTAAAAGATTCCAGACCGAAATAAACTCAGCATCAGAGATTCTTGCCATAACATTCCTTAAAGTTATCATGCGTTTATAGCATAGGTTTATTACAATAGGTATAATAAGTTCATGGAGGTAGATATGGAAATTGAATGGGCATTAGCGCATCCACTACATGATGTAGCAGATATAGTAAATATGGCAGACCACATATTTGGGGACGAAGTACAAAACGTACTAACCACCAATAGACTGGTATTTGAAAAGAATGTGACGATAGCAACTACCGTCCAATGCTTTGATAAAACCAAAGAGTTTATTGCAGTGGCTAGGCCTGCTAACTTTAGTGGGACCGGAGAATTTAATAATAAATTACTTGGGTTTTGTTGGTTTGACCGTTACGGTTATACAACATATTCCAATGAAGAGATATCCAACGCCAAGTTTCATCATGTGGATTTAGCTCTTCCTGCCAAACTTAGGGTAAAGCTATTAAACGCCATGATCGATCAACATATACTATGGGCGTATCACAATGGAATTCCTATTATTTGTAGCACTTCTATTCGTGCTGACCACAACGGTTTTATGAGAATTCATGCTAAACGTGGGTTTGAGGTTAAAGGCTCTTATGCCTGGATTAAAACAAAGGATGGATTAAATGGTATCAAAGGTATCGAAATTGGAAGTAGCCAAGCCAGTTAAAAAGGCTGACTCTGTTGTCAACAAAGCCACCGAGTATGGCGTTTTGTTTAATAAACTAAATCTTGAAAGACAAGAAAAAGGCCTGCCTCCCCTAAAGACTGCTATGGAGATACTAATAGAAGCTATGCAGTCAGATGAGCTAGACATTAAAGATAAGGCCAGAATAGCTGATAAGATGGCATCCTACGAATCTAGCAGAGCGCCCGTAATTACTGTAGACTATGTACAAAACGTCACCCAGCGAGAAGAAGCAAATGTGGACGGTGCGTTAGAAGCATTCATGGATACTTTATCTAAGATAAAATAATGAAGAAACACGACAAGCCAATTGCGAAGAAAACAACTGGTAAAGGCAAGACTTACAACCCGACAGACAAGGGTGCGGGTATGACTGCAAAAGGTCGTGCAGAATACAACAGAAAGAACGGATCAAACTTAAAAGCACCAGCTCCTAATCCAAAGACAAAGAAAGATGCAGGCCGTAAAGCCAGTTTTTGTGCAAGGATGGAAGGTGTAGTTAAGAAAGCAAAAGGTCCTGCTGAACGGGCCAAAGCATCACTTAGAAATTGGAACTGTTAAAATGCCATTAATCAAGTCAAAATCAAAAGCCGCCTTTGGTAAAAACGTGGCTAAAGAAAGAGAAGCAGGCAAGAAAGAGAACCAAGCGGTTGCCATCGCATATGCGGTCAAGCGTGAGGCTGAAGCTAAACGTAAACCTAAAGGAAAAAAATGAGTAACTATACTAGTGACAACAAGGCTCCTACCTTAATGAAACAACACGCCGTAAGCCGTGGTTTGGATAACAAAGTAACAATGAGCCACACATCTGGCGTTACAGCAGTTACCATTAAAAAAGGTTCAACAGACTACGCCCCTGGTCACATGGCCCAGCCCTCTGCATCTAACTCAAATGTGGTTAATGGCAGACACCAAAAAGTTCAAGTCAGTATGCCAAAGCCTTATGTAACTACAGCAACAAACTGTAACTACATGAATTCAGATCGCACTAACTTTCTAAAGTGAGATAAATATGTCTGGATACGGAAGAATCATTGACGGTGGTAAGTCTATGCGTAAAGGCGTAGACAAGCCTATTAACGACAAACTCAAAGAGTTTTCAGATGCTGATAAACACTCAGCCCACATTGCAAACACAGCTTTAAAGTGGTTAGGCCAAGAGTCTTTTTCTGACAATAAAATCAACGACATTAACGCCAAGAGAATTGGTGATAAAGTTGCCTATACAACTGTTAAAGACAAAGCTAACCTACAACCAAAATGAAACCACAAGACAAAATCAATTCATTCTTTGGATCTTTGGGCGGTGCTATTCCCCCGTCTGCTGAAAAACCAAAGAAGTCAGTTGGCAATGAATTTCAAAACGTCAATGAAGACTTTGAAAAAGCATCTTCTTTAGCCCACAGGTTAACTAGAAACGCTGAAGAGCAACATGAGCATCAAGGTGCACATCACGCTCATCATTCAGCATCTTGGCTTGGCATGGGTCATCCAGACAAAGAGCGTATAGAAGAGCACAAAGAATTAGCTCATCACCACGCTGACAGAGCTAAAGAGAAGTACGAAGAAGAAATGTCAAAAGAGTAAGTTTAGTAAAAGGAAATAGAAATGGATATTTATGATGTTGATGCCTTAAAGGCAGATCTTCCAACGGCAAGAGATCTCTCTCAATTTGTTTATGATAAAACAGGCATATCGCTTGACCTTATTGGTAAACCAAAAGAGGAACAATACTTGGCGGCAAAGAATGCTTTGGAAGGTAAGAAAGTGCCCCAAGACTTTATCACTACGGATAACCCGTATGTTGATAAAAAAGATGTTATACCAATTGATGAAAAGAAACCATTCCCTCCGCCAAGGAGTGATAGTTTGCCACCAGAATCAACAGAAATACATCATTTCAATGCGACTAATATGCCTCATCCGACAAACCCACAGTCGGATAAAAAGGTACAGATTATGTTCCGCAAATATGATAATGGTGTAATCACATATCAAATTATGGGACCAACAGAGATGATAGCGGTTGGCGAACGCATAAACAAATATGGTCAAACAGTCCCAGAAAGATACTCCTGGGATGACCCAAGAACAGAAGAGATACTGTTGCGTAGGCAAGACGGATCTTATACAGAAAAGGGCCGTGGTCTATATATGTACTGTACTGGAGAAAAGGGTGCAAACATTTGGTCATTAATTGACAAAAACATTGTTTCAGTATCTGCTAAAAACATTGCTGACCCCTGGGCGTGATCGAAAAATACGATCCCGATGATTTCAACAATCGTTTAGGCAATCAAGCGGAGTTTTGTGCCCGTAAAATCTTTGAGTTTTTAAAGAAAGAAATCGGCACAATGACTGCGCTTGAGATCCATTACCTTGCTATGTCAGCAGAAATATTCCTAGATATTAGGGATAAGTATGGCAAAAAGTGAAGCCAGTAATTATGTCCTCCCGCTATACAAAACCAGGGCTATAAAGCATCTGGTTAACTTGGCGGGTGGTAAAAAGAAACTTAAAGAGTTAACTAAAGAGCAGATTAATGCTATGCGTATCGCTACAGACAAAGTAGCAGAAGATATGCAGTACAACCAAATGAAGTGGTTTAAACCATTTTCATATCAACAGAAGTTTTTTGATTTAGGTAAGAACTTTTCCCGTAGAGGGATGATTGCCGCCAACAGAGCTGGTAAATGCTGTACTAAAGATACAGTATTAGATTTGCCTGGTGGTAAAAAAATTACATATGGCGAGATGTATGAGCGTGGATTGCCATTTGATGTTTATTCTTGGGATGGGTCTAAAGTAGTTATTAAAACTGCAATAGAACCCATTAAAAAGCCACAAGAACCTTGCGTTAGGTTGTGGTTATCTGACGGTAGTTGGATAGAGCCTGCTTTACGTCATCTCGTTTTGGATTCCAAGGGCGATTACGTCTTTTGCTCCAGCCTTCTAGCATCGATCCATAACCTTCTGGAGTCCAATTCGGAACACGACCAGTCAATTCGTGTTTCAGGTGTTCAGCGTTTGAAGAAAAAACTTCAAGGTTTTCTGGTCGGTTGTCTGTCCGTATTCCGTTCCTGTGATGCACAACTTCTGAAGGCAACAAATAGCGTTTCAAGTTTTCTTCAACGACAAGGCGGTGTTCGGCTACTGTCTTCTTTTTCGTTGCAAACGGGTGATCTGGATAATAAATATACCAATATCCGCCAACTAACCTACGACCCCCTTTCCAACCAGTATGCTTATCGCCCGATCTTGGCCCCGTTTTTTGAGTTTTTAGACCGAGTGAATAGCAACGTCTTTGAATGGTTGCACGGTCGCATCCAAGCAATTCAGAAATTTGCACTTGCGTCAATTGTTCAACTTCAACAAGATGCTTCAAACGAACCTCATCAAGTTCAATCTTCTTCATTATTTAATCCTTTTGTTAATGCTACAAATCAGATTATAGCTTATGAACCAATTGGATTCCATGATGTATATGATTTTAGTGTTCCTGAAACTGAAAACTACATAAGTTGCGGTATTGTGCATCACAACACGATAGCATCAACCTATGAAACGGCATTTCATTTAACAGGCAAATACCCTCCGCATTGGAAAGGTAAGATTTATGACTCGCCAATTATTGCTATGTGCGCTGGTGAATCTTGGGAACAAGTTGCAAAAACACTACAAAGTAAACTCTTAGGTTGCGATGACATTAAGCAAAGTTATCGTTTAGGTTCTGGTGCTATACCTAGAGATGCAATTGATGCTAAATCAATTCGTGCAGATGGTCAAAATGTGCTTGCTATGGAGGTTTGGCACGTTACGGGCGGTAAATCAAAGCTTTACTTCTCAAACTATACACAGCAAGTTAGGCATTTACAAGGATTTGAACTTGATTTGGTTGTACTTGATGAGCAACCTCCAGACGAAACCTTTTCCGAATTGGTAGTTAGAACGGCATCAAGGAATGGGCAAGTTATATGTTCATTTACTCCGCTCAAGGGTATGTCTGGCCTTGTTAGAAAGTTCTGGGATCAAATAGATGGATATGCCCACGTTCGGGTTACTTGGGATGATATTCCCTTTGTTAATGAATGGGGAGAACCGTTCTTTAGCTTAGAGGAGCGAGAACAATTAGCCAGGGACTTTATGCCTTGGGAGCGTGATTGCCGAATGAATGGTATACCGCTAATGGGTAAGGGAGTTGTATTCCCATTATTAGAATGGCCTATATATGCTCAAGATGAGTATGATTTAAGAAATAATGACAAGCTGGAGAGGTTAATTAGTTTTGACTTAGGAATAAAGAATGACCCAACCGTTATCTCGTTCTTTTTTAGAGATGCAATTAATGAAATTATCTATCTTCACAGGCAAATTACAATCCCATCAGGGGAAACGCCTGACGAATATGTTCACTATTTACTTGATAAGGAATCCAAAGGGGTCCCAATTGCTCTACCGCATGATGCGGCAACGGCAGGCAGATATACGCTTACAGAGCAAAGTGTCAGGGAGGTGTTTGAGGATTCATACGGCCTTAACTGCATATCTGGCGCAATCCTCAATCCTGCGAATGATCAGGGAAAGGTAACTAACCACAAAGCCTATGGAATCAATATAATGAGGCTTATGATGGAGCGCCAAACGCTTTTGATAAACGAAAGTTGTAAAGCATTCTTAGATGAAGCCAGGAATTACGCTATTGACGAAATGGGCCGGTTTAATGATCCAGACGATCATATAGATTCAGCAAGAATTGGAGTATTAGCATTGATTCAAGGGCATGGAGAATCGGTAGTAAGCAGAGCTAATACATTCATCAACCGCAGGATTCCTGTAGTTGAAGGCAAATTGCAAAGAATCTAAAGGTAAAAAATGTTAAATAAACAAAACTTAGTTGTTGAAAATTTAGCTTCACCCTCCGGCAATCGTGGTATTGCTGAAAAAGTATGCCACGAGGCGTACATGAAAATGGTTGACTATTTGCGTTTAACGCAGGCTAAAAACACATACAACAGGTTTACTGACTACCATTACCTAAACATTCCCGTATCTGAGTCTACAGAGCCTATTCGTGGCCTGGATTACATCCACCCCGTAGTTACGCCTGGAATTGATTACGCTACTGCCGTAATAACAAAGTGTTTAATGCCAAATGGCAAAGTAAATTTTGAGTTTGAGCGTTTTGACGAAAATGACCAAGATGCGGCAGAGCAGTCCACAGAAATGGTTAAGTATTTTATAAATAACAAGAACAATTCTTACATGATCATTCGTGATTGGGCGCAAGATGCCTTATTGCATAAGAATGGTATTGTGATGGTTACGCCTGTTAGGGATAACATTGTTCAGTACAAAGAAGTCACAGGAACTCGTGACCAACTTAAAGTATTTGAGATTGAGGCCACGCAAAAAGGCTTAAAACCTTTAAGACAAGAGATGCGTAAGGTTGACGTAAACCTCCAGCAAGCAATGATGGAAGCTATGCAACCTGGGGACGAGCAAGAGTCAGAACAAGAGACTGATCCAAACGCAGAACTCAATGAAGCAATACAAAAGAATACAGTTTATCGTGCTAAATACAAATTAACAGGCACAAAGACAAACATTCGTATTAAACACGTTGCACAACATTATTTTGTATGTAATCCCACAATTCCTGAGATTATGTATCAAGATTTTGTGGGTTTTTATGAGCCTATGACAATCCATGAGGCAAAAGTCCAATATCCATTTATTGATATGGAAGAGTTTGCAGATCACGCCGCTTATGGGCCTGCCGGAGCTTATCAAGCTGGTGCACTAGAGAATGATTTGGCTTTACATGCTAGAGACTCAACGCCTGTTCCTGGTCAAGGTGTTATTGCTTCTCAGGGTGCGGACAGATACGCCAGAGTGGTAATGTTAACTACGGCTTGGCTTAGAAAAGACGTTGATAATGATGGAGAAGAAGAAATCGTTGAGGTATGTTACTCAGGATCATACATTTTGTATGTGAAAGAGGTAGATTTCATACCTTTGGCAAATATGTGCCCAAAACCCATTACAGGTAACTTCTTTGGTTATTCTTTGGGCGAGAGATTGGTCCCAATCCAAGAATACGCAACATCTATTAAACGTGCACAGCTTTCTTTTGCGATGCAGGCCTCTACACCTAAGATGGGTGTTAATCCAGAGTTTATTGATGCCGAAGAGATCCAACGTGGCGTATCTGCATTGTTTATCTTGGATCGCAAGTTTGATCCTACCAAACACGTTTATGAATTTGCGCCTTTACAAGGTAATTTGCAATATGTAGAGTCATCCATGCAGTCTTTGAAAGAAGACAATATGGCAATGATTGGGATGACTAGCCCCAACGACTCACTAAACCCAGAAATAATGCGAGATGGCAATTCTGGGTATAAATTGCAGACTGCAATGGGTCCAAACCAATTAATCCAAGATGAATTAGTTAAAAATTGTGCAATTGCTGTACAAGACTTAATTCATTTAGTTTGGCACACAATGATTCAATATGCCGATGATTTTTCTGTACAGCAACTTGCCCATGCGTGTTCTGAGCAAGGCGGACCATTCTTAGATGCCCAAAAGATGGCTAATTATGAGTTTATTGACCGCAAAATGATCAACGTGGATCTTGGTTTAGGATTCATGTCCGATGAAAATAGATTGACTAGACAACAATTGATTACTCAAGCACAACAACAGTTTGGTCAGGCAATGATGCAATTAAGCCCTGATATGCCAGAGATGTTTGAAAAATTACGCAGGCCTTATGAGGATACTTTAAGGGTTTTGGGCGTAAGACACGTTGATGCATATTTACCAACATTGGATGAGGCTAAGAAAGTGCTTGAGGCCAAATCTAAGCAACCACCACCCGCAGAAGACCAATTACATCAATCTAAAATGCAACTTAACCAAGCAATGGCTAAAGAAGTTGAGGCTAAAACTAATAAAATTAGTAAAGAAACTCAGCAATTTGACGTTGACAATATGTTTGATGCTATGGCGGCTAAAAAAGGTACTTTGAAGGATGTAAGAATCGACTAGGAGTTTTATGAAGACTTTGATTAGTAATATTACGGATTTTTTTAACCGTAGGACAAGAATAGAAGATACCGAAAGCAATGCACCTTCCCACAAGAAGATTATTGTTGCGGAAAACGCACAGGCGGCAAAAAGATTGTTGGCAAGCAATGACCTTGCGTTGCTGTTTAATTTATACCGGTTCTATGTAATGGACCGAATTGAGGATTGCAAAACAGATCAAGAAAAAATTGATTATTCACATAATCTTATAGGAATTAGGGATTTCATTACTTTCATAGAAAGAACGGAATTCATGGAACGGCTTTCAGATGTAAAAACCGAAAGAGAAGTAGAAAAGACTAAACAAAAAGGTTTAAGTCTTAAAGAAGAATTGCAACAACTTAGAAAAATAGGATAAACTATGGAAAACGCAACCGCAGAGGCCGTTTCGCAACAAACTGGAAGCCCAGAAGCACAAATTGCTGAAATGATTGCCGTTAACAGACGGAACAATCCTCCAGTAATTGGCAGTAAAGAGCCTCCAGGTGGACAAGAGGAGGAGTTATCCGAATCCCCACAGGCTACTCCCGATGAGGAAGTTGAACCTGAAGAAGGTACGAGTGAGACTGAGGAAACTGTAGATCAAGAAGATGGAGAGTTCTCCGATGGAGCAAACGAACCAGTAAACTTCTTTGAATTTGCAGAGCAAAATCCTGATATGCGGTTAAAGATACCAAATAAATACGCAGAAGGCGGATTTGTTGAAATAACTGCAAAGAAGGCGGCTACTCTCCTTGGACAAACAAGTGCTTTGGATGAAAATTCTAGAAAACTTAAAGCTGAAAAAGCTGATTTTGAAGAGTATGAGTCAAAGAGAAGGGCTGAACTAGACGGATTGCAGATTGGTATTGAGATGACGTTGGTTCCCCAGTTGCAAGAAGCGGCTGATGAACTTATAAAACTTCAAGGATATAACCAACAATGGACACAAATCCGTGACAGGGCGCAAACTGAGTTAGAAAGATCTGAGGCTGAAGCGGCTATCCGCCAAAACGCCAATCTAATTCAAGAAAAGTCTAAGTTCATCCAGACAAACCGTCCGAGAGTACAAGAGTTTCTAGGAGCCAGGGCTGAATATGTCAAGTCAAGTCTTGACAAAGCTAGGCAGAGTTTTTCAGACAGAGAGTTGGCAAACAAGGCCAATTTTGAAGAACTTAGAGAAAAATTGTCCAAGGACTGGAAAAGTGCGAATGCAACGCTTGTCCCAGGAGTAGCAAATATTGATTTGATCTCTTCTGATGAGCACTTACTAGGTTTAATACGGGATGGGATGAAGTTCCGTGAGAAACCAGTAGTTCGCAATGTCGGTGGTTCTATTGCGGCTAGTGTTAAAACTGGTGCAAAAGCAAAGACATCACCTTCTAGTGAGACTGAGAAACTTCAACAAGCAAGCAACAGAGGCGATAAGAACGCAACTAGACAACTTTTGGCAACAATGCTTGCAACTAACAAATCAAGGCGCAAGTAACCTTAAAGGAACTTTAAAATGGCACAAATTACTTCAGCAAACTTAGGTAATGGTAACGGACCATACCAAACAGATATCGTTGTTAAGGACATGGACTTAACAGTATCTAACTATGTTAAAGATCGTACTCCTACGACTAACATGGCAATGTCCAAAAAGCGCAAAATCAACTCTACGCTTCACATTTGGCCTATCGACTATTTCCGTCAACCAACATTGAACGCTAACTTGGAAGGTGCGGCAGTTACTTCCTCATTGTCCGAGTCTAATACTCGTGCAAACTGTGGTAACTACACACAAATCTTCACAACCGTGATTGGTGCAACTGGTACAGCTCGTGCAGTTGAGCAAGCCGGTGGAGATCCACAAGCATATCAAGAAGTTAAGCAATTAACTGAGATCATGTTTGACGTTGAGTTACAAATGGTTCGTGCTGACGGTGCTTCTATCAAGTATTCTGGACAAGCCGCAACTCAAGGTACAACACCTAACAACGGTAGACGTTTTGGTTCATTGTTCTCATTTGCTGGTACACGCTCTGGTAACGACACAGATGCAGTATCCGTATTGAACCTTGGCACTAGCGATGGTAATGACACAACAACTTCTACAGACACTAACGTACCGTTCAACGGTTTGTTGTCTAACGCAGGATTGGGTTATTTCTCATTTGGTGCTAACGAGACAAACCAACCTTTCTCCCCTGTTTTGTACAAACAGTTAGTAACTGCCGCTGAACAACGCTTCAACGCTAAGATTACAAACATGGTTGTGCCTACATCACTAAGAACCACAATTTCTGACAACATTCCACAGTCACGCTCTATCAACAGGTTTAATCCTGCTGACAAGGGAGACACGATTGGCACATACGAAGGAGACTTCAACTATACATACCAAATCGATGACAACTGGATCATGGACCAGACTGGTTCTAACAACAATGCGATTCTTTTCTTGAATCCTGATGTTGTTCAATGGGGTTCTTTGCGTGAACTAGGTCCAAACAACGAAGTATTCTCAAATGCAGATGCTTCTTTGGATCAGTACATCATGGAAGGTACATTGATTGTTCGTAACCCAGCCGGTGTTGCAGTTCTTGCCGCAATCACAACTGGTACACCAATCACTACACCTAGAGCCGCTTCACAAGTTAAGCGTTACCTCGCTTGATGCAGTTGTGATGTTGGAGGGAATCCCACAAGGGTTCTCTCCCTTTTTTTTGGGATTGATATGGAATTGAATTTAGACAACGAAGAAGCCAAAACTAATGAGGATTACTACACAAAAGGTAATCTAGAAGCGGGTATTGAGGGAATATTGTCCCGAAATAACCAAATGTTTAATGACGTTAAATCTGGCACTTGGAGTCAAACATTCAAGACAGACCGTATTGATTACAAAATAGGCGCAGAAGATGGCAGACGTTATGTCCAGTACACACAACATAACGTAGATGCTATCAAACAAAATTGCAAAGAAAGAAGAGAGTTTTACAAGATTCACGGTACAGCCAATCCTTTTTTTGCCGGAACATTCCATGCAATGGATTTGCCAAAATGTTTCGCCCATGAGATTAGTTCAAAATGGTTTAATAACCGTCCCTGGGAGCTAATCAAACAAGATATAGATGACAAAATCCTGTTTTATGCAATAGTTAACGAGTACTATGCAGATTTTGTATGCCATCCAAGCGGAAAAATACCATTACCGTACAATCCAATCATACCTACTCGATGAGGATGTTTTATGTCGTTATTTATCCAATCAGCCAACAGTCTCGTTACAAGAGTGGCGCAATGGGTAGGTGCGATTCCTGTTAATCAGAACATTAACGCTACGGCGTACAACCCTTCTACTGGTGCAATAACAACAGCATCTGATACCACTAGCGTTATCTTTGTTGGTGACTTTATCTCGCCCACGCCCGTAGGACCATTCACCGCAGTATTGGCGGTTACTTCAACAACAATTACCGTATCTGACCCTGACCTTATTTGGGGTGCATTTAGTTTGCCAGTAAGCATTCTTAAATTGCCAACACAATCTACTCTTGATATACAGTTTTGTATTCAATTTGCTGAGTTGTCATTCAGAACAATTTATCTACCGGCATTGAGGAGCAATCCTTATGACCCAGTAAATCCATCTTCAGTTGTCACAAGCTCAAATGGCCTAGCGCCTATTCCTTCTGACATGAACTGGCCTATTATTTTCTTCCAACAAACCCCTAGCTCCCAAGTTCCCCCAGGCACATTGAACGCAGGGTTTGGACCTTGGATTATTTATGACAGGGTTGGAGACAGAGAAATCATTCGTTTATCAATGATTGACCAGTTGTACGTTAAGCCTTTTGGAGTTCCAAGGGTTATTAGGGCTAACTTTTCCGAGGTAGGGCCTAATTATCTGTTTACGCCTAATCCTGGTAACGGAACAACAATATTGGCATATTATGTTAAATCATTCCCATTCTTGCTTGGCCCAACTGGGGATGCATTAAATCCTATTGTGCAAAACAACGCTATATTGGCTACATTCCCTGAAGGATATATGTACAAAGTGTTGTCGGTTTATTACGACAAAAAGAAAAACGTACAAGAATCTGAAAAATGGAATGCTCGTTTTGATTCTGCGTATGGATTAATTGAAGACCAAGCAATGAAAGATCTTTGGAGTGGTGGAGATAGACATTTATCTTCAGAATTCCAACCCAGAAATTATCGATATTCTTTTAGGTGATCAACAATGGCATCATCTAGTCTGTATGGAAATCAAAATAGTGGCGTAGAAATAGTCCAATTCCAATGGTTTATTTTTTACCAATCATCATCTGCACCATCAACTCCTACGGGCGGAGCTTGGAATTTCCAAACCAATGTTGGAGTTCCGCCAAGTGGTTGGACTAATTCACCGCCTACAAGCCCTGCAAATCAGATCTGGGTATCAATAGCCTTTGTATCGTCATTAACGCCTACAACGCTATCCTGGTCAGTCCCAGGCCTATGGTTTCAACAAGGAACTGCTGGGCAAGTAGCGGTAGGCACAACATCTACGCTATCTGCGGGTAGCCCTGCTACTGTTGCTAATAGTGGTACGCCTTACAACGCAATACTAAACTTTGGTATACCGCAAGGTATTCAAGGTATACAAGGTCCAACGGGTAATACTGGGCCACAAGGTCCTACTGGATCAACAGGAACAGCCGCTACGGTTGCTGTAGGTACTACCACAACCCTTTCTTCTGGTTCGTCCGCTACAGTAGCTAATAGTGGCACTTCTTCTGCGGCGGTGTTTAATTTTGGAATACCACAAGGCCTTCAAGGTATACCAGGTAGTGCGGCAAGCATAGCGGTTGGCACAACTACAACGCTTTCACCTTCTTCCTCTGCAACTGTATCTAATAGTGGATCTTCTAGTGCGGCAATCTTTAATTTTGGTATACCGCAGGGCACAGCGGGTACTGCCGCCACAATTGCTGTGGGGACAACAACTACGCTTGCGCCTGGATTGTCCGCAACTGTTACAAATTCTGGAACATCAGGTTCTGCGACATTTAACTTTGGAATTCCACAAGGAACGGCTGGTACTGCGGCTACCATTGCGGTGGGAACAACAACTACAACTGCGCCTGGAACATCTGCTACCGTTACTAATTCTGGTACATCTGGAGCGGCAGTATTTAACTTTAGTATTCCACAGGGTGCAGGGGTTCCTTCTGGAGGAACAACAGGACAATTTCTTTATAAAAATTCTTCTTCTAATTACGATACTTCATGGGATACATTAACTTTTTCTCAAATAGGATCTACTCCTACGACTTTGAGTGGGTATGGGATCACAGATGCTATTAATGTTAGTCAAAAGGGTGTTTCAAACGGTGTAGCAACCCTTGATAACACAGGTAAAGTTCCAACAAGTCAATTGCCTGCGGCAGTATTAGGTGCAGTTCAGTACCAGGGTAGTTGGAATGCGAGTACAAACACTCCTACTTTGACATCTTCTGTTGGAACTCAAGGTTATTATTATGTGGTTTCTACAGCAGGAACTACGTCAATTAACGGTATAAACCTTTGGTCTGTTGGTGATTGGATTGTATTTAACGGGTCTGTTTGGCAAAAAGTTAATGGATCTAGTGCAGAAGCATTTAGTGCAATAACTGTAACTGGTTTAACTGGCTATATGTATGCCAATGGCACGAGCCAAGTTACTGCCTCAACAACCATTCCTAATGCTGGACTTGCTAATTCAACTATTTCAGGTGTTTCATTAGGATCAAACCTTAATACGTTAACCATTGGGTCAGGCTTAAGTGGCACAAGCTATAATGGAAGTACTGCGGTAACTATTGCAAACACTTCACCAATGGTTTATCCAGGCGCAGGAATACCTAATTCCACAGGTAGCGCATGGGCCACAAGCTACGGCACTAACGTAGCAAACGGTGTCGCAGTATTTGATGCAAACAAAAACTTAACTGTTAACTGTTTGTTTGAAGGATTTAACACTCAAGCGGCAAGCGGTAGCACAATTACATTGCTACCAAGCTCTGTACAAAACTGGTTAATTACTGGCTCTGGCGGTCAGACAATTAAATTACCAGATGCCACAACCCTGCCAAACGGTGCATTGTTTACATTTAACAATAACCAAAGTTCTGGAACGATTGTTGTACAGAATAACTCTGGTACTACTGTTTGTACAATTCAGTCAGGTGGGTTTATCGAAGTAATTCTGCAAAGCAATTCAATTGCCGCAGGTACTTGGGATTACCACAACTTTGCTCCTACAAATGCTTCTTGGTCTACAAATACTCTTTCTTGGTCAGGTTCTTATACAAATGGTACTTGGAATGGATCGGTAATTGGTGCTTTATATGGCGGCACAGGTGTAGCAGGAACAATTACAGGATATGTATATGCAAATGGTACAGGCGCACATACTGCAAGTACTACGATACCTACGACTGCACTATCAGGAACAATAACTAATACTCAATTAACTAATAGTTCAATTACGATTAATGGTACATCCACAAGCCTGGGTGGATCAATAAACGTAGGCACAGTAACTTCTGCTTCTGTAGTATCAGCTAATGGCTTTGCGGGTACTGTAGCAAATGCCACAACAACTCCTGCAATAACGGTATCAACAACAGTTACAGGCCTTTTAAAAGGTAATGGCACAGCTATCAGCGCCGCCACATCTGGAACTGACTATGCTCCTGCAACGTCTGGTTCTGCAATCCTTTATGGCAATGGATCAGGTGGATTTTCAAGTGTATCAATAGGTAGCGGAGTTTCATTTACTGGTGGAACTTTAAGCGCAACAGGTTCAGGCGGTACAGTAACTTCAGTATCTGGAGCTGGATCAGTAAATGGAATAACATTGACTGGTACAGTAACTTCTAGCGGATCGCTTACTTTAGGTGGCACTTTAGGGTCAATAACTAACTCTCAATTAACTAATAACTCTATAACATTTGGTGCTACTGCCTACGCCCTTGGGTCTACAGTAAGTAACATAAATGGGGTTTCTATTGGCGGAGGAACATTCTAATGATGACCAATAGCTTTTATGGATTAACTCAGGAAGAATCCGCAGGGTTGTACGGAAATGGTGTTACTTTTGGCGGAACATATTTTCAATGGTTAATTTTTTACCCAAGCGCAACACAGCCTGCTACTCCTACTGGTGGATCATGGAATTTTCAAACTAACTCAGGAACTCCTCCTACAGGATGGTTAGCAAATCCTCCGACTGCTCCAGTTGCTGAGGTTTGGGTATCAGTAGGGGTTGTTTCTTCAACATTGACAACTCCTATATCTTGGTCAACACCTGGATTAATGACAATACCTAATTCAACAATATTTGGCACAATGGCTTATCAAAATGCAAATTCAGTAACAATTACAGGTGGAACACTAAATGGTGCTGAAATTGGCGGTGGAACCTTCTAAGGATTAAATATGTCACAAACAGGATATTCGAAAGTTCAAATATACAGCAGTTCAACTGCTAGTAATACTCCGTCTGCGAGTAATTTAACCAATGATACAAATGGTTCTGAATTGGGAATTAACATTACAGACGGTAAATTGTTTTATAAAGACAATTCTGGAACTGTTCAAGTAATGGCTACCAAGGGAACAGGGCCTATTGGCGGTTCAAATACACAAGTTCAATACAACAGTTCTGGAGCATTAGCAGGTTCTGCTAATTTAACTTTCAATGGTACAACACTAACAGCAAATACTTTAAATTTAACAAATGCTTTAGGTACTGGATATGGCGGAACAGGACTTACATCATTCACAGCAAATGGTGTGGTATATGCGTCTAGTACAAGTGCTTTAGCTACTGGGTCTGCGTTGACTTTTGATGGTACAAACTTTGCAACTACTGGTTCTATAAGCCTTAACAACAATGCAGGTAGTGCTTATTATTTAAGAAATGGCGCAGGAACGACAACTTGGGGATATTTATATTCAGATGCTACTAACTTAAATTTGTGGAATTCACAAAATGGTTATTTGGCATTTGGTACAAATAATACAGAAAAGATGCGCCTTATAAGCGCAGGTTATTTAGGTATAGGTACAAATAGTCCTAGCCAATTATTGGATATTGCAAGTGCAACAAATGCGGCGGCTGTAATTGAATCTTCAAATTCTGCAAATTTTTCATATTTATCTTTAAAAAATACTGGCGGAACTGCTCATGAATGGCAATTAGCCACAGGAGGAAGCACCAGTAGTGCGGCTAATACTTTTTATATTTATGATGCTACTGCGGCGGCAGTAAGAGTGACCCTTGACACCTCTGGTAACTTAGGATTAGGAGTTACTCCTAGTGCTTGGAGTAGTGGGTATAGAGCACTTGATATTAGTTCAGTTGGGTCGGTTACTTCTGGCTCAACATTTTTTACTTTATATAATAATTTATATAGTGGAGCCAATGTAACTTATAAAACAACTGGTTATGCTACTGTTTATAGACAAGGACAAGATAACGGACAACACGCTTGGTTTGTGGCGCCTTCTGGAACAGCAGGAACAACAGCAACGCTTACCCAAGCAATGACACTAGATAATAGTGGTAATTTAGGAATAGGGACTACTCCAGGCACTAAATTAGATATTGATTCAGGTGCAACATCAGGGGCAATATTAAGAATACGGAGTTCTTCTTACAACAGTTCTGGGTTAACTTTTAATATTGGTACAGATGCTTCTGTTGGACTGGGTTCTGTTGGCGCTGTTCCTTTATTTTTTAATACTAATAATACAGAACGGATGCGTATAGATAGTAGTGGTAATTTGTTGATTGGCGTTACATCTAATGGAAATTCAACTGCTTTAATTAACGCAAATGGAACAGGGATTAGTAAAGCATACTCTTCAAGCGGAAATACAACAATCAATACTCTCCCTTCTCAAGCTGGAAGTGGCGGAGCTTTATGCGTTATTCGTGGTTACGATGGCTCTTCTGGAAATCCTTATTGTAAATTATATGTTGTAGCAATACAAGTTGCAGGCGGTTCTTCAACTGGAACAGGTGCAACTTTAGTTGCTAGTCAAGGTTCTGCCGCCGCTTCATTTTCTTTTGCTCAATCTGGTGGCTATATGCAAATAACTGCTTCTTCAACTAGTGGGGGCGGATGGATTGCCTCTTATTTTGGTATTCTTTAAATTTTTTCTGAAAGATTAATTATGTCAACAACTATCAATTGGACAATCGATTGGATGGAATCATCCACACAAACCATCAATGGCTTTACCGAAGTTGTATTGACCGCAGGATGGCGTTGCACTGGAACTGAAGCTAACACAGCTACTCCGCCTGTTACATTTACAAACAGCGTGTATGGTACTTGTTCTTTCCCAGAACCCGCAACAGGTTCATCATTTACACCTTATGCACAATTAACTCAGTCACAAGTCATTGGTTGGTGTTGGGCTAACGGCATTAATCAGTCTGCTACTGAGGCGGCTATTGCAAGTAATTTAAATCTTCAAATTAATCCTTTAGTCACTCAGCCTCCCCTTCCTTGGGCGCAAGCATGAACACACTCATCACAACCCTAAAATCAAAACAAGTTATTTGGGCACTTGTTATTGCCATACTCTCAGTATTGCAGGGATTCGTCATGGAGCTATCCCTAACTCCTATCCATCAAATGATAGTGGGTTGTATAATTTCTGTGATAGTTGTTTTGTTAAGGGTAATTGAAACCCCAAGTACATAAAGTGTAGTAAACTTAGTATTGGCAATGTTGCCTGTTTTTTGGAGATTTAGATGTTTAGTTTCAAACACGCACCAGAAGAAGTTCATGCCCTGATTCAGGGATTAGAGCTTAAGATTAAGAGCTTACAAGACTTACTTAACCGTATTGTTGCGGAAGCAAATACGCAAGCACAACAGCAAGCACCCGTACAACAACCTGTTGAGCAAGTTGAAGAAGTAAACCAAGCTACTAATTGATATGTAATATAGATTGTTTAAAGGTTAACTATGGCTGATGGATATGTACCGTTAAGATTACCATTTGCGAACATGTCGTTTTGCCCAGATGTTCCAAGTAATGCACTTGCGCCAAATGAATATAACAACGGTTACAACATTGAAACAGATGTTAGAGGTATAAAGAAAGTTGACGGCGAACAATCTATATTAAGTGCAATAACTGGCAATGTAATATTTATTATTGGAGGGTTTAGAAACTCTTCAGTATGGTGTTACATTGTCGCAACAACCGCAGGATCTTGGTATTTAGTAGAAACATCTGGGATAAGTAATATTACCCCTACGGCATCTGCTTATTCAGGTGCATATACTGCAAATACAATTATTACAGGTTCATGGGTTGGTCAAGTGTTTTTCTTAAATGATGACATAAACCCGCCAATGTACTTTACTCAAACATCCAATGTTATTGGTTTGTTTGATAGCCCAGACCCAGTAACCTCACAAACTTATGTTTGGAATTATGAAAATACTATTACTCCTGCCGTTACAAAAGTAACAGCCGGTTTTGTGCGTAATTTCTGTTCTCCAAATGTAGGTAATATATTAATAGCCGGAAATCTGGTTAAAACCATTGGTGGGGTTAACTATCAATACCCAACAACGGTAAGGTGGTCGCAATCATTTTCCAATACTGGCGTACCCGCAACATGGACCCCAACTATTACCAACGTGGCTAACGAGCAAGAGGTTCCATTGCGTGGGCCTATTGTTGATGGATTTTTCTTGGGTGGTAATTTCTACGTTTGTAGTTATTGGGATACGGTTATATTTTCTCCAATTGCCTATCAAACATATGCCGCTCCTATATTTGGCATATCTTTGTTTAAACAAGGTAGAGGTTTATTAAACACAAATTGTTGGGATAATGCTGACGATATTGTTTACGGGGTTGATTCCAGAGACATATGGGCTTTTGATGGAACTAACTTTACAAACCTTGGAAACCAAAGAATAAAAAACTATTTTTACAAGAATTTGAACTCAAATTATACAAATAGGGTACATCTTGTAAATAATACGCACAAATACCAAATTGAGATTTACTATCCTTCATTAAATTCGACAGGATATTGTGACCAAATGATTTCATATCGTTATGACTTAAAGATATGGAATCCACCTAAAACCATTAATAATTCTGCAATGGCAATTGAATCTCCTGTATATACATCAGGTTCATTTAACCTATCTAGCAGAACAACCGTATACGCCCCCAATACAGGCTCAGGAAGCTGTACATTGGTTCAGACAGGCCAAGGTACATCTTTTTCTGGGAACGCCATATCAACCCTATTTGAGCGTGACAATATGACTTTGTTAGATGAGCAAGGCCAACCAATTACATATCCGCACAAGTTGTACGTCCATAGATTATTCCCCGAGGTTACGACCACAACGCCAAGCGTTAATCCTCAAATAACAATTACCCTGGGTGGGGCTAGTTCTGTTGGACAACCGCCATTCTTTGGAGATCCAGAGGTGGTTAACATAGTAACAAGCAATCCTTGGGTTACAACCACGCAAAATGACGTTAGAACGGTTGCACTAAAAATATCTTCTACTGATACAAATAGTACATGGAATATAAGTGCAATGACATTCCTATCGACAGTTGTTGAGGATTCATTCTAATGGCATATTTTATTAATCCTGATGCATCCACAAATGACATAACGAGCGCAATCAATTACGCATTAGCTAACCTTGGTGGTAGTGTTTCTTCAAATCTTGCTACTGGCAAAATCGTATCAGGAGGAACAACAATTGGCTATTTATATCAATACATGGATGTTGCGTTTGCATTGTCATATGATGGCAGTACAGGATTCAGCAATACTTCTTATACAAATGCTACTTATTTTGGATTAAGAAATACAACATCAACAACAGTTAGTAGTAATCCAACTGATTATGTTTGGTATCAAGTATCAGGTTCAGGGTTTGGAACTACTAATTACCTTTGGTATAACGTAACTGGGGGTAGAAATATTCAGTTTGTTGTACAGCCCACAGCTCCTGCGGGATACTATGTTCAATGGACCAATGATCCAATAAATTTAGATATTGTTACGTCTACTATTGGCGTAAAGAATAATATTCTGATAATTTATCAATGGACGAATGGAACAGTCCCTGCTAGGCCTACAACAACATCTACATATACTTGGGCCACAAATACATTTACTCCAGTACCTACGGGTTGGTATTCAAGCTTACCCAGTAATACAACTCCTGGGAATGTATTGTTTGAAATACAAATACCTTTGTCTGTAAACGGAGCCGTATTAACAAGTTTGTTAGATTGGACAAATACTAGTTATCCAATAATTGCAACTTCTGCAAATGGTATAACAGGGGTAACAGGCACTAGAACTGCCGTTATTACAATGTACCAATGGGCTGTAAGTCCTCCTACTTTATTTCCCACAGGAACATCTACTTATACTTGGGCAACAGGAGTTTATACTGCGGCAACAAATCCAAATGGATGGACAATAATTCCGGGCACATCTATTGCCGGTGATATTCTTTACGCTTGCGATGCTATATTTTCAGACAATACAACATCATCTACATCAACAATAACTTGGTCAACTTCATCTGCATATGCCATAGGAGCATCAGGAGTTAATGGTCAAAGGACTGCTGTTGCTCAACTTTACCAATGGTCAACAACTGCTCCATCAAGTTACCCATCTGGTACGGTTACATATACATGGGCCACAGGAACATTTACTTTTTCAGGAAGTTTGAATGGTTGGAGCATAACTCCTACTGCGCCTGTACCGGGAGATATTCTGTATGCGATTGATCAAATCATTACTGACTCAACTACAACTGCAACAACAATAGTTACCTGGGGAAGTACAACTGAATATGCAATCGGTCTTGCAGGCACTAATGGATCTGCCGGATCTAATGGATTAAGTGCTTTATATGGTTATCTAGTCCAAAATCAAACTTTAGCCGCTCCTTCATTTACAACACCAACAACTGGAGCTTCTTTGCCTGCGGGATGGTCAGCCATTCCTCCAACAGTTTCTGTTGGTTATACGTTTTGGTATATATTTGGTCAATATAACTCAAGCCCGATAACTATTAATGGCATAGCTCCTAATACTACTGCATGGACAGGACCTACTGCGGCATCTGTTTTTGAAGATATTGTTTCTGACAATTGGTCTGTTGGAGGAGTTCCTTATGTCACACCTACTTATGGCAACCCATCAACATATAGCTCAACCGGTTATTACATTTCAAGAAATACTGGTGATTGTTATTTCAATAATGGCATTTTTAGAGGTGACATTACCGGAGCCTCTGGGAGTTTTGGGGGAAGTTTAAATGCCGCTACAGGTTCATTTAATGGTAGTTTATCAATTGGATCAACTCCTCCGGTAATCTCTGGAAGCACTATTTCATCTGGATCTGGTTTACTTGCGACCACTTCTGGATCTGGAACTTTTGCAGTAGGCAATTCTACTCAAAACCTTGTTTTTAATAGTAGTGGTGTATATATAAACGGAGGCCAATTAAGTATAACGAATGGTAGTACACCGCCTTCTTTATCTGGTCATACTATGTCTGGTGCAGGAGTTTTGCTTACTTCATCAGGTACTTTTGCTGTTGGCAACTCTACTAATAATTTTGTTTTTGATGGATCAAATGCTTATTTTACGGGTGGAGGAACTTTTTCGGGCAATTTATCTGCCGCCGGAGGATCGTTTACAGGTACTGTACAAGTAGGTTCAAGTCCTGCAATTAGTGGAACCACTATGACTGGTTCTGGAGCTTTAATAAACTCAAGTGGAACATTTGCATTAGGTAGCTCTACTGCCAACATAGTTAATAACGGTTCTAGTATTTATTTAAATGGATTTGCTCAAGGAACAGGATCAATTAGCTCTACAGTTACTGTTAATAGCTATAGCGATACTATAGTTATGCCGTTGTCAGGCTCTTCATTTACTACTACAAGACCCGCAAACACGATTATTAGCTCTAGTGGTTATATAAGAATTATAGGTTCGTGGACAACAGGAACAACTCCTTTGTATGGCAAGTTTCTGATGCAATTTAAATTATTAAATTCATCTTCAGTTAATATTAAAAATTTATACGTTCAATTTGGAACCCCATGCTATGTAACTAGCGGAACTTCTCCTTATGTAGTAGAAGTTTGGATTAATTACAACGTATCTGCATTAATTACAAATTTAGCGGCAGATACTTATTCTTTTAATTTAGATGGTACAAACTTTTATGCTAACGCACAATGGTATTCAGGTGGATCATTATTGAGTACTGTAACAACGGGACCAGTAGTATTGCAATCTTCTTCATATTGGTATCAAGTAGGTTAATTAAATATAAAGGTTAATTATGGGCGCACCCGCATTCAATGGACTTGCCACTGGCAAAGGGCAACCACAAAACAACGTAAACCAAAGCTATGGTGGCGATGCCATGCAAGGAATGGGCTATCAACAACAGAATGCTGACTCAAGCTATAACGCTCCAGGTGGCCCAGGTTACATGGCTAACCCTGAAACAAATGGAAGTCGAGGCATAGCACCCTATAACCCTGGTATGCAACAACAGCCTTTAGGCGGTGGTTTACCAGAAATTAATAACCCTTTTGGTTCAAGCCCAGCTTATAACCAGCCAATGGAGTCTTATGCGGGGACCGCACCACAAAATACAGGCATTGTTGGGTCTTTAGCACCTGGTCAAAATGGTGGTCAACAGGGTATGCCAGGAGGCAAAGGCGGACAAGGTTATAAGCCTAGCAGTTTAGGTGTTGTAACAAACCCAATAAACTCTGGACAGCCTATAATGGGGCAACCTAACCAATACATGAACACAGTTCAAGGCGGTGGTAAATCTGGCGGAGGAGGATCTTCTCAGCAGATTGGTGGAAACGGCGGAAAAGGAGGCCAACCATCTGCCTCGCAGAACTCAAGTTCAGGTAAGCATTAGGAGATAAAATTATGGGCGGAGGAAAATCATCAGGTAATCAGTCAACGCAAGCGGTCTTAACTCCTGAGCAAATACAAACTATTAACTTACAGAACCAGTTTCTGCAAAGTTATTTGCCCACGCTTACAGGCGTAACCCAGGGTGCAAATCAGGTTTATCAAAACCAAACGGGTGGCGTTAATAATGCCGCATCTAATGCCGCTAATACAGCTACAAATGTAGCAAATACTCAGGCCAATGTTGGCGCAGGAGCTTTGCAAAGTGGCACAACAGGATTGCAAAACGCATCCAATGCCGCTAATGGTAGTGGTCAAGCTATGGTTGGTAAGGGTGGTGCGGGTGCATCAGGTTTAGCTAACCAACAAACTGGTGGTGTAGGACTAGCTACTGGTACTGCTGGTCAGGCTGGACAACTAGCCAACACCCAGGCTATGCAAGGGCAAAATAACATAAACATGGGTTCGTCTGCATTGGCGAATATGTTTAGCCCTCAATACGAACAACAACAAGTCGCAGGCGCAATAGGTCCTGCACAGATAGCCGCACAACAAGCTAACGTCAGACAAGCTATGGGTTTTGCAGGCGCAGGAGAAATGGGGTCTGCTAGAGATGCATTAGCGGCGCAACAGACTCAAGCAATGCAAGGCCAAGAACTTGGAAACATTGCGGCTCAAACTGAAGCAGGAATACAAAGCCAACGTCAAGCGGCGGCTAATTCATTGTTGCAAGGTGGTATACAAGGTCAGAATGCCGCAGGAAGTAATTATGGCAACATAATGAATACCGGCACTACTTTAGCAAACCAAGCGGGTCAAAATTACGGAAACATATTAAATGCTGGTACAACCCAACAAGGCCATGCAATAACTGGTTACGGTGGTTTATCAGGTACAGGTACTGCTAACTTACAAAACGCTCCTGGTAC
>Ga0208746_1000136_pt1 | contig 30988 bp, 34 predicted proteins | sample CryBogCBH15Jun09_FD_184623 | JGI IMG/M metagenome (GOLD analysis project Ga0208746, IMG submission 184623) | Freshwater microbial communities from Crystal Bog, Wisconsin, USA - CBH15Jun09 (SPAdes) | ecosystem: Environmental > Aquatic > Freshwater > Lake | place: Crystal Bog, Wisconsin, USA... | reverse complement strand
GCAATATCAGTTGTTCCGCCAGGCGCTGCGGTCACGATGATCTTTAGCGGCTTATTGGGAAATGGATCGGCCGCATTTGCCCAAGGTGAAATAGCAATAATTGCTGCAGTTGCAGCAAAAATCATGGTGCGAATTTGGTTCAATTGAAAATGTTGAAACATCCTGATCTCCGAGATTTATAAGTTATTTATTTGAGTGATATACACTCTTTTCACAATATTAAACACTTGTTCAGTTTTATGCGCACTTCTTTATTACTCCATTTTTGCTCCTACCTAGAAAATACCTCTGTTAGCCTGGCTATTCAGCGTAATGCCTGGGTGATTCCAAGTGTACAAACGATCCATATTATGGCGATTGCTGCGGTTCTGATTGCCTCATTAATGATCGACCTCAGATTACTTCGCCTCTCTGGAAATGAGTTTTCGATTGCGAGCATGATGGCTAGATACACCTATATTATTTGGCTTGCCATTCCCATTCTTCTAGCAACAGGAATTGTCATGATCATTGCAGAGCCAGCGCGCTCTTTAGCAAATCCCGCATTTCAATTAAAAATGTTGATGCTGATCATCGTAATCAGCATTACCTATTGGCTACAACACGTTAGCAATCAAAACTCATTTTTCTGGAATGCGAGTCCAAATAAACGCAGACTTGCATCCATACTTGCGCTTTGCTCTATTGCCCTGTGGATTGGAATTGTGTCTTGCGGTCGCTGGATTGCCTATACCTAATGAACCCTGACACAGTATGAATATCAATACCATCCTGCAAATCCTGTATAGCAATCCACTTGCTCAAACTATTCGAGAGAACGAATTGCTTTTTCCTTGGGTAGAAGCTACCCACGTATTGGCTATTACACTGGTATTTGGATCTATTGCCTTGGTAGATCTTCGCTTGATTGGTATTCGCTCTGTCGACAGATCAATTAGTAGAGTTAGCAAAGAGCTATTACCAATTACCTGGTTTGCTTTTCTGGTTGCCGTAATCACTGGCGCCATTCTGTTTAGCTCTAATGCTATTAGCTACAGTCAGAATGTCTACTTCTTAAGCAAGATTATTTTATTGGGGTTGGCTGGCGTCAATATGATGATTTTTCAATTCATTATTGGCGCCAATTTGGAAAAATGGGATGGTCATATACAACTCCCTCCAGCAGCAAGAATTGCAGGGCTAGTATCGATTACCCTCTGGACGGCCATTATTATTTGCGGACGTTGGATTGGCTTTACTTTAGAGCCTGTTTTGGCTCTTTCATAAGGAATCAGAATGAAAAGAAAGTTTCTTGGTATAGCACTTAGCCTCAGCGTCACTTTGGGATTTATATCGCCCTTCTCTTTAGCCCAGCAACCTGGCAAGCCCATCATTAATCCACCGCCCACAGCGAAAGATTGGACTAATCTTGCAAAGCTACCCGATTGGAGCGGTGTATGGAACCCTAAAATTACTGACCAGGACAAGCAGGCTAAAACTAATATGCCCCCCTGGACCCCACAAGCAAATGAACTGATTCAGTTTCAGTTGGCAGAAGAGAAGGCGGGAAGACCGCCCCCACTTTTTGTTAATTGCCTGCCAGAGGCAATGCCTTCTTGGATGCTCATTACACACAATGCCATGGAAGTACTCTTCACTCCAGGTAGAGTCACCATGCTTGGCGAATCGGATGGCAACCGCTTACGACGAATCTACACTGATGGCCGCACGCACCCTGAAGATCCAGATCCAACATTCCATGGGCACTCGATTGGGAAATGGGAAGGCGATACTTTGGTAGTGGATACAGTTGGCATCATGCCGCAATCTTTAATCGCCATTAGTGAAGCGGCTGGCGTTCCCAATAATGGTGATATGCAAATTATTGAGCGCATTCATTTGGTAGGTAAGAATGAATTGCATGACGACATCGAAGTCATCGCACCGAAGGTCTTAACTAAGCCATGGAAAACAACCCGTATTTACTTCCGTCAGCGCGCCAGAAAATTTGACATTGTTGAGGGTGTTTGCCTTGAGGGTTACTTTGCCCCTGGCAAAGACAAATATGGCAATGACACCTTCATACCAGTCCAACATGATGTTGGCGGGAATCGAATTCCACCACAATAAATTTCAAGAGAAAAGCCATGAACCTAAATTTAAAAAAAATAGTAGTCAACGCCACTTTTTTGGTTGGCGCCCTTAGCGCCCTCTCAGCTTTCGCACACCACTCCACGACAATGTTTGATAAGGATAAGATATCGACGATCACCGGGGTTGTAAAAGAAGTGCAATGGACTAACCCCCATGTTGCGATTTTTGTGGATGGCACAGTTAAGGGTAGCGATACTCCAGCCTTATGGTTAATGGAGATGACTAGCCCAGGAAACTTGGCCAGAGCAGGAGGCTGGACACTAAATGCGGTTAAAGCTGGTGATAAGGTTGTGGTTGATTTCAACCCCCTGCGCAATGGCAGCAAAGGTGGTGCACTGAAGAAAATTACACTTGTAGATACTGGCAAGTTCTACACCGCAGATATTCGCGCTCAAGAGAGTGCCAACCTTGAAGAAAAAGAGCAAAAGTAATTCTGCTTCAGATAGCCTGAGCGTTCTGCGCCATGGCTACCTTTACTCTACAGATTTAGCGGAGACTGGACTTGATCAAGGCAAAGGTATGGAAAAGATGGCTTTGAGTGTCAGTGAATCCGTGCTATTTGAAAAGCCCTTACCAACGCCTGCCTGAAAAGAAATAGGTTTGCCATCGTAATACATCATCAGAAAGCCTAACTGCTGGGTATTTTGGTAATTAATCGGCTGGTTTATTTGATTAAGATTTGAATAGTACTCAACGCCCAAGGCGAGCTGGGGAGTTACCTCTCGGGAAATTCGGGTAGCACTTGAAAAGTATGGGGCTTGATGCACATAAGGTTGAGATAGCGGCATATCAATAATAGGGTTAAATGAAATTAACCACTCATCAATATGCTTACCAATAATGAAACGCATTTCAGCGTTATAGCGTGACTCATCAAATTGCGGTTGTACATTAGCAAGCTCAAGATTGGCGCCTGCGAAAAAACTATCGCCCTTATCCTCCTGCATTGGCAACCATTTCATTCGAAGCTTGGTAGCGGCATACTGAAATTTATTGTCGTAGTTAACGTAAGAAATATAGAGTCCCGCCTCAAGATCGTGACCTAAACCATAAGCAAACTCTGGCGTCACACGAACACCGTTGTTATTCATGACCTCACCAGGATAACCTGGGGTCTGAATCCCTCTGGGCGTGCTATTTACATGGAGTTCAAGACTTGACTCGCCTTTGGCGTTAATCTCGTCATCGTAGACTTGGATTTCATCCTGCAACACTGCATGAGCAATGAAGGGGGTCAAAGCCAAACTGGCTATGAAGAGGATTCGAAGGAAACATCTTTGCATCAACATGATGCAAGAGTTTAGCAACGATTAAGGTTTCTTGACGCGCTCACTCCAAAGCTGCCATGGGCGGCCAATGGTCTTCTCGATAGTCTCTTGGGAGATGGTGGCTTCTGCCGGGGTGAGATATTGAACATTGCCCATCTTCATAGCCTCTGCCTGAATGCTGGCATTCTGAATGGCGTAGACCGACCGAAAGACGACCTTCTTAATCGAGTCAGCTCCCGCAGCATAACCATGACCACGCATCAGAACAAAATACTGCAAACCCATGGTTTTTGATAAAGCATCGCCCAAATCATTATTGCTAATAAACATGTCTGTGTCAGGACTAGGCTTAGCAAAATTACGGATCTCAAATATCGGCGCACCCTCACCTAAGAATGCACTCATGTGATACACCGGCTTCAAGGTAGTGCCTGTCATACCAAAAGGTAAGATTGGTGATGCATGACCATGAATCACTGAATTAATATCGGGACGATTACGCAAAATCCCACTATGAATAAAGCGCTCCCCATAGGCGGTGCGAGTATCTCCATTGAGCGCTTTGCCATTCATATCAAACTCAATAATGTCCTCAACGGTTACGACCGATGGAGCAACGCTTCTAGCTAAGAAGAAGGTATTTGGATTGCTAGGATTACGAACGCTAATATGGCCATAGCCATCAACGACATTCTGGTCATACATAATATGGTTTGCTAGGACTAGCTCCTCGACCGCCGTCTTTACCGCAGGAGACTCGGCCATTTGCTCTTGCACAGTAGCCGCCTGTATCGATATGGATACCAAAAACGATACAGATAGAAAACCATTAAGGATGCTGAGATTTTTCATTATTCAACCTTGCCAATTTTCTTTACTACGTTAACCATCTGTGCGGACTCTTTATCCCAATACACTTTAAATTCTGGGGCATCCATATATTGAATCGGGCTACCAGCACCATTGATGACGGTACGCACGCGCTCATCATTCGCCGCTAATTTAGCCGCTTCACGCAATTTGTTGGTAATTGCCTCGGGAGTAGCGCTAGGCACAAATAGTCCAGCCCATTGCGCAAACTCAACCTTAACGCCCATCTCTTTAAAACTAGGGACTTCAGGCATGCTCGCAAGACGACCGTCACCCCAGTGAGCTAAGGCACGCACTTTCCCCGCTTTAATCTGCTGCACGATGGAAGAAGGACCAGTAGCAATAGCATCTACCTGCCCGCCTAATAAGCCCACAATCGCTGGGCCAGCACCTGTATAAGGAATATGCACCATATAAAACTTCTCAGAGGATTTGAGCATCTCCATTGGGACGTGCATAGTGCCGTAGTTTCCGGATGAACCGAAATTATATTTACCTGGATTGGCGCGCATATCGGTCACGAATGACTTGTAATCTTTCCACGGACTATCCGCCCTCACAACCAACACGGTTGGATCGGCAGTAAATCGTGCAATTGGCTTGAGTTGGTTTAACTGAAAAGACTGCTCACGCCCTACGATCTTATCGGCCTCGGGAATGATAGAAATTGAAGAGAGAGCCATCAAAATGGTGTAGCCGTCAGGCTTAGATTTAGCAACCGCCGCCATGCCGATACCACCGCCAGCCCCCGCTTTGTTTTCTACAATCACCGGTTGCCCCAAAATACGAGTCATCGCCTCAGCAACAGGTCGCCCTACGGCGTCAGCAACCCCCCCAGGTGGAAATGGCACCACCATGGTGATCGAGTGGCTTGGCCAGGCATCTTGGGCGATAGAAAGCCCAGAAAAGAATGTCAAACTGGCAAGTAATAGCATTGCTGTGATTGTTTGTCTCATAGTATTAATTTAGTTATTATTTGATTTCTTTTATCCTACTACAACTTTCAACAATACAACTGAGGGACGTCTAAGACGAGACCCCACCGGAGATAGACTATGAAATACGCTGCATTTTCTTTACTAAGCGACCCGAGCAAAACCCGCGTTGGCTCCATCTTGGCTGATGGTAAAACTGTTGAAGAGTTGAATTTAGGTGTCGATGTCAGCGAAGACGGCATCGTTGCAATCTTGCGTGCAGACCTAGCTGGCAAATTACCCAAGCCAGTTGCCACCCATGAATTTAGCGCCATTCGTTTATTGGCTCCAGTTCCAAGACCCAGAAGAAACATTTTTTGCGTTGGTAAAAACTATCACGAGCACGCCAAAGAGTTTTCCAATAGCGGCTTTGATAGCAGTGCCAAGCCTGGTGAAGATATTCCGTCTCATGCAATCTTCTTTACTAAGCCACCAGAATCAGTCACTGGTCCTAACACCAATGTGATTATCCCGACTGCAGTTTCAACTGCAATTGATTACGAAGCTGAATTAACTATCATTATCGGTAAAGGCGGAAAAGGCATTAGCGAGGCAAATGCTATGCAACACGTGTGGGGTTACACCGCCATTAATGATGTGACAGCGCGCGACTGGCAGCAACGCCACAAACAATGGTTCCTCGGTAAAAGCTTTGACACCTTCTGCCCCATGGGTCCTTGGGTTGTGACAGCCGATCAGGTCAACGCCGAAGATATATCAGTCAAATGCTGGGTGAATGGCGAATTGCGCCAGAACTCCAATACCAAGGATTTGATTTTTGATATTCCCAATATGATTGCCACTGTTTCTGCTGGCATTACCCTCTACCCTGGTGACATCATTGCTACAGGCACCCCAGTTGGTGTTGGCATTGGTTTCAAACCACCAAAGTATTTAGTAAACGGCGATGTGGTTGTCGTTGAAATGGGTGGTATTGGAAAATTAGAAAATACTTTTATTGCTGAGTAAGCATTTTTCAGAAGCTTCTTCTGCATTGAAGATTAATGATGTAAAAAGCCACCCGAGGGTGGCTTTTTATTTGCGCAACTTTTCTGAGCTATTTGAGTATTAGCCCAAAGTAAATTGTAGGTCGCCTAACTTCTCAATACGGCTAACAATCTTGTCACCCTTCTTGAGCCAGACTTGCTTGTCTTTTGGCATACCAGCAATCACACCCTGAGGTGTACCTGTAAAGACAATATCTCCTGGCTCTAGAGTCCAATAAGTACTGATATAAGACAACATCTTTTGAGTGTTATGAATAAAGTCAGCCGTGTTGGAATTCTGGCGCATTTCACCATTCACAAGTGTCTGTACCTGAAGCTTATTCGGATCCCCTACTAAGTCTGCTGTCACCATATAAGGCCCAATCGGTGCGTATTGATCTAAGGTTTTACCAATCATCCACTGACCACTTGGCAACTCCAACTGCAGGTCCCGTGATGAGAAGTCATTTGAGGTGCAATAACCAGCAACATAACTGAGAGCATCAGACATTGGAACGTTACGCATCTGCTTGCCAATGACAATCAAGAGCTCAGTCTCATAGTCCAGCTTATATGAAACCTCTGGAGGAGGAATTTGCAATAAGCAGTTATGGGCTGCAAGACTGTTGTTGTACTTATTGAACAATGGCGGGACACGGGGATGCACCATCCCTACTTCGTCGGCATGAGCGCGATAGTTCAAGCCAACGCAGACAATCTTTCCAGGATTCTTAAACAGACGTCCGAAGGTGATGTCGGATTCCTTCAAATAAGGAACGCCTGACTTATCTGCACTGGCAACTACTTTATTAAAGCCTGCTGCATTACCCTCTTGCAACAATTGATCGAGCGTTAAGGGTGCAGCGATCTTCATTTTTTTAGCAACGGCGCGCACATCAATCACACCTTTGGGGGTTACGACACCTAAAGTCTCAGATCCATCAGCATTCTGAATCGAAAGAATCTTGCTGTTCTTAACCATTTCGCGAGGGCCTGTATAAATATCCCCTCCCCACACTGAAGTTTGGTGTGCGGATGCATCTTGCATCACGCCCATAGTGGATGCTGCAACAAGACCTGCACCAGCCGCTGAGGCTGTTTTCATAAACTGACGACGAGAACTCATTCTTATCTCCTATATTTTTATTAGAACTTCTAGAAAGATATTACCGCAGAAAAAAATGCGGTGGCGCAGCAAAATAAGGGGTCTATCCAAGTCCGTAGAAGACTGCTAAATGATAGGTAATGAATGAAGCCAGGTAAGCGAGGCCAAAGAGATAGCTCAGCATGATCACTGGGATCTTCCAGCCACCAGTTTCACGCTTAACTGCTGCAATAGTGGAGAGGCACTGCGGAGCAAAGACAAACCATGCCAACAAGGAAAGCGCTGTTGCCAATGACCAGCTGGTAGAGATTAGCGGGATCAAAGCATCTGCTGCATCAGCGCTAGAGCTAGACAAGGCGTACACCGTTGCCAAAGAGCTCACCACCACCTCACGCGCAGCCATACCAGGAACTAGCGCAATACTGATCTGCCAGTTAAATCCGATCGGCGAAAAGACATGGGCTAAAGCCTGTCCCAACATACCTGCAATACTGTATTGAATCGGTGAACCAGTAGCCCAATCGGGTGGCGTTGGGAAACTAGATAGAACCCAGAGCGCCACTGTCATGATCAAAATAATTCCGCCAACCCGACGCAAGAAAATTTCAGCGCGTTGCCAGAGGCTAATGGCTAAATTTCCTAAACGGGGCATATGATAGCTAGGCAACTCCATCATCAAGGCATTCATGCGGAATTGTTCGCTAGTGAAACGCTTCAAGATCCACGCAACACCCATGGCACCAAAAATGCCGGCGAGATAAAGCAAGAATAAGACCAGTCCCTGCAGATCAATGCCCATCCACAGCTTTTGGTTTGGAATAAATGCTGAGATCAACAATGCATACACCGGCAAACGTGCTGAACAAGTCATCATTGGTGCGATCAAGATGGTGACTAAGCGATCGCGCGAATTAGAAATACTTCTAGTCGCCATAATCCCCGGGATGGCGCAAGCAAAGCTAGAGAGCAGCGGAATAAATGATCGACCCGATAAGCCAACTGAACCCATCACGCGATCCAATAAGAATGCCGCACGCGGTAAATATCCAGACTCCTCCAACAGCAAGATGAAGAAAAACAAGATCAAGATTTGCGGCAGGAAAATGACGACCCCGCCCAGACCAGCTAGCACGCCATTGATGAGTAAGCTGCGTAACCAATTATTGGGCAAGACTTCACCTAATAAACCGCCACAAAATTCAATGGTGGTTTTAATCAGATCCATGGGCACGGTCGCCCAACTAAAGACCGCCTGGAATATGAAAAAGAGTAAGGCCGCCAGAATAATTGGGCCAATGATGGGATGCAGCAATACAGAATCCAGTCGATCGCTAAAACGATCAGGGATGATTTGATCCAAACCAAGACTTTTCAAAATTCTCTGAACTTGAATATTGTCAGATTCAGAATGGGCAATGTGTGAAGCTGCATTTTCTAAAGTAGCATCACTGGTACCCGTGCGCAATGCACTCAAATCTTTCCAATCCAATTGATTGAAAAACGATTTAATGCCATCAGCACCATCTGCCTGAATGCCAATACTGGTCAGCACTGGCAGGCCAAGCTCCTTGGAAAGTGCCTCAGTATTGATCTCTAGGCCTTGACGCTTGGCAATGTCCAGCATATTTAAGACAACCACACAAGGCAGCCCCAAGCGCTTAGCAGCAAGAACCAAGCGCAGATTACGACGCAAGTTCATGGCACTTAAAATACAAACCACTAGATCAGGGCGCTTCTCGCCTTCTGCCCTGCCCAATAAAACATTGCAGGTCACCTTCTCATCCAAAGAACGTGGATAGAGGCTATAGGCGCCAGGTAAATCCAAGATACGAATATTTTTTCCGGAATCTAAACCCAAGCGTCCCTCTTTGCGCTCAACAGTCACGCCCGAATAATTAGCTACCTTTTGGCGACTGCCCGTTAGCAGATTAAATAATGCCGTCTTACCGCAGTTGGGATTACCTAAGAGCGCAACCAGTGGCTCATTCGAAAAAAAGTGAAGCTTAGATTCAGACATGGGGTTCGAGCTCAACCTCAATCATGTGGGCTTCAGACTTACGTAATGCAAAGGTAGAAGAGCCAACGCGCACCATGAATGGGCCCTTGCCAAGAAGACCCTTACGCAACAGCGTCACTTGCTCGCCCGGTAAAAAGCCGATGTCTTCCAATTGCCCCTTAATTTGAGGCGCACCTTTGGGGGGATTGACCCCGCTAACCCTATAGGGTGAATTTAAAACGACTTGATCCAAATGCATGGAATGGTGTCACTTTTGACATTTAATAGGAACGATTCTCATTATATACCTTACAATTGAGAATAATTCTTATTAATTATCAGTGAAAATATATGAAAAACCACCTCCTAAGCCTTTTATTTGCTGCGCCTACCCTCTTCATAGGGACATTGAGTTACGCAAGCCCAACAGCAACGGAAATTTACATATCCATCAAAAAAGGTCGGTTTTCGCCTTCTGAAATTGAAATTCCTGCTGAAACCAAGGTAAAGCTGACGATTGAAAACTTTGACGACACCCCAGAAGAATTTGAAAGTTACGACCTCAACAGAGAAGTGCTCATCAACCCAGGCAGTAAAGCTTCCTTTTATATTGGCCCGCTCAGCGCTGGCAATTACAAATTTGAAGGGGAATTCAGCCCAGAAACGGCGCAAGGAATTGTGAGGGTTAAATAATGCCGCATGCAATCAAGCGACTCTTCTGCATTGGCTTGCTAAGCTTCACCCCCCTCATCCATGCTGCGGAGTATTTGAGTGGGCCGGCTGACTATATCTACAGTCCTATCGTCGAGGAAGGCGAAAGGGAAATTGACACCAAGTTTGGGACGCAATCACCAAGAAATGGCGACACCACAAGACAGTCAGGGGCATCCATTGGATTTGGATATGGCGTTAACTCTTGGTGGTTTACTGAAATCTACGGCAAGGCGATTTGGGATGGCAACACATCTCAATTTGATGCGGTTGAATGGGAAAACAAGTTTCAACTCACTGAGACTGGTAAATATCCAGTAGATATCGGGTTTCTGATTGAATTAGAACGTCCGCAAAATAGGAATGAGGGCTACGAGGCTAAGTATGGTTTTTTACTGCAAAGCGAATGGAAGAAATGGCAAGCCAATCTAAATCTATTGATGCAAGGTCATTACACGGGCACTGAAAATCAAGGCACTTACTTTGGCTACCAGGGCCAATTGAAATACCGCCTACAACCTGAATTTGAAGTGGGCGCACAAATCTACTCCTGGCTTGGCCAAGTCAACAGTTGGAATACTGATCAACAACAGCAATCTAGCGTCGGACCGGCGATTTTTGGCAAAACGAAATTGGGACGCAAAGAGGCCATTAAGTACAACGTAGCCTATCTTTGGGGTACTACAGCGGCATCCCCACGCAATACCATCCGTATGCAGGCTGAATATGAGTTCTAGTCAAAATAAAGTTCGGCCGCATAGCTAGTTAGATGCTAATTTCTGATATGTTCTTAACTATCATTGATTCCACAAAGCTTCTGGCCGAATAACTTATGTACTTACCAAAACACTTTCAAGTAGATGATCTACAAATCCTCGCGCAACTCATCACCGAATATCCTCTGGCAACTTTAGTCGGAAATTTAGATGGGCATCTAGAAGTCAATCACCTGCCACTCATGCTGAGTAAAGATGGCAAGAAATTCCATGGCCATATCGCTAGAACTAACCCGCTTGTTAAAGTTGCTAAACAAGAAAATCGGGAGGTCACCGCCGTCTTCCATGGTCCGAATGCCTACATTACGCCAGCTTGGTATCCCAGCAAACAGGAAACTGGAAAAGTAGTCCCCACTTGGAACTATGCCGTAGTGCATGCAGAAGGAAAGTTTAGCCTCATAGATGATCCGCACTGGATACGGCAACACGTTTCTCAGATGACTGATACCCATGAGCCCACCTATCAATCAAACTGGAAATTAGCTGATGCGCCAGAAGAGTATGTGCAGATGATGCTTAAAGCGATTATTGGAATTGAGATCGAAGTCAGTAGTCTGGTTGGCAAATTCAAGTTAAGTCAGAATCGCAGCCCATCTGAATACACTGGCGTTGTTGAAAATCTACAGAAGTCCCCGGAAGAAAACTTGCGTGCCATGCTGGCACTGATGAAGAAGCCACAGTAAGACTCTAGGGGATGGAATACCCATGTTTTATCAAGATAGACTTTGCAGCAGGGCCCTGTAGATACTCATAAAGACTCAACACAACTTTAGGGGCGCCTTTCGTCAGGACCATGCGCTGACTGATCAAAGTATCTGCCCCATCTAAATGAACATACTGCGTAGTCTTAGCAACTTCCAAGGATTTAGCCAAAGATAAAGAAGTAAAGCCAACATCTACAGCACCAGAGCTGACATACATCGTAGCAATAGAAATATTTTCCCCGAATACGAGTTTGCCTTTAACTGCATCCCACAAGTGACGAGTCTGAAGGTATTGGGATGCCGCTGCACCGTATGGTGCAAGCTCGGGATTGGCAATGGAAATCTTATTAGCTCTTTTTAACAGAGCAGCAATCTGCTCAGGTACGTCACTGACTTTGGATTTGCTCTGAGAGTTCAACAGTAAAACCAAATGCCCAATGGCATAAACAGCGCCTTGGTCTAGCGTTATACCTTCTTTATACAAACGCAGTGGGTAAGCCTCATCTGCAGCAATGAATAAACTAAAAGGTGCGCCCTGGAGAATCTGAGTAGCTAGATTTCCAGAGGATCCATAAACAATTCGGATGCTCTCGGGATGAGATTGCTTGAAGCCTTGATAAATTTCCTCGAATGCCGGCTTCATATTGGCAGCGACAGCCACGGTTGCAGTTTGCGCTTGAGCACAAGCTGGAAGACATGTCAGTAGGATTAGGAGTAAGCGCAACAAATGAAGTGCCTAACAATAAAATTGAACTTCAGTTTATAACCAATCTGAAATTTGTCGATTCAAGCTCACAGCTTTATAGCCTGGAGTTTCTCCTGAGTAAGCTCGAATTTTACGAATTAATTTCGAAACTTGCGCTTCTGAAGCCAATTCCTTGTGCATGGCGATAAAGAAGATTTCGTCTTTAACAGGGATAAAGCCAAGACCATTCTCAATCGCGACATTTTTCACCCCCAGACCGGCATCGACCTTACCAGCCAGAATGGCGTTAGCCACTGCTGAGTGGGTGAACTCCTCCTGCAAGTAGCCATGAATATCTGTTGGATCGATATTCTCCTCAATCAGTAAGGTATCAAGCAATAGCCTGGTACCCGAGCCAATTTGGCGATTCATGAATCGAACCTTGCGCTTCGTTAGATCAATAACCGACTTAATGTTCAGTGGGTTACCTTTTTTAACCATCAGGCCTTGAGTTCGCTTCATCACAGGGAAAACTTGAATACCGCTTTTCATCAGTCGACTGTAAATTGCCTTAGAGCTTTTCTCATCGGACACATGGTATCCAGCAATATCGACTTCTTGATTCAAAAGCTTTTCTAAGGACTCGCCTGACCCCGCGATTTTTAAAGCAAAGCCCTGCACATCCTCAACAGCTTTTTGAATGATGGCATCGCTGCTCGAATGAAATTTCCACTTAGAGCTTTCAATCTTCTTCAGCTTATTAAGTTCTAGTATTAATTTGTCGTAATGCAGTTTTCCCTGCTTATTGTGATCTGCTTGCATGCCATCAATAAAGCCAATGAAATATTCGCCAAACTGAGTCAACTCCGAGCCATGCCCTTTTGTCCTCAAGATGAGTTGCAGGGATAGCATTTCCTCAACGTCGTTTAATTTTCCCCACGCACTTCGATAAGACACCCCGGATTTCTTGGAAGCCTGCACCAAAGAATCCCCGCCCCCGATATTTTTTAATAATCCAGATAACCAAACTAAATCAACTGGGGTCTTATCGGTAACTTTTCCTTTGGGGATAAGCATTGGTCGTATATCAATTTGCATATGTAATCCATTGCATATTCAAGCGTCTCTAGAGTGTGGGATGATAACAACTTAATCGATCTATTGGTGACACAAATGAAAAAACTACTCCTTAGCTTCACCGCCGCCCTCTCCTTGGTCTTGTTGAGCCAAAGTCAAATGGCTATTGCTCAAGAAAAGAGCATCGTTGTGTCATCTACAACTTCTACAGAGCAATCGGGTCTTTTTGGCTACCTCCTCCCAATCTTTGAAAAGAAGGCTGGTATTCAGGTCAAGGTTGTGGCGGTTGGCACTGGTCAAGCTTTGGATATTGGTCGACGCGGCGATGCCGATGTCGTTTTTGTGCACGATAAGCCTGCTGAAGAGAAATTTGTTGAAGAAGGTTATTCAACTAAACGCAATGAAGTGATGTACAACGACTTTGTCTTGATTGGTCCAAAAGCTGATCCAGCGAAGATTGGTGGCGGCAAGGATATTCAGGCGGCATTACAAAAGATTGCTTCTACGCAGACTCCATTCATCTCACGCGGTGATAAGAGCGGTACGCACGCTGCAGAACTACGTTACTGGAAAGGCGCTGGGGTTGAAGTTTCTCCATCATCAAGCTGGTACAAGGAAACCGGCTCTGGCATGGGTCCTGCCCTTAATACAGCATCCGCTATGAATGGCTACATCTTGTCTGACCGCGCTACTTGGTTAACCTTCAAGAATCGTGGCGACCTCGTTATCTTGGTTCAAGGCGATCCAAAGCTCTTCAATCAGTACGGTGTCATGCTAGTCAATCCAGCGAAATATCCCCAAGTTAAAAAAGCTGAAGGACAGGCATTCATTGATTGGCTGATTTCTAAAAATGGTCAAGACACGATTGCTAGTTATAAAGTTGGTGGTGAGCAATTATTCTTCCCTAACGCTAAGAAGTAAGCCGGCATCATTAGGTTTGCTTGAAACTAGCCTGCTACAGCGGGCTTTTTTACGTCAAGCCAAAACGCCTGACCAATAAGGACTTTACCAACTGAGTAAGGCCAAAGTAGCAGAACAGTATGGGGGCTAAGCCATACCAGTAGATGGCTGGTAGTGGTGACATCTGCAGCGGGCCTGCAAGATGACTAAATGGTAGGGCTATGGCGACGAGACAAATAACACTGGTTGTCAGAAGCAAGGGAAGACTTGGGCGGCTTTGTATAAAGGGGATCTTGCCAGTTCTAATGATATGCACGATCAGCGTTTGCGACAGCAGTGACTCCACAAACCACCCCGTCTGAAACAGGCTGGCATCAGCTAGAGAATCTGCGCGCAGAACAAACCACAGTAAACCAAAGGTGGCGTAATCAAACAATGAGCTGATGGGCCCAATACAGAACATATAGCGGGCGATATGGGCGATATCCCAAGTGCGTGGTTCTGTTAAGTATTCCGCATCAACATTATCAGTAGGTACTGAGGTCTGGGAAAAATCATAAAGCAGATTATTCAAGAGAATTTGCACTGGCGCCATCGGGAGAAAAGGAAGCAGTGCACTCGCGCCGACCATGCTGAACATGTTGCCAAAGTTGGAGCTTGCAGACATCTTGATGTATTTCATGATGTTGCCAAACACCTTGCGACCTTCCAGCACCCCTTCTTTCATAATCAAGAGATTCTTTTCCAGCAAAATAATATCTGCTGATTCTTTGGCTATATCTACTGCTGTATCAACAGAGATGCTCACATCAGCTGTTTTTAGTCCTGGGCCATCATTAATGCCATCACCCAAATAACCGACTACGTGCCCTTTTGATTGGAGTACTTGTATCACCCTTGCCTTTTGTTGTGGTGACATTCTGGCAAAGACTGAGATCTCTTCGGCAACTGTGGCGAGCTGATCATCGGTAAGTTCATCTACTTGTGAACCTATCAATACTCTCTCTACAGAGACGCCAACCTCGCTGCAGATTTTGCGCGTTACCAGTTCATTGTCGCCAGTCAAAATTTTGACCTTCACCCCTAAAGCATGCAATTCGGCGATTGCTGGCCTAGCAGAATCCTTTGGGGGGTCTAGGAAGGCAACATAGCCTACTAAGGTGAGATTACTCTCATCGGCGACGGTGTAGTGATTATTAGGGTTAGCGTTGGCAATCGCAATCTCTTTAATAGCCACTGCAATTACACGAAAGCCATCGCTACTGAGTTCTGCAAACAGCGATTCTTGTTGAGTCTTCAGCTCTGGGGTAATGGCTTGCACTTGGCCGTTCAGTACAACCTTGGTGCAGCAACTGGCAATTTCCTCTACCGCGCCCTTGCAAATCAGAATCTGCAAGGCTTCATTTTGTTTCACTACTACAGACATGCGACGACGCTGAAAGTCGAAAGGAATTTCATCGAGCTTTTCAAATGCAGCCGCTTGATGCAATTTTTGATGAATATCGACGTGCTTGAGCACCGCTACATCCAATAAGTTTTTTAGTCCGGATTGGTAATGGCTATTGAGGTACGCATACTCCAGAACTGTTTCATCTTCGTTGCCAGCAATATCAACATAACGTTCTAAGATGATTTCATCTTGAGTCAAAGTGCCAGTCTTATCCGTACACAGAACATCCATGGCGCCTAAGTTCTGAATGGAATTCAGGCGCTTCACAATCACCCGCTTCCGGGACATGGCGATTGCACCTTTTGCAAGGTTAATCGTCACCAGCATAGGCAGCATTTCAGGAGTAAGGCCAACCGCAACTGCTGTAGCAAATAACAAGGCCTCCAACCAATCTCCTTTGATCAACCCATTGATGAGGAAGACTGCTGGGACCATAACGGCCATGAACTTGATCATGAGCCAGATAAATTGCTTGATGCCTTTATCGAAGCTGGAGGTCTTTTTTGCAGAAACAATATCTTTTGCGAGTTGACCAAACATGGTCTGTGAAGCTGTGTGAACCACGACTGCCAATCCCAGGCCTGAGACAACATGACTACCCATAAAGCAGATATTAGGAAGTTCAAAGACTGACTTAACATCACTACTACTAGCAACCTTTTCTACTGGCATGGCCTCACCAGTTAAAGAAGATTGGTTAACAAACAAATCATTTGTGCTCAATAGGCGAAGATCTGCCGGAATCAGGTCGCCAGCTGAGAGTTTGACGAGATCGCCCGGGACAAGCTCGCTCAACGGAATGTCTTGTTCAAGGCTCTCGCGTAAGACGGTCACCTTAATACTCACTAGTTGGCGTAGTTTCTCTGCGGCTTTATTAGATTTGTATTCTTGTAAAAAAGCTAAGCCTGTAGATAAAAAAACCATCGCTGCAATCACCAGGGAACCCGTTACACCACCCGTCACCAAAGAAATAATTGAGAGCGCAATTAACAGCAAAGGCAAAGGCGATAGAAATAATGCTAGGAATTGTAAAAGCGGATGAATCTTGCGGGTGATATCTATGGTGTTGGGGCCATATTGCCGGAGCCTGCTGATGGCAACATCCTTACGCAAACCCTCTATCGAACTCCCTAACTCCTTGAGCAAAGAATCGTGCTGTACATTTGAAAAATGTGTGATGTCTAAGTTATTTTGCTGCACGGGATTCATAGATTCATTGTAGGCTCATAGGCTATTTCCAGCCAAAGAAAATGCCCGACAGATTGAAGCCTGACGGGCATTTTGGGATGCAGAAGAAACTCTGCAAACGGTGTATTGCTAATGTATTACTTCTTAGGCGTTACAAAACCAATGGCTGTGTCGTCAACAAACTCAACAATGACATCATCGCCAGCTTTGAATTTCTCAAGGCCAAGAACGCTTTGATCCACTTTAACTCTTTGCTTTTCACCGCTAGGTAATGTGAAAGTCACTACGCGAGTCTTAGCATCAATCGTAGTAATTTTTACTGTTGCATAAACAGTGTCAGTCGTTTCTTCAAATGGCTTTGCAGATCCTTTGCCGGCGATCACAACAGAGCGAACACCAGAAACGCCTGGTTTAGCATCTTTGCCAGCAGCTGTTAGGCCAATCGCAATCGCTTGAGCATGCTCAACCAAAAATACGTCGCCCTTTTTAACTTTATCCAATTCCTTTACTTGCTTGGAAACATTCATCTGCGCTAGATTGCCATTGGCATCTTTCAATACAATAATGCGCTTCTTAGCATCTACTGAATCAACGGTGGCGCTTAAAACAGCTACATCGGCTGCTAAAGGGAGCATCTTTGCTGGAAGTTGTGCAAAGGAAGAAGCTGCAAAAGTTAAACCTAGTGTTGCAAATAGTGTGACAAGTAATGATTTCTTCAAGATAACTCCTAAATAAGTAAGGGCTGTAAGTTGAACCCAGTATCTGGGCTTCATTTTTCATTGTAACTACGATATTGATGCTTTTTATGACAATTTCTGCCGCCGGCTAAACAAGGTCTCGATTATTTGATACATTGAAGGAAATGCACATGATTTCGATAAAACCATGGTCTGAGGCCATTACTGAAGCCCACCCCATCCGCACCACTGTATTTGTGCAAGAGCAAGGTGTGCCAGAAGAATTGGAGCTTGATGAGTCTGATGCGGATGCCGCCCATGCTTTGGCCTATATCGGACCCTTATGCGTCGGTACGGCTAGACTCGTTGGGCTAGCAGGCAAAAAGGGGCAAATCGGTCGAATGGCTGTCTTAAGTGGGCATCGCCGAAATGGCATCGGCAGTTCACTTTTGAAGGCCCTGCTAGAGCTGGGGAGATCCCAAGGAATAATGGAGTTTGAGCTTCATGCCCAAGTCACGGCTATGCCTTTTTATGAGAGGCTAGGTTTTAGTTCTTTCGGTGAAGTCTATGACGAAGTAGGAATTCCTCACCGTAATATGATTCTGATATTGCAGTAAATATTGAAACCATCAACCCAGCCCCAATGAGGAATAAGTATGCAAGAAGGTAAGCTACTCACTTTTATTAAAGGGCTAACCCTGCTGATGGATGAAAAGGTTTCTGAAGAAATCATTTTCACCAAAGGCAAAAGACTGCTTGAAGCCTTGATTAAGGAAGATGATTGGTTGCCCGATGAACTCAGTAAGCCACACCCCGAGTACTACCAGCAATATCTTTTATATGCGGACCCTCTCGAGCGATTTTCTGTAGTGAGTTTTGTGTGGGGGCCAGGACAAAAAACACCTATTCACAATCACACCGTATGGGGCATGGTGGGTCAATTGCGTGGCGCCGAAAAAGAAACCGCCTTTCATCTACAAAAAGATGGCAGTTATCAAGCCGGTGAGGAATCTATTTTCTTACCGGGCCAAGTAGCGATGGTTTCACCCAATACTCATGACATTCATGTCGTAGCCAATCACTTAAGTAACCAGCCTTCAATCAGCATCCATGTGTACGGCGGTAATATCGGCAGAATCAAAAGAGCCGTCTTTCATCCAGAGACAGGCGCCGAGAAACTCTTTGTCTCCGGCTATGCCAATGCTTTCACGCCCAATCTATGGCATTCCTAGGGCGATAGGCTAAAATACAGCCTCTTACTGCAGACACCCTAGTGTGGCAGCTCACCCCATTGGCCGGGATAGTCGTTTAATTGAATACGGGCCAATATTTCATTGGTCCCTATGTTATTTACAGAACTCGGTTTATCTGATTCCATCCTGCGCGCGATTGAGGAGCATGGTTACACCACTCCCACCCCAATCCAAGCTAAATCTATTCCAGCAGTACTCAAAGGTGGCGACTTACTGGCTGCCGCACAAACCGGCACAGGCAAGACTGCTGGCTTTACTCTGCCGATCCTGCAACGCTTACTCAGTAATGCCAAACCCACGTCCGGAAAGCGTCAGCTGAAGGTATTAATTCTGACTCCTACTCGTGAGTTAGCAGCTCAAGTACAAGAATCTGTTGTGACCTATGGCAAATACACTGGTCTTAAATCTACCGTTATCTTTGGCGGTGTGGGCGCTAATCCCCAGATCAAAGCGATTCAAGCTGGCTTAGATATTTTGGTAGCCACCCCTGGACGACTGTTAGATTTGATGTCCCAAAATTGCGTATCACTGAGTGCCATTGAAATTCTGGTTTTAGACGAGGCCGATCGCATGCTCGACATGGGCTTTTTGCGCGACATTAAAAAGATTTTGGCTGCCCTGCCAAAACAACGTCAGAACCTCTTGTTCTCCGCAACCTTTTCAACTGAGATTAAAACGCTCGCTGATAGTCTTTTGAACTCCCCTGCTCTAATCGAAGTAGCGCGCAGCAATAGCGCCAACGAAGCGATTGCACAGTTAATTCATCCGGTAGACAGAACCAACAAGCATCCGCTCTTGGCGCATCTGATCAAAAGCAATGATTGGAAGCAGGTTCTCGTATTTACGCGTACCAAACATGGCGCCAACAAGTTAGTTACCCAATTAGAAAAAGATGGCATCACCAGCATGGCTATCCATGGCAATAAGAGTCAAAGCGCACGTACTAAAGCGCTGGCTGATTTCAAGGCTGGGAAGATTGCTGTATTGGTAGCAACTGATATTGCTGCGCGCGGCATCGATATCGACCAACTCCCTCACGTCGTGAACTATGACCTGCCAAATGTATCGGAAGACTACGTTCACCGTATTGGCCGAACTGGTAGAGCTGGGTCCAATGGGGTTGCCGTATCCCTAGTCTGTGTGGATGAGCACCAAATGTTGAAAGACATTGAGAAACTGATCAAGCAGAAACTTCCACAAGAAGTGATTCCTGGATTTGAACCAGACCCAAATGCAGTGGCTCAACCCATTCAGATGCGCAGTCAGCAACACCAGCAATCTAGAAAGCCTAGACCCTCTGGGAATGCCGGAGGTGGCGCCAAACCAGCGGCCAAGCGCTCTAGCCCGCCTAAAAGAAGCTTTAGCCGCTAAAACCCCCTTTAAAATCATTCCGTGAAAACCTTTTAACCTTTATCACCCATAAAAAGATTTCCAATGACTATTACCCGTCGCTCAGCCATCAAAGCCATCGCAAGCGCCTTTGCACTACCGGCCCTCAATCCAATCACATCTGTATTCGCACAATCCTCACCAGAGTGGACTACTTATGAGATCGTTACTGAAGTTAATCTTGAGAACACCAATGGCGCTGCTGAGGCATGGATTCCTTTACCACTCGTTTTGAATACCGATTATTTCAAGACACTGTCGATCAGACCAGAAGCAGGCGATACAAAAGTGGAAAGTAAGATTTATGAGACCCCAGACAAGCAAGCTCGTATGCTTTGGACTAAATGGGACAAGTCAGCCAGCGCACATTCAGTGAAGGTTGCCATGATTGTGAGCACCCGCAATCGCCACCTAGAACTCTCCAGCCCAAATCCAGCTTTAAAACTTTCGAAAGAAGAGCAAAAGTTCTGGACACGCGCGACAGCCTATCTACCAACTGATGGCATTGTTAAAGCAAAAGCACAAGAATGTCTTGCCTCCCTCCCTGCAAACGCAACAGATGTTGATAAAGCAAAAGCAATCTACAACTGGGTTGTAGACAACACTCACCGCGATCCTAAAACCCGCGGTTGTGGCCAAGGTGATGTCAAGTTAATGCTAGAGACCAATAACCTTGGTGGAAAATGCGCAGATATTAATGCGGTCTTTGTGGCTCTCGCTCGCTCTGCAGGGATTGCCGCTCGTGATGTATATGGCATTCGTATCGCTGATTCTGCTCGTGGCTATAAGAGTCTTGGTAAGTCTGGTGAGATCACTAAAGCGCAACATTGCCGTGCTGAGTTTTATGCCAGCGGCTATGGCTGGTGCCCAGTAGATCCTGCGGACGTTCGCAAAGTGATTCTTGAGGAAACTGGCGGCCTAGCTGTGACCGATCCAAAGGTAGTGGCAATCCGTGATTACCTGTTTGGCAATTGGGAAATGAATTGGATGGCTTACAACTATGATCACGACATCGCCCTGCCCGGCTCTAAGCTTGGTAGGAATGGTGTGATTCCTTTCTTAATGTATCCACAAGCAGAAAGTAAAGAAGGTCGTTTTGATTCACTAGACCCAGATAACTTCAAATACAAAATTACAAGCCGACTGATTGGCTAATGTTTATTTTTAAGAATTTCTAGTGATAGATCTGATAAAAAAACAAGCAGCGAGGGGAATATTTCTCTCGCTGTTTTTTATTTGTCTCAGCCTATGGGGTGGTTACGCCTCTGCGCAATGGCAAGCCGCAAGCAAGATTGGCTTAAGCCAAACCCCACCATTACTGCTCAATAACTTAGCGGGTACACCAGTTGATATCAACGCTTTCAAAGGTAAAGTCGTGATTGTGAATTTTTGGGCCAGCTGGTGTGAGCCGTGCAGAGAAGAATTTACAGAGCTCACCTACTTGCAAGATAAGTACGGCGCCAAAGGTCTGAAAGTTTTTGCCGTGAACTTGGCAGAAATGAAACCTCGCATTACCCAATTCCTTAAAGGTAATGGTATCTCTGAAAACGCTATCGAGATTTTGCAGGATCGCAACAGCATCATTTACAAAACCTGGAAAGCCCGCGGTATTCCAACGACCTTCCTTATCAATAAGCAGGGCAAAATTGACAGCGTCTGGATTGGCGCAATTGATAATGCCGATAGCGAAGAAGTGAGCGGTAAAATTGAAACGCTACTACGTCAATAAATGACTATTTCTGATCGAAAAACAATGAACACCATTCATCATCTAGAAAATACTGAACCTCGCCTTACCTCCCTGTCTCATGGTGGTGGTTGTGGATGCAAGATTGCACCGGCCATCCTCTCAGAAATTCTAAAAGGTGTGCCACAACTACCTTTTCCTAAAGAGCTGCTGATTGGTATTGAGACTTCTGATGATGCAGCTGTCTATCAGATTAATGATTCACAAGCGATTGTTGCGACTACGGATTTCTTTATGCCGATCGTCGATGATCCATTTGATTTTGGGAAGATTGCTGCTACCAATGCCATTAGCGATATTTATGCCATGGGTGGTACACCACTCTTTGCGCTTGCACTTGTTGGTATGCCTATCAAGGTCTTATCAAATGCCACCATCGCACGCATTCTAGAAGGTGGCGCAGAAGCCTGTCGTAGCGCAGGTATCGCTATTGCTGGAGGCCATACGATTGATTCTGTAGAGCCCATCTATGGATTGGTAGCAATCGGCATCATCGACCCAAAACAAATCAAGAGCAATGCCGCAGCTAAACCGGGTGATGTTCTCATCCTTGGAAAGCCCATTGGTGTCGGCATTCTTTCTGCTGCATTAAAGAAAGATCTCTTGAGCCCAGATGGTTATCAAGAAATGATCTCCAACACGACCAAGTTAAATTCGGCCGGCCCTGATCTTGCTAAGTTGCCTGGTGTTCATGCTCTCACCGACGTCACTGGCTTTGGTTTAGCTGGTCATATGCTTGAGCTGGCAAGAGGATCTCATTGCACAGCCCATATCGACTGGAGCCAAGTGCCACTTCTCTCTCAAGTGCAAGAACTTGCAGACCAAGATGTCATTACAGGGGCATCGGATCGCAATTGGCAAAGCTATGGCGACGAAATTTCTTTACCAATGGGTTTCACTAAAGCGCAACAGGCTTTATTAACTGATCCTCAAACCAGTGGCGGACTACTAGTCTCTTGCAGTCCAGATACAGTTAAAGAAGTGTTGGATATCTTTAGTCGCCATCAGTTCTTGGGCGCTCGCGTCATTGGCCAAATGGGTGCAAAAGAAGAGAAGTCGCTGGTGATTTCTAATTAAATGTCTATTCGACTTTAGTTAGATTAAATACGCTAGAGAAATCCAGCGCACCATTTCCAGCTTTACTGTGTAACTCGTACAAGTGATGAGCCAACTCTCCCAAGGGAGTGCTGGCATTTAAATCCTGCGCGTTCTCCACTGCTAAACCTAAATCCTTCAGCATTAGATCTACCCCAAAACCACCTGCATAGTTTTTGGATGAGGGCACATTCTCCATTACGTTCGGGCATGGGTTGTATAACTCCAAAGCCCAATTACGGCCAGAGCTTTTCGTCATGATGTCAGACAATATTTTCGGGTCCATACCATTGGCAATACCCAAACGTAGGGCCTCACTTGTTCCCAGCATCTGAATACCCAAGAGCATGTTGTTACAAACCTTAACAGTTTGACCACTGCCATTAGCACCTGCATGGAAAATGTTTTTACCCATCTTCTCCAGCAGAGGGCGGGCACGTTCTAGATCCCTAGCTTCGCCACCGACCATAAAGGTCAAGGTAGCCGCTTGCGCTCCGGCGGTACCGCCTGAAACTGGGGCATCGATCATGGCAAATCCCTTGGCTTTTGCGGCTTTGGCTACGTCTTGGGCAACCTTAGGTGAGATGGTGGAGCAGTCAATCAATAAGGCCCGAGGATTGGCATGGGCCAAGATGCCAGCATCGCCAAGATATAGACTTTCCACATGGCGTGAGGCCGGGAGCATACTGATTACGATGTCAGCGTCAATGACAGCTAAAGCGGCGCTCTTTTCTGGCAGACCACCTGCACCAACAAAAGCGTCAATCTGACTCTGAACTAAATCAAAGCCAGTAACGCTATACCCAGCCTTCAAAAGATTGAGTGCCATTGGCAAACCCATGTTGCCCAAACCAATAAATGCGACCTTCATACACGCCTCTCGCTATAAATCATCAACCGACCTTCTGCTTGCTAGGTAGAGAACACCCTCTTTCCCATATCTTTCTGAGTGAGGCTCATATGCGCCTAAGTAAAAAATATCACCAGGCTTATAAACAGCACTTTCACCTTCTATGATTAATTCAATATCACCATTTAAGATCAGCGCATAGACTTCAAAAGGATGAGAGTGCTCATCCAATGATCCGCGGGGCTCACGCTGGACCTCAACAGGGTCAGGATAGCCCTCTTGCATCAGCATGTGTATAAATTCTGTTTTAGTCATCGATTCAGAAATGAGAGATGCTCACTAAAGCAAAAAGCCTAGTCCATTACTGAACTAGGCTTTTTAAGAATATGAGTGGAAATTACTTCTTAGCTTCCATCGCCTCTTTTGTAGCTGTGATCTCTTTACGACGCTCTTTACAGGCGCCAGCGATTTCTTGTAGTGCTTTACGAGCACGTGCAGCAGATGCCTTAATGCCTTTTTCAATGAACTTTTCATTCTCTGCTTTGTATGCTTCAAAAGCAGCTAGCAATGTATCGTGTTGTGACATCTTGTCTCCTCTTAATTAAATATTCAATTACAAACGCCGAATCAGTATATATCGATAAAAACGATAAAAAATGGGGCTTTTCATCAGGGATAACTCTTAGAAGCAGCACATCAGACAGAATGTTCAAATTACAGAAAAGTATCCCGGAGACCATAGAAATGTTCAAAAAAACCCTTCTTTTACTTATTACTAGCGTCATTTGCATGTCAGCGGGCGCACAGAGCAGCTCTTGGCCTTCCTCAAGCAAGCCAATCACCTTTATTAACCCCTTCCCCCCAGGTGGAGCGGTAGATGCTTTTGGGCGCCCATTAGCTAAGCAGCTCTCTACTCAACTGAATGACTCTATTGTGGTCGACAATCGCGGGGGTGCGGGTGGAACGCTGGGTGCTGCAGTTGCAGCAAAAATGGCTCCTGATGGTTATACCTGGCTTCTTGGTGCGGTGCATCACTCAATCGCCCCGAGCATGTACGCCAATCTCTCCTACGACATTACAAAAGATTTTGAACCAATAGCCATTATTGGCAGCGTACCCCACGTGATTGTTGTTAACCCAAACAAATTTCCTAAGAATGATTTGAAATCGATCATCGAAGAAATTCGCAAGCACCCAGGAAAATATAACTACGCATCAACTGGCAATGGCACCTCACAGCATTTAACTGGTGAATTATTCAAGATGCAAAACAAATTATTTATTACACATATCCCGTATCGGGGAACAGGGCCGGCGTTACAAGATGTAGTTGCAGGACAAGTGGACATGATGTTTGATACCTTGGCAGGCGCTGCGCCCTTTATTAGGAATGGTCAGTTAATTGCCGTGGCTGTTACCACCCAAAAACGAGTAGACGCTTTTCCAAACCTACCTACGGCCCAAGAATTAGGAATATCAAACTTTGTAGTTTCTAGTTGGTACGCTATGTGGGCCATTAAAGGCACCCCGAAAGATATTATCGAGAAAATGAGTGCTGAAGTACAAATTGCACTCGCCTCACCAGAAATCAAGGAGCGCTGGGCCTCCATGGGAGCTAGCGCACCCAAGATGACGCGGCAGGAATTAGCAGTCTTTATTAATCAAGAAATTGTGCGCTGGAATGATGTTGTTAAAAAATCTGGTGCAAAGTTAGATTAATTTTTAATTGCTATCATTCATATATTTAGTTATTCATCAAATAAGAGAGCCGTATGAGCTTCAATATTACAAATTATTCTTTTGTTCGCAATAAGCTACTCAATAAAGAAGAGATTGCTTTTTTAGATGTGCGCGAAGAAGACCCACATGCTCAAGAGCATCCCCTCTTTGCAGCAAATCTTCCGCTCTCTCGTATTGAGATTGATGCCTTTGGAAAGTTACCCAGAAAAGATGTCTCTATCGTTACCTTAGATGATGGCGAGGGTTATGCCGAACTTGCTGCGCAAAAATTACGAGAGCTTGGATATGCTGATGTCTCCATTTTTAAAGGCGGAGTGCAGGCATGGAAAGCTGCTGGCGGCGAAGTGTTCAAAGATGTTAATGTGCCAAGCAAATCGTTTGGCGAGTTGGTCGAATCTAAACGGCACACCCCCTCTCTATCAGCTCAAGAGGTTCAGAAGTTAATTGATGACAAGGCTGACGTAGTGGTAGTCGATGTCCGCCGCTTTGATGAATATCACACCATGAGCATCCCAACCGGCATCAGCGTTCCAGGCGCTGAACTGGTTCTGAGGGTTCCTGACCTAGCTCCTAATCCCAAGACAAAAATCATTGTGAACTGTGCTGGTAGAACCCGTAGCATTATTGGCACACAATCCTTGATTAATGCCGGTATTCCGAATGAAGTGAATGCATTACGCAATGGTACGATTGGCTGGACTTTAGCTGGGCAAGTTCTCGACAAAGGTCAAAGTCGCAAGTTTAAAGAAGTGAGCAATGAAATTTCTGATACCGCTGCTGAACGAGCGCGCTCCGTTGCTGATAGAGCCAATGTAAAGCGTGCAAGCTTTGCCGATGTAGCCAAATGGCAAGCGCAGGTAGATCGCACGACTTATTTCTTTGACACTCGCACCCCAGAAGAATATGAAGCTGGCCACTTACCAGGATTTCGTTCTGTTCCTGGTGGACAGCTCGTTCAAGAGACGGAGATGGTTGCCCCAGTAAGAGGCGCCCGTATCGTCTTAGCAGACCCTGGTGGCGTTCGCGCAAACATGCCAGCTTCATGGCTAGCGCAGATGGCCTGGGAGGTTTATGTATTAGACGATATTAAGGCCAGTGATTTAACGCAGAAAGGCCCATGGCAGGCTCCTATGCCAAGCCTGCCGAGTATTCAGAGTGTCGACCCAACCATGCTTTCAGAATGGATCAAGGAGAATTCCAATACCTTGATAGTGGATTTCAGTACCCATGCTCATTACGTCAAGGGCCACATCCCTGGCGCTTGGTTTGCGTTGCGCTCACAGCTAGTAGATGCTTTAGGAAAACTCCCCAAGGCTAATCGCTACGTTCTCACCAGCACCCCACCGCAATTAGCTAGCTTTATTGCAGAAGAATTCAAATCCCTGAGCGGTGCTGATGTTTATGTACTCAGGGGCGGCAACACAGGATGGACCGATGCAGGATTGGAGATTGAGAAAGGCGCAACACATCTCGCCTCGCCACCGCTAGATCGCTATAAGCGCCCCTATGAAGGTACTGGCATTGATACTGCAGCCATGCAGGCTTACCTAGACTGGGAGTTTGGTTTAGTTGAGCAGTTAGGCAAAGACGGCACCCATCACTTTTGGGTTCTCTAAGTTTGTTCCAATAAAAAAGCGCTGGTAAGCCCAGCGCTTTTTCTTTACTTGCATTTTAAGTTAAGCAATCTTATTGCGAATGATCCCCACGCCAGTGATTTGTGTTTCCATCATATCGCCTGGCTTTAAAAACTCTTGAGGGGTTCTACCAAAGCCCACACCTGAAGGTGTGCCGGTGGCAATAATGTCGCCAGGGAGTAATGTCAAACTGCGTGATAGTTCTGAAATAATCACAGGAATTTTGAAAAACATCTGCTTGTAACTAGCATTTTGTTTTTCAACGCCGTTCACACGACAGATGATGCGCGTGTCATCCAAGTCAACGCCGCCAGCCGTGACAACCCAAGGGCCCATTGGTCCATGACCATCCAAGCTCTTACCTTTAAACCATTGGCCTGAGTGACGTTTCTGCTGGACATCGCGTGCAGTAGTGTCGTTATAAGCAGAATAGCCAAAAACATAATCCATAGCGGACTCTTCGGAAATATTCTTACCCTTCTTGCCAATAATGACTGCTAATTCAGCTTCCCAATCAATCTGGGTTGAATAACCGCCATCATAGGGAATGCTATCAAAAGGACCATTCATAGTCTGAGTGCCCTTGGTAAAAAGAACGGGAACTTTTGGATACTCTTTGACAGCCGAATCAGCGCGATTCTTTTTACCCTCGTCAAAGTGATCTAGGTAATTCCAACCAACGCAATAAATATTGCTTTGCGGTTTAGGAATAGGTGACAGCAAAATCACTTGATTGACATTGACTAAATTAGAGCCACGATTCTTAAATAGCGTAGCAAGCTCTAGCAATCCTCTGTTACCGGATGCGGCTAAAGAAATTGTTGAAGTAGGATCAAATGAAAGTTGCACCTTTTGACGGGCAGCTTCTGCTGGGATGTCGACTACCAAACCATCATTGGTGACCAAACCTAAGCGAGAAGTGGCTCCCATCTTCGGTAAATAGTTGGCAATGCGAAATCCCGCCTTACCAGTCATTGGCTCCACTACGATCGGCTGACGATCTTGGGCTGATGCAGCTCCAGCAGGCATCAGTAAGCCACCAATTGCGGCTGAAGTTCCAAGCTTGAGCATATCTCGACGATTTGTATCCACAACATCTCCTTTTTGTATTTTTACTAAGGGCCTTCTAGGGTCCCATTGCCTCAAATCTTAATACGAAAGCTTGAAATAGGCAGGAATTTTGAAATATGGCTATTCTTAAAGCCATGAAACCATTCCATATTCAGCTCAGTGCCTGCCTAGTGATAGCCTTGCTTCTCAGCTTAAGCGCTTGTGAGCGGGAAACGTACACCAGCTGGAATTGCGAAAATACGGCTGGTGACAAGTTGCCCATGGTCCTCAAAAAAGCCCAAATGCAACTTCAGAGCAAGCAGTTAAATTATTGTGGCAGCCTAGGGGATAAGAGCTACTTCGATAGCAATTGCCCCGCTGAAATTGAAAAATCTCAGGTCACCTTCATCCCTAGTACAGGGGCTTTGCTAGATCAAGACAATCAACTACATTGCAAAGCGCTTTAAGTAAAAATCATATGTCTATCCATTCCTCAAACCCTATCCATCCCAAGAAATTACTACTTACTAAATGGACTGCCGTTCATCCCACCAATAAGCAGAAACATTTTTTAGTAAGCAAGGTCATTTTTCCAGAGCCTCCAGACGAGAGAATTGAGTTTATTGAGCTTGAGGCTATCTATAGCCATCAGACTCAGATCATTCCTTGGCGCGATCTTAGTAATCCAGAAATCTGGATTCAGGGCTGGAAATAAAAAAGACCGCTAGCAAGCGGTCTTTTATCGAGGGGAAAAATAAAATCAATCGTCCTTCTTCTTGCCGCCAGAGGCCTTACTAGAAAGACCATCTAGGTTTTTCTCAGCAGCATCAGCTACTTGATTAACAATCCGGCGTCCTTCTTTAAACATTTTCTGACCCGTAGTCGACATCTCATGAACGACTTTGGAAAGCTTATCAGCATGCGTTGGCAATTTATTCTCAGCATCCTCTAACCAGCCCACTAGAGAGGTGCGCACTTTCTCTAAATGCTTCTCTGTTTCATCAGCAGCATTTTCGCCAAGATCTTTCAGAACAGCTTTAACCTTCTTCTGGTAGACAGCTGCACGCTTTGCAGCCTCTTTAGTCGCCTCTTCTTGTAAGTCTTTAAGCTTAGTCAGGTCATTTTTAGCTGCAGACTTAGCGCTATCCAGCGCATTTTTCATGCCCCACTCAATTTCTGCAATGTGGTGCTCACTGAGTTGCTTGGCAGCATCCAAGAGCTTATGGGAATAACTAAAAAGTTCTTTTGCTTTTTCTTGTTGCCATTTTTGAAAATCTTTTGCGTCCATCATTTTTCCTTAATAAAGTGATTATGAATAAATACCAAAGTGCTTCATCAACTGCTTCTAAGATAACTCTATACCGATTTTCTATACTTGCCAATTGCCCTGCTTTTCCATATTAAAATAGGTTTATGACAGGACAAAATAGCCCATATGAATCCATTGGCGGTATCGACAAAGTCGATGAGCTGGTTGATCGCTTTTACGATTTAATGGCACTGGAAGAGACCTTGTCCGATCTTCGTGCCATGCACCCTGCTGACCTCTCTGGATCTCGTGAAAAACTCAAATTTTTCCTCACGGGCTGGATGGGCGGGCCTGATATTTACTCGCCTAAGTATGGTCACCCAATGTTAAGGGCAAGACACCTCCCTTTTAAGATTGGCATGAAAGAGCGCAATCAGTGGTTAGCTTGCATGTATCAAGCGCTTGAGGATTGCGGTATTGAGGGCAATATTGCCGATCAATTGCATGAATCTTTCTTCAACACTGCCGATTGGATGAGAAATCAACCCAACTAGCAAGAGCCTCAGTCGAGCTTAGCGCCAGCTTGCTTGACAGCCTTAGCCCAACGCGGCATTTCTGTGTTCAAGAATTTCGTAAATTGCTCTGCATTTAAGTATGCGGGATCAGCCCCCTGATCAATCATCTTCTTTTGAATCTCAGGCGAGTCCAGCGTCTCTTTAAGTGCTTGGCTTAATTTATTCACCACCTCTGGCGGAGTGCCTTTAGGTGCCAGAATTCCATAAAAACCCACTACTTCTAAATTGGCCACACCTGTCTCGAGGACTGTCGGGGTATTCGGTAAAGCTGGGTTACGTTTAGCACTCGTTACTGCAAGCGCCCTCACTTTTCCCTGCTTGGCATAGTTAGCAGCCTGGGGGACAGACTCCGCCATAAATTGCACGTGACCAGCCATGAGGTCAGTAAAGGCTGGCGCACTGCCCTTAAAGGGGATATGTACTATAAAAATACCGGTTTCATTTTTAAGCATCTCTGGCACCAAATGGGAAATCCCGCCATTGCCAGCGGAACCATAATTCAATTTTCCTGGGTTTGCTTTTGCATAGGCAACAAACTCTTTGAGTGTCTGCGCCGGAACATCGTTGTTCACAATTAAGGCTAATGGCTGCTGGGCAGTGCGTGCAATGGGCTGAAAGTCCCTCAAAGTGTCATAAGGGGATTTTGTATAGATCGCTGGGTTAATCACCATCGTCCCTGTATTGGCAAGTAACACCGTGTATCCATCAGCAGGAGACTGAGCAACAAACTGGGCACCTACTGCACCACCAGCTCCAGACTTGTAATCGACAATGACTGGTTGGCCTAATGCATTTTGAAGCTTATCAACCAGAAGACGTATATGGGCATCTAAGGGTCCACCCGCCGGAAATCCAATAACAACTTTGATAGGCTTATCGGGATAGGCGGCTTGCACCCCCTGCAAT
>Ga0208746_1000134_pt1 | contig 31096 bp, 26 predicted proteins | sample CryBogCBH15Jun09_FD_184623 | JGI IMG/M metagenome (GOLD analysis project Ga0208746, IMG submission 184623) | Freshwater microbial communities from Crystal Bog, Wisconsin, USA - CBH15Jun09 (SPAdes) | ecosystem: Environmental > Aquatic > Freshwater > Lake | place: Crystal Bog, Wisconsin, USA... | reverse complement strand
GTACCCCGCAGCAACGGCGACCGCCGAGCCACCGGAGGATCCGCCGGGAACCTTGGTTGGGTCGATGGGGTTGCGCGACGGACCGTACGCCGAGTTCTCGGTGGAGGACCCCATGGCGAACTCATCGAGGTTGGTCTTGCCAATGGGAATCGCACCGGCGTCGATGAGTCGCTCAACGACAGTCGCGGTGTAGGGCGGACGCCACCCTTCGAGGATCTTCGAACCACACGTCGTGGGCACCCCGGTCATCACCAAGTTGTCCTTGATGGCGACCGGAACCCCAGCGAGGGGACCGACCGTCTCACCGGCGGCAAGGCGAGCGTCGATCGCGCTCGCAGCTTCCCGAGCGGCGTCAGCGTCGACGTGCAAGAAGGCGTGGAGTTCGCCGTCTCGTTCGGTAATGGCCGAGAGCGCCGCATCGGTGGCCGCAGCAGCGGTGGTCGTGCGAGCAGCGATGGCCTGGGCGAGGGAAATGGCGGACGTGGTCATGGTGCCTCTCCAAGAATCCGGCCGACACGGAATCGGTGTTCGGCTGCATCAGGGGCAGCAGCGAGGACCGCGTCACGGTCGAGCGACGGGGTCACGACGTCCTCGCGCAGCACGTTCTCGAGATCGAAGGGGTGTGCCATGGGCGAGAGCCCCTCGAGGTTGAGGGCAGCGATGTCTTGGGCGTGGCCGAGCACGGAGCCGAGCTGCTCAGTGAAGGTGGCGACTTCATCAGGGCGCAGTTCGAGACGAGCGAGGGAGGCCACCTTGATGACGTCAGCTTCGGTGAGGGGGTTCGGGTTCGTCACGCTGCACCTCCGAGCACGGCGTCGACGTGGGCGAAGATCTCCGCTTCCAAGAGCTCGCGGTCGTAGTCCAGCGTGGCCACGTGGTAGCTGCGCTCCAAGAGGACCTGGCGGACCGGACCGGACACGTCGCTCAGGATGAGGTCTGCCGATGCCGGTGGGACGACGTGGTCTTGGACTGACGTGCAGACGAGGACCGGGCAGGTGATGGCACCGAGATTCGCCGACACCGTCTCCATGGCATCCGACAGGCTCCGACCAGCCCGGAGCGGGTTGCCGTCGTAGGACGCCTCGGTCACCCCTTCCATGGCGATATCGCCGCCAATGGCCTCGAAGACCTCGAGACCGGACTCGAGCAGCAGGTCGATGCCGTCGAGGAGGTCTTGGCTGAGGGGGAGCACCATGGGGTTGACGAGACCGAGGGCTGCGACGTTTGCGTGGTTCTCGGCGAGGGCCAAGGAAATGCCACCGCCCATCGACAGGCCGACGACGGCCACCGCCCTGCACCGGGACGCGAGGTCGAGGTAGGCAGCTTCAGCGGCGCCGTACCAGTCCTCCCACCGGGTCGGGACCATGTCGTCGATGTGGGTCCCGTGCCCAGGCAGGAGCGGCATCTCCACGCTGTAGCCACGGGCGACGAAACCCTCGGCGAGGGATCGCATCGAAACGGGAGACCCGGTGAAGCCGTGGACGACGAGGACGCCGAGGTCGGAACCTGCCACCGAGAGGGGCTCGCAGCCGGGGAGAATGGGGTGTGCCATGCAGGCATCGTACCGGCGCCCGGTAACCTTCGGCGAACGACCTTCGAGGAGCACAATGGCTGAGATCTTCCTCTCCGAACCCTGGATCACCGAGGCACGGGCGCTGTACGAGTCCTGGGCCGATCGACTGCCGCCGGTGACCCACTCCGTCGTCGTCAACCTCCTCGTCAACGAAGCGCCCTTCGAACCCGGCAAGGTCGCCGCCCACCTCGACACGAGCGCAGGTGGCCTCGTCATCGATCACGGCCACCGCGACGGCGCCGACCTCTTCGTGGTCGTCGACTACGCCACCGCTCGGGCCATCCTCATCGAGGGCAACCCCCAAGCTGCCATGCAGGCGTTCCTCGCCAACAAGATCCGAGTCGAAGGCGACATCACGAAGTTGATGGCCCTCGCCCAGCAGCCCATGGACGGCGACGCCACCGCCTACGCCGAGGCCATCCGGGCGATCACCGCCTGAGTTAGATCTCGAGGACCGGTTCGGCCTCACTCGGCCGGGTTCGGCGATCCATCGAGCGCATGAACAGAGCAGCCACCACGCCGACGAGTCCAACTGCTGCCCCCACCCAGTACGACAGGTGGAAGGTCGACAGCTTCTCGGCTTGGGTTGGGTGCGGGCCGAGCGCTCGGAGCTTCGCCCCCTGGATGGCGATCACGATCTGGATGCCCGCCACTTCACCGACCTGGGTGGCGATGAGCTGCGCAGCCGACATCACGCCGTACTCGTGCTCGTCGACCTCGTTGGCCATAGTCGCCGAGGTGGAGGGCATGGCGACCCCCATCCCGATGCCGGAGAGGCCGAGGGCCAGTACCAACCACCACACCGAAGTACCGGCCATGGCGAAGGCGAACACGGCCATGGAGACCGTCAGCGCGATCGTGCCGAAGATGGTGGTGGACCGTTCACCGAACTTCACCGCCGCGTATCCCGCAATTGGTGACGCCAAGGCGAAGACGATGGGACGAGCTACTGAAATGGTTCCAACTCGACCCGTGGAGGCGTTGTAGCCCACCTCCATCAGGATCGGGAACAAGATGAACCCGCCGAAGTACGCGAAGTTCGCCGAGACGCGGACCGCCATGGGGAACACGAAGTTCCGGTTCGTGAAGTAGTGGAGCGGGATGAGCGGTGTGGCGGCGTGGGTCATCCGCCAGAGGAAGACCCCGGAAGCGACGACCGCAATGGCGATGAGGGTGAGCGTGAGCGACGAGGTCAAGGGGTGATGGGGCAAGAAGGTGAGCGCCAGCATCGACGAGAGCACCGCCGCCGAGAGGCTCCACGAACCGAGCCAGTCCATGCCGTCCCAGGAGACCTTCGCTCCCTTGGGCTTCTCGTGGAGGTGCCGCGGGATAATGGCGGAGACCACGACGAAGGCAATGGCGAGGAGCACGAGCTGAATCCAGAACAGCGCTCGCCATCCGAGGGTGGGGATGACGAGGGCGCCAACGGACACACCGAGCACCGGACCACCAGCGCCGATGAGCGACCACCACCCAAGCGCTTTGACGCGGTCTTCCCTAGCGAAGACCGAGTTGATGAGCGCCATCGACGCGGTGGCCGTCGCCGCCCCTTGGACGCCGTCCAAGGCACGAGCGGCGAGCAGCATCGGGGCGTTGACGGCCAAGATGGTGAGCACCGCGGAGAGCATGGCCCCGAGTAGGCCGAAGAGGTAGAGGCGACGGTGGCCGAAGACGTCGCTCGCTCGACCGAAGATCGGCGCGGCGAGACCGAACGCCAAGAGGGGACCGGTCATGGTCCACGTCAGGACGTCGACGGAGGTGTGGAACTGCTCAGCGACGGGCTGGAGGGCGATGTTGAACGCGGTGAAGGTGAAGTTGAGGGCGAGGAGCCCGGACAGGAGCGCGCACAGTACCCACCACTGGTAGCGAGCGCTCTTGACCGCCCGCTCACCGACCCGTCGATGGAGGAGGACGAACCACGAAGCCTCGACCGAGGCTTCAAATCCCGACGCTCCGAGCGCGGCTGCGCCAGGGTCCTTCCGTGGGCTGAGGAGATCGTCGGGATTCCCCTCTTCGAGGTGGTGCTCCCGAGTGCTCGCTCCCGAGTGCTCGCCGTCGCTCACGCGCCGAGCGTGGGCATCTGCGCCTGCAACTCCGCAACGGTCCAGCGGTCGTTCTTCTCGATCTTGTCGGTCATCGTCCAGTTCTCGAAGTTCCGGACGGTGCCACCTTGGACGAAGAACACTCGACCGGTCGCCGGGCACTGCTCGGTAGCCAGGTAGGCCACTAGCGGCGAGATGTTGGCCGGGTCCCAGCTGTCGAAGGCGCTCGGGTCCTCAGGGACGGCCACGATGTCGGCGAGGCCCGGGGTGGACTCGGTCATCCGGGTCCGCGCTGCCGGCGCGATGGCGTTCACGCGGACGCCGTAGCGCTTCAGTTCCTCGGCGATGATGAGGGAGAACGACGCGATGCCGGACTTCGCCGCGCCGTAGTTGGACTGACCTGGGTTGCCCACGAGGCCCGAGGTCGACGACGTGTTGATGACGCTGGCCTTCACGTCCTTGCCAGCCTTGGTCTGCTCGCGCCAGTAGGCAGCGGCGTGGCGGGTGGGCACGAAGTGGCCCTTCAGGTGGACGTGGATGACCGCGTCCCAGTCATCCTCGGTCATGTTGATGAGCACCCGGTCGCGCAGGATGCCGGCGTTGTTCACGAGGACGTGGAGGTCGCCGAAGTGCTCAATGGCGGTGTCGATGAGGCGCTTACCGCCTTCCCAGTCGGCGATGTCGTCGGTGTTGGCGACAGCTTCGCCACCCATGGCCCGAATCTCATCGGCCACCATCTCGGCAGCACCCCGGTCGTCACCGGAACCATCGACGGCACCACCGAGGTCGTTGATGACGAGCTTTGCGCCTTCCTGGGCGAAGAGCAGGGCGTGCTCACGGCCAATGCCACGGCCTGCTCCGGTGATGATCGCTACCCGTCCGTCCAATGCACCCATGACTGTCTCCCTCTCGCCGTTCTGTCCCCATCCTAGGAGTCAACCGCCGTGCGGTGGCAGCCGTCAGCCCTTGAACCACCAGTTGGGAATCCGAGCATGGGCGTGGAAGTGATCGGGGATCTGCCGCATCACCTGGTCGATCTTGTAGGTGTCGGGTCCGAGCACTCGGTCGGCCACGATGGTCAACTGGGCCACCATGTGGGCGCGCTCGTCATCGGGTGGCGTTGGACTGTGGGATTTCCAGACGACCATGGGGACGTCGCAGACCTCGCAGTCGGCAATCCAGCACACGGCATCTTCGTAGTGCCACGGCGTGATCTGCGCCGCCTCGCAGAGATCGCAGCCCATCAGTCCGACAGGGTGCAGGTCACGGTCGACCCCGGCTGCACCGACGTCCCTGCGGGCGGGACCGAGGCGCCACAGGTGCCGGCGGTCCCGAGAATCTGCGGATTGAGGCCTGCCCCCGAAATCGCCGCCGTGGCTTGACTCGCCGTCAGACCCTGGATGCTCGGCACGATCACGGGAGCGGGGCCGGTCGAGACGTAGACGGTGACCGCTCCGCCCTTGGCCAACTGGGATCCGGCAGCGGGCACGGTGCGGACGACCTGCTGGACCGGCACGGTCGAGGAGAACTCCGTGCCCTGGGTGACTACGAACCCCGCGCTCGTGAGCTTGGCTGCTGCGTCGGTGTAGGTCAGGCCGCTCACGTCGGGAACTGCAGTGGGGGCATCGCCCCCGGAGATCGACAGCACGATGGTCGACCCGGCGGGCACTGCGGGAGGGTTGAGGGTGGTCGACCCCGAAACCGTGTAGGAGACGACTTGCCCTGCGGGAACGGTCGAGGAGTAGGACGTGGCTGAGGTCGGGCAGGTCCCGTGCAGCTGCGCCGTCGCCAACTGCGCTTCGGCTTGGGAACAGGTCAGCCCAGCGAGCGACGGCACCGTCACCGGGGCTGCACCAATGGAGAGCTCCAAGGTCACGACCCGACCGGACTTCACCTTGGTACCTGGAGCGACCGACTGGCTGATGACCTGGCCGACGGGGATCGTCGGTGAGATCGCTCCCGGACCGAAAGTCGCAACGAGGCGTGCGTCAGCCAAGATCGTGGTGGCCTGATCCTTCGTGGCACCGACGACGTTGGGCACCGAGACGTTCGCAGCGTTCACCGAACGGTACGCGAGGTACCCACCACCGAGGAGCCCGAGGACGAGGAGCACCGCGACGATCCACGGCCACTTCCTCCGTCGGGGGCCGTCCCAATCGGGGATCTCCTCGACATCGGTGAGCTGGTCGGCACCGAGAACGCCACCGGCGACGGCAGCGGTCGCCACGGTCATCGGATCGCGTCCCGCGCCTGAGAGTCCCTGGGGGGTGTTCGTCACCGTGGGCACCGACCCGGTGAGCTCGTTCGCCGACGGTGGGCGGAACCCGATGCTCGACTGGAACGGCACCGCAGCTGCGGTCGTGCCGCTCGTCGCAACCGACTCTTGGATCATCGCCGTGGCGTCGGGTTGGGGCATGATCCCGGTGGCCTGCGTGCCTTGGATGATCGCCGTTGCCGTCGACCGGCGAGTGGCTGCAGCGGAGATAGGGCCTGGAGCTGGCAGCGTGGCCGCCAGTGCATCGAGGCGTTCGGCGAATGCTTCAGCGTCGAGCCGTGCGTCTGGCTCTGGCGCAGCGGCCCGAGCGAGCAGCGCATCGAGCTGCCCGAGGCTCGGGTGGTGCGGGAGCGGCACCCCCACTCGGGCCATCAAGGTGGAGATGGCCGAGGTGGCGTCGAAGGGCACCGACCCGGTCACGGATTCGTAGAGCACGACCGCCAAGGCGTAGACGTCGGAACGTCCATCGACGGCCATCCCGAGCGCCTCTTCAGGGGACGCGTACTTCGCGTGCTCTAAGTCGAACCGGTGCTCGCCTGAGGCGAAGGGGTCACGACCGGCTGGATCGGTGTGGAAATCGGTCAACCGAATGCGGTCGTCTTCGTCGAAGAGCAAGTTGGCCGGCGTGACCGCACCGTGGACGATCCCACTGGCATGCGCCGAGGCCAGCGCGTGGGCAGCTTGGGAGCCAACCGACACCGCCTGGGACAAGGTGAGGGTGCCCTCGTGGTCGAGGACCTGACGCAGCGAGCCGCCAGGGAGGTACTCGAGCACCATGAACGCCGACGCTGCGTCGTCGGACCAGTCGTAGACGCGGAGGATCGAGGGGTGGTTGAGGCCCGCGATCGCCTTCGCCTCTGCGGCGAAGCGCTGGCGGAACTGCGGGTCGAGGGCCATGGACGGGTGGGCCACCCGCACGGCGACCTGACGCTGCAGCGAGACGTCTTCGCCGAGGTAGGTGGCGGCCGTTGGGCCATCGCCGAGCAGTGCGACGAGGCGGTAGCGACCGTCGAGGAGGGTTCCAATCAGTTCGGCGGGCGTGGTCATGGCTGAAACATGAGACTACTGCCCAACCGCTCGATCTGGTGGGACGGGGTAGCGAGCGTCATGCGGGGAGGGTTCCGGTCTCGAGCAACGCCTCGAAGGCACCAGCATCGAGGATGGCAATGCCGAGGGACTCCGCTTTGGTGAGCTTCGACGCTCCGGGTGCCTCGCCAGCAACCACGCAGAAGGTCTTCTTCGAGACCGATCCCGGCGAGGTCCCACCACGGGCGAGGACCGCAGCTTCGGCACCATCGCGGGTGTAGCCGGCGAGGGATCCGGTGATGACCACCGCCTTGCCCAACAAGGTCTGCGGGAGCGTGTGCTCCGCACTCGCCGCAACGCCGACGCCCGCCTCCTCGAGGCGCTCGAGGAGCGCTCGACCGTGCATGCTCTGCGCGAAGGCGACGATCCGTTCTGCGATGACCGGTCCAATCCCGTCGAGGGCGGCGAGCTGGTCTTCGGTGGCGCTCGTCAAGGAGCGGAGCGTCGGGAATGCCGCTGTCGTGATCCGGGCTGCTGCTGGTCCGACGTCGTGGATGCCGAGGCCGATCACCACTCGCTGCATGGGTTGCTGCCGTGATCCATCGATCGCTACGCAGAGCTTCGTTGCCGAGAGTTCGCCGAGCCCGTCCAGACCCTCGAGCATCGACGGCGTGAGGGAGTACAGATCTGCCGGCGAGGACACCAGTCCAGCGTCGACGAGTTGGGCGACGCGGCTCTCACCGAGTCCCTCGATGTCGAGTGCGGTCCGAGATGCGAAGTAGGTCAACCCTTGGACGATCTGGGCGCGGCACGATCGGTTCACGCAGGTCGTATCGCTCTCGCCGTTCAGGCGAGCCAGTGGTCCACCGCACGACGGGCAGGTGGCGGGGAACTGCCACGGACCTGGCCGACCCGGGCGGTCCGCCTGACCTGGTGCCGGTCCGACCACCTCGGGTATGACGTCCCCTGCTTTGCGAACGACCACCACGTCGCCGGGTCGAACGTCCTTCGCTGCAACTTGGTCCTCGTTGTGGAGCGTCGCCATGGCGACCGTCGTCCCGCCGACGAAGACCGGTTCTAAGACGGCGAAGGGGGTCACCCGACCGGTTCGACCGACGGAGATCTGGATGTCGAGGAGCGTGGTCGTCCGCTCCTCTGGTGGGAACTTCTTGGCGATCGCCCACCGGGGCGCTCGAGACGTCGACCCCAGTTGGGGGTAGAGGGAGCGCTCGTCGACTTTGACGACCGCACCATCGATGTCGAAGGAGAGACGGTGTCGCTCGGCTTCAAAGCGAGCGCAGGCCTCGAGCATCTCCTCAACCGATTCCGCCACGACCGCTCGGTCGGTCACGGTGAACCCCGCACCACCGAGGAGCTCCAAGACCCCGTGCTGGGTCGAGGGGTCCCACGCGCCCCCGGGAGCCACCCCCTCGCTCGGTCCGAGCAGGTAGGCGAGGAAGGAGAGTGGTCGGGTCGCGGTGACGCTCGAGTCCTTCTGTCGGAGCGAACCTGCTGCTGCGTTCCTGGGGTTGACGAAGGCCTTCTCCCCGAGTTCGAGCTGTCGACGGTTCATCGCCTCGAAGGCAGCACGCTCCATGTAGACCTCGCCACGGATCTCCACGAGCGCCGGCGGGGCGCCGAGGGCGGGGTTGAGGGTCTTCGGGATCGAGGGAATCGTGGCGATGTTGTCGGTGACGTCCTCACCGGTCGTCCCATCGCCACGGGTCGCTCCCCGAACGAGCACCCCATCGACGTAGGTGAGCGACATCGCCAGACCATCGATCTTCGGCTCGCAGCAGAAGGTGAGGGGATGACCACCGGCGAGCTTCAGGGCACGATCCGCCCACGTCCGCAGTTCCTCGTCGTCGAAGGCGTTGTCCAGGCTCTGCATCGGCGCCGCGTGGACGACCGGTGAGAACGCGGTGGAGAGTGCTCCACCCACCGTGCGGGTCGGCGACGTCTCCTCGGCGAGCTCGTGATGCGCCTCCTCCAGAGCCCGCAGCTCACGGACCAGCGCGTCGAACTCGGCGTCGGCGATCTCTGGGGCGTCGTCCAAGTAGTAGCGCTCGGTGTGGTGGGCGATCAGCGCACGGAGCGCCTGCGCCCGGGCTGCGGGAGCCTCCGTCACGCCACCACCGCCGAACCGAGGACCACCTCAGGGTCGGAGGGGTCGTAGAACGCCAGCGTCTGACCGGGAGCGACCAGGCGAGCAGGGGTCTCGAGGGTCACCGTCAACCGGTCGTCGCTAATGACCCCCGGTGCTGGCTTGCCGTGTGCGCTCACCTGCACGATGACGGACCCCAAGGGCAACTCGTCGCTGGTGGAGGTGAGCATGGACGGGTCGAGTCGAATCGTGGACGACAAGGCCCCTTCCAAGGGAGCCACCGTGACGGTGTCGTGCTCGAGGTCGACGTCGACCACGTAGCGCCGGGTGCCATCGGGACCAGCACCAATACCCCGTCGCTGCCCCAAGGTCACGAGCTGAATGGCGTCGACCGTTCCGAGTGGTTGTCCGGTTGGCTGATCGATGACCTGACCACTGCGAAGCTCGAGGCGTGTCCGCAAGAAACCATCTCGACCACTGGTCGAGGGGATGAAGCACACGTCCTGGCTATCGGGCTTGGTCGCGGTGCGCAGTCCGAGTCGAACGGCGTGGTCGCGGACCTCTGCCTTCGTCATCTCCCCCACCGGGAGTTCGAGGGCGGCGATGGTGGAGGCGGGGAGCATCGAGAGCACGTAGGACTGGTCCTTCAGCGGATCAGCACCTCGAGCGAGGCGACGAGTGGGCGCCGAGTCCCGCTCCACGATTCGAGCGTGGTGCCCCGTGGCGAGCCGGTCGAAGCCGAGCCGGCGGCACTGGTCGAGCATGAGGGAGAACTTGATGTGGCGGTTGCACTCAATGCAGGGGTTCGGCGTCTTGCCCGCGGCGTGGCCATCGATGTAGGGGGTGACCACCGCAGCCATGAACTCCTCGCTCAGGTTCACGACGTGGTGGGCGATGCCGAGTTGCTGGGCCACCCGTCGGGCGTCGTCCACGTCGGTCGCAGCGCAGCACCCTGAATCGCTCGGTCCACCCCAGAGGCGGAGCGTCACCCCGGTGACGTCGTGGCCCTGCTCGACGAGCAGCGCTGCTGCAACGGAGGAGTCCACTCCTCCCGACATCGCGATGGCAACCTCCATGCCACTCAGTCAACCAGACCGGTGTGGCCCATCAGGCACGTCGCCGCAGTCGTTCGACGACGGCGCTCACCACCGCGATGGCCTCGTCGACCTCGGCCTCGGTGGTCGTGTGGCCCAAGGTGAACCGCACCGCGCCTCGGGCGGCGCTCGGTGTCAGACCAATCGCGGCCAGCACGTCGCTCTGCTCGATGGCCCCACTCGCGCAACTCGAGCCGGCTGAGGCGGCCACCCCTCTCCGGTCGAAGCCGAAGAGCAGTTCGTCGGCGATCATCCCGTCGAAGTGCACGTGGAGGTGGCCTGGCAGCTGGGGTGCAGTCGTGATCGTCGGCACCGCACCAGCACCGTGCACCAGCCCCTCGCGCAGCCGAGCACGCAGTTCGCTCACCGTTGCCGATGCCGCATCACGATCTCGAACGGCGCACCGTAGCGCCGTGGCCATCGCCACCGCGCCGAGCGCATCTTGGGTCCCTGCCCGGTGACCGAGCTCTTGCCCACCACCGACGAGGAGCGGCGCCAGGGGAACCGGTCGCCGGATGAGGAGTGCGCCCGTGCCCTTGAGTCCCCCGAGCTTGTGTCCAGAGATCGTGACCAAGTCGCAACCCGCCGTGGTGGTGGCCAGGTCATGCCACGGTGCGGTCTGGACCGCGTCGGTGTGGACGACGACCTCAGGAGCGATGCGGTGTGCTCGGGCCGCGATCTCGGCCACGGGCTGGATCGTGCCGAGTTCGTTGTTGGCGGCCATCACGGAGACGAGGGCTGCGCCACGGGTGAGGAGGTCGGCGACTGCTCGGGGGTCGACACGGCCCTCTGCGTCGACGTCGACCACGGTGACCGTGGTGCCTCGGTGCGTAGCTTCTCGTGCGCACGCCTCCGCCACGGCCTTGTGCTCAATCGCAGAGACGACGATGGTGTTGGCGACCGACGCGGGTCTGGCCGCCATCACCCCAGCCACCGCCCAGTTGTCCGCCTCAGTCCCGCCACTCGTGAAGACCACACCCTGCGCCGGCGTCCCCGTCAGCGCGCCGATCTCCTCTCGGGCATCGTCCAAGACCAGCCGCGCGGCGCGCGCTGCTGCATGGGCGCCACTCGGATTGCCGTAGGCCTCGAGGTGCTCAGTGACGACCGCGATCACCTCGGGACGGAGCGGCGTGGCCGCTGCGTGGTCGAGGTAGGCCACCAGCGCTACGCGACGTAGACGGTCTTGATGTTGCAGAACTCCCGCATGCCGAGCGCCGAGAGCTCACGGCCGTATCCGGAACGCTTGATGCCACCGAAGGGCAGCTCAGGCGTCGAGGCCACGATGGCGTTCACGAACACCATTCCCGCCTCGATGCCGGCCACGCACCGCTCCTGCTCTGCAGGGTCCTCGGCCCAGACCGACGCTCCGAGACCCCACGGCGTGGCGTTCGCCACCGCAATTGCCGCATCGAGATCGGGCACCGACTGGACGACGGCCACCGGGCCGAAGAGCTCCTCGCAGCCGGCACGCATGGAGGGCTCGACCCCCGTCAACACCGTGGGGCGGTAGAAGAATCCGGGTCCGTCCACCGCCACGCCGCCGGCGTGCACCGTGGCACCCTTGCCAACCGCGTCGGCGACCTGCTCGGCGATCTCTTGGCGCTGACTGGCCGACACCAGCGGTCCAACGTTGGTTGCCGGGTCCATGGGATCACCGACGACGAGGGCATCCATCTGCTCGGCGAAGCGGGCGACGAACTCGTCGTAGCGATCAGCGACCACCAAGAACCGCTTGGCGGCGATGCAGCTCTGCCCGTTGTTCTGGACGCGACCGGTCACCGCCATCGGGACGGCACGGTCGAGGTCGGCGGAGCTGGCGACGATGAAGGGGTCGGAGCCCCCGAGCTCCAGCACGCACTTCTTGAGGGCTGCGCCAGCAGCAGCACCGACGGAGGCACCAGCTGCTTCGCTCCCGGTCAGGGTGACCGCAGCGATGCGGTCATCGGCGATGATCGACGCCACCTTGAAGGCGGGGACGAAGAGGTTGGTGAAGACGCCATCGGCGAAGCCAGCCCGACGGAACACGTCTTCGAGGCAGAGGGCTGCGCGCGGCACGTTGGAGGCGTGCTTCAAGATGCCGACGTTGCCGGCCATGAGGGCCGGAGCGGCGAATCGAACGACCTGCCAGAGCGGGAAGTTCCACGGCATGACGGCCAGGACACACCCAATGGGATCGTAGCGGAGTTCCGACCTCCTCGCCGGTGAGTCGACGGGCTCGGGGGCCAACATGGCGGGTCCGTGGTCGGCGTAGTAGCGCATCGTCATGGCGCACTTCAGCACCTCGCCCTTGGCTGCGGCGAAGGTCTTGCCCATCTCCTCGGTCAGGATCGTGGCGATGTTCGGGAGCTCGCCCTCGAGCACTTCTGCAGCGGAGCGGAGCCACATGGAGCGGTCGCTGAGACTGGTGGTGCGGTACCACTGGAAGGTCGCAACTGCCCGATCGAGGAGCGCGTCGACCTCGGGATCGGTGTGGTCAGGGTAGGTCGCTTGCACGGCGCCAGTGGTTGGATTCACAGAGGTATACGGCATACCTCTAGTCTGCCCGAGGATCCTCGTGTCGTGGCGCGTCAGTCGGCGAGTCCGACCGCTTCGCCGAGGAGCCGCCGCAGGACCTTGCCGGTCGACGTCATCGGGAGCGCGTCGAGGCGGTAGTACTCCTTGGGTCGCTTGAACGGTGCGAGGTTCAGCTGCGCCCGCTCCCGCAGGCGCTCCTCTGCGCCGTCGTCGCCCACCACCGCGCAGCAGACCCGTTGCCCCCAGGTCGGGTCATCCCACCCGAAGATCGCGAGTTCGGTGACTCCATGAGTTCCCGCCAACGCTGCTTCGACCTCGGCGGGGTACACGTTGACACCACCGGAGATGATGAGGTCGTGGCGTCGACCGGTGAGGAAGAGGAAGCCATCGTCATCGAGGGTTCCGAGATCTCCAACCGTGCACGAGGATCCATCCCACGCAGCGGCCGTCGCTTCGGGTTGCCCGAGGTAGGACCACCGAGCGAACTCGGGAACGTCGCACCAAATGGTCCCAACGCCATCACCAGCGTCGTGGTCGGCCTCGAGGGGGCGAATGGAGAGGGTCCTGCCGCTCCGGGCTCGACCCACCGTTCCCGGTCGCTCCAGCCACTCCTCTTGCGTGCAGAACGCGAACTGGGTCTCTGAGGCGCCGTAGAACTCGAGCACACCCTGGCCGCCGACCCGCTCCATCGCAGCCCGCTTCAGCGCTGGCGGACAGGCCGATCCGGCATGAGCGAGGTAGCGGAGGCTGCTGAAGCGTTCGTCGTGGCCGAGGTTCGGATGGCCGAGGACGCGCTGGAGGTGGGTTGGCACCATGAACGCTGCCGTCGGCTGATCGACGCGCAGGCTGTTGAGGGCCGCTCCGGCCTCGAAGTGCGGAGCCACGAGGAGTTCGCCACCAGCGGTGAGCACCGACGTGGCGAATCGAACGGCGACGGTGTGGTGGAGCGGCGAGCACATGAGGAAGCGATCCGACGGGCCGAGATCCCAGACCGCGAGCTCATCGTCCACGATCGTCCGCGCCGTGCGTTCATCGAGGACGCCGTTGGTGACCGCCTTCGGCACACCCGTCGTCCCCGAGGTGAAGTGCATCGTTCGGGTGAGGGGGACCTCGGCGATGTCCATCGCTGCGTCACCGAAGAGCGCGGCGAGCGCAGCTGGATCCTCGATGCAGTGCGGGTCGCCGAGGACGGATCGCTGCACGGCGCGTTCGGCAGGCGTGAGGCCTGGGTTCATCACCGCAGGTCGGAGCCCCGATCGACTGGCGCCGAGAATTGCGGCCAGCAGGTCGACCGAACCCGGCAGGCAGAAGGCCACGATGTCGCCGTCGCGCAAGCCGGCACTGGCTCGGAGACCGGCGGCAGCTCGTCGAGCGAGACGGTCGGCATCACGCGCCGTCACGAGGAGGGGTGCAGAGGCAGGGGACACGCTGCAACGGTAGTGCGGAGCTCGGCGCGCACCGTGGCGTAAGAGCCGTGGTGCACCATGGAAGGATGACCACTCCCCTCAACGAGGCCCGAATCCTCCTCGACGGCTGCGCCACCATTGCGGTGCTCTCCGGTGCAGGCCTGTCCACCGGATCGGGAATTCCCGACTTCCGTGGTCCGAACGGGCTGTGGACGACGGATCCTGATGCCGAGATGCTCTCGGATTTCGACCACTACGTGAGCGATCGGTCCATTCGAGTTCGGGCATGGAGGAGTCGCCTCGAATCTCCGGTGTGGACGGCGACACCGAACGCAGGGCACCTCGCCCTCGTGACCCTCGAACACGCCGGTCGCCTCGCTGGCATCGTGACCCAGAACATCGACGGCCTCCACCAGTTGGCAGGGTCCTCACCCCACCTCGTCAACGAGGTGCACGGTTCGGTCCACCGGGCGATCTGCCTCCGCTGCAGCCACGAGCAGCCCATCGACGTCGTGCTCCAACGCGTCGCCGCAGGCGAGGAGGATCCACGGTGCACGAACGGGGCACCGCAGTGTGACGGCATCCTCAAGTCCTCGACGATCTCCTTCGGGCAGTCGCTGCTCCCCCACTCCATGGACGATGCGGTGGCGACGGTGGCGAACGCCGATGCGCTCCTCGCCGTTGGCACCACGCTCGGAGTGCAGCCAGTGGCCTCGATCGTGCCGCTGGCATCACGTGCCGGGCTCCCGGTGATCATCGCCAACCGAGGCGAGACGCGCTACGACCACCTGGCCGATGTCCTCTTGGACGGAGACTTGAGCGAACTCCTCCCGGAGCTCCTCGCCTAGCCCTTCTTCGTGAACCGTGGTTTCAGTGCGAACCACGTGATCGAGACCACCGCAGCGATCACGCCGAGAATGCCGAGTTGCTTGGAGCTTGCCCGTGGTGCCATGGCCAAACCCTACCGCTGGCCTCAGCCGTGCGGCGAGGAGGAGGCGCTGAGCAGCGCAGCGAACGGTGCAAGGTCGCCGCGGTCTTCAGGGTGCCACTGCACCGAGATGCAGAACCCGCCCGAGGTTCGCTCCATTGCTTCCACAATTGGTGGGACGCCGGCGTCTTCAACCGAGGTTGCGGTCACCACGAGACCCTCGCCGAGGACGTCAACCACCTGGTGGTGGCTGCAACTGACGGTCGGGTGGTCGCCGAAGATTCGTGCGGTGACGGTTCCAGGAACTACCGAGACTTCTCGAGCGGCGTACTGCCCGAACCCAGGCTGGTGGTCCCCGTGACCAATCACATCGGGGAGGTGTTGGTGCAGTGTCCCTCCGAGCGCCACGTTGAGCAGTTGGTGCCCACGGCAGATGGCCAAGATCGGCAGATCCACCGCCAAGGCTGCCCGGAGCAGGGCGAGTTCTGACCGGTCTCGAACGAGGCTCGTGGTGCCGAGGCTCGGATCGGGTGCAGCGCCGTACAGCGAGGGGTCGACGTCGAGTCCCCCAATGACCACGAGTCCATCGAGCGCTGCGATGACGGAGTCGGCACCTGCTTCTGGATCAGCCGAAACGGCAGGCAAGAGCACCGGGCGCCCACCCGCTGCAGCGACCAGATCGGTGTAGGTCGATGGCGTCAGCGACGCTGGTTTCTTCGTCGGACCCCACGGGATCTCGACCTGGTACGTCGTCAGTCCAATGAGTGGCGTCCTCATGGCGCCACCCTACGCGGCGCGCACCTCGTCGGGGTGCAGTCGGCGCCGCCTCTAGGTATCGGCAAGAGTGGAGCATGGCCACTCTCCATGAACTCAACGACGCGATCGCTTCGGGAACCATTGACACGGTCATCGTGTGCTTCCCTGATCTCTACGGGCGTCCCGTCGGCAAGCGCATCACGGCACCATTCTTCACACAGACGGTGGCCGAACACGGCACGGAATGCTGTGACTACCTCCTCGGGTCCGACATCGATCTCAATCCCATGCCTGGCTACACCTTCGCCAACTGGGAACAGGGCTACGGCGATCTCGTCGCGAAAATTGACCCCGACGCACTGTGGTTGCTCCCCTGGCAGGACCGAACCGCACTCGTGCTCTGCGATGTGACGAACCACCACGGCGACCTCGTCGAGGTTGCCCCTCGGACGATCCTCCGCCGCCAGATTGAGCGAGCCGCTGAACGAGGCCTCGAGCTCTTGTGCGCCACCGAGCTCGAGTTCTACCTCTTCAACGAGACCTACGAAGCCGCCACCGCGAAGAACTTCGCCACGCTCACCCCTCGGGCCAGCCACTTAGAGGACTACCAAATCCTCCAGACGAGCCGGGACGAGTTCCTCCTCGGTCGCATTCGGCGAGAGATGCTCGCTGCTGGTTTGCCCGTTGAGTCGAGCAAGGGAGAAGCAGGTCGCGGCCAACATGAGGTCAACCTCACCTACGGCGCACCCCTCACCGTGGCCGATCGCCACGTGCTGCTGAAGAACGGCACCAAGGAAATCGCGGCCCAAGAGGGATGCTCGGTGACCTTCATGGCCAAGTGGTCCATGGCTGAGGCAGGCAGCTCGTGCCACCTCCACACGTCACTTCGATCAACGGCCACCGGTGCGGCCCTCATCGGCGACGACGCTGCACCAAATGGCCTCTCGAGCATTGGGCGCCAGTTCTTAGCTGGCCAGATCGCCGGCGCTCGTGAGCTCACCTGGATGTGGGCTCCAACGCTCAACTCCTATCGACGGTTCACGCCCAACAGCTGGGCTCCAACCGCGCTCGCTTGGGGCGAGGACAACCGGACGTGCGGCTTCCGCATCGTCGGCCACGGTGTGAATCGCCGAGTGGAGAACCGTATTCCCGGTGCCGATGCCAACCCCTACCTCGCCCTCGCCGCGTCGATTGCTTCGGGCCTCTACGGCATTGACCACGAACTCGAACTCGGCGCCCCCTTCTCGGGCAACGCCTACACCGCAACAGCCATCGAGCGGATTCCGAGCACGCTGCCTGATGCCCTCTCCCGCCTCGAGCACAGCGCAATCGCCGAAGAGGCATTCGGCAGTGACGTACTCGCCCACCTCACCAACACTGCCCGCCAAGAGTGGCTGGCAGCGAATGCCGTGGTCACCGACTACGAACTCCGACGGAACTTTGAGCGCATCTAGACGCGAACGAGCGCCGGGCGAACCCGGCGCTCGTGCACTGCTTCGGAGACCTGCTGGATCTACTTGTGTGCTTCGATCTCGAGCTCGAGCTTGACCTTGTGGCCGACGACGAGCGAGCCGTCCTCGAGGGCACCCTCGAAGGCGACGCCGAAGTCCCGACGGTCGATCTCGGTCGTGGCCTCGAAGCCGACGACGGTGCCACCCTGCATGTTGGCGCCGGTGCCGTTGTAGGTGAGGTCGAAGTCGACGCTCTTCGTGACGCCACGGAGGGTCAGGTCAGCGGTCAAGGTGTAGCGGTCGCCGCCCTTCGGGGTGATCTTGGTCGACTTCAGCGTCAAGGTCGGGTGGTTCTCCAAGTCGAGGAAGTCAGGGCTCTTCAGGTGGCCGTCACGCATCTCGTTGTTGGTGGTGATCGATGCGGCCTGGACGACGGCGTTCACCGACGAGGCTTCGGCGGTCTCGCCGATCTCGATGGTGCCTTCGAACTCGGTGAAGTTCCCGCGCACCTTGGCGGCGACGAGGTGGCGAACGCTGAAGCCAACGTTCGAGTGCACTGCGTCGACGACGTAGGTGCCGGGGGTGGGAAGACTGCTCATGGTGGTGCTCCTTTTGGTGTGGAAGGTACTGGAATTACTCTACAGGTCAATATCTGCTTTGTCAACTACTGATGAGGCAGGTATCATGGAGCCATGGGAACAGCGGGCATGAGCGAAGGGCGTTCCGACGAGCGCTGCGCAGCGTTCGCCTCCGATCCCCGCATCGTCCTCACCGGGAACCTCATGGCCGCAGCGCACCGGCTCACCCGCCAGCTCGACACCGGGCTCGAGGCGAGCGTCGGCATCTCGCTCGCCTTCTACGAGACGATGGTGCGCATCCGTCGCTCACCTGCTGGGCGGCTCACCATGGGCGAACTCGCGAACCAGATCGCGCTCTCGACCGGCGGGGTGACGCGCCTCATCGATCGCCTCGAAGACGACGGCTACGTGGCCCGAGTGGTGTGCCCCTCTGATCGCCGAGCGACCTTCTTGGAGCTCACCGATGCGGGGATCGAGTGCCTCGAGGTCGCCACCGCTACCTACCTCGCACTCCTCGACCACTTCGTGGTCAACCGCCTCGCCACGGACGACCTCGCAGTCGTCGACCGGTCGCTCGCGATCCTCGCCGACGAGCGCTAGTTCGACTCGACCTTCGAGATCCACGCCGTGACGGCTCGACCGTCGAGGTCGATCGCCGTTCCGGCACCGAGACCGGTCCCGTGGTCGAGGGAATCGGCCAAGACCTCTCCGGCGATGAGCTCGTCGTGGGCCTCGAGGAACGCTGCGCCGGAGACGGTGAGCGTGATGTGGTCACTGACCTCGAACCCCGAGGACTTCCGTAAGTCTTGGATGTGGCGGATGAGGTCACGCACGAGGCCGCGCTCGAAGAGGGCGTCGTCGATTCCGAGGTCGAGGGCCACGACCTCTGAGCCATCACGGGTCACCGCGAAGGCAGCGTCGCCCTTCATGCGGAGATCGAGGTCCTCAGCGGTCAGCTCCACCACTGCACCGTTCAGATCGACGCTCACGGTGCCGCCCGCTTCGAAGGTCGCCGCCACCGACGCTCCGTCGAGCGCTGCGAGGGCGCCACGCAGGTGCTGGACGGATTCACCGAGGCGAGGGCCGAGACGCTTGAAGTTCGGGACGAGCTCGTAGGTCAACACCGACGAGAGGTCCTCGGCGAGCTCCACCACGTCGACGTTCAGTTCATCAGCCACGACATCGAGCAGGGGCATGGCTGAACCTGGTGCCAAGAAGACCAACGCTCGACCGAGCGGCTGGCGAACCTTCACGCCAGCGTCGTTGCGCGAAGAGCGTCCGAGCGAGGTGAGTCGACGGGTCACGGCCATCTGCTCCTCGAGCGCACCGTTCAGCCGCTCTGGCTTGGCCAGTGGCCACGAAGCGAGGTGCACCGAATCGGTCGATGCTGCCCCCGTCAAGGCCCGCCACATCACATCGGCGACGAAGGGGGTCATTGGTGCCATGACGAGCGACAGCTCGACGAGGACGGTGTGCAGGGTGGCTTGGGCCGAGAGCGAATCTTCGACCGGTGCGCCAGCCTCGGTGCGCCAGAACCGGCGTCGGCTGCGGCGGACGTACCAGTTCGAGACGTCGTCGATGAGCGACTGGACGGCCTGTGCCGCACCGAGTGGCTCGTAGCCGTCGAGACCGGCGGTCACCGAATCCACACAGGAGGCCAGTCGGGAGAGGATCCACCGATCGAGCGCAGGACGGTCCTGCTCAGCGGGAATGCGTGGGTCCTCCGGAGAGAAGCCGTTGAAGGAGGCGTAGGTGGTGAAGAAGCTGAAGGTGTTCCACCACGTGAGCATGGTCATCCGGAGCGCGTTGTCGATGACCTCGAAGCTCACCCGAGATGACGCCCACGGCGAGCCCTGGCTGAACATCCACCAGCGCAGCGCGTCGGCCCCACGGGTCGAGAGGATCTCCCAAGGGTCGATGACGTTGCCCTTGGACTTCGACATCTTGCGACCCTCGGCGTCGACGATGTGGCCGAGGCTCATCACGTGCTTGTACGGCGTCGTGCCGCTGAGCAAGGTGTTGACGGCCAAGAGGGAGTAGAACCACCCGCGCGTCTGGTCGATGGCCTCGGAGATGTAGTCGGCTGGGTACTGCAGCGCTGCTGCAGAGCCAGCGACGTGGGGGTAGCCAACCTGGGCGAGCGGCATCGCACCAGAGTCGAACCAGACGTCGATGACCGGGGCGACTCGGGTCGCCGTTTCGGCGCAGGTCGGACAGGGGAAGGTGACCTCGTCGATCGCTGGGCGGTGGGGATCAACGTTCGAGACATCACGGCCAGCCAAGGTCGACAGTTCGGCTCGGGAACCAATGCAGGTGACGTGTCCAGCGTCGCACCGCCAGATCGGCAACGGGGTACCCCAGTAGCGATCTCGGGACAGGGCCCAGTCGACGTTGTTGGCCAGCCAGTCGCCGAAGCGGCCGTGCTGGATCGAGGCCGGGTGCCAGTCGATGGTCTCGTTCAGCGCCAGCATCTGGTCCTTGACCGTGCTCGTCGCCAGGTACCAGCTGGGCTTGCCCCAGTAGATGAGGGTGGTGCTGCAGCGCCAGCAGTGGGGCAGGGCGTGGGTGTAGTCCATGCGTCGCAGCAGCCGACCCTTGGCCGCGAGGGCGTCGTTGATCGCACCGTTCGCCGCCCGCACCTCTTGGCCCGCCAACCACGACACCGCGTCGGTGAAGCGTCCATCGGGGCCAACGGGGTTGAACGTGGGCAGCCCGTGCGCCCGAGCGACCACACGGTCGATCTCACCGAAGGCCGGTGACTGGTGGACGATGCCGGTGCCGTCCTCGGTCGTGACGTAGTCCGCTGGCACCACTCGCCAGCCGTCCATCCCGGGCTCGACGGGGAGGTCGTCGAAGGGTCGTTCGTAGCGGAGGCCGACGAGATCAGCCCCGAGCATGGTCTTCGTGACCACGGCATCCTCACCGAGCACGCTGGCCACGAGCGCTTCAGCCACGATCAGGCCGTTGGCCACGGCGTAGGTCACCGCAGGGTTCACCGCAGCGCCAGCGTTCGAGAGCAGCGTCCACGGGGTCGTCGTCCACACCACGAGCGCCGTGGCGGCACCGACAACTGCGGGATCTGCATCGATCAAGGGGAGCAGGACGTAGGCGGATTCTTCGGTCTCGTCGGTGTAGACCCCAGGCTGGCCAAGTTCATGCGAGCTGAGTGCGGTGCCACAGCGTGGGCAGTACGGGATCACCTTCAGGTCCTCGTAGAGGAGCCCCTTGTTGAACATCTGCTGGAGCTGCCACCAGACCGATTCGATGTAGGCGGGGTCGAAGGTCCAGTAGGCGTCGTCTAAGTCCACCCAGTAGCCAATGCGCTCGGTGACCGCGCGCCACTCTTCGACGTGGTCGAGCACCGATTCCTTGCACCGGCGGGTGAACTCGGCGATGCCGATCTTGTCCTCGATGTCCTGCTTGCCCGAGATGCCGAGCGCCTTCTCCACCTGGACCTCTACGGGGAGCCCATGGGTGTCCCAGCCAGCCCGACGCTCGACCCGATGGCCCCGCATGGTCTGGAAGCGACAGAGGAGGTCCTTGTAGGACCGAGCCCAGACGTGGTGGAGTCCCGGGCGACCGTTCGCCGATGGTGGTCCTTCGTAGAAGACCCACTGCGGAGCGTCGGCGCGCTGGGCGATCGATGCCTGGAAGATGCCATGCTCGTTCCATCGACGCAGTTCGGCTTCTTCTAGCGCGACGAGGTCGACCTCTGGGGGAACGGCAGCGAACAACGGGACTCCTTCAGACGATGCGTGCCCCAAGGATAGAGGGCGCAACCAGAGCGCGGCCTCGCTGCAGGTGCGACGCCTTGCGCATCGGGCAGAATGACGGGATGCGCTGCCGACTCTCCACTATGGCGCTCCTCGTTCTCGCTTCACTGGTGCTGCCCTTGACCGGTGGGGCACTGAGCGCACGAGCCGCAGCGACTCCGGCGATGCCCCGCGACGACTCCTGCCCGTGGATGGGGCCAGCCGCGCAAGCGCTCTCCCCGTCGACCAGGGCAACAGCACTCGCGAACGCGATGAGCCTCAACCAACAGATTGCGTTCCTCAACCTGTCCTACGCCACTGGCGCGGAGAACATCACCACCGCGATCCCGAGCTTGTGCCTCCCGAGCTTCGTCTTCCAAGACGGCCCCAATGGGCTGACCCTGCTCGGCGCTGAGGCGCTGCCGGCTGCGATCGCCGTCGGTGCGACCTTCGATCCCTCAGCAGCGGCGCTGTATGGAACCGCCCTCGGTGCCTCATCGGTGCAGCGGGGGGTCACCGCGGTGCAGGGACCCACGCTCAACCTCGCGGTGTGGCCAGGATGGGGTCGCAACGCCGAGACCTTCGGTGAAGACCCTGCCTTGGCCGGCATTCTCGGCACCTCGGAGGTGCAGGCGATCGAAGCCACTCACACCGGGGTCATCGTCAAGCACTTCGGCATCTACCTCAGAGAGCAGTCTCGTGGGGCGGCGCAGCTCGATACGACGGTTCGAGCCCTGAACGAGGTCTTCCTCCGGCCCTTCGCCGCGGTGATCGGCGCCACCGATCCATTCGCCGTCATGTGCGCCTACGGCCACGACAACGGGACGCTGCAGTGCGCCGACCCAGCCCTCGCCCGAGATCTCGCCGCCATGGGGTTCACCGGATTCATTCGTACCGACCTCGCAGCCACCTCGGATCCCGGCCCCGCACTCGCCAGTGGCGTGGCCATGTTCAAGACCTCGCTCGCCTCGGCGATGGCCGCCGAAGTCACCGCAGGACAAATCGATCCATCGCTCGTGACCGCTCGGGTGATCCAGGTCCTGACCGCGCTCTTCGCACACGGCTACATGGACCATCCACCGGTCAACTCCGGCTCTGAGGCGTGGACGAGCGCCGAGCGCACCGCTGCCACGACGGTCGGCAACGAATCGATCGTCCTCTTGAAGAACGACGGCATCTTGCCGCTCGCTGCGACGACCCACCTCACCGTCATCGGTGGCGCTGCCACGCTGGGAGAGGTCCTGACCGAAGATGGATCGAGCGCGGTGCCGGTTCGCCAACCAGCGAACTTCCTCACACCGCTCATCGCTCGCTTCGGGGCGAAGCGGGTCACCTACGTCCAAGCCACGCCAACCACGCCAGCGACGCAGTTCACCCTCCCCACCGTGACGACAGGACCGACGACGTTCACGACGACCTACACCGCCCCGGAATCGGGGAACTACGTCGTCCGCTTCACCGCCACGAACGGCTCGACCTCGGGCACGGCCGTCATCGATGGCCACGTCGTGGGCTCGGTGTCCCTCGTCAACACGAGCGGAGCGTCGCAGTCCATCGACGCGACGAAGTTGACGGCTGGACCCCACACCGTGACGGTCCGCTACACGAGTCCAGCCTCACCTCCGGTGCTCGCCATCCAGGACGTGACCGGAGCACTCGCTCAAGCGGCCCAGTCTGCAGCATCGGCTGACGTTCCCGTCGTCTTCATCGCCGACCACGAGGGCGAGCAGACTGATCGCACCTCGCTGAATGCCAACGGCTACCAGAACCTCCTCGTCCAAGCCGTCGCTGCTGCCAATCCCCGAACCGTCGTGGTCATCGAAGCGGGAGGACCCGTCCTCCTGCCGTGGTTGTCCAAGGTCGCTGCCGTCGTCGACGTGTGGTACCCCGGCCAAGTTGCTGGCTGGCCGCTGGCGAACGTGCTGTCGGGTGCCGTGGACCCGTCGGGGCACCTCCCCGTCACGTTCCCTGTCTCCGATGCGCTCAGCCCAATGGGCGACCCGGCGTTCAAGATGAGCGGACCGATCGAGCGTCTCTTCGGGCCGAACGGGACGGGACTGTGGTGGGGCATGCACTACTACGCCGCCAAGGCCGAACCCGTCGCCTTCCCCTTTGGTTTCGGCCTCAGCTACACGACCTTCGCCCTGAGCAACCTCACCGTCACGAATTCCCCCACGGGGTGGACGGTCAAGGTGACCGTCACCAACACGGGGAAGGTCACCGGCCGAGCCGTGCCCCAGGCCTACGTCACCTACCCGGATGGAACGGGCGAGCCGTCGAACCAACTGAAGGCCATCGGCGAGGTGACCCTCCCCCCAGGAGGGAAGGCCACGGTCTCGATGGCGATCCCTCAGTCAGCCCTCACCATCTGGCCGAACGGCAGTGCGGTCGTGCCGACCGGCACCTACCAGGTGAGCGTGGGGCAGTCGAGCAGCGACCTGTCGCTGGCGACGTCGGTCAACGAACGTTGAGCCCGGCGAGCACCTCGAGCGAGAACGCCTCGAGGCTCGGGAGCACGACGTCTGCGATCTGGATCATGGGGTGGTCTCGGTCGGATGGATCGGGAACCGCGATGCAGGCCATCTGCGCCGCCTTGGCCGCCAGCACGCCGGCTGGCGCATCTTCGAAGACCACGCAGTGCATTGGGGTCGCACCGATCGATGCCGCTGCGGTCAAGAACACCGCGGGGTGCGGCTTGCCGTAGCGCTCCGCTTCAGCCGAGGAGATGGTCTGGAACTGCGTCGACAGGTTGAAGTGGGCCAAGATCCGATCGATGAGACGCCGTGGCGTCGATGACGCCAGCACCATCGGGAGTCCGGCCGCATCGAGCACGGAAAAGGTGTGGCGAACCCCGGGCAGCATGGAGCCCTCGGCTTCGGCGAGATCGCCGACGCGGGTCAAGATCATCTCTACGACCTGGTGCTGACTCGGCCCGCTCCAGGGGTGGAGGCTGAAGTAGAGGGCCACGACTTCGTCGACCCGCATGCCCTTGGTCGATCGACCCGAGGTTGCGTCCATCACCACGCCGAGCTCAGTCAGGATCTCCAACTCAGCTCGGTGCCAGAACTGCTCGGTGTCGACGAGCAGTCCATCCATGTCGAAGATGGCCGCTTCGATGCGGCGAACGAGCACTAGGCCGGGAGGAGCGCTTCGATCGCCGCAACGAGTTCCGGCGCCTCGGGGACGACGCCGGGACGGAAGCGACCATCGACCGTGCCGTCGGGAGCGATGAGGAACTTCTCGAAGTTCCACTGGATGTCACCAGCTTCGCCCTCTGCATCAGCCACCGTGGTGAGGGCCTCGTAGAGTGGGTGGCGGTCCTCGCCGTTCACCTCGATCTTCTCGGTCAGGGGGAAGGTCACGCCGTAGGTCGCTGAGCAGAATTCGGCGATCTCCTCGGGGCTCCCGGGCTCTTGACCGAGGAACTGGTTGCAGGGCACGCCGAGGACGGTGAACCCACGGTCGCCGTAGGTGCGCTGGAGCTGCTCGAGCCCCTCGTACTGCGGGGTCAGGCCACACTTGGAGGCGACGTTGACGAGGAGGATCGCCTTGCCGGCGAAATCGGCAATCGAGCCTGGCGTGCCGTCGAGGCGAGCGATGGAGATCGGAGCAATGTTCGGAGCAGTCATGGCTGCACAGTAGCGGGACAGCACCGACGGTGCGCAGCGTTGTAGCCTCCGACCGAGGAGGCAGCATGCGCGCAGTGGTGATCGACGATGGTGAGCTTCGAATTGAGGAGCGACCCGATCCAGTTCCAGGGCCGAGCGAGGTCGTGGTTGCGGTGGCGAGTGCCGGGCTGAACGGCGCCGACATCTTGCAGCGACGTGGCCTCTACCCCGCACCCGCAGGCGCACCGGTCGACATTCCCGGCCTCGAATTCGCCGGCGTGGTCGACACCCTCGGGAGCGACGTTCACGACGTCCGGGTTGGCGACCGAGTGATGGGGATCGTGGCTGGTGGCGCTCAGGCCACCAAGGTGGTGGTCGATGCCCGTCACCTCCTCCGCGTCCCCGACCACATCTCGCTGCTCGATGCTGGAGGCTTCGCTGAAGCGGCGACCACCGCCTACGACGCCCTCGTCACTCAAGCGCGCCTCCACGCTGGCGACCGGGTGCTCATCACCGGAGCTGCCGGCGGTGTGGGCACCGCAGCGGTGCAGCTCGCCCACGCCCTCGGGGCACGGGTGGTGGCCTCCGTGCGGTCTGCTGCACACCACGAGGCCGTCGCAGCGCTCGGTGCCGACGAGGTCCTCGCGCCTGATGCCGCCGCGGTCCACGGACCCTTCGACGTGGTCCTCGAACTCGTCGGGGCACCCAGTCTCGAAGCAGCCCTCGGCTCGCTCAACATCGGCGCCAGGATCGCCGTCGTCGGTGTCGGCGCTGGCGCCAAGGCTCAGGTGAACCTACTGGCGCTGATGGGGGCGCGTGCCCAGATCACCGGAGCGACGCTCCGTGCCCGAGGTGCCGAGGAGAAGGCAGCGATCGCTGCTGCCATGGAGCGTGACGTCGTCCCGCTCCTCGCCGCAGGCGCGATCACGGTTCCCCTCGTCGCCACCTACGCGATCGACGACGTGCACTCGGCCTACGACCGCTTCACCGCCGGCGGGAAACTCGGCAAGGTGCTCCTCGTCTGCGACGAGGAGCTCAGCCGAAGGTGAGGGTGCGCTCGTCGACGGTGTCGGCCTCGACGAGCTCCATCTTCTCGAACTCCCAGTAGGCACGCAGCGACGCCAACCGGTCCTGGTCTTCGACCTTCCGGTAGGTGAAGACGCAGTGGACGATGGCCACGTGGGTACCGCCAGCCAACCAGGTGTAGATCTTGCCTACATCGGCGACTTCGTCACCGGCCAAGTTGGACGAGAAGATGTCGAAGCGAATCTTCTCCGACGATGCGATCACCGTGTCGTAGAACGCCGAGATCGCGGCGTGGCCTCGGTGACCGGTGCCCTCTGGATCAAAGGGCGACTTGCCGATGGGATCTTGGACGACCGCGTCTTCGGCGAACAGGTTGAGCCACGTGTCTTTGTCCTTGTTCGCAACCGCCCGGCGCGATGCGGCGCCGAGGTCTCGTGCGGTCATGGTGCTGGTCATGGTGCTACCCCCTGGTCTTGGAAATGACGGTGTCGGCGAATCGATTCAGGCTGTCGAGCTTGGTTTGGAGCGCCTCGGGATCGGCTCCCACGGTGTAGGGGTAGCGGAACCCGACGATGACGTCGGTCACCCCGATGTCCTCGAGGCGTCGGATGCCGTCGACGCTGTAGGCGTCGACGGAGATCACGTGCAGTTCGAAGGGCTGGTGGTCCGTTCCTGCCTTCTTGCGCAGCTCGTGCAGCGTGTCGAGCATGCCGGGGAGCTCGCTCAGGTCGCCACCACCGTGCAGCCAGCCATCGCCAATGGTCGCCGCACGGCGCAGTGCCGGAGCGCCGTGGCCCCCGATGAGCAGTGGGACGGGCTGGGTTGGCACTGGGCACAGCTTGATCGCCGGGACGTCGTAGACCTCGCCGTGGTACTCGAAGTACTCGCCGGATTGCAGGCCACGCAAGATGTCGAGGGACTCGTCCATGCGCTTACCGCGATTCTCCCAGGGGAGGCCGAGCATCTCGTAGTCCTCGCGCCACGGCGAGGTCCCGACGCCCAACGCCAGTCGGTTGTTGGTCATGACCGCCGTCGAGGTCACCGACTTGGCCACGAGGACTGGGTGGCGAATGGGCAGCTTCACGACGAAGGTCACGAAGCGGAGCGTGGAGGTGACCGCACCGAGCGCTGGGATGAGCGTGAACGGCTCGATGAAGGGCTTGCCCTCCAAGAACTCTCGGGTGCCGTCGGGGTTGAAGGGGTAGGTGGACTCGGACTCCTGCGGGTAGCAAATCGAATCCGGGATCACCATGGAGTCGTACCCGGCTGCCTCAGCGGCGATGGCGAGTGGGGCGTAGAAGGTGGGATCCACCATGGACTCGGCGTAGCTGAAGCGCATGTGACGTTCCCCCCGGACTCGTGTCGCCGACTACCGTTCGGCCATGGCTCCCCATCCTGCCACCACGACGGACCACCCATGATGCGCGGGCTCCCTGTCCCTCCAGCCAGAGACCTCGACCTCTCCGCCATGGAGCGAGCAGCGCGCGGTGCCCTCGGCGAGATGGCCTACAACTACTACTCCGGAGGCGCCGAGGACGAGCGCCTCCTCGACCGTGCCATCAGCGACTGGGAGCTCCACCGCTTGGCACCACGGGTCCTTCGAGATGTCTCGGTCATCGACACGAGCACCACCGTGCTCGGCCATGGGGTCGACCATCCACTTCTCGTCGCCCCGACTGCGCTCCACGGCCTGGCCCACCCTGAGGGCGAGGTTGCAACGGCTCGAGGCGCCGCTGCAGCGGGCGCTGGGTTCACCCTCTCGAGCCTGTCGACGACGGACCTCGACACCGTGGCCAGCGTCCGGGGTGCAGCCCCGCAGTGGATGCAGCTCTACGTCTTGAAGGACCGAGGGGCCACCAGTGACCTCGTCGCGCGAATTGCCGCTGCAGGGTACGGCGCGCTGGTCTTGACCGTGGATGCTCCGGTTTCGGGCCTCCGCACCCGAGAGCTGCGGGGTGGGGTTGCGCTCCCCCTCGACCTCGACCTCCCGAACCTCGCCGCGGCGGTTGGGGATCGATCGGGTGGTGAGGGGTTCATGGCCATGGCCACCAAGGCCTTCGACGCCAGCTTGACGATGACGGACCTCGAGTGGTTGGTCGACCTCGCAGGCATCCCCGTCCTCGTCAAGGGGGTCGTTCGGGCCGACGACGCGGTGGCCTGCATCGGAGCCGGTGCGGCCGGCGTGGTCGTCTCCAACCACGGCGCTCGTCAACTGGACGGCGCGATCACCACCGCTCGGGCCCTCGAATCGGTCGCAGCGGCAGTTGGGGATCGCGCCGAGGTCTACGTCGATGGCGGCATCCGTCGACCCGCTGACGTGGTGCGTGCGCTCGCGCTCGGTGCTCGAGCAGTCCTCCTCGGCCGTCCGGTGCTCTACGCCCTCGCCACCGGAGGCGAAGGCGGCGTCACGGAGCTCATCGACTGGATGGTGGGTGAACTCCGTCGAACCATGGCGCTGTGCGGCGTAGCGTCCGTAGACGAGATCGACCGATCGCTGCTCTGGGGGGAGTCATGACGGACACGATGGCCAAACTGGTGCTCACCCGGGTGCACGACCACGGGCTCGGGTGCATCGACACCGAGGGTCGACGGTGGTCGTGGGCGGAGATGGTGGACCGTGGAGCGACCATCGGCGCGGTGATCCGGACGATGGCCGACCCCGAGCAGCCGCTCCACATCGGCGTGCTCCTGCCCAACACCCTCGACTACCTCGATTGGCTGACCGGCGCAGCGCTCGTGGGTGCCACCATCGTCGGCGTCAACCCCACCCGACGTGGCCAGCAGCTCGCCAACGACATCACGAGCGTGGACTGTCAGATCATCGTCACCGACGCTGAAGGTCGGGCGCTCCTCCACGGTCTCGACCTCGGCGCAGCCGCTGGCCGCATCATCACCGTCGACGATCCGGCCTACACCGATCTCTTAGAAGATGTCGATCCCGACGACATCGACGCAGTGGTGACCGAGGCCGAGAGCGTGCCACCGAGCGCGCTCTACCTCCTGCTCTTCACCTCCGGGACGACCGGGACCCCGAAGGCCGTTCGCTGCACCCAGGGGCGACTCGCCACCATTGCCCAAACCGCCGGTACCAACTACGGCTTCACCCGGGACGACATCGGCTACTGCCCCATGCCCCTCTTCCACGGCAACGCCATCATGGCGCTGTGGGCACCATCGCTGTGGGCCGGTGGCGCCGTTGCTCCGGCACCGAAGTTCTCGGCGTCGAAGTGGCTGGACGACGTGCGGAGATCTGGGGCCACCAAGTTCACCTACGTCGGCAAGGCCGTCGCCTACCTCCTCGCCACCGATCCTCGCCCTGAAGACCGGGACCACCGCCTCCAGATGGGTTTCGGCACCGAGGCGTCGCTCCCCGACCGCCTGGCCTTCGCCGAGCGATTCGGCGTTCGCCTCATCGAGGGCTACGGCTCCTCGGAAGGCGGCATCAACATCATCGCCTCAGCCGACACCCCAATGGGTGCCCTCGGACCAGCGCCAGCGGGGATGGACGTGGTGATCGTCGACGAATCCCTCGAGGAGTGTCCGCCAGCCGCCTTCGACGAACATGGGCAGTTGCTCAACGCTGAAGCCGCCATCGGTGAGATCGTGAACCGCACCGGTGCGGTCCGCTTCGAGGGCTACTACGAACGCCCCGACGCCGAGGCCGACCGGCTCCGCAACGGGTGGTACTGGTCGGGCGACCTCGGGTACCGAGACGAAGCTGGGTACTTCTACTTCGCTGGGCGCAGCGGCGACTGGCTCCGCGTCGACAGCGAGAACATGGCCGCTGGACCCATCGAGGCGGTGGTGAGCCGTTACGAGCCGTTCAGCTCCGTCCTCATCTACGGCGTCCCGAGCGCCCATGGCGGCGACGAGGTGATGGCGGCAGTCGAACTGCGCGAGGGTGCCATCTTCGACGGCGCGGACTTCGCCACGTGGTTGGCCGCCCAACCAGACCTCGGCACCAAGTGGGCTCCGAGCTTCGTCCGCGTCGTAGAGCACCTCCCCGAGACTGCGACCGGCAAGTTGACCAAGGTGACGCTCAAGGCAGAGGGGTTGAACGTCGACGACCCGATCTTCTGGACGGGTCGTCGACGCAGTGACCCCTACCTGCCCTTCGACGACGAGGCGGTGGCGGCGTTCAACTCGTGAGGCTCCTCAGGAGTTGAGCATGGCGCCGAGCAACCCACCGCCGCCGTTGTTGGTCGTCGGTCCCTCCGCGCTCGGCAGGTACGGCGCGAGTGCATGGGCCAAGTTGGCGATCGGCAGCGTCTGCAACCAGACCATGCCCGGACCGGTGAGCGAGGCGAAGAAGATCGACTCAGCCCCGAAGAGCATGTTCTTCACGCCCTTGACCATCTGGATCTCGAAGCGCATCGAGGCGTCGAAGAGCCCGACGTGACCGGGGTGCACCCGGAGGTTCTCCCCTTCGGCCAAGTGGTACTCGACGAGCTCACCGGAGAGCTCGATCCACGCCGTGCCTTCGCCGCCCAAGCGTTGGAGGATGAGGCCGGCGCCACCGAAGATGCCCGCCCCCAGCTTCTGCTGGAAGCCAATGGTGAGGTTGACGCCATCGGTGCCGGCCAGGAAGCCGTTGCGGTGCACGAGGTACTCCCGACCGGCGCCCAGGGCCACCGGTCGAATCTCTCCGGGCATCTTGGTGGCGAAGGCCACCGTTCCCGGAGCGCCGACGGCGTCGTAGTGGGTGAGGAAGAGGCCACCACCGGACACCGCTCGCTTCACGGAGCCGAGGAAGCCCTTCTGGCCTGCGCCTGCGGTCTGGGTCGTCATCTGAATCGACGAGGTCATCCACGAGATCTCACCGGAGTGCGAGACCAGTCCTTGGCCCGGTGCGAGGTCGACCTCTAACACCGGCATGGTGGTGCCGAGAACCCGGTGGACGAGACCGACCTGGGCGTCGACGGCTGCGGGGTCGTCGGGCGAGGGGATGCCGCCCGGGGGCGGT
>Ga0208746_1000118_pt1 | contig 34555 bp, 53 predicted proteins | sample CryBogCBH15Jun09_FD_184623 | JGI IMG/M metagenome (GOLD analysis project Ga0208746, IMG submission 184623) | Freshwater microbial communities from Crystal Bog, Wisconsin, USA - CBH15Jun09 (SPAdes) | ecosystem: Environmental > Aquatic > Freshwater > Lake | place: Crystal Bog, Wisconsin, USA... | reverse complement strand
GTCGGTAATTGTTATACCACTACTGCTTGCTGCCCACGTTGGAACGCCACCAGCCAAAGTCAAAATATAGCCGTTTGTTCCGGCGGTTAAGAATGTTGTTGCACCGCTTCCTGTTTGATAAGGAACTGAACCGTTAGCACCACCAGCAAGGTTTGTAGAAGTTGTTGCTGATGTGGCAGAAGTAGCAGTTGCCGCATTACCGCCAATAGAAAGGCTTGATGCAGTTCCCGTTAATCCTGTTCCAGCACCACTAAATGATGTGGATGAAAACACGCCAGTAGAAGGTGTGTAATTTAACTTGGTAGAACTGGTGTATTCAGTATTAGTTGTACCGCTAGTTACCCTGGCAAACAATGGATAGTAAGCAGTTGCAGAACTGGTGTCGTCTGTAATTGTGATTGCAGTTGTTACTGTTGACCAGCTTGGGGCGCCTGAACCATTAGAAGTTAAAAACTGGCCAGTTGTTCCGGCGGCCGTAATTCCCATAGCAGATGCGCCTGAATACACTACGCCACCGGCTACCGCAGTTAAATTGGCATTTGTGCCACCATACGCTAAACCAATAATTCCAGCGTTCCATGTGCCTGTGGTTACTGTTCCAAGTGTTGTTAAGCTTGTAGAACCGGCTAATGGGGATGCGCCTAGAGTGTTATACGAAATAGTTTGTGCGGCAGAACCATTAAATGTTGTACCGGATGCCGCGCCCGTACCGCTATTGTTAAATGTAGCTGAATTGGCTACGCTGGCGGCTTGTCCAGTTGTATTGCCTGTACCACCGTTAGCAATATTTAATGTACCAGCAAGTGTTATTGCACCAGTAGAAGGTGATGAAGGTGTAAATCCTGTTGTTCCGGCGCTAAATGATGAAACATTAGTAGGCAATGAAACCCAAGTTGGTAAACCGCTAGATAGCGTTAAATATTGACCGTTTGTTCCAGCCGCTAAAAATGTTGTTGCTCCGCTTCCTGATTGGTATGGCAAAGAACCAGCCGCACCACCAGCTAAATTAGTTGTAGTTGTAGCAGTTGTGGCGGTTATAGCGGTTGTTGCAGTAGCGGCATTACCACCAATGGATAAACTGGTTGCAGTACCAGTTAAACCGGTTCCAGCGCCGCTAAATTGGGTAGATGCGGTGATAGTAGTACCACCAACAGTTGAACCGCTTATGGGCGTTCCTGTGATGCTTCCACCAGTTATTGATACGTTGTTAGCGTTTTGGGTGGACATCGTGCCAAGTCCGGAAACTTGGGTATTAGCAATAGCAATACTGGTATTAGTAACGCTAGTTACTTGTCCGCTGGCATTAGTTGTAAATACTGGCACGGAAGATGCAAAACCATAAGTTCCAGCGGTACCTTGCGGAGTAATGCTAAATTGAAATCCGGCAAGGGTTAATCCTGTTCCGGCAGTATATGTGGCGGAAGTTGTAAATTGCGCCCAAGTTACTGCCGTTGTACCAAGTGTGCCACCTGGCGTTACAGTACAAAACCATGCAGAACCGGCTTGTGAACCATATTCTACGAAAGCAATCGCTGAAACTAATTCATTCCATGTATTTGCATCGCTTGAACGTGTCCATGCGCCTGAAGCGGCAATATAAATGCCATTATTGGCTTGTGTTGATTGATTTTTAACAATAACACGGTCGCCGGCTAAAGTTGTATAGCCATCAATTGTCTGCAATCCGGACAATGTGATATTTGCAAGGGTCGCACAAGCTACTGGTTGTTTCCAACTAATGCCAGCGGCATAAGATTGCAATGCCAATAAATTAACAATATCAGTTGCACCGCTTGGTTGGGTAGAAATTTGGCCAGTTGTAGTGCTGATATTAGTAAAAACGCCAGTAGAAGGCGTTATTGAACCAATTGGGCTTGAATCTAACGTACTGTTAGTAATCGTTAAACCTGATTGAATAGGGTTAGCCGTTGCATAAAACGGCTTTCCTTGTCCAATAAAGGTATTAAAACTGCCATCCAGGTTGAAATATGCCTGAACCGGCAATAAATTCTGTACGGCAGAATTTGACGGTGTAGTCATACTAAACCTTAATAGGCAATACAGTTAACTAGGATTACATCACTTGCTGACATTGGTGCCGCGGCGCCAGTTGTTACTGAAAAGCTAGTAAATGTTACTGAAGTTGTTGTGCTTCCAGTTAATTGTAAAAATAATGTAGAACCGCTTGTTACGTCAGCGGAAAAAGCTAACCATCCATTTGGCGCGGTTGGAAGTGTAATAGTTCCGCTTGAAGCGCCACCCGAACCAACAACAATTTTAAATACAAAAGTGCTTACGGCGGTAATTGTTGGGCTTGTGCCAAATCCTGAACTAATTGTAGGCAATGTATTTGAAGTAGCAATTAAATTGCCACCCATAGACAAAGTTGCTGGATTTTCGGTATTACCGCTTAATGGTGGTGAAAATACTGCACCGCCAGGACCAATCAAACCGGTGCAAGCCCCAGCCGTATTAAATGTTGCCTGTACCGGCAGTAAATTTGTTACTGAACTATTTGCTACGCCTGGGTTTGCCATAATGTTTCCTTACGATTGGTCTGCTACTGGCATTACATACAGGGTTCCTGAAGTACCAATTGCGGTAATTGAGAAAATCTGTGGAACTGCAATAACAGTAGGTTGTGACATTGTTACGCCTAATACAAACGATTGGCTACTATTTCCACCAGTAGGCAATACTGCCGCCGGTGCAGAACCAACGCCCTGAACAACTGGGCTAATGGTAATTGCAACCGGTGTAGAAGCAGTATTTAGAAACGCACAATAGTTAATTTGGTCGTTGCCGCCTGGGGTAATGGTAACTGCCGTTGACGATGTTCCACTAACGGTAATAGCCGTTGTTGGTCCAATAAAACGATAAACGGAAGTATTAGCCATGATTACACCGCCGTTGCTGGCAATGGGCCTTCAGCACGTGTAATTTGGATAATGTAATTACCGGTTGCTGGAGTTGCGCTAGAACCAGTTGCATTAACCCATTGAACAGACAATACGTTAGCGGCCAAGCAATCAGCTTCAGCGGCAACAACACCAGCAGTTTGTGAACCAACAACGCCTTGAACAAATACTAGGTCAGTTGTTTGTAAGCCAGGCAAAGCATAAGTTTGTGTTGCGCCAGCGGTTGCAACTGCGGTAGGTGTCAAAGGTACGGAAATATAAAAAGTTTCGTGGGCATTGCCACGTGTAACGGTAGTAGATGACATGATTTTTCCTTTAAATGAGGATAATTAATTATAAGTCTAAATAGAAAAAAAGCCACCCTTTTTGGGGGCGGCCTTTCCTTTACTTTTTACTTAATTAAGCCCCAATAGGGTTAGTTAAGTTGTAGTTGCTAAAGTCGTAACCGTAAACATAAACGTCACAAGTAGCGGCCGCGCCTTGGGCGGTAGTTACACGGAAATATACGTTTTGTGTTGATTGAGTAGCAGTAGAAGCTACTGTCAATTGGTTAACAACTGTTGCACCAGTATTGCCTGAAAGCGCAGTAGAAGCCGCAACAATAGCAGTACCTTGTGCGTTAGCCGCTGGGTAAACTGCCGCAACTGCCGTTGTCAAGCTTGTAGAAGCATTGGTAACGATAAAGTTGCTAACAGAAAAGTTAGTTGTGTTTTGGATTGGAATTGCGTTATCGCCAGTAGCGTTAACGTTTACGCCAGTCAATACACCTAACAAACGAATAGCTTGGTTAGAAGCTAGATTTGATGGATGAATCGTTTGGGTTGATGCTGGTCCTGGATTGCTCATGATTTTATTCCTTAAATATGGTTGAAATGCCAGGGTGTTACCCCTGGCTATTTAATGCTTACGATGCTACGCGGCAAGCAAGTTCAGGGTACAAAGGCGCCCAGCCATACAACACATCCAAACGTGTAGGAATGGAATCGTTATTTATGGTGTACTGCCTCACGACTCTGAGGGACAAGCCAATTTCTTTATCAGAGGCGCGCCCCGCGAAGTGGACCCCTTCAGGCAATTCAAGGTCAGCGACAGCAAGGCAAAAAGCATTGCGGTGCATGATGATGTTTTGTGAGGAAGTTGTACCGGTGTTGTTAAATGGAGTAACAGTCTGTGAACCAGTTGAAGTTACGCTAACGTTTTGGAACTGACCAGCAGTAATAACGGCTGGGGAAACAGTCACGGAAGCAGTACCACCTGAACTGATAGATACAGGAGCAGTTACAACGAATGAACGTAGTTTGCCTGAACCGTAAGCTTGACGGTTTTGTGGGTTAACTGCATATACGCCAGCGATAGTGAATGTATCACCTTGGTTCAATGTTGCGGCCGCACTTGTAGCACCAATAGTGATGGTAGAAGTTTGCGCCCAACCTGAAGTCAAGAAGCCAGTTGCAGTTGTAACGTTACAAGACAATGTAGCACCGGAGTAGCTACCGAATGTTTGTGCTTGAACGTTTTGGTCCATTTTCCAATTCATGCCGCCGGAATCGCGACCCATAAGGCCTTTACGATACTGTTCGCCAATTGCTTCTTGTGGAACGAACAAACCTTTCAAGCTATCAACAATAGTTGCTGAAGTGAATGGCTCAACGATGCAAGAACGGCGACCGTCACGTGGCGCACCTTCAGAATCAAGGTAAGCGGCCGCAGTCAGGTAAGTAATCAAACCAGTTGGAGCAGTACCAGCAGTACCAACGATGTTTGCAGTATTGTTTTTAGCCATCAATAGACCATCACGGTCTATCCTATTTGCAATAGTTGCTACCGCGGGTTTCAGCACTCTATCCGAAAACATATCCAAAGACAATGCCAAATCTTGTGTTGTGAACTGGGTCGCAACTTGGAATTGAGTTGTCAATGTTACTGGTACAGAAGTTTCGTTAAAATCCTCGACCGAGAGGGCGGGACCTGTCGCACCTACGAAGCGTCCAGGACGTCTTACGTTTACGGTTGCGCCAATTTTGCCGCCAACTACTGCGAACTGGTCGTCATAGTTACGGTCAACTTCTGAAGTGAATGTTAGTTCGTTTTCCAAAACCATCAACGCTTCGTTGGTGATTTTGCTAATGGTTAATAAATTATTTGCCATGATGCAAGTTCCTTAAATGTAAATTAAATTTTTACCTTAACGAATCTTTCCTGTCTTGCGGCCGGCTTTCCAAGCTTGATAGTCGATTTGTTCGCCATCTGTATATACGCTTTGACTGCCTGTCCCACGAATCGGATTAATCGGTTTTGGTGCATTTGACTTCACCGCAACAGGCTTACTTGTAGCTGGTTCTTCGGCTTTCGCTTCAAACTTCGCTTCTAACTTCCCAATCAGCTTTAACGCACTAGCGGTAGATAGTCCGGCAATCTTGGCGCCCAATTCATCGTCTGAAGCAAGTTCATACAGAATCCTAGGACCAATATCACTTTCCAAAATCGCATCACGCACTTCATTGCTTACTGCAACTGTCGATGATGCAACCATATCTTCGTAATCGGGTAATTCAGCTTTAACTGAATCAAGCTTTTGTTGCCAAGTTTGTAATACTGCCTGTTGTTTAGCTTGTTCTTGTTGTTGCTTTACTTCCCTATCACGTCTTGCTACTGCTTCATTTGCTGACCATTCGGCTAACGCTTCAGCGTATTTAAACGCATCCGGATAGTCGTCAGGTTGTGGCTTTGTATTGGCAGTTTGCGTTTGTGGCGCTGATTGTTGCCCTTCTAAAGCTGCTAAACGTGCTTCCAAACTTTCCCTAGCTTCGCGTTCACGTGCCGCATTTTCTTCGGCCGCCTTACGTGCTTTGGTCAGTTCAGAAAAACGTTTTTCTAACTTGGGGTTAGATTTCGGTTCCTCTGTTACGGTCGCATTTTCTTCCGATGGGGCTGGTTCACTCTGACCTACTTCGGCCGCTGGCTCTACTGGAGTTTCCTCAACAGTAGCCGCAGTTGGGCTTTCTTCGGTAGCTAAACCTAATTTCCCAGCATAAAAATCTGCTGAATTATCATTTGTTACTACGTTTGTTGCCAAACGTTCTGCTACATTTGCTTCTGACATGGACTTCACTCCAAGAATTTGCCCGATGAACCCATCGGTAGGTTGTTTTAACTATACAACACTTTACTGCGGTTGTGCAACATTAGTTGGTTGCAAACTACCAGTTGCTTGATTTGCAAAACCATACTGTTCTTTATTCCGTGCTTCAATTTCTCTTTCAAGCTTGGCGGTGTCCATGTGATGCAAGATAAGTTCCATAAGGGCATCAATTTCCATCTTGTTTTGGCTAGTAACTGACCTGGTATTTTGGTCATTAACCTTGACTTGAGCATTAAGCATGGCACGTCTATCTTCATGGCCTTGTTTAACTTCTTCAACATCCTGGCGTTGCTTGATATACATTTGCAATTGTTGGTTCTGTTGACCCATTTGTTGCAATGCTTGTTGCATTTGCTGGATTTGCATCTGAACTTGTGGCGGAATCTTGGATTGGTCGTCAATTTGGGCCAATGGGTTGATAGAAGCCAAGCGGTCTGCGATAACTTCTGCACCTGGGAAGTCCATATTTCTAAATACCAAGTCACCAATCTGACCAAATAGGTTCGGATTAGCAGTCAGAGCTTGCATCATGGATTCCACGGCTTCCTGGCGTTTAGTGCTATATCCAGGGCCAGTTTCCATCACAATGTCGTATTCGCCAACGGTCACGTCATTCAAAACCTTATCAATGCCGCTTTCGTCTTTGCCTTGCTGGTTAATTGTGACAATCTTTGGCTTGCCATCATCACCAATAATCCGCATTACACGTTCTTTATCGTAAATTTTGGGGATTAAATCAAGAATAATGCGGCCAGTATGGGCAATTGAACGGGTCAAATTGTCGTAATAATGATAATTGGTCATGTCAACTTGCATCTGTTGACCTTGTAATGCTTTACCGGATATTGGGCCTTGTGGCAGTTGTGATGGGTCAAAAATACCCACCACGGCCATCAAATCAGCATTAATTCCAGCGGCCGCGGCCATAATTCCGGCTGGCGGTTGTTCCGGTGCTTGACGGATTGGGGGTGGTGCTGGTACGCCATCGGTATCTGTCTGCTTGTAACGCAGATAAGACATTGCTTTGGTATTAGCTTGTGCCCATTCGTTTTCGTGGCCTTCATCTTGACCTTCAGCCATAATCCATTTGGCTTTGGGCGCGAGGGCAACGCTTTCAGTAATGGATGTAACCCAAAAGTTGTACATACGTTGTGGGTCTTTGGCCATACGAACCAAACCAAATTTCTTACGTTTGCCTTCAATAACCAATTGCTGACCATAAGTAGGCACGATTGGAATGTATTTTCCAGCCCATTTGCCTTCTTCAAGGATTTGCATACCAGTTAGCTTGCACCAATGGATTTCTTTGCGCCATGAACTGCGTCGGCTTACTTCATAAATGCCGGCAGATTCTAAAACCTTTTCGCTTGGCATTTCATCTTCATAAACGTGGGTGCCATCGGACAATAGGATTAGGTCTGCATTAACAATCTTGGTATAAAAGTATTCAGCCAGGCGAATATCTTCTTTCATTACCCATTCAGCATCACTATCACCAGTACCACGCTGGGTAAATCCGCTTCCATCTTCAGCATCAGGGTACATTGCTCTAAAGTTTTCTTTAGGGATTACCGTTGTAATTAATACTTTTTCGGCATCTGAACCGTCCGGCAATACGGAATTAGGGTCAAAATAGACTGTAAATGGGTTATCAATCGTATCAATACAGATTTCTTGGTCAAACGACTTTTCATTCACATAACGTGTATTTACACGCCAAAAACCCCATCCCATACGAACTGCTGATTCATAAGCGGTGTCATAAGCATGGTCGGCATTAGATTGATTCTCAATGTGACGGCACATACCAGTAACAATGTCGGCTAACTGTTCGTCAGTTTCATTGTTCATCCCGTGGGCTTTCATCCTTGGGCGTTGCTGGCGTTGCTGATTGCATAGTTGACGGATATACGCATCAACTTTATTGATTGTTAAGCATGGGCGCGATTCCACGCTACGGCTATTTTGGATTTCTACTGGCCATTGGTCGCCACCGGCGAACTTTAGGTCATCTAATGCTTCTGAACGGTTATTAGTATCGGCATCTGCCGCAAAACGTAGGAATTGCTTTGCATCATCAATTCTAGGGTCATAATCATCGTATTGCGATTCAGTCATATCTAGCCCATCCAACTGGATTGAACGTGTGGAACGGTCTTTTTGACCACTTTCCTTGGTTCGTTAATCATAAGTCCTATGTACCGAAAGGCATCGGCCCCGTTCGAGTAATGGTCGTGCAATGGCTTTTGGCTAAATTGCTTTGTTTCGGGGTCAACTTCGTACCGGTAGTGACGTAAACATTGTAAGCCTTCTTCCGTATTTTGCCTATCAAAATAGCATTTAGGGAATATTGTTCTTGCCGCGTTAATAGAATCTACAACAGGCACTCTATCTAACACTTTAGTTCTATGCCCTGTTTGCCGGACAATTTGTTCAATCGTCATTCCAGTTTGATAGGAATGGGCTTTGGCATCATGCGGCAACCAAATCGTATCAATCATGTAGCCATAGGATTGAATCTTGGCCAACCAATAGCTTATGGTTTGCTGGTTATCTTCTTCGTAACGTATCAGCCTGGTTTCAGTTGGGAACAGTTGCACATACCAAATGGCCGTATGGTCGTTGAACCCCAAATCGAACACAATATGAACGCCCTTCATTGCATCGTATGGAACATTGCATATACGGCCTTGTAATTCAGCCATAGTGACTTCTTTAGCAAAGATGGCACCATTTATCGTTTGACGTGGAATACCTTCCCAAACGTTGTTATACGCTTCTATATCACGTGCTTGCAGTTGTCTGCGTTCTATGTCCAATACTTCAGGAAAATAAGGGTTATCACTCCAATTAAGTTTGGTGACTACGGCATTTTCCGGTGGATTTAATACAAAACGCTTATAAGTTTCATCTGTTGGCAGTTCAGGGTTAAAGCTTACCCATATTTCACTACCTTCTTTTCTTATCGTTGGGGCCAAAATTTCCCAAGAATGGGAAGTAACGTTATTTGCTTCCTCTACCCAGCAAATGTCTATTCCTTCAATAGATTTTAGGCCGTTAATGTTGTTTTTAATGCCAGCAAAGATAAATTCTGAACCATTGATACCACGAATAGTATTTTGGGTGATTTCATAATGGGCTTCTAATCCCATAGCATAGATTTGGTCGCTTAATAGCTTATGTACCGAATCCTTAATACTGGTTTGGAACTCACGGGCGCATAGCACACGAATAGGCGCTTTGATACCCTTGATTAATAAGGCGCGAGAAATTCCCCAAGATTTTGAGCCACCGCGCCCACCGAACAAAATTCTGTATCGAATTTGCTTGGGTTCAAATAAACACTTTAGTTTGGCCGGAAACCGTTCCCTGGCGATGGCATCTTTAATCTGTTGTGACGGTTCCATCAGGGTCCACAAAAGTTATCTGAACACCAGTTTTAAGTTCTGCACCATTTGGACCGGTGACTTCTTGCGTTGCAATAGCCTTTCCATCAACGCGGTCCATTACTTCCTTTACTGCCCATGCTTCACCTGATTCTGCTAGTGAAATAAGCTTTTTAACGATATTGGCTAACTTGGTTGGGTCTTGAATCAAATCCATGCGAATACGGTCATAAAAGAGTTTGCCCTTCTTAGCATTTTGATTGCCAATTTGACCCCCTCTTGAATTATTCGTATCGATTTCCATGTCCATGATTGTAAAGCCTTCTTTAGTTATGCTTGTGGTGGTTCTGCTGGTGCGCTACCGTCAGTTGCTACTGGTGTTTCAGTAGTAGTTTGTGCTGGTGCTTCTACTGGAGTATCTGCTACTTTTTCGATGCTTTGTGCAATATGGCTATCAACCATTGCTTTCGCGCCCAGGTGCAGTTTGTTATGGATTTCTAGGGCCACTTCAATAGGAAGCTTACGCAATCCCTGAAGGATTACTTCCATTTCTTGTACTGAATGGTCAAATGTTAGTTTTAAGTCGTTTAAATTCATTTTTTCTTACCTTTCTTTTTTTCTGTTTCACGTTGTACGGCATATCCAATCGCTTCAGCTTGCTTGGGTAACTTGCCGGCGCGAATTTCCTTGGCTATGTTTTCTGAACGTGTCTTGTTGCTAGTACCTTTTTTCAATGGCATATTTTTTTCCTTTCGGGTGGTTGCTTTACGTACTTGTGGGCGCTTTTTAGGTGTTTCAAGTGGAAAATCAATTACTTTTGTATCTTCCGCATACTTTTCAGCTTCGGATTTAAACCAGTTCAGTATTTTTTTCAGCATAATCTTCTTCCGTTAAGAAACATACGTCTTGCCAGGACATAATAAGATAACGTTCATCGTTAGTAAAGTATTCTTGAAATTTAAGGTATTCATCTTGGGCGTTTTTACTCATGGTTCCAAATCGAACATGGTCGCCAACATTAACTGGCATGGCTTCACGGCGGCCATTAGGTAGCTTTTTGCCTGGTCCTACGGCTACTACAACGCCCATATTGTCTGCTTCTTTGTTTTCAACAATGATTACAGAACTCAAAATGCGTTTATCAGGGCGTACAACTATTTTCTCACCCATCGGTTTTAATATAAAATCTACATTAGCCATATCAACTCCTTAATAGTTGGTTGGTTAGAAAGGCCCTAGTTTACCTTCACGTGCTAGGGTTTTTCGCTTTAATCTGCGTAATAATTTGGGTCTGTTGGTGCTTGACTGCCTGAACCAGCGGTAAATGAAATGTCTTTGCCGCTTTGCATTGGCTTGTCACTCCACGGCGTTGCTTTAGCCTTTTGGACTTGCATTGCCCGTTGTGCATCTTTAACGTATGCGCTGGTCTTTAATAAGTCCCCCAAGCTAGTTTGATTACTAGATGAGGGATTTAGATTGGCAGTAAACCCAGCCATAATTACATATCGTCTTGGTCGTGGCCGGCGCGCTTATGGTCATAGCATACGGATTCACCGGTATTACCATGATTAAACTCACCTAAACGGCCATCGTGTTTGCCCATGTGCATTTCACGACCGCCCATTCCATCTTCCATACCAAGAGCAACGCCACCAGCAAATGATTTTGCATGACGTTCGCCAGTTGTATCGCTTGATGTTGCGCCTTTAGGAATCTTTTCACCAGTAGCACCAGGCATAAATTTTGTAGAATTTACGCCAGTTTCACGTGGTTCACGTTTTTCGCCTGTACGGTCGCTTGATTTAACACCTTTTGGAAAGCGTTCGCCGCTTTCACCTTTCATACCATAACCCATAATATTTTCCTTTTTGCAAAAAGAACTAGAAAAGCCTAGTTTCTTTATTTTCCTTTAATTATTATTTTTGTCAATGTCTTTGCGAATTTCTTCAGGCAAAGCCATGTGATGTTCATAACCAAAGTTTTCAGGCAATCCTTCCGGATAAGCAAATCCAAGATAATTTTCTAACGTTGCTGGAATTCCGTGCTTCTTCATTGATTCAAGCACGTAATCGTGTTCATTGCTTCCATTCAGGTTCATTTATTCCTCCAGCTTTTTCAAATACTTGTTTTCTAGCTTCATCAGCGGATATATTGCCTTTTTTATGGTTTAACCATATTTTATCAATTTCTTCGGCATTTTTGGCATTTTTAAATGTATCAGGGAATAAACCGCGAACTGCTTCCCATGTAATAGATTGCATTTCTCTAGGTAATACGCCACGTTCTTTTGCGGCACGTTGATAAGCTTCGTGATACAACGGGTAAGTGCCTTGCGAACCAGTAAATGCGTTATTTTTAGGGCCAACTTCACCCAATACATTACTACCAAAATTGTGTGCTACTTCCCTAGATGCGCCGGACAATGGTCGTAACAATCCAGCGGCTACGGCATGAGTATCAATGGTTGTATGACCTTGTGGGTTTTCAGGGTCATAAATGTTCATATAAAAATTACGAACCTTATGTTGGCCACCTAAATTTTTACTAATGTTTTCTTTAGTTGGGTTTTCATAAATGTTTACGCCTTTAGCAATTTCATTTAATGAACCCCAACCAGTTTTGTATGGTTCACCTTTTCCGGTCAATCTAACGCCCGAATAATCGCCTTCAGGGTTAACAATAAAATGTTCTCTAGGATTATGTGCCTGGTCATGGGTTCTAATCCACATAGCTTTTTCTACTGGGTCTGACAATTCACCCAATGTTTTGCCTTCAATTGCTTTAACCATTGGTGCATATTGCGGTTTATTCCATATTTCTTTAGCAATATTAGACATTTCAGGCGACCAGGATGTTCCTTGATGGTTTTTCATGGCGCTAATTAAACGTTCACCTAAAGAAACGTTCATAAACCAATCTTTTTGTGGTGACAAAACGGCCAATACCCCTGAAGCCGCCTGGTCGGGAACGCCATATTCTTTACCAAATTTGTCCACAATGTTTCGGGCGCCATTATACCAAAGTTTGCTACGTTCTCTAGTGTCTGCCGGCACCGCATCATGTAAATAAAGCAAGTTGTCTTTTACATGATTAATAAACTTTTCTGCATTTACATCTACGTTTTTAGACTTTAATCCAATATTTGGATAGTCTTTTAGCAATTCAACGTTGTGTTTAAAAGCTTCAGGTTCTTTTTTAGCCGCTTCGTAATTGGAAAATAAATGTTCTGTAATTGGATTTTCCGTTGCTTTTACGGCGGTTGGAACTCTAGTGCTAACTGCGTGTTCTGCGGCGGTTACTGGCTTAATACTTAATCCAACCGGTAAACCTTTAGTTATTTCTGCGGTTTTCCCTAATGCTGGTGCGGCCATAGCGGCCACATCAAAAGTAGGTTCAAAACGTCCTGATTTCCATATATCAGCACGGTTTCCACCGGTTTTTACTATATCGGATGGGTTTCTTACTGGATAATCGCCTTGGCCCCATCGCTGAACTTCTTCCGGAGCCTGGCCTAATAAAAAGTCGCCTAATTGGGTTCCACCAATTAATGGAACTTGGTCTTTTACGTAATATTGATTGGCATATGTTTTAGCGGCATTGAGCAATTCCCCAATTTTTGCAACGTTGGGATTAACGGTTGGTATTGGGCCTACCGTGCCTAGTTCATAATCATCAGCCATGATTAATTTTATATGACTTCAATCATTACATCAACGCCGCCGCCCTTACGAATTTCACCGCGATTAATCATAAGTACATCAATCTGTCCATCATTGTCATAAACGCCGGCATCTTCTAAACCGTCTAAAACGGCTTTTAAACGATTATCTAGGTCTGTGACTACCTTTGAACGTGGATATAACCATAACGTCACTTCAAGCCGTTTATCGCCAAATTTGGGTATGTTTTGCGCTACAACACATTCTGCCACCGCAGTTTTAAATTCGCGCCCAGCTTTGCTTAATACTGTATGGCCACGAAAATTGCGCCAGTACGTATTCATGCTGGGTGGGTATGGCAATTTAATTATCGTCATTTAACAATTCTTTGACTTTTTCGTGTAAATCTTCTTCACTCCAGCCCCAGTATTTTTGGAAGCCTTTGTGTCCAAGGGAATGAACGCTGGTATTTCCAAGACGGTGGTGCCACATACACAAGGGTATAGTGTTGGCGGTTTTCCTAGGCTGACCATATCGGCGTATATGATGGATTTCCACGGGCGTGTCGGTGTCAGTAATTCCATTTTGCCGGCACAATATGCACCCCAATCTTGCCAATTTAGCATAGTGTTCTTTTTCATTTGCCATTCGCTAGTTCGTACCATTGCTTGTAAAAGTCTTTAAACATACTAAACCCTTGACCAGCAAGCATACATTGTCCATCCGGTTGAACCAAATAATATTTATTGATAATTGTTTCAGTATCGGTATTACCATAAATGATTACAACCATAAAATCTTCTTTTTTTGCTAATGCTTGAAGCAAATACTTTTGGCCTTTGCTTACTTTTTCACCAGGCCGTTTCCATTCCATAATTAAAAAACAACCATTGCGTTCACATATTCCATCTACATTACTTGGTACAAAATGTGAGTTTTCTTCAATTAATCCTTGAAAATCCACATAATCTGTATGTGTCGCATAAGCGTTACGCATTAGCCCCATTGTTCAGTCAAATCCTTTGCAATTAATTCTAAGTCATGCGCTACGTCAGTAATATCTAACGATATTTGATAAGCTTTATCGTATTGGCCTTTTAATGTGGCTTCATGGAAGTCTTTAATTAATTTTAATAAAGCTAAATATTGTGTTGAATAATCGTTCATTTCTCTTGTGCCTTTTTTAGTATTGCTCTAGCAAAATCCTGTATGTCTTTCATGCTTGATTTCAATGTTGCATCTTTTCGCACATCATCCCAAGTATTTGCTATTTCCTCATCTGTTAGTGTCTTTGCTGGATGGGTGTAGAGTGGAATAGCATCAAAAGGTAGCGTATCTCTACGAAAGGCTACCATTGCATTTTCTTCGTCTTTATACATCCACGCTACTGGTTCATTGTTCATTTGGTTAACCTTTCAAGGTTGCGATTGCTGGCTTCTTGGGTGCGCCACGCTTCAAAACGAAGTTTTGCCGATTCCAATCTAAATTTCCACATTTCTGTTTTGTACGTTGCCGCGCCAATAGCTTTGCATAAGTCTTGATATTCTTGGCTGGCATAAGCTTCGCGTTCCTGGGCGCCCAAACTTTGTTCGCTTGATTGTTTCATTTTTATGGCTTTTAGGCTGGATTTATAAGCTTCTAATTCAGCCAGTTCACCCTTTGCTTTAGCGTATTCCGGGGCAAATTCGTATAGATAATCTACACAATCATTGGGGTCAACTACACGGGTTTCAGCTTTCATCGTTCCATCCATATTTTAGCTACTACTAACAAAACAAAAGCCCAAAGCACTAGGCCGCTAAAAAAGAAAAATATAAAAATAAGTTCATTCATCGCCAATCCCCAATTTGTCCACGGTTGCCTTTTTTCCATTGGTCGTACATATCTTTAGCAAGTTGCTCACGGCGGCTATTAAATTTAGAATTAGCAAAATAACCCCTAAAACCGGTAAGCCCAAGCTGGGTACGGTAAACAAGTAACTGTCTGATTTCACATTCATACCGCCATCTTTCCAATGTGTTGTTGGATTCGTTGTCGGTACTGTCCCATTGTTTCCCCGGCATAAGCATTTAGTCCCAATTCACGGCCTTTAGCCATTGTCAATTCATCGGTACTATACCAAGGCAATGCTGGGCGTTTTGCTTCTTTTGGGGTCATGTCCAATTCATCTTCCCAGCGGCCTTGATTAAGCCAAGTGCTTGGATGGGGAATAAAGTCTGATTCAGTACCCTTTAGTTTCCAGTAGGCAACGTGTTGTTCAATGGCTTCCACGGCATCGGATTGTTCTTGCTTTGTAAGCCGGTTAAACGCCCCCAGGGCGGCACGTTTAGCTACCTTCCTGGGGTAATGTTTCCAAAAGGTTTCAAACATTTTCAGCCTGATTGTAATAATTATTGATGGCTTTTATTGCTTTGTCGCAAATTGCATCGCTTCTGCACCAACGGCCATTAGGAGTAAAAAATTCAAAACTTGTTGCATTTTTTTCTAATGTTGCGGTGTATTCATTATCAAAAATTGTTTTTGAATATTCAGTACCGTTTTCTCTAGTAATGAACCAAACGTCTGTAACTTTCATTTTTTTTCCTTTTGTTTTCACGGTAAAGCACCGTATTAATAATTTACTAAAGTAATCTTTACTTGTAAACAATTATTTTCTAGTGATATACCCTAATATCTAATAACTGTTGTATTTATGTTGCTTTTTGGTGGACGAACCTAGCCCACCTAGGTTGCCTTAATAAGTTTTGCTTTTCGGAGCCACTTAACCCGTCAGTCGTTCAGGAAACCGGCACTAACTTCGCCACCGGCATTTGCGCTATTACATTCCTTATCCCCCAGTAGCGCTTCTATTCTGACCGCTGGTGGTGGTGAATCCCCAATCAGAACGATTGCGAATAAGAAACAAAAAACCCCTTAGTGGATAGACTGTATGGAAACTAAACTAATTAAATGGTTCAAGTGCATTTAATTAATTCAGAACAATCTACCCATTAAGGGGTTCTAACTTCAGCGGTTTCCATGTCGCAATGGTTAAAACTATATCACATATTTCCCCATTGGTCAGCCATTGCATCAGCAATTCCTTGATAAGTTGTGCTTCTTAATTTCCAACGGTCTGCGCTGGGCGGCAATTTATGCAAACGTTGTTCACGTCCTTCAACAATATTTGTTGGTTGTAATTCCGGCAAACCCTTTAACCATAAGCAAGTAGCTTTAGTTTCACCATGCCCAAACATCCAAGGTTGAATAACTTGATTTTGCCGCCAACCAATGATTTCTACGGCATATTTGTGCATTATTGGGTTTTCAATTGCAAATTTAGGAATATTGCAATTTAGCAATTTTTTAAAAAAATTAGCACCGTCCCTCATTTTGTCCCAGCGGCCTTCTTGCTTATAAAGCCATGAAACGCCTGAATTACATAAATAAGTTGCATGGTGGGTGGGCTACCATTAAATCCCAACCATCATTAATAATGTCAAAAATATCGCCTTGATAGTGCGGCCCAGGTGTATCAGTTGGCAATAAATCACAACTTATGGCTTCATGCCCCCCCCGATGAACGCATCACGTACACGTCCTGAATACTCACAAGCTACTAAAACTTTCATAAATTTTTAAGTTCCGGCCACACGACCCACCAGTTGTCAGGAAACAACGTTTTCCTAGTTACTAATCCATGACTTTCGCGTTCAATGGTTGCGGCCATTAACGTTAGCGGACCCATAGGAATAGCATCCTTGTTGCGCCATTGACACACCGCTTGAACGCTTACGCCACATAGCTTTGCGACCTTTGCTGGCTTTCCTAACAAGTCAATTAATTCTGCATTAGTCATTTATTTTCCTCAAATTACTAAATATTTCTTTACAAGAACTAAATTTTACTTTACATTTGTCAGTACGGCAATGTCGCCGTGATAAAAAAGGAGTAGCAAACATGGTTGATGAATTAAGCCAATTGATGTTGGAACATGAAGAATTTCTTGAAAAAGCTTTAGATGATATGGAATTTAGTAATGAATTTATGACCCAAGAACAAGTTGACTGCATCCGTCAAGCTTGTGGAAAACCACGTAATAGTCACGTTAACCCATTGTTACGTGATGTGATAAATGACTTTGCCAATGTTTTTGGAAGTGATTTCAAAAAATTTGATGAAGAAACTAAAAAAATGTTTGGAAAGTGAAAAAAATGATAATCGCAAAAAGAAACAATTCAGGCACCAGCGACTTTAAATTACCGCCACCAGGTAGCTTTCTAGCCCGTCTATATCGCATTATTGACCTTGGCACCCAAACAACTGAATGGATGGGTAAAAAGAAAATGCAACGCAAAGTATTGTGTATGTTTGAGTTGCACGGGGAAGATAACGATGGCAATCCGTTAGTTATGGATGATGGCAAACCAATGGTCGTTTCAAAGCGTTATACGCTATCCCTGGACGAAAAAGCCACGTTGCTAAAGGACTTACAAGCTTGGCGCGGCAAAGAGTTCACACAAGAAGAATTAGACGGTTTTAGCCTAGAAGTATTGCTGGGCAAATTCTGTATGGTTTCTATCACCCATAGTGAATACCAAGATAAGACTTACGCCAATATTGCCAGCATCAGCCAGGTGCCAGCCGCATTGAAAAAGCTTGGTGAACCCGTTGGTGTCAATGAAACTTTAATGTTTTCTATTGACCCGTGGGATAGAGAAAAGTTTGATAAGTTATCACAAGGGTTGCAAGATTTAATTAAGAAATCTGCTGAATACCGAAACACCTTTGATACTGCGCCAGCTAAACAAAGTGCAACAATTGAAGATGACAATTTTGACGATATTCCATTTTAAGGACCAATATGAAATGCGCTGAATGTAAACATTTTGCTGGCCAGCCGGGCGACCGGTATGGCTTGTGCAGAAGATACCCAAAAAACGAAAATAAATCACAAGAAGATTTGTGTGGTGAATTTGATGCCAAAGTTCAAGTTGAAGTTGTATATGAAACTGTGTACGACATAACAACGGATGAATTCAAACCCAAACGTGGAAGAAAACCCAAAAATGTTGATTAAGGAACGTCAAAGTGAAAGTGGACATTGGTATGACCGGGCTGGCAATCCAGCCTATACAACAGTATCCAAATCTGGAAAACCTAGACCAACAACCTTACGTGACGCCCGCAGTCAAAATTTGTGTCCATCGGTCACTACCATCCTGGGTGTCGCCGCACGACCTGGGTTGGACTTATGGAAACAACATCAGGTTTTATTATCTGCGCTAACCTTACCTAAAGAACCGACTGAATCGGAAGAATCATGGCTTGAAAGGGTCATGATGGATTCTAAGCAAACTGGACGTATTGCCGCGGAACGTGGTACGGCCATCCATGCGACCATACAGGCGTTCTTTGAAGGTGCTTTGATACCTGAAGCCATGCCAATCTGTCGGCCGGTAGAACAGGCCATTAAAGATTATTTTGGGGAACAATTGTGGTTGCCGGAATTAAGCTTTGCACATCCTATGGGTTTTGGTGGCAAATCAGATTTGACGGCCAAAGCAAAGCATGATTTTGCTGGTATTTCTATTGACGTCAAAACCAAAGAAACTACGGATATTTCTAAAGTTGACGTTTATCCGGAACACGGTATGCAATTAGCCGCTTACCGCCAAGGTTTTAATATGCCAGCCGCCAGGTGCGCCAATGTGTTTGTAGGCTACAAAATGGTTGAAGGCACTATTGTTTTTACTGGCGTTAAGGTTATTGAACATACCGCAGAAGATTTAGACCGCTATTGGTTAATGTTTACTAAACTGTTAGAGTTTTGGCAGTTAAAGAACAACCATAAATAGGGCGGTTAACGGGGCGTTGAAGGATGCAACAAGGTGGGGCTTTTCCCCGTTTCGACCCACCAGCTATCAGTTGCCAAATTCACGCCCTACTCTGTTGCAGATTTACAACTAAGGGTATGTCCTAATAAAATATCGCTTTACAAGTGAAGTTTACTTTAGTAAATTACTAATACGGCAACGGTGCCGTGATTAAACAAAGGAAAAAATCATGAAAGCAATCGACATTCAGTTAAGCAAAGTTGACCAGTTGGGTATGTTGTTAGCCCAAATCGCTGACTTGGAAAAACAAGCAGATGCAATCAAAAACGAACTTAAACAAAATGAAGGCCACATTGAAGGCAATTTGTTTAAAGCTTGCGTTACCCTTTCACAACGCGCTACCGTTGACAATAAAGCAGTATTCGCAGAAGCCAATGTGCCAGCAGAATTAATTGCCAAGCATACCAAAACTACTGCCGTAATCACTTTAAAAGTTACATCCAAATAATCTAGGACAGGCCGTTGACACTATTCAGCTTTATGGCCCGTGGGGATTTCAAACTAAAAAGACCTCGGCCTGTCACCCAATTAAGGAAAACAAATGAAAGACTTTATATTAGGCGGTTTATTAGGGGCGGCAATAGCCGTGTTTTTAGTAATTGTTTATGGATTTAGGATTGGGGTATATCACTTATGAAAGTTGCTAATGAAGTATTTGAAAATTGGTATAACTCAATTTATGACCATAAACCCGGTGAAGATGATATAAAAGAATTGTTTCGGGAAGCTTTTGAAGCCGGAATGGTTTCAGGTATTACTTTTATGCAAGCACGTATGATTAAAGATGCTGAATACCTTATAGAAGATTACAAAGGATTTCAAGATGAATGAACATATTTGGACGGCCGCTGGCACGGATATAACAATTAGATGGCGTTTGGCTGGCTGGTTGCCACCGTCAGAACTTCAAGAATACCGTGATAAATGGAAATATTATCAAAACCTACCATTACGGCAATTGGACGACCAGGCTAAAGAACAATACGAACAAGTATTGCGTAAAGCTAAAGTCGCCCGTATTCGTTAATATTTACGCATATTAGGTAACGGCGCATCTTTTTGACTAGCGCCTTTACTTTCAGGCTTATGGGCTTTTTCCATAGGCAAAGCAATATGTTTATTAAGCTTTTCTTTTAGCCTGGTTAACTCATGCTCTGTATGTTTTTCATGCTCACGCAAAACAACATAATGACCTTTTGGTGTGCTTGCTAATTTACCTTTTACTTCAAAATTTGTAGCCATTTTTTATCCTTCCAAGATTTGTAATGCTTTAGTAATTTTAGCAATTCTGTCGTCTAAACCCAACACACCGCCGTTAATTTTTCGAGTAATTTCTTCCCAACCTGACACATCAGCCGCGGCGTTTAAACCCCGTTTATTCCAAAACCAACCAGCGGATAGCATAGCGTTCATTGGTTCCAACAAAAGGTCAGGATTGTCCATTAAATCCAGTTTAATAGCTTGTCCGCAAAACATATAGTTATCTTTGCCGGTTAGCTGAATTACGCCCCTACCGTGGTATTTCCAGCCATCCCCATCTTCAGTATTGCCCATACGTCCGGCATAGACTTTATTAGCTATTTTTTCAGGGTTATTGGCGTATTGGTCGGCCGTTGCTTGGTCAGGGAATCTTGATGGCCATACACGCATTAATGAAGCGGCAGAATAATGTAAATTTTCTTCTAAGGTTTTAAAGTTGCCTGATTCATGCTGACATTGGCCTATAAACCCAGCCTGGCGTTTTGGCGTGTTAATTTCGTATTTATCAAACGTAGAATTTAATGGGTCAAGCCATTTATCTTCAATACCTAAAACTATTAATTGGTCATTCGTCATCACTATTGCCAATCTTTATGCCAGTAATAAGACCAATAAAACCACCAACAATAGTTTGAAATGCTGGGCCAATAATTTGAAATACTTTTTCATCGTCAACGTTTGGGTCAATAACGGCAAAAGCAAACATAGACAGCATAGCCACTACAACACAAACTAATGACCAGGCGGCAATCACTAAAATATGTTCTTTTTGGTTCATTTTGAAGCAACTCCTTGAACTTTTTCAAAAGTACGTAAACCGCCCATACCAAGCATACCCATCATTAATTGCCATAAATTATCATCAAGTCCTGGCAATGGGGGAATAGTAACGCCAAGAACACCGGCTACGGTGCCAGCAAGGGGTCTAAATAAGTATTGGTAGGCCAATGCTAGGGCGCATACCCAACCGATTGCTGGGCGCCATCCTGACACGAATACGGATGAATTTGTGGCTTCCGCTTTATTAATATCAGTTTGTGCAGTCATTGTGGCCAAATCGCCACTTTGTTGCAGTTGCAATAACTTTAATTTAGCATCGGCCGCTTGTGCTGGGTCCGGAAAGAAATGGTCAATTAGTTTGCCGCCAAGGTCTAATGCCGCTGAAATAGGGTCTAAAGACATGATGTTTTCCTTATGCTAAACATATTAGTAAGTTCCCATAATTAAAATTCCCGCAATAAGCCAAATACACAATGCTGTAAAAAACCATAGCCATCTTTCGTTCATTTAATACCCCAGGTCAAATACCAGGCAATTAAAGCCGCTATTGCAAAACAAATAAATTGAACTCTACGCACTTCTTTAAGGTCATGCTGATATTCTTCGTTTGCTTTTCTTTCCATATTTTCAATATCCAACTTAATTCTTAATACTGCATCCCATTCTTTAGCGCCGTACTTCTTAACAAAGTCTATTTTTAACTTTGCTTCTTGGTCGCTAATTTGCTTCTTTTTATTCCAATCTTCCAATGCTTTTATTAATGCCGTTTGTTTTTTATGTTCTGCTTCCCGTGCCGCCCTACGTCTTTCATTTGCCTTGCGTTGCGCTACGTCTATACCGTCTTGCTGAACACTTTCAATACTTTTAGATAAACCTTTAGCCGCTTCCCGGCTTGCATCAAGACTACCGGAAAGAGTTTTTACTCCTTCTGTTATTCCAAACGGGTCTGACATTAAACACTTTCTTATACCGTCCTTATTTGCTACTTAAATAATGTCCAATAAAACCAATAACAGAACTTATTCCGGAAATAAACATCATTCCCATCCAAAATCCACCACGGCCTTTATTGGCCATAGCAACTAATTGTTCTATGGAACTTTCCATCTTGTCTATTTTTTTGGACATTTCATCGAATTTTGCTTCATAGCTTTCTACTTTCTGCCATAGAACGCCATACTTAACAGGGTCAATTTCAAACATAGTCATTTCCATTATGTTTTCATGATGAACGCTAATGCGTAGTACGGTGGCAAATTAGCGCCTGTTCCACTTGTACCAGCAGTTTGTAATGTAATGCCAGTAGTTGCAGAATCAGTTGTTGTAGTGCTTGCTCCGGTTGCGCCAACTGGTGAATCGTTAGCAATAGCGCCTGAACCAGTAGAAGCAATATTGTGCTTATGGCCTGGGTCGGTTACGGTATGAGTATGGCTAACAACAATAGCATCAGCGGAACCACCGGTTTGACCTACTGAATAAGTAGAACCAGCGCCAATAATGAAGCTTGAACGCAAATCAGGGGTTCCGGAAGTACCATCACAAATCAACCAACCGGACGGAATAGAACCAGTAGAACCTGACCAAATAGCAATTAAACCGGCTGGAATAGTCGCGCCCGAACCCGTTGCACTTTGTAGTATTGGATAAACGTTATCCAATGTTTGAATAGTTACATTGGCAGAAGTTTGAATAACAAACTTGTAGCTATACCCAGTTTGCAACCATATTTCATTAGGAATTTGTCCTGAAGCATTTAAAACAATAGGGTTTGGATTAGCAATAGTACCGTTAACCGTTGTATATGTGGTTAGCAATGTGCTAGAACCAGCTTGGTATGTATAAACCAAACCAGCATTTAACGGTAAACCATTGTTATCAAAAAATGGAATACCGCTATTTCCAACTGGGGATAAAAGTACGCTTGCCATAATTATTTCCTAGAAGTTATTTCACTTAATTTTGTTTTAGCGGCTTGTTTGGCTTCAACTGCTTTTCTAGCAACTTGGCCGCCCTTGTACATTAATTCGCCCATTACACGTGGGCTTTGGAATGGAAGTGCTAATCCTGATAATGGGGTTACATCGCCTGATAAAACGCGCCCAGTTGTATAAAGTGCGTTCATTCCCAATGCTGGGCCAGCTAAACCGGATGGGTGCCATTCTTTTAATGATTGACCAGCTAATGCTTCCATTAAGTTTTGGTTGCCTGATTCAGCCAATTGACGTGTTAATTCACGTCTAAATTCATTACCCATAGTGGATGTTGGACCCATCATGGTTTTAAGGCGGCGCAATGTAAGGTCAACAGAAGCTTTTGGACCAAGGCCTAAAGATTTTTCAATTTCACGTTCTGTGGCTAAAGCTTCTTCATATTCGCCCATTGTTTTTTCGTAATTTTTGTCTTGTTTGACAATAGTTTCTTTGACTTTATTGCGAGTATTGGTAAGAACGCGTTTAGCTTGACTGGTCATGCCCTGACTATAAACATCATCAATACGTTGTTTAAGGTCATCCAATCCACCGGCAGTATGAAGTTCAGGTTTGTTTTCCCATTCGTCCAAAATGCCTTTAATTTCATTAACTTTGGACATTGTTTCAGGACCAACTTTAGAAGCTTCTACGCCACCAACACCCCTAGATTTAAGGGTTTCAAGTGTCTTATTAAATTCTTCACGAATAGGTTTGAAATCCAAAAATACTTGATTGCCTTTGGTGGTTGCAATACCTTCTTTATAAGCTTCGCTACGTGCATGACGTGTATTTTCTAAAGCAGAACGGAATTGCTCAACCAAATCAGCCGGCGACCTATTGCCACGCATATTTTCAGCAAGTTCTGAAACTGTACGTGGATTGGCATATCCTGAACGTGCGGCTTCACGTAATACTTCACCGCTTTTATCAATAGGAATACCCATTACATCGGTTGCAATGTTTCCAATGGTTCCGGCTTTTACGTTGCGGCCAACTGCACCACCAATGCCGGATATTGCATTGCTGGTCTTTTCAGCGGTTTTTGCAACCATGCTACCTAATGGTGTTCTGACTGCAAATTCAGGGTCATAAATTGCGTTTTTTAGCGTTTCGCCAGCAAAACGTCCAGGATTTTCATAAATACCTTTTGCAACATTAGCAATTGATTCACCAGGATGTTCTGCAAAAGATTTAACACCTTGTTTGGCCGCTTCATATTTTGCAAGCAGATTGGCTTCAGCTTCCTTTTTCATGGCTTCATCGCCAATTATCGGCATACTGCCAGCGGTATAAGCTATTATTGGTGCGGCTAAACTTTTTTGTTTCCAATCTTCCATTGACATTTCACTCAATGGTTTTTTAAATTCTTCAAGCCAATTTTTTGGTTTTTCGTAATTTTGGTCAACAAACTTTAATCCTGGAATTTCAATGTCATCGCCGGTATTTGGTTCTACATTGGATTCGTATGGCAAATCAGGATTAATTTGTACGTGAACTGGGTCTTTAGCGCCATGTGGACGATGTAGGCCTACTTGTGCAAGCAATGAATCAGGAACACGTGGATGAATGTCCACGGCATCGCCTTTTTCATGACGACTTTTACCTGGTTCAGCTACTAAATTAGGGTTTTTTAAACGGTTCTTATATTCTTCACGTTGTTGTTCTAGGGTTCTATAACCGCTAGTAATAGGCAAATCTTCGCCTTTAGGATTTAATTCTTTATTGCTTTTCCAAAGGTCTTTAAGTTGATTTACTCGGTCAAGCAAATCCGGTTGTAGATTTGCAGTATCAACCGGCGCTTTAGTAGTAGATATTGGTTTTGCATTGTCATAAATGCTTGGCGCACCTACGCTAACACTAACGGAAGGTGTGGCATCAGCGCCTAGGAATTTTAGTCCAGGGACTTCAATATCATCAGCCATTATCTAAACTTTCCTTGCTCTAAAGCATGAAGATTTGACCATTTACGGTTAAATTCTTCACGTTGGTCTTTAGGAATACTAGCGTAAATTTCGTTTGCTTTGGCTTTTGCTTCAGGTGAATTAGAAGCGGCCAAAGCATCAATTTGAGCCATACGAACATCATAGTTATCAACCCAAGCAGATTTAAGTTTTTCTGCTTGAATGTAACCGTTGACACCACGCTTTTCAATAAGTTTGTTATATGCGCTATTAAACATAGTAGCGGCCTTAACAGTAGCATCTGCACGGGAAACAATGTCAGTTAATGCTTGTGCGGTTAAATCATCGCTACCATTAATAACTTTAGCATCTGCACGGGATTGGTCAGTTTTAGCAGTTCCCATCACTTCAGAAGCCGCGGCCATACGTGCAATGTTTTTATTTAACATTTCTTGTGTTGCGTTGCCAATAATGTACTTTCCACCCTGACGTAACAATTGACCTGGGCGATTTCCTGAAGCGGCAGAAATATTTTCTATAACGCCACGTGTATTGGCTTCTTGTTCTTTAGCGGCAGAAGCAAGTGCATTGCTTTCTTTAAGCAAGTTTTTACCATTATCCAAAGCTTCTTTTTGCTCTGTTGTATAGTTTGCAAGGGCTGGATTGCCTTTGTAATCAAGATATTGGTCATACTTAATAAGGTCACGGTCTTTAGCACTTGGTTTAGGCGCTTCAGTTGTGCCACCACCACCAACGGCATTTTGACCACCACCAAATTCAGTAGGCGTAACAGAAGGTTGACTACCCATAATAGAAGGTTGATTAACAACTGGACGACTTGCCCCACCAATAGTAGAAACTTGTGCTTTAGGCGCAAACATTTCATGTTTTGTTTGTGGATTAAGCAAATCAACTGAATTTTTAATTGCGGCTTGTGCTATATGAGGACCAGGCGGCATTGTTCCAATCATGTTGGAATAAGCATCAGCTAATTGGGCAATATGAGAATTATTAGGATAAAGTTGTTTTAATCCTTGATAAGCTTGAATATATTGTTTTGGGTCTTGAACGCCAGCGTAACCTAAGGTTTCGCCGGTACTAGCTACTATTTGACGTTGTTTTGTATCTAAACCCACTTCAGCTTCATCAGCTTCAGTTCTATATTTATGCAATTTAACCAATTTTTCATATTGGTCTGCACCGGTTAAAGGGGCAATAATTGGCAAAACCGAAGCTTTATCTAAATCAATTCTGCCATTAGTCATGTATTTATCTTGATTTTTCATAAAAGTCATGACAATAGGCATTTCTTTTGCTTGTTCATCAGCTATTTGCGCTTTTCTGTTAGCAATAGCAGTTTCAGCCGAATAAAGGCCCATTTTCATCATGTCACCAAGTGACATTGAATTGCTTTTTGGGGATAAATCCGCAGTAAATTCAGCCATAATTATTTCCTTTTATGCTACCGGTGGTACTGGTGCGGCGTTCATTTTATTCATGCCGTACAACATAGCGTAATTACTTAAATTGCTTAATCCGCTGGTATAAGCATTTGCTGAACCCATAGTTCCAGCCGCTTGTGCATTACCAATGCTTGAAAGCATATTAGAAACGTTAGAAGCGGTTCCAGTACCAGCATTAGAAACAGTACCAAGGGCGTTCATACCTACGTTATTAGCATTAAATATGTTACTAGCAACGTTTTGACGGTTTGCTTGATAATTAGTAAATGCGTTTTGCAATTGATTGCCAGCATAATCTTGGGCAAATTGTTGGCCACCTTGAATAGCATTTCCGCTTACTGCGCCACCGCCAGCATTTAATTGTGAATTGAATTGACCTAAACCTTGCGTTAATCCAAATTGATAGTTTGGCATTAAACTGGTCAAATCGTTCATTGTTGGTTGGGCAGTCAAATAACCGCTACCGGTCATTGTTTGACCATTTTGGCCTGTATAAGTGCCAGGCAACATAGAATTAATAGCATTGTTAGCTTGTGTGCCAGTATTTAAATATGGTTGTGCCATATTTTGAATGTTGTTGTAAATTCCTTGGCTATAATTAATGCCTTGATTTGCGGCATTAGCATATTGATTAGCGGCATTTTGTGAAGCTTGTGATGACATATAAGCACCAACCAATGTTGTGCCACCAATAATTGCTGCCGCAGTTACAAAAGCCATATTAATTACTCCCTAATAGTGTATTCTGAAGTTCTAATGCCCAATCCTTCAGCTTATTGTTAGAATCAAAAAGCGCCGTTTCATCAGGTTCAATTAATTCTGCTTCTATTTCATCTAAATCGGTTTTATCCGTTTTATGAACATTAGTAATTATTGAATCTGTAACGGCATAAATAACCCTTTTAGTTCCTAATTTACTTTCAATTATATCGCCAGCAAGTAGGTTTTTCATACCATTTTCTGTCCAAGCAACAATTTCGCCTTTAGTGCATAAAAAGAAATGGTCTTGTTTGTGAACTTTGCCAACAACTAACATTCCAGCCGGCATAAACATTTTTCTGCAATACATTCCATTAGAAAAATAATGTTCCGTTGTAGGTTCAATTTGTGCCATTTTTGACACTTCTTTTTGCAAATTCCCAATTTGCTCTTTATTAGGAACGTGATTGTTTAATTGTTTAACAATTGCGTTCATGGGTTGTAATAAGGCACTTTCATTGGTTTACCATTAACAACAATATTAATAAATCCGGCTGGGGCTGAAGGCAATGTTTGATTGCCAGCGGTGGCCGTTGTAGCTGAAGTAAAGTTTAATATATTTAACAAATACTGTTGCCAAACCCTAGTTGGCCTTTTGGTAGTCGTGTCCAAAAATTCCGATTGTGGGTACGGATTATTTTGGGTACTAGCGTATATTCCTTGATTATTAGCCATTAGTTTGCTCCAGCACTAGCTTTTAGGTTAGCGGCAATAATTACCGAATTAATAGGGTCTGTAACAACAACTTCAAATACACGGTCACGTGCGTACCCTAATCTGCGCCAAATAGCACGGTTTTTATATGCGCCTTGTTGACCAATAGAAACCCAATGTTCTTGGGACCATGTAGAACCGCCATCATCTGACCAACGAAGCATAGCCTGTGGATTGGCACCGGTTGTAATAAGACTTGATACACCAGCAATCGCAATACCGGCAATAGCAGTTCCAGCTACGGCATTTCCTGTTATTTGGGAAGTAGTAATATTTCCTTCTAAACCTACACCAGGCTGAAAGTAAATTTGCAATTCGTCAAAATATTGACGTTGATAATCACTAACTAAATGTGGGGCGCGGCGTACACGGCGAATTTCATTGCCATTATCGGTGTAATTTAATGGGTCTAATTGATAAATTTGGCCATTAGCATAATCCCCAACCAAATTCATGTTTTGGAAATTGGCATGGCAATTAGAACGATGACGATGAAAAACGTTGTTTGAATCAACAGAAAGCCATTTATGCCACATATTTGTGGACATATCGTAAACCCAAGTTAAATCTAAAGTTGGGAATGAAAGAACATAACATTCATGGCCTTCCATTTGATAAGTATAGGCAACGGCATCTTCAACGTATTGGTCAACTAATGTATTTTCTACGGCATGGGTACTAATACGGGTTGGCACGTAACCATTCATCATCATCACTTGGGATTGGCCGCGAATATTGCGACTTAAATAAGCAAATGAATTGCCCACCCTTGCTACTGAAAATTGGGCCACAATACCGTGTTGGGTTGATGTTCCTGGAATACGCTGAAATGGAAATGGAAATAAACCGGCATCAATCCATACTTCAGAAGAAGCTTCGCCAAGCAAATAAACTTCACGATGGTCAACAATTAAAGACACTAAATTATCCGGTGCGCCATCTTTAGAACTAAAGTTTAATTGATTAGAAATTGGTGAAAGAAGGTTGGAACAACCCCATTGTTGGGTTCCAGGACGGTTATAAACAAAATAGTTATCAACAATGTCAACAATATCCGCGCCACTAAAAGCACCATCAGAAGTCGGCAAAACACTAAAGTTAAGCGCATATAAACTTTCCGAACCTACTGTTTGTGAAGTGCTAACAATATAAGAACCGGTGCCACCAGTACCAGTACCAAACGTTAAAGTAAGGGTTAACCCTGTACCATTACCGCTAGTAGTTGTTGTGGCCGGTGTTCCAGGTTGAACGGTATATACGCCATAAGTAACCGGTGTCAAAGTAGCAACTGCACCGCTACCGCCAATAGAAGCTACTGTATATGTTGCTTGTTGTGTATAAATACCGCCTACAACTGTTATAACGTCCCCTACGGCGTAACCAGTACCAGCCGAAGTAATGCTATAAGAAAGCGCCGCAGAACCACCTAAAGCTGTAATAATCGTTCCAGCGGTAACGCCAGTACCTTGAATGGTTTGTCCTGGATATAAAGTACCGCTAGAAACGGCAGTAACCGTTAATATTTTTCCGGAAATTGAACCGGTAATTTTTGCGCCAACAGTAGAAGAACTAAAGACTTCAGATGGTTCTGTTTGGCTAATATTAATTGTATAAGTACCAATACCACCTGTACCAGTACCTAAACCAGTAATAACTGTTTCTGCATTTACACCGTTACCAAATAATTGTTGCCCAGCGGCAATTGTGCCGGATTTCATTAAAGTAACAGTTAATGTTGTTCCTGTTACTGAACCTGTAAAAGTAGCTGAAGATGGATTAGAAATACGCCATGTATAACGATATGCACCGTCTGTTATATAAACATTTTGTCCATTATCGGTAATACCTACAATTCCAGTTGTTGTGTTTAAATTACCAACAATAACTGGGGTTAATAATGAATTAACTACATATACATAACCACCGCATACTATAACCATGTATTGACCGCCCGAAACAGTACGCATACCACGCACTTCAGCTTGATTTAATGTCAATACGTTAGTAATGCCAGGAGTCGGATAAAGGGCTACAACTCCGTTTTGACCAGGTTGCTTTAATGGGTCAATTTCAGGACGAAAATTGATACATTCCTGTGCATCTTGATAGATGGACGGGGCTTCATAAGAAGGTCCAATAAAGCCAAAATCAGGCATAAAAGTCCTTAATAAAGTTCAACCCAAAAACCAATTCCTCGGCTACCACCTAATACATAAGTTGCTCCAGGCGGCACTATGGCGCTTAAAGTTGATGATGCACCACCATTTGTTGTATCCCCATGAACTTGTGATACTAAAACACCACCAACAGTTAAAGTACCATCTGAATTTGCTCCAGAACCAGTGGAATAAATTTGCACTTCAATAGGATAAGAATATGAATTAGTGTAAGTAGTTCCATTAGACCTACTACCTGTTACTGTATGCCAAGTTTCTCCGCCATAACCCAATCCTTTAATAGTTACTGGGGCTTGTGAAACCCATGCAGAACCGTTAGAAGTAAGAACGTTTCCTGATGTTCCTGGAGTTGCTAATCCAGTTCCGCCTTGACCAACGCTTAAAGGAGTAGTTAAACCTGTTAAAGACGTAGCAGTTAAAGTTGTAAATGCGCCAGTATTAGGAGTAGCGTTACCTATTCGTCCTGGTGCGCTTAAAGTATTGTTTACAAGGCCAGTAAATCCTGAACCTGATACAGAACCATTACAAACTAAATTGGTTGGTGAAATAGAAGAAGCGGCAAATATACCGTTATAAACGGCATTATTTACGTCATTTAGCCAAGCGGCATAAATTACGGTTGAATTGTCAACAAAGTTAGTAGAAGCCATAATTTTCCTATCGTAAGAATCCACCAGTCAAAATCCAACCAGCATCTTTTTGGCGACCAACTAACAAAGCATCACTAAATACAGAAGCTTGAATTGGGCGCATATTAGTGCGTTTTAAAGTTGCTTTTGCTTGTGCGGCATATTTTGTAATTAAAGCCATTGTTGCTGGGTCATTTTTGCCATACATTGGCATTAAACGTTCAGCAAGACACCAACGCAAAGCTAATTCATAACCTTGTGGCAAAACAATTGGGTCATAAATAGTGCTATATCGGGTAAACAATGTATCAGCAAATATGTGCATTTCGCCTTGTGAAGGGTTTGGCCATACATAAACGTTGCCCAATGGGTCAGAAGGTTGGTAATACATTGCTTTTGGCCAAGGACCTGATAAGGTCTTTAAACCAATCATTTCATAATTTTCAAGATTGAGTACGGCAACTGGGTAGTCAAGGCCCCCGTTAACAATAGGAGTACCGTTAGAATTAGTGTTAATCCGCACAAAGCTAGACTGAATAGCAAGAGGGCGTTGGTAATAGCCATTAATGGATGTTGAAGTAACTGTTTGGCTGATATTAACCAAATATGTGCCAGCTTCCGTAACGTTTGTACCGGCGCCTGAACCAAATGCAGTAATAACCGTGCCATTTGTGATTCCTGTTCCAGCCAATGATTGACCTAAAGTAATGGCTCCTGATGTAATTCCAGTAACAGTTAATATATTTCCGCTAATAGAACCAGTAAAATTAGCGCCAATAGTGCCGCCAGGGCCGATTGTGTATTGAATTTGACCTGGTGTAACAGGAAATACAATTTCAGTCTTATAGCTAACCATCATGGATTCGTTAGACCATTGGTCAACCATACCATTCATCATTTGAAAAGCATCTGCGGCCGCTTCTGCGGTCGGGGTTTCGCCACCAGCTAATGCGCCAATATCTTTTAATGCACCGCTAATAATGTCAATTGGCTGGGTCATATCTTATTCCACCGTAAAAGTTTGGGCTAACCAAGGCGCAACTACTGGTTTATGTGCTTTTAAAGCAGTAATTTGCTTTTCTAACCCTAATTTTATATGATTTTGGCCGTCAAAAATAGCTTCTTTATCTATCCAATCGGCAATCATTTGCTCCGTTACATCTAAAAATGGAACTTTAATTGTTGGTTCTTCAAAATAAAAATTGCCTTCGCTTTCAACAGAAACGTCATCTTCAGTTGCAATTACATGATATTTAGCGCCAGTAATAAGGTCGTCTTTAGCAAATACATCTAAGATTTTCCATTTATAGTCCATATTTATCCTATTAGTGCAGTTACTTCAGCTTGGGTTAAACCAAGTGCTGTTAGTTTAGCTAGTGCAGAAGCCTTTGCAGTTGTTTGTGCCTGTTCTGTGGCTGTTTCTGTAGCCTGTAGTTCTATTAGTTTAACTTCTGCTTGTGCCAAGTTATATGATACTTCTTGACCATTTGCATCGTAAGCTACATCACCACGAATTGTTTTAACAGTAGAATTTAAAGCATAAATAGCGTCATGTATATTACTCATTGTGCAATTTCCATAAGAGTTATAGTAGATACATCGTTACTATAATTAATATAAACAGTATTGCCACCACTTCTTGCAAACTGCAAAGAATATGTTGTAGAAGATGTTGTTGCTGGAGAATCCAAATATGTAATAGGGTTTCCAGTAATTAAGCCTGTTGCAGAACTTATAAAATTATTAAAAACAGCACTACTTATTCCAGTTCCACCTCTTGCTATTTGCAACTTTATAGTAGCGTTAGCTTGTGCATTTGTGTAAATACCATTTATAGAAGTAATAATAAAAATTTTACTTGTAGAAAATTTAGGCGTAATAGAAACCGCAAGTCCTGAATCAGCCAATGTTGTTGATGTTGTGGAATATGTTGTTGTAGAACTTGCACTAACCACTTGCAATACACATCCAGCACTAGCTTGTGTAGTAGCGTTGTTAAACGTAAGACCATTAGTCCCATCAATAATCATTGACATTATTCATTCTCCGCTGGTAATGGTGTATTGCCTTCAGCTACCCATTTTAGGTAGGCTTGGTAGTCTGTGTTGGCTTCATCAAAAGGAATGTAAGCATTATCAGATAAACGCTGGACAACAGTCACAGTATTTGTAATTGGGTCTTTTATTAGTTTATACATTTATAACTCCGCAGAAGCAGTCCAAGAATCACCAAAATTTCCACCGTTATTATTTGCGTTAGAAGTTCTGCCGTTTCTTAAATTTGTAGTTCCACCAGTATAGGCGGTAGATGCTGTTGAAGAAAATCCACCATTATTAGCATTGGTGTTTACAACAGTTGGAGTTGCCCTTTTTGTAACAATATAAGGAATATTGGCATAATAAGTAGCACCGCTAATCACATAACCTGAAAATTGTATGCAATTAGGGTCGCCACCAATTTCATAATACCGCTGACACAATGCTAACTCTTGACCATACTGACGATACTCATATCCAGTAGCACTACTTCCTACTTCTAGTTGAACACCAGTAATGTAGAAGGTTGCTCCGTTTGTTCCTACTACAGAAACAGAACCAGTTGGCTGACCATAAAATGTGCTTCCCCATGTATTAGCAGTTCCTGAATTTGTAGAACCACACCCAAGACTGAAATTTAATTCAAGTCCTTTGCCATTAGTTGAACCAATCCAAGTTCCACTTGTATCGCCAGCAACAGTAATGGTTTTTTGTTCCCATGTATTTGCGGCAGAAATGGTATAGCTAAATGGATAGCTTCTATTTTCAGCACTATTACAGAAAGAACCGCCAAAACTACCAGTTAAAGATGATTGCACCCAAAATGACAAAGTAACTGTTTTAGCGTTAGCAGTTCCCCACATCATGTCAGAAAAGTTAAAACCTTCAACAAATTGAGTAATTGTGAAGTAATCACCTGAAGCAACGGAATAAGCAGAAGATGATGTAACCAATAAAGAATTGCTAAATCCAGTTGGTGCAGTTATGCTTTGTTGCGTAGTTAATTTAGAGTTTTGAGAAATAACTGCTTTCCATCGGTCTAAACAATATCCAGCACTTGTTGTTGGAGTATAACTAGCACCAGCATTTCTTTGGTCAATAACCATCGCACCATTAATAATGCGGTTCTTCATAATAGAAGCGTTACCAGCACCTAATGATGTTCCACCAATAGTTAAAGTTGTTACCGCAGCAGAACTAGCAGTTGTTGCTCCTAATGAACCATTTAATGCTCCATTAAATCCATTTGCACTTAATACACCAGTAGACGGAACAAAGCTTAATTTAGTTGAAGATGTTGTTTCTCCAGTAATTGTTCCGCTTGTGGCTGTTGTTAATGCAGGATAATAAGTAGAACTAGAGCTTGTATTGTCGGTAATTGTTATACCACTACTGCTTGCTGCCCACGTTGGAACGCCACCAGCCAAAGTCAAAATATAGCCGTTTGTGCCTGCTGCTAAAAAAGTGGTAGCACCAGAGCCTGTTTGATAAGGAACTGAGCCATTTGCGCCACCAGCTAAATTTGTTGCAATTGTAGCTGATGTAGCAGAAGTAGCTGTGGCAGCGTTACCGCCAATGCTTAGACTTGTAGCAGTTCCTGTCAATCCTGTGCCAGCACCTGTAAAGCTCGTTGCGCTTAAAACACCTGTAGAAGGGTTATAAGTGTATTTTGTAGAACTGGTGTATTCAGTATTGGTTGTGCCTGTTGTGACACGAGCAAACAAAGGATAATAATTAGATGCAGAGCTTGTATCGTCTGTAATTGTAATAGCCGTAGATACTGTTGACCAGCTAGGAGCAGAAGTGCCATTAGAAGTTAAAAACTGGCCAGTTGTTCCGGCGGCCGTAATTCCCATAGCAGATGCGCCTGAATACACTACGCCAC
>Ga0208746_1000117_pt1 | contig 34570 bp, 28 predicted proteins | sample CryBogCBH15Jun09_FD_184623 | JGI IMG/M metagenome (GOLD analysis project Ga0208746, IMG submission 184623) | Freshwater microbial communities from Crystal Bog, Wisconsin, USA - CBH15Jun09 (SPAdes) | ecosystem: Environmental > Aquatic > Freshwater > Lake | place: Crystal Bog, Wisconsin, USA... | reverse complement strand
CATTGCGTGCATGCGCGCAGTCGTGGACGTCGATGCCGAGCATGTGGCTCGTGCCGTGGAGCGTGTAGCGGCGGTGCAGCTGGGTCGTCGGCAGCGTCGCCTCCTCGCCGACGTCCTCCAAGATGCCGAGGTCGATGAGCCCCTTGGCTAAGACCTCCATGGCGGCGTTGTGGGGATCGATGAACTTCGCCCCGGGCTTCACGGCGGCGATCCCCGCTTCTTGAGCGGCGAGGACGAGCTCGTAGAGCCGGCGCTGGGCGGGGGAGAAGCGACCCGAGATCGGCAGCGTGCGGGTCACGTCTGCGGTGTAGAGATCAGCGCACTCAACACCGGCGTCGAGGAGGAGGAGGTCGCCGCTTCGGACTTCACCATCGTTGTGGGTCCAGTGCAGAATCGTGGCGTGACTCCCCGATGCGGCGATGGTGGAGTAGCCAACGTCGTTGCCATCCACTCGGGCTCGCAGGTTGAAGATGCCTTCGATGACCCGCTCGCCACGACCTTCAGCTGCCGGGAGTGCTCGGACCACGTCCTCGAAGCCGAGGACAGTGGCATCGACGGCATCTTGGAGCCGGGCAACTTCGTAGGCGTCCTTGACGAGGCGGAGCTCAGAGAGGCTGGAGGCCAGCAGCGCGTCGTTCTCTGAGGGCGCAACGGCAGCGTCAACGGCTGCGTCGTAGCCGCGGAGGACGAGGACCTCTCCGGTGGCGTCGGCGAGGACCTTGGCCAAGTCGTCCTTGGACTGTGCGGTGAGGCCGAGGTGGTGGCTCGTCTCCTCGAGCGTGGGGCGTCGACCGGTCCACAGTTCGCCGTACTGCGCATCGGTGAAGAACCGGTGGGTCGAGTGGTCTCCGCCGACTTCAACGAACAGCACCGCATCCGCACCAGCGGGTGAGGGAGTGAGGACGAGGACGCCGTCGGGCTCGTGGCTGGCGGTCAACCAGAAGAAGTCTGACCCTGGGCGGAAGCGGAAGTCGGTGTCGTTGGCGCGAACCTTGAACGATCCGGTGGGCACGACGATCGTGGCTCCAGGGAACGCCTCGGCGAGGGTAGAGCGGCGAATGGCGCACGCGGCGGCTGCGGGGTGGATCCCTCGGTCGATGACGATCTCCTCCCATTGCCCGGTCATGTAGTCGACGAGGGCGCGGGGAATTGGTGGTCGGTGGGTGCCAACCCAGACCCATCGATCGCTGATGGGGTTCTCGGCGGAGACGTCAGGGGTGTCGGTGTCGTGGTGGTCGCTCACAGCACCACGATAGAGGGCGGGAGATGGCGACCTCGCCCCCTTTGGCAGAATGGAGGCGTGTCGATCGCCCGCCGCCCAACGAAGACCACCGGTCCGTGGACCTGGATGGTGCTGTGGGGGGAGATCAACAAGGCGACGCTCCGGCGATGCGAAGTCACCGCATGGGATGCCGACGAAGCGCTGACCGAGGGCGCCCTGCTGCACCCCGAGTGGCATCGACCACGGATCGCCCTGATCCTCGATGGACCGAGCGTTCCTGGTCCTGAGGATTAATCCTCGTCGGCGGCTTCGGGTTCGTCGAGCACTTCCACGAGGAGGCCGAGGAGTCCTTGGATGATCCTGAGGCGCTCGCGGTCATCGGGGTCGAGCCGGTCGAGGTCACTCTCCACGGCGACGTGGAAGGAGCCGGCGAGTGCTTGGGAGCCCACCTGGAGGGTCTCGAACCACGACTCTGCTTCCTCCAGCGTCAAGGCGGCCGACCACGCCGTCGCTTCGAGCACCTGAGCAGCGGTGGCGATCACGTCGTGTCGGGCGAGGACGAGGAACGGGTCGTCTTCATCCTTGGTGACCGTGATCGGCTGGGTGAGCCGGTGGGCGAAGGGATGGGTTCCATCGCGGGTCCCGAGGAGGATCGCAGCAGCGAGTCCGTGGAGGAACTTGCGGATCTGCTGGTTGAGGTCGACGACGATGCGGTCGCCCTCTCGGGTGAAGACCTCGTTCATGCCGAGGGCTCCACGGTGGCGAGGAGTCCTTGGGCGTGGAGGCGGACGCAGTACTGCTCGGCCTTGTTCAGCTCGCCGGTCCACACGACGGCTCGGCCCTCTTGGTGGACGGTCATCATGAGCCGGTGGGCCTTGGTTTTCTGGTAACCGAAGACCTTCATCAAGATGCGGGTGACGACGACCATCAAGGTCACCGGATCATCCCAGACGACCACGTCGAAGGGGAGGTCGAGTGCGACTGCGGTGAGCGTGTCACCCGATGGATACGTCTCGAGAGGGTCGACCATGGAAGCTCCATTGGTTCAAGGTGGACGAAGCGCTCATGCTACCGAGCACGACGCGGGTGGCGGCTACGGAATCGAGACGAGGTCGACGATGAAGACGAGGTCCTCGTTGGCGCTGACCGCAGGTGGGCTACCGGCGGCGCCGTATCCGAGCGCCGAGGGAATCTCGATCACCCGACGGCCGCCGACGTGCATGCCGACGATCCCCTGGGCGAACCCGGGGATCACGCCGCTCAGTGAGAACTGCGCCGCTTGCCCGCGAGACCACGAGGAGTCGAAGACCGCACCGGAGGTGTAGGAGGCGCCGACGTACTGCACGGTGACGGTGTCACCGACGGTCGCAACCGGTCCGGTGCCGACCACGACGTCGTGGGTGACGACACTCGAGCCGAGTGGGGTGGACGACCCATGGGCGACGGGGGCCACCTTGAGGTCGGTGCTCACCGCGTTCACCCAGCCGTTGCCCCCTGAGGAACCCGACGAGGTGTTCCCACGGGTGGTGGCGAACAAGATGACGCCGACGATGAGGACGGCCACGGTCGTGACGATCGCTGCGATGAGGGCGGTTGAGGGTCGCGAGGTTGTGCGTTGAGCCATGGACCGAGGCTAGTTCGTCACCGTCACTCGTCGAGAGCAATGATCGAACCGCGATCGATCGCCGCCACGAGGGCCTCGTGGTCTCGAACCGTGCACTCGGCGTAGTGCTCGGCGAAGCGCCAGAGGGCATCGTCGAACACCTCGCTCTGGCCGAGGTAGCCAGCGATCTCGGGTGCTCTCCCCGAACGGGCGTGGGCTCGGGCCAGCGCCCAGCCGCACAGGTCGGCGTAGATGGGGAGGGATTCGGGAGCAACGGTGTCGGTCGGCAGGCTTCCCTTCCAGTCCCGCATCTGGCGCAAGTAGTAGTCGACGGTGTTCCCGTCGAATCCCGTGAGCCGCTGCCAGCCGAGGAAGATGTCGCTGACGGCTTGGAGGAGGTGCTGGCCAGTGACGACCCGCTCTCCCGCGTTGGTGGAGCCGCATGGCGCGGTGTAGGGCTCGAGGACGGAGGTCTGCGCCTCTTTGGCCTGGAGGAGCAGCGGATCATCGTCATCACGACCGGTGAGGAGCAGTACCCACGCCCGGGTGCCGACGGAGCCCACGCCGACGACCTTGCGGGCGATGTGGGTGAGCCGGTAGCGCTCGAGCAGTCGCCTCCGGTCGCTCTGCAAGGTGGTGAGGTACTGGCCGAGGAGGCCCGTGAAGTCGGCCAAGATCGCCGCTGCGGCCTCCTCGCCGAGGATCTCCTCAATGGGGACGAGGGTTGGCGGGTCGCTCTTGAACACCCGTTCGCCGTCCCTCCACTCGGTGAGCGAAGCGACCGCCTTGCGAGAGTCAGAGGTTCGCGCCTTGGCGAGGATCTTCTCAGTTCGAGCGATGGCGTCCTTGGAGAGATGCGGCGAGAAGATCTGCAAGGCGAGGTCGGCCGGGATGTGGTCGTACCACTGCTCGAGGTAGCCAGCCTTGGCGTAGCGGTGCATCTCTCGTCGGTAGGTGCTCACCACGCGACGCACCGACGCCTCGCGGTCAACGGCGTCGAAGCCACGGTCGTGCCCGAGGACCGAGAAGCTCGCGACGAGACGCTTGAGGTCCCACTCGAAAGGGCCGGGGTGGGTCTCGTCGAAGTCGTTCAAGTCGAAGATGAGGTTGCGCTCGGGTGAGGCGAAGAGCCCGAAATTCAACAGGTGGGCGTCTCCGCAGAGCTGGACGATGATTCCGGAATTGGGGACGAGCGAGAGGTCGGCTGCCATGGGGAGGGCGGCGCCGCGGAAGAACGCGAAGGGGGAGCGGGCCATGCGGCCGTAGCGGAGCGGCACCAGTTCAGGGATTCGGGTGGCAGCCTGCTGCGCCAAGAGGGCGAGCGGATCCTCGCGCCGGGCGGGGTTCGGCATCTGGTCGTGGTCTCGACGGCGAGCGTTCTTGCGGGCCGCCTTACCAGCAGCTCGCCGTTCGTCAGGGGTCTGGTAGCGGTCGCCGAGTTCGCCGGTCACGACTGCGGCGCCCAGAGCGGTTCGGGGGTGGTGAAACCAGGGTGGGTTCCCCATTGGTTGCGAGCGGTGACCTCATGAGCGGGGGAGCGTTGGGCGACGCCCCAGGTGCCGGTTGGGTACCCCATGGACACCATCGCAGCCATGACCCACCCCTCATCCTTCGGGACGCCCAAGATGTCGAAGGTCTCCTCGCCGTGGAAGAACGCCAAGATGGCGGTGATGCAGCTGCCGACCCCTTCGGCCCGAGCGGCGAGCATCGCCGACCACACGGCTGGGAAGATCGACCCACCCGTCGGGTCGTGCTGGATGAACGGGAAGAGGTAGAGCGGCACCGTTTCGTAGTGATCGGCGAGCCACTGCGCCGACTTCTGGACCTTGAGGAACGAGATCGACGCAGGGTCCTCGGGGGTGGCGTGGGCCTGTTCGAGTTGACTGGCGTAGAACGTCGTCCACAGCTTGTCGACCGCATCGCGGTAGAGCGGTCCGATCTTGGCCTTGATCGCTGGATCGTCGACGAGGAGGAATCGCCAGTTCTGCTGGTTGCCACCTGAGGGCGCCCGCACCGCTGCGTCCATGATCTTGGCTTGCACGTCGAGCGGGATCGGATCGGGCTTCACCCGCCGCATCGCTCGGGTGGTGTAGAGCGCCTCGTAAATGTCCATGGTTCCCCCTCGTTCACGCGCGGTCCCGGCAACGCAGCCCCGCTGCAGTGGGCGCGACCCGTCGTTGAGACGAGCATAGGACAGGCCGTGATTCGCCCTCCTGTCAACCGCAGCGTCAGTGCGCGAGACTTCGCTCAGGAGAGGTGGGGGTCTCATGCCGATACGCACGCAACCAGTACTGCCCGAGGACGAGTGGCTCGTCCAGCTCGAGGTCGGGGAGGGGGGTATTGGCTACCTCACGTTGTCGAACCCTGAGAAGTTGAACGTGTGGAGTTGGGAGGCGACGCGCCAGCTCGGCGTCCAAGCTGACCGAATCCGATTCAACGACGACGTTCGAGTCGTGGTGCTCCGAGCGCAAGGTCGGGCCTTCTGCGCCGGGATTGACCTCGGGATGCCGGAGGACCGGGTGACCGGTCGTTCTCCGGCGGAGAAGGTCCGCAACTACTACGAGGGCATCCGCTGGGTGCACGAGCGGTTCCGGGTCTTCGCAGAGCTCCCCCAGCCCATCGTGGCTGCCGTCCAGGGCTACTGCCTCGGCTTCGGCTTCGAACTGGCGCTCATGTGCGACATCCGGGTGTGCAGCGACGACGCTAAGTTCGCCCTCCCCGAAGCCACGATCGGCGTCTCCATCGACGCCGGTGGCGACCTGCGGTTGGCCCACGAGGTCGGTGCTGGCTACGCCAAGTTCTTGGCGCTCACCGGGCGGCGGATCGACGCCACCGAGGCGCACCGACTCGGGATCTTCCAGCAGGTCACCACCCGGGAGGATCTAGATGAGGTGGCCGTCGGCATCGCCCGAGAGATCGCGGCCAACGCTCCGCTCGCCGTGCAGTCGATCAAGCGCACCGTCGACGCCTTCGCCTACCGGGGATTCCAGGAGGCGATGAAGTTCGAAGCCCTCTCCGCGTCGGTGGAGTTCGTCTCTGAGGACATGCCCGCTGGGTACGCCGCTAAGGCGGCCAAGCAGCCCGCTCGGTTCGAGGGGAAGTAGCCGTGCCGCTCGAGCTGCCGCCACCGCAGGGAACTCCGTTCCTCCCGCCCACGACCCTCGAAGGTCGAGTGGCCATCGTGACCGGAGGCGGCACCGGCCTCGGGCTCGGTATCGCCAAGGAGCTCGCTCGGGCGGGGGCTACCATCGCCATCCTCTCCCGGAGCGCAGAGCACCGCCAGCGTGGCGTCGACGCGATCGCCGGCATCGGTGGTCGTGCCGTCGAGGCCGGCTGCGACCTGCGTGAGGCCGACCAAGTCGACGCAGCCTTCGCCGCCGTGGCCAATCTCGTCGGGCCGCCATCGATCCTCGTGAACAACGCGGCGGCGAACTTCCCCGTTCTCGCCGAGAACGTCTCGCCCAATGGTTGGCGAGCCATCCAGCGCACGGTGCTCGACGGCACGTTCTTCGCCAGCCAAGCCCTCTACGCGCACGCCACCGGAGCAGGCCTCCCGGGGGCGATCTGCAACATCGTCGCCACCCAGGCCTCGACCGGTGGACCGGGAATGGCGCCCGCCGCAGCTGCCAAGGCTGGGGTGGAGAACCTCACCAAGTCGCTGGCGGTCGAGTGGGCCGGAGCGGGGGTGCGGGTGAACGCCGTTGCCCCCGGGCTCTTCCCCCACGACGACATGCGTGAGGACTTGAAGGCCCTTCGCACGACGGGGCCTGAGGTCGACGCTCGTCGAGCTCCGGCCTATCGCCCAGGCGACCTTAGAGAGTTGGCCTGGGCCGTGACCTACCTCTGCTCGCCCTACGCCGCCTTCATCACCGGTCAGACCTTGGTCGTCGACGGGGCCAACTCCCTGCGACGTGACTTCGTCATGCCGGAGTTCACCCCCATCGCCGAGCAGCTGCGCGGGGTGCTCCGACCGCGTTGAGCGTTGGTCAGCCTTCTTGGCCGGCGAACTGGGTGCGGTAGAGGTCGGCGTAGAGGCCACCGGCTGCGAGGAGTTCGTCGTGGGTGCCGCGCTCGACGACTCGCCCGGCGTCGATCACCGCGATCTCGTCAGCGTCCCGCACGGTCGAGAGGCGGTGGGCGATCACGATCGAGGTGCGACCCTGCAGCGTGGTCGCGAGGGCCCGCTGCACGGCGGCCTCCGACTCAGAGTCGAGGTGGGCGGTCGCTTCGTCGAGCACGACGATCCGAGGCGCCTTGAGCAGGAGGCGAGCGAGGGCGATGCGCTGCTTCTCGCCACCGGAGAGCCGGTAGCCACGCTCGCCGACCAAGGTGTCGAGCCCATCGGGGAGGGCGTCGATGAGGGGGAGGATCTGCGCCTGTTCGAGAGCGGTGCGCAGCTCTGCATCGGTGGCTGCTGGCCGGACGTAGAGGAGGTTGGCTCGCAAGGTGTCGTGGAAGAGGTGCGCGTCTTGGCTCACCACGCCAATGGCCGCGGTCATCGACTCCCGCGTCGCCTTGCGGACATCCACGCCGCCAATGGAGACCGTTCCTGAGGTCGCGTCGTAGAGGCGGGGGATCAACTGCGAGATCGTGGTCTTGCCAGCGCCCGAGGGGCCGACGAGCGCGAGCAGGGTTCCGGGCTTCACCTCGAGGTCGACCCCGTGGAGGACTTGGACGGGGGCCGATGCCTCGAGGACCGCGACTGACTCGAGCGATGCCAGGGAGACTTCGGCGGCGCTCGGGTAGGTGAAGGCCACGTGGTCGAAGCGCACCGAGAGGGGGCCGTCGGGCAGGTCGACGGCGTCGGGAGCCTCTTGGATCATGGGTTCGAGGTCCAAGATCTCGAACACTCGCTCGAAGGAGACGAGGGCGGTCATGATGTCGAGGTTCAGGTTCGACAACTGCGTGAGCGGTCCGAAGAGCTGGCCCAAGTACGCCGTCAGGGCGACGACGGTGCCGAGCTGCAAGGTGCCGTGGATGACGCCGAGTCCACCGAATCCGTAGGCGAAGGCCGTTGCTAGTGACGCCGACAGTCCGAGGGCGATGAAGAACGTCCTCGAGTACATCGCGGTTTTGATGCCGATGTCGCGAACTCGACCAGCCCTCGTATCGAAGGCCGAGGACTCGGTGCGGGTGTTGCCGAACAGCTTGACGAGCAGGGCCCCGGCGACGTTGAAGCGCTCCTGCATCTGGTTGTTCATCTCAGCGTTGAGTGCGAAACCCTCACGCATCAGCGTTCCCAGCTTGGCGCCGACGGTGCGAGCGGGAATCAAGAAGCAGGGGAGCAGGATCAGTCCGGCCAAGGTGATCTGCCAGCTCAGCCAGAACATGAGTCCCAAGGTGACGCCCACGGCGATGACGTTGCCCACCATGTTCGACAGCAGATCGGTGAAGGCCTGTTGGGCACCGATGATGTCGTTGTTGAGGCGAGAGACGAGCGCTCCGGTCTGGGTCCGGGTGAAGAACGCAATCGGCATCTGCTGGATGTGGCTGAATACCTTGGAGCGCATGTCGAAGATCAGGCCCTCGCCGATCTTGGAGGAGATGAATCGGTTCGTCAGGCTGACCGCGCCATCGGCGAGCGCGAGGCCGGCGGCAGCGAGGGCCAAGATCACGACGAGACGGGTGTTCTTCTCAGGGATGGCCCGGTCGATGATGCCGCGGAGGAGCAGGGGGTTGACCGCACCGATCAAGGATTCGGCGATGACGGCCACCATGAACACCGTGAGCGCTCGGCGATACGGGGTGGAGAACGACAGCATGCGCTTCGTCGTTCCCTTCTTGACCTTGTGGCCGAGCACGGATCGGTCGCGCCTGAGCGACATCATTCCTGCTCGATGCATTCCACCAGCCATTGGCGCCCCTCTCACACGAGACTCCAAGCGTAGGGGTCGAGGGGTGACCTCAGGAACCTCTAGCATCGGGAGCGAGCATCGGAGTCGCCATGTTGACGGTCGCGGTCATCTGCAAAGCGAATTTGTTTCGGTCACCCGCAGCTCGGGTCTTCCTCGCCGATGCCTTCGGCTCAGCGGGCATTGAAGCCGTGGTGACTTCCGGAGGCATCTTGGAGGGTGGAGCGACGATCGCCCCCGCCTACCTCGCCATCGCCCTCGAATCGGGACTCGATCTCTCCCAGCACGTGAGCCACGCGATCTCCCCGTTCGACCTCGTTGGCCAAGACCTCGTCCTCACCATGACCCGAGAGCTGCTCCGTGAGGTGGTCGTCCTCGAGCCGTCGATCTGGCCTCGAGCGTTCACGATGCGGGAGTTCCTGCGTCGCGCCTCCAACCACGGCGCCCGGAAACCGACGGAGAGCTTGGACCACTGGATTTCGGCGATCGCCGCGCCACGGACCCGGGCCCAGGTGCTGGGCGACCTCGACGCCGATGACGTGGCCGACCCGGTTGGGGGAACCGCAGAGGACTACCGAGTGATGCTCCGACAGCTCGAGCGGCTCTCCAGGGAGATCGCCCTCCTGTTCTAGGGGTGCAGGGTGATCGATCGGTCGCGGTCGAGCACGGTCGAAACCTGTTGGTGGCCGTTCGGACCGCCTTCAACGACCACCGTGAGCGTGGTGGCGTGCAGGTTCGACTGCGGCACGAAGTGGAGGGTCAGCGCTCCGTGGTGGACTGCACCGTAGAGCACGGTTTGGAAGGACACCTGCCCCTCGTGCTGCGGAGGAATCGTGGCCACCCTCGGACCGTCGAGGACGAGGCCGCTCTCGTTCACGCCACCTGGGACGATCGCTCCCCGCGGGGACCACAGGTAGGTGCGGGTGACGAAGTCACCAGCGTGGAAGCTGTTGACGTGGTCGGGACCGAGCTGGTAGCTCGGCGCCTGTCCGGCAGGGGCGTCGTTGACCACCGTCACGGTCGTCGAGATGAAGGCGTCGCCGGCCGAGTCCACGTGGACGTGCATCACGGCGTGGGAGTGGACGAAGTAGTCGAGCTTGGCCGCCACTGCGCTCTCAATGGCGAGGTGGAACGTGGAGTTGGGGTGGGTCGCGGCGAGTTGCCCCGAGCCTCCGAAGCGGGCGATGAGCCGCTCGTTGCTCGGAACGGCGTCGTAGAGGAGGAGGTCTCGACGCTGCGCGTCGGCGGCGAGTTGCTTGGCGAGCGATGCAACGTCGACGTGGGTCTCGTTCATCTTGTTCACCGCCGCTTGGGCGACAGCGGCAATCTGGTCGTGGCGGAGCACCTGGCTCGAGGTGGGGTTGTCCTTGTAGAGGCGGTAGAGGAGGACGTTCACGACGTTGCCAGCATCGACGGATCCATGGATGCCTGCGACGTGGACTGCGCCGGTGAGGCGGAGGAGGCTCTCCAAGGTTCGGACGTCTAAGCCAATGACGCCGTCGACGTGGTACCCCGTGGCGGCGTGGAACATCGACGTCATGAAGGCGCCCGAGGTGGCGAAGTCACCGGTGGCGTTCGTCGACTGCCAGACCATGGTGGGGAAGAGGTTGCCGAACACCTGCTCGGTTCCTGCTGGGATCGCGATCGGTGCTGGATGGGAGAGCTGGAGGCGTCCAACCGACTGCGCCAGGCTCACCGAGAAGTGGCCGTCGTGGGTGGAGAGGATGGCGAAGGAGAGCACCGCCCCTTGGTCGCGCATCTCGGCTTGGTTCTCGCCGGCGAGGAGGTACGTGCGGGGTCCCGATACGCCGAGGAACTGCTCGGCGTAGCTGAGTCCGGCTGCGCCATTGGAGAGGAGGCTCGTGACCTGCGCGTCGACGTGGTTGAACTTGGCCCGCGCTGCACCGAGGGGGCCGATCAGGGAACTGTTGGGGCGGTTGAGGTGCTTGAAGTAGAGCGCCGCCAAGGTGGTCTGGTGACGGAGGTTGGCGAGCAGCGGCAAGTTGATCGTCGTGCCCCGTGATGCTTGGGCGAGCTGATCTGCAGCGACGATGAGCCCGCTTCCCACGTGGCCGAAGCTGGCGACATCGCTCACGAGCTGCTTGGCGCCGTCGATCTGCGTGCCCACGAAGGGCAGGATGCCGAAGACTCGGAGGCCAATGGAGGAGTCGAGGGTCTGCGATGCCCCTTGGGCTGACTGTGCGATATCCAAGATGTCTTGCGCAGCCTGTGCCCGCCCCTCAGGGGTGAGGAGCTCGTTCTTCGCGTTCAAGACCGCGTGGATCTTGCTCTGAGCATGGCTCAATTGGCTGTAGGCGTTGTAGACGGCGTACGCAGCCTGCGCAGCGAGCAGCAGCAGGATTCCAGCTGCGATACCGGTCACGGTCAGTACGAAACGCTTCTCGGGGATCTGGAGGACCGAGGAACGCTTCTTGCGCTTCTTCTTCCGATTCTTGTGGGGGTGGCGGATCCCGTCTTGGTGCCAGGTCCAGTGGCGATACCCGTAGCGGAGCGAGTGGAAGCGGTGCTGGCGGTGGTGCTTGTAGGTCGCCACGGTCAACGCACCTGCAACGAGCTCCGGCGGGAGCTACCGAGGAGCGCCACGGTGGCTCGCTCAGAAATCGCTTGTGGTGTCCGCTGCATCAGCGGTGACGACTGGAGGCAAGGTTGGTCCGGTCGACGCGCTCGAACTGCCGTATCCCGAACCGTAGCCGTATCCATACCCGTAGCCATATCCGTACCCATACCCATACCCATACCCGTACCCGTAGCCGTAGCGGTAGTAGATGTACGAGTCGGATTCGGGAGCCCGGTTGAGGACGAGACCCACGACGTTGGCGTCAACCTGCCGGAGCATCTCGTAGGCCCGTCCAGTGTTGCGACGGGTGGAGATGCCAGCAGTGGCGATGAAGATGGTTGCATCCGCGGTTCCCGCGAGGACCAGTGCGTCGGTCACGGGGAGGATTGGGGCGGAGTCCAAGATGACGAGGTCGTAGTCCTCGGACAACTTGCGGATGATCGCCCGCGCCTTCGGGCCTGCGAGGAGTTCTGCTGGATTCGGCGGAATCGGTCCCGAGGGGAGCACGCTCAGCGTCGGGATGCCTTCGACGGCGTCGATGGCGTCGTCGAGCTCACAGTCGCCGAGCAGCACGCTCGTGAGGCCCTGCTCGTTCGAGACCCCGAAGAAGTTGTGCACTCGAGGCTTCCGGAGGTCGCATCCGACGACGATGACCCGCTGTCCGGCAGAGGCGATGGTGTAGGCCAAGTTCGCTGCCACCGTGGTCTTGCCGTCGGTGGCAGCTGCCGAGGTCACGAGCAGGGTCTTGACGGGCTCGTCGAGGCTCAGGAACTGCAGCGAGGTGCGTAGCCCACGGAACGCTTCGGCAGTTGGTGACTTCGGCTGCTCGGCGGCGACGAGGAATGCCGTTGACCGGTCTTGCCATTCCCGGATCTGCGGGATGAGGCCAATGGTGGCGAAGCCAGGGAACACCCGCTCGAGGTCGGCCTTGTTGCGGACCTTGTCGTCCATGAACTCTCGGAGGAGCGCCAAGGCGACGCCGATGGCGAGGCCAACCACGCCAGCGAGCATGGCATCAGAGGTTGGCTTCGGCGCAATGGGCGCCTTGGGTGTTCCCGATGGAGCGAGGAGGACGCCCGCTTGCGAGGAGACGTTCAGGTTGAGGGCTGCGAGGAGCCCCTCCCACTTGTTGATGCGGCTCTGGACCGACTGGAGCTGACTCACTGCAGCGATGCGGAGCGGTGACCCCTTGGGCAACTTCACGATGGCGTAAGCCAATGCCCTCTGCTGCGCTTGCGCGCTTGAAATCTCGTTCTGGAGGATGCTGGCGCTGGCGAAGGCGCCGATGATCTCCTGTTGCTGGTGGAACTTGTTGAAGGCCCGAGGGATCGCGTTGGCACACTGTTGCGCTTCGACGGGGTCGGTGGTGACGATCGCGATGGTCATCACCGGCGAGTTGCCCTGCTGGGTGATGGTCGGGCTCGGACAGGAGAAGCCCAACTGCGCCCGGACGATGGTCGTGACTGCGGGCGAGTGCATGGTGTACATCGCCGTCGTCACCTGCTGGTTGACGTTCTGCGGCTTGGCGTTCAACTGGAACGTGCTCTGCGCCTTGTAGGTCGGTGAGATGGTCGAGTCGTACGAAATCATGAGACCGACGGCGACCAGAATGGCGAGAACGACGGCGATCTTCCGTCGCCAGACGACGGAGAAGTAGCTCCCGAGGGAGACGTCTTGAGCGGTGGTGTTCTCGGCCACGACGCCCACCCTAGTTCGCGAATTCGGCAATTTGAGATCGGTAGCGAGGTAATGGCTGAAGGTGCGGTGAGATGACCTGCTCTGGCGGTACTGCCGCGAGGCACCTGTGCGAGAATGATCGCATGGCTCAGACGAAGTGGGAAGTTGCCACCACGGAAGAGGCACCGCGCCGTTCGACTGGTCAGATGTGGCTGATCCTCATCGCCACCGGAGGGGTCGGGGTGCTCTTCGCCGCAGCCGCGGGGACCCACATTGCCGTGATGTTGGCCCTCGTGCCGATGCTGCTCACCGTGGCCATGCTGTCGCCGAAGAGCCTCCTCATCCTCCTCACCGTCTGGATGGCCGAACTCGGCCTCATCCGTCGAGTCGTTCCCGGTGGATCATCGAGTTCGTTCTCCGGTGACCCGCTGCTCATCGTTGGGCCCGCGGTGCTCTTCTTCTTAATCGTGGTGGCGGCCAACGGAGGAGCGTTCCGAGAGCGTGGAGCGTTGGCCAAGACCGTGATGGCCTTCAACGTCGTCTGCGTCCTCGAGGCGCTCAATCCGAAGCAGGGTGGCTTCACCGTTGGTCTCGGTGGCCTGTTGTTCGTGCTGGTACCCATGATGGCGTTCTGGATTGGTCGGAGCTTCCTCGAGGACTTCGAAGCCAAGACCATCGTGAAGATCGTCGCCTGGCTCGGACTGTTCTCGGCGCTCTACGGCCTCTTCCAAGAGTTCCGTCACTTCCCGTCGTGGGACGCTCGATGGATTCAGACGTCGGGGTACTCGGCGCTCAACGTTGGCAACGGCGTGGTGCGGGCTTTCGGGAGTTCGGCGAGTGCGCAGGAGTACGCAGCGTTCCTCGGGGTGGGCATCGTGGCGTGGTTGTCGTTGCTCCTCACGTCGCAGAGTCGGTGGAAGTTGGTGCAACTCGTCCCGATTGGCGTGATCGCCGATGCGCTCTACTACGAGGCGCAGCGGACGCTGCTCTTCATGTCGGTCTTCGCCGCCGCCGTGGTCGTCGCTGCTCGGTTCAAGGTTCGCCCAACCGGTGTCTTGCTCTTCGGAGCCTTGGCGATCATGGCGCTACCTACCGTTGCATCAACCCTCGGCGGTTCCTCGTCCAACTGTCAACAAGGGCAGACGGCTTGCCAGCTCTCGCAGCGATCCAACACCATCGCCAACCCCACGGGCTCGAACACCTCGTTCTCCGGTCACCTCGCTGAGACCCGGAAGGGGGTCGAGGCGGCGTTCACCCGCCCCCTTGGGAATGGCGTCGGCTCCACTACCCTCGCTGCGGCGAGGTTCAACACGGCTCGAGCTGGGCGTGGCACCGAGTTCGACCCCGGCAATGCCGGGACCTCGCTCGGCATTGTCGGGCTCCTGCTCTACCTCGTCATGGTCTACCTGGTCTTCAGGTCCTGCTATCGCGCCGCAATGCTCTCTCGCGATGTCATTGGCCTCTTCGCCATCGGTATCGCCAGCGTCGACCTCTTGCAGTGGCTGAACGGTGACCTCTACTCCGTGACCTGGTTGACCTGGCTCTTCATTGGTTGGGCAGAGCATCGAGCCCGCAGGCAAGACGTGGCCGAACCCATTGACGATCCGGTCCGCATCCATCCATCGACGACCGTCGCCAACCCTGACCTCTCGTCGCTCGAACCAGCAGTTCCCGTGCGTCGCTCACGCTGGTCGTGATGGGCGGAGGAAGCAGGGGTGGGGATCGCCGACCAACGATCGTGGTCGTCGCCCACGCGATCGATCGGACAGGCCAGGGTATGGAACGACTGCACGCCGCGCTCATCGAGGAGCTGGCCGAGGAATTTCGCTTCGTGGTGATCACGGGATCGATCGATGCCACTACTGCCGACGCAGCGGCTGAAGTGGTGCAGATCTCGATTCCCCGTCGCCCGATTCCACTCCGTTTCGCCATCTTCGCCGTCACGGCATCGATCGCGCTCTGGCGCCGACGTGGCGTCGGCCTCATCCACAGTTGCGGCGCCATCGTGTTCCCTCGGGTGGACTTCGTCTCGGTGCACCTCTGCCAGGCCGGGGTGATCGCCGCCAACGGCGGAAGGTTCTCCCCAGCGGGAGCGTCGCGGGTGCGGTCGGTGAACACCGCGCTCTTGAAGGTCATGGCGAGAGCCATGGAGCGTCGAACCTTCGCTCGTGGCGCAACCGCACTCGTGGTGGCTGAGCGTGGCCGGGCCGAAATCGCCGAGTTCTACCCCGGCACTCCGGTCATCGTGACCGAGAACGCCGTCCCCAACCTCCCAGCGCCGACGACCCCTCGTGCCGAGATGCGCAGCGCGCTCGGGGTTGAGGGTCGGCGCGTCGTCTTGATGGTCGGGGGTGACTGGGCACTCCGGGGCGTGGGGATCGTGATCGACGCGCTCTCGCTGCTCGATGACGAGGTGGTGCTGGTGGTCGTCGGGAGCGGCGATGCCGCCGCCCTCCGTCGGTCAGCAGCTTCGCAGGGCCTGAGCGATCGGTTGGTGCTCCTCGGTCAGCGCCCTGACCTCGCTGACCTCTACGCCGCCGCCGACGTCTTCGTGCTGGCGAGCGCGTACGAGACGTTCTCCCTCGTCCTCGTGGAAGCGGCTCGATCGCACCTCCCGATTGTGTCGACGAACGTCGGCGTGGCATCGACGCTCAACGATGGAGTCGACGGCCCTGGACTCCTCTTCGCCGATCGGACGGCGACCTCGATTGCTGGAGCGATCACGGAAGCCTTGCGTGACCCGACTGCCAGCGCAGCACGAGCTGAGCGAGCATGGATCCGCAGTCAGCGCTTCACGATGGAACGCCTCGTTGGAGCCGTGCGATCGGCCTACCGAGCAGCCGGGGAGAAGCCGGGTTCATGAAGCAGATGGTGGTCATCGGTCTCGAGACCAGCGCGGTGCGCTCTGGTGGTCTCAACCGGTACGTCGAGAACTACGTCGCCGGCCTCGAACGTCAGGGCGTCGCGGTGACGTGCATCGCGCTCGGCGCCTCGGGTAGCCCTCCTCCTTCGGCTTCGGTCCTCCGACGGGTGGCCTGGGTGGCTCGTCGGGCGCTGGCGCTCCGTTCGGTTCCCGTGCTCGACGTCCACTTCGCCCTCTACGGAGCGTTGCCGATGGCATTGGCGCCGAGGCCCACGCATCGCATCGTCCACTTCCACGGACCGTGGGCATCAGAGAGTGGGGTCGAGGGGGCATCGGCTCTTTCCCAACGGGTCAAACGGGCCATTGAGCGCTTCGTGTACCGGCGGGCCACCGTCATCGTGGCCCTCTCGGACGCGTTCAGAGACCTCCTCATCGAGGACTACGGCGTCGATCCGCACCGCATTGTGGTGATTGGCGGCGGCGTCGACACCGCACACTTCTCCCCTGGAGACCGAGCGATGGCTCGGGCGTCGTTCGGCCTCGACCAGGGCACCCAAGTCCTCGTCGTGGTGCGGCGGCTCGTGAACCGCATGGGCCACGACGTCTTGATCGACGCCCTCGGCATCTTGGCGTCGAGGGGGATTTCGCCCTCGGTGCTCATCGTCGGCGATGGTCCGGCCCGGAGCAGGTTGGCGGCCACGATCCGCAGCGCAGGTCTTGAGGATCGTGTTCAACTCCTCGGGAGCTTGCCCGAGGACCGACTCCCCGATGCCTATCGAGCCGCCGATTGCTCCGTCGTCCCGTCGACCTCGTTCGAAGGCTTCGGCCTGGTGGCCCTCGAGTCCTTGGCCTGCGCGACCCCTGTCGTCGCCAGCCGGGTCGGGGGCATCGCGCAGCTCTTGGAGCGCCTCGACGACGAGGTCCTGTGCACGCCCGGCGATGCTGCTGACCTCGCCACCGCCATTGCCCGAGTGCTCTCAGGGGAGGGGCCGTCGAGAGAGGCGTGTCGGCGGTTCTCCCTCGATCGCAGTTGGGACGCCGTCGTCGGGCAGCACCTGCGCCTCATCGCGCCCGCCAGCCACAAGGTGCTCTACCTCGGACATGGCGCTCGCCTCAGCGGTGGTGAGCTGGCGTTGCTGCGCCAGATCCCGGCACTCCACGACGTCGATCCAACCGTCGTGCTCGCAGAGCAAGGTCCACTGGTCGATGAGCTCACGATCCGAGGCATCCCCGTCGAGGTGCTGGAGATGAGCCCGCGCCTCATCGAGACTCGACGAGCTGATGCCACGGTGTGGAAGGTGGGCTTCGGTCGAGTGCGGGACCTCGTCGAGTACGTCGCGCAGCTCCGAGCGACGGTGCGGCGACTCCGGCCCGACGTCATCCACACCAACACCTTGAAGGCGGCCCTCATTGGAGGGGTCGTCGGTCGGCTCACGCGCACGCCGGTCGTCTGGCAGATCCGTGACCGGATCGCCTCGGACTACCTGCCGAGTTCTGCCGTGCAGATGGTCCGCTTCCTCGCACGCCTGCTGCCCGCAGCGGTGATCGGGAACTCGACGTCGACGCTGGCGACCGTTCCCGGCGGGCGCTACCGTGCCGTCATCCCGAGCCCCCTCGACCCTGAGGCAGGTCCCGGGCCGAGAGGATCTGGCCCCTTCACCGTCACCATGGTGGGCAGGCTCTCGCCGTGGAAAGGCCAGGATCTCTTCCTTGAGGCGTTCGCTCAGGCGTTCCCCTACGGCGAGGCTCGAGCCCGCATCGTCGGTGAGGCGCTCTTCGGCGAGGAGGAGTACGCCACTGCGCTCCTCGGCTTGGCTGAGGCCCTCGGTATCGCCGATCGGGTTGAGTTCCTCGGCTTCCGGCGCGATGTCGCAGACCTCCTCCGAACGAGCGACGTCCAAGTCGTGGCGTCTCGGCTCCCAGAGCCCTTCGGCAACGTGGTGCTCGAGGGGATGGCGTGCGGAGTGGCGGTAGTGGCCCCCGATGCTGCTGGACCTGCGGAGATCCTCGTGAACGGTGAGACCGGGGTCCTCGTCCCGCCCGATGACGTCCACGCCTTGGCCGAAGCGCTCGAGGTGTTGGCTAGTGACCCCGCCATGCGGCAACGACTGAGCGAGGCCGCCCAACACGAAGTCGCGAAGTATCGACCAGAGCGCTTGGCCGAGCGGTACCTCGCCTGCTACGCGGCGCTCCGGGACCCGAAGGGGTGGGCGTGACCCTCGCCGTCAGCGTCATCATCCCTACCTTCCACCGTCCAACGCTCCTGCGGCGGTGCCTGGAGGTCCTCCTCCCGCAGCTGGACGCCATCGATGGGGGAGCGGAGATCATCGTGGGCGACGATGGGGGCGATGCAGGGTGGGCATCCGACCTCGATGCTCGGATCACCGTCGTCCCAACCGGAGGTGTGGGCCCTGGACGAGCTCGCAACGGCGCGGTCCGCCACGCTCGTGGAGCGACCTTGGCCTTCACCGACGATGACGCCATTCCCGAAGCCGACTGGTTGCGAGCGGCGCTGCGAGCGCTCGACGCCCATCCGGCGTGGGTGGGGGTTCGCGGCGTGGTGCAGTCGGTGGCCTTCGACCCCCTCTACGAGCACTCGGTCGACGATGCCACCGGTGGGGGCTACCTCACCTGCAACGTTGCCTACCGAACCGCGGCGTTCACCGCGGTTGGCGGTTTCGATCCAGCGTTCTCCTACGCCCACGAAGACCGCGATCTCGGGTACCGCATCGAGCGCCTCGGCACGGTTGGCCACGATGCCCAGATGGTCGTGACTCACCCCCCTCGGTCCTTCACGGTGCGCGAGTGGGCACGGCGGGGACGATTCGTCACCGACGACTGGCTCCTCTACGCCCGCTACCCCGACCAAGCACGTGGCCGGCTCCCGCAGCGCTGGAAGCCGCTCGAAGGCATCCTCCGTCGCTGGGTTGGCTTCGGCCGGGACGCCTCGGTCGTTCGGCGATCACCACGGCGCCTCCTCCGGGTGTTCGAGCTCGGCGTCGCCCAAGCGGCGGTCGGGCTAGTGGTGACCTTCACGGCACCTCGGCGACGCATCATCGACTCGACGCCACCGGCACCAATGGACGAGGACCGGCCACTCCGCATCGCCTACATCGGACCGGTGCCGAATCCCCACGTGGGAGGCGCCCCGGGAGTTGCTGGTCTGCTGTTCTCCGAGCTGTGCGCCCGGGGGGGCACCATCGACTGCTTCCTGCCGATCTCGGTGGAGTCGGACGCTGCTGATGCCGTCGCTGCGGTGAGGGGGGTCACCGTGCACACGGTGCGCAGCGGATTCGCCTTCGGCAAGTGGTACTCCAGCCACCCCATCACGAAGATGCTCTCGGCCCAGATCGCCACCGCCCGCGGGCGGTCGCAGGCGGCGAAGGCCTTCCTCGAGTGCCATGCCGAAACGCCGTTCGACGTGCTCTACCAGTTCTCCACCGTTGAGATCTTCGGTCTCCCTCGACGGGCGAACCTGCCGCCGATCGTCACCCATCCGAGCGTGCACGCTGCTGGCGAGTTCCGGTGGCTGCGTCGAGAGTGGAGCATCGCTCGCCGCTGCCAAGGCGTCCTGCGTCCAGCGCTCGTCATGGGCTGGGTGGGTACTCGGATCCTCCGGCAGCGACGAGACATCCGTCGAGCCACATCCGTGCTGGCGATCTCTCCGGTCTTCGGCGACCACCTCGTCGCCGACTACGGCGTCGATCCTCGGCGGGTGACCGTCGTACGCAACGTCATCGACCACCACCTCTTCGCCCCGCTCGCAGCGCACCAGCGGCCAGGAACTGGGCCCCTCAGGGTGGCGGTGCTCGGACGCATCACGGTGCGCAAGGGGCTCGACGACCTCGTCGCCGCCACCCACCAGCTCGGTGATCTCGCCGGCCAACTCTCCATCGACGTCGTTGGGGACCACTCACTGTGGTCGGACTACCGGCCCTTGCTCGAGGATCTCCACCCCGAGGTTGCTCGCTACTGCGGCCACCGAAGTCGCGAGCAAGTCGCAGCGACGCTGCCCACCTACGACCTCCTGCTCCAGCTCTCGCACTACGAGCCGTTCGGGCTGACCGTCGCCGAAGCCCTGGCCTGTGGCGTTCCCGTCGTCGCCACCACCGAAGTCGGTGCAGCACAGGGCATCGATGCTTCGGTCGCCACCATCATCGAGGTCGGTGACGTCGACGGCATCGTGCGCGTGCTCCGAGACCACGTGGAGCGCCGTGACGCCCGTGATCCCCGTCGGGCTGATCTGGCTCGGGCCGAGGCGCTCCGCACCGCGTCAGGAGCAGCTGTTGGGCCGGTGCTCTTCGACGCACTCTCGACAGCCGCAGGTCGGAGGCCGAGGTGAAGGTGCTCTCCGTTCTGGCCAACGGGGGGCGCGGAGGGATGCAGGGGGTGGCCGCAAGGGTGGCCGAGGGTCTGGTTGCCCATGGCCACGAGGCGAAAATCGTGGTGGGCGGCGATGGACCGCTCGACGCAGATGTCGCCGTCGTGCGCATTGCCCCCTTCGTCGGTCGTGCTGGCGGCAGGGCATTCCGCAGCGACCTCCGCCGGGTCATCGCCGATGAGCGTCCCGACGTGCTCCACGGGCATGGACTCCGACTCGCGCTCGCCCTCGGGTGGTTCGGGTTCCGGCGACCGGTGGTCATCACGAGCCACGGCGGCCCAGCGGCGTCCTACCGCAGTGCAGCGCTCGCGCTCCGAGTCCTCCCACTGCACACGATCGCCTGCGGCGTCGGCCCAGCGGCAGCGCTCGCCGCCGTTGGGGTCACGGCCAGGACCATCCCCGTCGGCGTCGACCCGGTGCCACCGGCGGCGACCACGCAGGAACTCGCTGCCCGCTACGACCTCGACCCCTCCCATCCGCTGATCGTCGTCCCGGCCAGGCTCACCCCGCAGAAGGACCCCCACCTCGTCCTCCGTGCGCTCGAGCGATGCTCCACGGTCCAGGCGATCTTCTTCGGCGATGGACCGCTCGAGGCATCCCTCGACGAGGAGGTGACGGCTCGAGGACTGCGCAGTCGGGTTCGCTTCGCTGGATTCGTCGCCGGTGTGGCCTCCCTCCTCGGTGCAGCCGATGCCGTGGTCCTCGGATCCCAGTACGAGGGACAGGTGCTCGTTGGGCTCGAGGCCATGGCGGCAGGGGCCCCCTTCGTGGCGACGTCGTGCGTGGGGATTGCCGATTGGGCGTCGTCGGGCGAGGACTCGCTCCTCAGCCCCGTGGGCGACGACCAGGCATTGGCGGCCAACCTCACCGCGGTGCTGCACGACCCCGCGCTGCGAGCCCGGCTCATCGCTGGTGGGCACGCAACGGCCTCGCGCTACAGCACGCGCGCCATGGTGGCCGCGCACCTCGCCCTCTACGAGGAGCTGCTCGCTCGGTAGGCGAAGGTCACCGTCTCGCCCCTGAGGACGGCCCAGATGGCGGAAACGGTCCCAGTGAGGCTCGGTCGGACCTTGGCGATGACGACGTGGTCTCGGCGCACGAGCGCCACGACCGAGCGGAGGATCCCGGGGCTCGTCCGATCGCCGATGAGCACGGTGCGCAACCCTCGAACGAGCGCGTGGTGTCGACTGCGTGCCGTCATCGCGAAGGTGGCGTTGTAGGCCGTGTCGGCGGTCGCTCGAGGCGACGGTGCGGTGCGAGCATCCTCGTCGAGCCTGGTGCCAGGGCGGTGGATCACGGTGATGGCAGGGTCGTAGCGGAGTCGGCCCTGGTGCAGCAGGTTGAGCCCGACCGCGACCTCGAAGTGCACCTGTGCACCGCTGCCGCGAAGGTTCGTGGGCAACCCGAGGAGGTCGGCTCGATACGCGCTGTTGACGCCCTTCAGGACCATGACGTCCCGGCTGGGGCCGGACCCGCAGTGGTGGTTGCCGATGATCCGCCCCGAACGCGTGATCCGACCGACGTCGGTCGTGAGCGTGGTGGGCCGGGGCAGCGCGCCGTCGTAGAGCACGTCTCGGCCGCCGACGCCGACGACATGGTCCTCAGCGGCAGCTGCTCGCAGCACTGCGGTCCAGCTCGGCGGTGGGGTGGCGTCGTCATCGGTGAACGCCACCCACGGCGTCGTGGTGGCCTGGAGACCAGCGGTCATCGCGGCGAGGACTCCCGGCGTCGTGACGAGGACTTCGTGCACCGCCGATCCGAACGAGGCGATGCACTTGCGGGTCGGCTGGTCATCAGGTCGCACCACCGCCACGATGGCTGTCGGAGGCTCCACTTGGACGAGGAGCGCTTCGAGGCACTGCTGGAGCTGCTCGGGTCGTCCGTAGGACGGCACGATGACGGAGAGCCACGGCGCGGTCATCGCACCACCTTGCGGTGCTTGAGGTGCTCGTAGAAGGCGAGCGATGTCGACGCCACGGACGCCCAGGTCCGCTGTTCGACGTCTCGCCGGGCTGATCGTCCGAGGTCGAGGCGTCGCTGTGGGTCGCTGAGGAGGGTGCCAACCGCTCGGGCCATCGCCGCTGCGTCGTCGACGGGGACGGTGCATCCACCGCCACTGGCACGGAGGAGATCGGTCACTCCGGGGATGGCCGTGGCCACCACCGGCACGCTGCAGGCAGCGGCCTCGAGCAGCGAGATGGGCATGCCCTCCACCCGAGCGGCGAGCACCGCGACGCTCGAGGGGGTGAGCAGCGACCACAGTTCCTCTGGCCGGTAGGTCTCGGTGATGGTGATCCGTGGTCGGAGGGCTGCGGGGATCGTGGACCAGTCGACCGGGCCAGAGCCCAGCCACGAGAAGGTCGCGTCGGGATGGGTCTCGGCGAGGAGGGCACAGGCGTCGAGGGCGGTGTCGGTGCCCTTGCGCCAGCTGGATCCTCCGAGGATGGTGACGAGGGGAGGCGAGGACGCAGGGCGATCGACGAGGGGGAATCCTTCGAGGTCGATGCCGTTGGTGCCGATGGTGGTGGCGGACTGGGGAACGCCGAGCGAGACGGCGAGCGCAACCTCTTCGGCGCTCAGGCACCACACGCCATCGGAACGCCGGAGCGACGCTGCGACCTCCCGGAGTCGAAACCCTCCGTGGTAGAGGGCGTAGCGCCGTCGGAGTTCGAGTTGGCCAGCAGCAGCCCCGGCTCTCCGAGCTGCCACGACCAAGTGCTCGAGGCCGTGGCTCCGGGTGACGTAGACGGTGCTCGAACCCACATCGTGGCGGCGACTCCGGTACGCGAGATCCCCAGTCGATGCGTCGACGACGTCGTAGCGCTGCCCAGCGGGACTGGCGAGGAAACCCTTGACGGCGTGGGGGTAGCGGAGCGCAGTGCGGGTCGACTCCGTGCCGCCGGGTACGAGGGAGAAGTCGATGACGTCGACCTCCGTCCCGAGTGCACGGAGGGCTCGAGCGAGCGCTGCAGTGGCCCCCGGCGCTCCGGCCCCTTCACGGATGCGGTGGTGGATGGAGAGCAGGATCCTCACCGGTCACCTCGAGCGACGAGGTGGAGGATGGACCAACGGGGAATCCTGCCGAGTGGACCAGGGAGGATGTCGCTCAAGTAGGTCAGATCGTCGTGGTGGAGGTAGGAAATCGTTCGGAGGCCTGCGGCGAAGACGAGGCAGAACACCGACACCGCGACCACTGTCCCTACGGCTGCTCCGAAGAGGGTGAGGTGGGCGCCGCTCGGGAGCGTCAGGCCGACCAGACGGGCCGCAGCGAACGCGACCACGGTGACCGAGAGGAGCGGGCCGTACCACTGCCACAGCACCGTGCGCACGGTCGTCTCGAGCATGGCGGCGTAGCGACGGATCAAGAACGCGTTCTGCACTGCGGACGCTGCGATGGTGCCGACGAGGACGCCGGTGATGCCGAAGGGGATGACGAGAGCGATGGTGGCGGCTGCGTTGACCACCACGGCCACCGCCTTCGCTCGGGCACCGAGGCCTGCCTTGCCGAGCGCCACGATCACGATGGCGCAGTTGGAACGAGCGGCGTTGACCACCTGGAGGGCGAGCAGCAGCAGCAGGACGGACTCCAAGCCGTCGTAGGTCCGCCCCAGCCAGATGCGCAGCAGCCACGGTGCACCAGCAGCGACCGCTCCCGCGGTGGCCAGCGCGGCGAGCCCCATGTACCGCGACGCCTGGATTGCCGGAGCCCGTACGTCATCGGCGGTGGCCGTCCCTCCCGCTCGCCGACTGAAGGTTTGGAGGAGCGACTGCTGGGGGATCGCCACCAGGTAGGCGATCTGGCTCGCGGCTCGAGAGCCGAGTTGGTAGAGCCCAGCTGCGGTCACCGAGACGAACCGCCCGAGGACGACCGGATCGGTGTCGTAGTTGAGGGCGTCGAGGATTCCTGAGAGCTGGACCAGGCCGCCGAAGCGCAGCATCTCGAGCATGGTCGAGCGTCCGAGGACGATGGGGTTCGCCACCACGGTGCGGTGTCGGCGAGCGGTGACGACGACGGTCGCGAGGATGACCGAGAGGGTTTGGATGGATGAGGCGAGCGCCACTCCCCACAGACCGGCGCCGCTCACGAGGAACGCCACCATGGCTGCGGCGTAGATGAACCTCGAGGCGAGACCGATGATGGTGACGAGCCACTGCTCGCCTGCGGCGATGAGCCGGCAGCCGAGGATGGAGCTCGCCGCCGTGATGAACAGGTAGGCGTAGCCCCAGACGAAGAACCACTCTGCGGTGTGGACGAGGTGCTTCGGCAGCACCTCGCCGCTCACGACGTGGAGGCTTGAGATGAGCGGCGGCACGATGACGAGGAGGAGGGGCGAGAGCAGGAGGCCGAGCCCGAGCCACACCACGAGACCGAGGGTGGTCAGCCGTGCGGCGAAGCGAGCGTCATCGCGGTACTCCGCTTGGGCCCCGTAGCGGATGACGATGGATCCAAGACCCGGGTCGAGGACGGAGAGGAACGCCACGGTGGTGGTGATGAAACCCCACAGTCCGAACAGGACGAGGCCCAGTCGATTGACGATGAACGGTGTGAGGACGAGCCCGATCGCGACGATGGTCACCTGGCTCGCTGCCACCGCGCTGGAGTTGAGCGCTACGGACTTGCCCAGCTCTGGTGCTGGTGAAGGTTCAGCGTTCTCGCCGGCAGCAGCCATGGCGGCCATTCTCCCAGACGCAGCACCGCTCCGACGAGGATTCGCCCGGTAGCGTTGGCCCATGGTCTCCACCGTGCACCGTCGGCTGCTCGTCGTGAGCCACCCTGCGGTCGTCGCCTCCAACCAGGCGGTCTTCGCGGCGTTGGTGGCCAGTGGCGTCGACCTCCAGCTCGTGACGCCAGCCACCTGGGAGCACGCCTACGACGATGCCCCCTTCGAGGCGGCGACCGATCCGGTGCTCGAAGGTCGCCATACGACGTTCCGCGTCCTCTCGCGTGGTGCGCCGCAGCGGCACCTCTACCTCGGACGGATCGTCGCGTTCCTCCGTCGCACCGCCCCTGACGTCTGCTACATCGAAGAGGAGTCCTTCTCCGTGCCCGCACTGCAGTGGGCGCTCGTCGCCCATCGACTCCGTATCCCCTTCGGGGTGCAAGCGTGGGAGAACCTCGATCGACCCCTCCCGGCACCCGCTCGGTGGATCCGCCGTTTCGTCCTGTCGCGAGCGTCGTTCATCGTGGCCCGAACGCCGGCGGCTAAGGCCATGGTGGAGCAGTGGGGGACCACGGCGCGCACCGAGGTGGTCGGCAGTCCGGTGCCGAGTACCGACCTCGTTCCTCGGGTGGCCCATGACGGCTTCGTGGTGGGCATGGCTGGTCGCCTCGTCCCGGAGAAGAATCCCCTCGCCGTTGCTGCCGCTGTCGACGCCATCGACGGGGCCAGGCTGGTGGTCGCTGGTGATGGACCGCTCCGTGAGGCGTTGGCGCAGCATCGAACGGTGGACGTCCGCACCGACTACACCCACGCGACGATGCCGGAGTTCTTCGCCAGTTGCGACGTCGTCTGCCTCGTCTCTTCGCCGACGGCGACCTGGGCGGAGCAATTCGGTCGGGTCCTCGTCGAGGCGCTCGTCCAAGAGACCCCCGTCGTTGGCAGTCGGTGTGGAGAGATCCCATGGGTGATCTCGACCACCGCTGGAGGTGTGGTCGTCGAGGTCGACGACCTCGATGGGCTCATCGCCACGTTGACCGCGCTCCGTGATGACCCCGAGCGTCGGCGAACGCTCGGCCGACAGGGTCGAGCCGCGGTGCTCGAGCAGTTCTCCGTCCCGGTCGCAGCTCGTGGGCTGGCTGCCTTGGCCGGTCTCGGCGAGTTGGATTAGCGCCCGTCGAGTACTGAGGTCACGACCTCGTGGATCGTTTCGGTGAAGCGTTCCGCGCTGAACGACGCTGCGTGGTGGGTGAGCTCGTCGCGGCTGAGGTCGTCGAGTGCGCCTGAGGTGATCGCCTCGACCACCGCGTCGACCGAGAGGTCGTCGAGGAGGAGGCCGGTCCTGCCGTGGTCGATGGTGTCGAGGTAGCCGCCAGCACGCAACGCCACGGTCGGGGTGGCGAAGCTGGCGGCTTCGAGCGGCGTGAGTCCGTAGTCCTCGTAGCTGAGGGCCAGGAGGGCCGAGGCGTTGCGGTAGCACCACCGCAGCGTGGCGTCGTCGGCCACGCCGAGGAACGCGATGCCGTCTCCGCCCAAGGCCTCGAGGCGTTGCCGCTCTGGTCCGGCGCCGACGACGACGAGGCGTTTGCCAGCAGCGCGCGCCGCGGCGATGGCGAGGTCGACGTTCTTGTAGGGCAGGAGGCGGGCGACGCTCAGCAAGAAGCCCGGCTCGATGCCAGGCACCGGGCGCTCGTCGCCGCCGGGGGTGAGGGCTGGTGGGGGAGGGACGACGGTGGCGGTGATGCCGTAGGCGTCTTCGATCATGGTCGCCGTCGCCGTTGAGTTGCACAGGTAGCGGGTGGCGGTCGACGCGGCCCGCACGTCCCATCGACGCAGTGCTGGCTTGAGGACGAGGTCGGCGAGCGCCCCGACGCTCAAGCGCTGGTCACCGAGGTAGCGGCTCGACTGGTAGATCCAACGGGCTGGGGCGTGGCAGTAGACGATCTTGGCCCCGGTGGTCGTCACGCCGTGGGCCCAACCCGACGATGAGCAGATCGTGACGTCGGCGTCGATCGCGAGACGGGACATGGCGCTCGCGTAGAGCGGGAGGCCGAGACGATGGTGGCGACGGAGGGTGCCGATACGGTTGAGCGGCGTGGTGTGCACCTCGCTCAGGGCGAAGGCGCTGTACGTGCTCTCGGGTTCGTAGATCGAGGTGTAGAGCGGTGCGTCGGGGAACGCCGCCATGAGGTTGAGGACGACTCGCTCGGCACCGCCACGCTGGGTGAGGTAGTCGTGCGCGAGGGCAACCGCAGGACGATCAGTAGGCACCGAGCCCTCGGAGCATCGTCCGGGGGGTGTCCCACATGATCTTGACGTCCCACCACATCGACCACGACGCCACGTAGAGGTAGTCGAGCTCGGCCAAATCCTCTCCCGAGAGGTTGTTGCGTCCCGACACCTGCCACAGGCCGGTGATGCCAGGACGAACTTCGTAGCGGCGAGCTTGCCAACCGACGGCAACGGTCGACTCCTCGGAGATGAACGGTCGTGGGCCGACGATGGACATCGCTCCCGTGAGGACGTTCCACAGCTGCGGCAGTTCGTCGAGTCCGGTCTTGCGCAGCAACTTGCCCACACGGGTGATGCGCTCCTCCTCGCTCAACTTGTTTCGAGCAGCGAAGAGGGGAGCGTTGTCGGCAGCAACGGGAACCGACGGCGAGGGCGGCGTGAACTGCTCGACCCGCATCGTTCGGAACTTCAAGATGGTGAAAGGACGCCCGCCACGCCCGAGGCGCTGCTGGCGGTACAGCACTGGCCCTCGGGAGGTCACGGCAACGGCGAGTCCGATGAGGAGCAGCACGGGTGAGGCGAGCACCAAGGTGACGCTCGAGACCGCGAGGTCGAAGGTCCGCTTCACGAAGCGGTCGAGGATCGACATCTGGAGCGGTGCGGCCTCGATGAGAGGGAGACCGGAGAGTTCGGTGAAGGTACTCCGCCAGCTGAGCAGCTCGAAGGCGCGTGGGACGATCGTGAGTTGGGCGACGCCCTGGATCTCCCGGAGGAGGTCGATGAAGACCGGGGTTGGGTAGTCCACCTGGCCCACCATGACCTGGTCGATGTTGTTGGCGACGCAGATGTCTCGGAGGTGCTCGATGGCACCGAGACCTTCTCCGCGTCGAAGCGGCGTGCCGGGGACCCACCCGACGATCTGGAAACCACCTTGGAGGTCGAGGTGGGTTCGGTAGCGCCGCAGCGCTTCGCCGGAGTCGAGGATCAGCACTCGGATGGGGTGGCGCCGGAGGACCTCGTGGCGGTGGATGGAGCGGCCGACGGGGACGAGGAAGATGGCGAAGACGATCGAACCGAGTACGTGGGTGGAGTTCGCTTCGTAGATGTGGAAGACGCGGTGGACGACTGAGGTGAGCAGAATCGAGAGCAAGCCACCGCCGCTGATGGCGAAGAAGTAGCTGCTCATGTGGGTGAAGGTGCTCTGGTTCCCGGTTCGCCGAGAACTCCGGTAGTTCCCCGAGGCCGCCATGCCGAGGACGATGCCGACGGGGAACCAGATCTCGTGGACGATGTTGTGCCAGTAGTTGCTCAGTTGGTTCCCAGCAACGTTGGAGATCGACGCCACGATGACGAGGCCGAGCATGGCTGAAATCGACCCGAGGACGATGTCTAAGAGGATGAGCTGGGCGGTGTGCCACACCGAACCGACCGTCGAGTGCGGTCCAGGGGTTGGGTCACCGAAGGGGTCGAGCGGCGTCAGCGCGTCACTCGTGCGGGGATCCTTGGACCCTTCGATGGTCATTGCTCACCAGTCCGATCGGCAAAACGGCGCCTTTTAGCCTCAGCAGATTAGCCAAGGGAGAAGTCGTTGTCTCCCCAGTAGGCGTGCATTGAGGTGATGAGCCCGTCATCGTTGAAGACCATGACCTCGATGCCGGAGATCCGTGCCGTGCTCTCTCCGAGACCGACGACCACATCGAAGTGGAAGGCGGCGGTGTCGAGCACCGTGTGGATGTCCGACGCGGTGAAGGTGATCGTCTCGGCCCCACGCACGACGCCGGCCCACGAGGCTCGAACCTCGTCTCGGGTGTACTGGCCGGGCTGACCAATGGGGTCGATGCGGGTGCAGTCCTCCGCGAACAGGTTGGCGTAGGCGTCGATGTCCATCGACGTGGCCACGGTGGCGTAGCGCTGGACGAGGTCGGAGAGGTTCGGTGCAGTGGTCACGATCTACCTTCCCACGGCGTGGAGGCCGCCGTCCACGATCACGGAGGTGCCGGTGGTCGCACTGAAGAGCTCGGACAGGAGGGCGACGATCGCTGCAGCGACGGGTCCACGATCGTCGACGTCCCAGCCGAGCGGTGCGTGCGCCGACCATTGGTCGATCGCCCCACTGGCTCCGGGAATCGATCGAGCTGCTGGCGTGCGGAGCGGTCCGGCGTCGACGGCGTTCACGCGGATGCGCTGCGGCCCGAGCTGCACCGCCAACGAGCGAACGAGGGAATCCAAGGTTCCCTTGGCCACGCCCATCCATCCGTACCCCGGCCATACCCGATCGGGGGCGAAGGTGAGGGCGACCACCGATGCGCCGCGAGGCGATGCCTCGAGCAGCGGACGGAGGGCGAAGGTCAGCGCGGCCAGGGAGGTCGCTGAGATCTGCAGCGTCTCGAGGGCGTCGCTCGTCGACGCGGTCGAGAGATCATCACCGAGCGTCGCTGGGGGACCTCCAGCGATGGCGTGGACGACGCCGTCGAGGTGGGCGACGCCGAGCCGCTCGGCGAGTGAGTCGAGGTCTCGAGCACTCGTGACGTCGAGTTCAACGACTCGGACGTGCTCAGGCAGCGACGCGACGGCCCGCTCGGTGACCGCCATGGCCCGCCCAAAACTCGTGGCGATCACCGTCGCCCCTTCACCAATGGCCCGCTCGGCAACCGCGTACGCGATCGATCGCTTTGTCAAGATGCCGGTGACGAGGATGGTCATGCCGTCGAGGAGGCCCACGCCTCGAGGGTAGTTGGCCGAATGATCGAGGGCCTCGTTGCGCGAGAATGGAGGCATGAAGATTGGCATCCTCGGTGGAACAGGTCCTGCAGGACGCGGCCTCGCAGTTCGGCTCGCAAGCGTTGGTCACGATGTGGTCTTGGGGTCGCGTGATGCTGATCGCGCCGCCGAGGTGGCTGCGGAGGTCAGGGCCGGTGCCGCCGGTCGGGCTGAGACCGTCACCGGGTCGACCAACGACGTGGTGGCAGCTGCAGATCTCGTGATCTTGGCCACCCCTTGGGAGAGCGCACTGGCGACGGTGACGGCGCTGCGAGCTGAACTCGCCGACAAGATCGTCGTGTCGATGGTCAACGCGTTGACGAAGAACGGTCGGGAGATGCTCGGGATGTACACCCCCCGTGGCTCGGTTGCCGCCATGGTGCAGGCTGTCCTGCCTGCGTCCACGGTCGCCGCCTCGTTCCACCACCTTCCTGCCGGCAAGATGGAGGATCTCAACTCCGGCCTTGAGGCCGATGTCTTGGTCTGCTGCGACGACCGCTCCGCCACCGACGTGGTCATTGGGCTTCTCGAGCCCATCGAGGGTCTCCGTGGCCTCGACGCTGGATCGCTGAGCCAAGCCGCAGCGATCGAGGCGTTCACTGCTGTCGCCATCACGCTCAACATTCGCTACAAGACGCACTCGACCATCAAGATGGCCGGTCTCTAGACCTTGAGTATCCAGCTCTACGACACCGCTCGGCGGGCAGTGCTCCCGCTGAACCCAGGCCCGATTGCCAAGCTCTACTCCTGCGGGATCACGCCGTACGACTCGGCCCACCTCGGCCACGCCTACGTCTACTTGGTGTTCGATGTGCTCGCTCGGCGACTCGACGACCTCGGCCACGAGGCTCGAGTGGTGCGCAACGTCACCGATGTCGACGATGACCTCCTGCGCAAGGCGCGAGAGCTCGGTGTGCACTACCTCGACCTGGCGGCCAAGGAGATTGCGAAGTTCGACCGGGACATGGCGCTGCTCAACCTCCGGCCGGTCTACGCGGAACCCCGCGCCACCTCGGCAATTCCCGAGATCTTGTCGCTGATCGACGCAGCGATCACCGCTGGACACGCCTACCTCGCGGGTGGTTCGGTGTACTTCGACGTGTCGAGCTTCGCAACCTTCGGCGCCGTCAGCCACTACGACCGAGCCACGATGCTCGAACTCGCCGCGGTCCACGGTGGAAATCCGGGTGACCCGCACAAGCGCGACCCACTCGACTTCGTTCTCTGGCAGCCCTCCCTTCCCGACGAACCGGCGTGGGAGTCCCTGTGGGGTCCAGGGCGACCCGGCTGGCACATCGAGTGCTCCGCCCTCGCCCTGCGAGAACTCGGCGAGAGCTTGGACGTCCACGGTGGCGGTCGAGACCTGGTCTTCCCGCACCACGAGTGCGAGACGGCCCAATCTGAATCGGTGACGGGCAAGCCATTCGTCAGCCACTGGCTCCACGTCGGCCTCGTCGGCCTCGACGGCATCAAGATGAGCAAGTCGCTCGGCAACCTGGTCTTCGTCGATGCGCTCGTCGCGCGCAGCGAGCCGGCCGCAGTCCGCCTCGCGCTCCTCGACCACCACTACCGCACCGACTGGGAGTGGACCGACCCCCTCCTCGACGCAGCGGTCGATCGCCTCGCTCTGTGGCGATCGAGTGTCGAGGGCACGCCTTCGACGGTGCTCGACGACGTCCGTGCCGCTCTCGACGACGACCTGGCCACCCCCGATGCACTCGCTGCGGTAGATGCCGCTGCTCGAGTTGGCGCAGCCGTTCGAGAAGCCGCTGACCTGCTCGGCGTTAGCCTGTAGCCGACCTGAACAACGAAGGAGTCCGGTATGTCCCCCCACCTCACGGTGACGCTTCCCGATGGCAGTCCGCGGGAGCTCGAAGAGGGCACCACCGTCGCCGATCTCGCCCAGAGCATTGGCCCTCGTCTGGCCAAGGCTGCAGTGGCCGGATCGGTCAACGGGAAGATGGTCGACCTTGGGGCGCCGCTCCACGATGGTGACGCCGTCGCCATCATCACGCCGAACTCCGACGAGGGGCGAGAGGTGCTCCGGCACTCGACCTCGCACGTGCTCGCTCAAGCGGTCACTCGGCTGTGGCCCGGCGCTCGCTACGCCATCGGTCCGGTCATTGAGAACGGCTTCTACTACGACTTCGATCTGCCCGACGGGGCGCACTTCAGCGACAGCGACCTCGAGCGCATCGAGGCCACCATGCGGGAGATCATCAAGGAGAACCAGCCCTTCATCCGCAGCGAGCTCTCGGTTGAAGACGGCCTCGCCCTCTTCGCTGATCAGCCCTACAAGTGCGAGATCATCACCTCGGTCGGCCCCGACGCCGGCGACGTTGATGCAGCTCCCGAAGAGGTGGGTGGTGCGGTCGTGGTCTCGACCTACCGCAACAGCGAAGCCTTCGTCGACCTCTGCCGAGGCCCCCACGTGCCGTCGACCTCCAAGCTCGGCCACTTCAAGTTGATGCGCGTCGCAGGGGCCTACTGGCGTGGTGACGTCCACCGTCCCCAACTCCAGCGCATCTACGGCACGGCGTTCGAGACCAAGGAAGCCCTCGAGCAGCACCTGTTCTTCTTGGAAGAAGCCAAGCGACGTGACCACCGAGTCCTCGGGCACGACCTTGACCTCTTCAGCTTCCCCGACGAGATTGGACCAGGTCTGGCGGTGTTCCACCCGAAGGGTGGGACCATCCGTCGTGTGATGGAGGACTACTCCCGCAAGCGTCACGTCGAGGAGCACTACAGCTTCGTGAACTCGCCGCACGTGACCAAGGCCGAGCTCTTCATGACCTCTGGACACCTCGAGTGGTACGCGGACGGCATGTACCCACCCATGGAGCTCGACGACGGACAGCAGTACTACCTGAAGCCAATGAACTGCCCGTTCCACACGCTCATCTACAAGTCCCAGCAGCGCTCCTACCGTGAGCTCCCCCTGCGGTTCTTCGAGTTCGGCAGCGTGTACCGCTACGAGCTCTCCGGTGCCGTCCACGGCCTCACCCGAGTGCGGGGCATGACCCAAGACGACGCCCACATCTTCTGTACGCAAGAGCAGATGGGCGACGAGCTCACGCGCCTGTTGACCTTCGTGCTCGATCTGCTCCGGGAGTTCGGCCTGTCGGACTTCTACTTGGAGCTCTCGACCCGACCCCCGCTCAAGTCGGTGGGATCGGACGAGGACTGGAACGTGGCGACCGAGACCTTGCGCACGGTTGCCGAGGGTGCAGGCTTGGAACTCGTCCTCGACGAAGGCGGTGGCGCCTTCTACGGGCCGAAGATCTCGGTGCAGGCCCGAGATGCCATTGGTCGCACTCACCAGATGTCGACCATCCAGCTCGACTTCCAGACGCCGCAGCGTTTCGAGGCCGAGTTCGTCGGTCGTGACGGCACGAAGCAGCGCCCCATCATGATCCACCGCGCCCTGTTCGGTTCCGTCGAGCGCTTCATGGCCATCCTCATCGAGCACTACGCCGGAGCGCTGCCGACCTGGCTGAGTCCGGAGCAGGTTCGGATTCTCCCCGTTCGTGACGACCACGAGGGCTACGCCCACGAGGTCGCCTCGACCCTCGGAGCCGTCGGGGAGCGCCGGACTCGGGTCGAAGCCGCCGACGAGCCGCTCGGAGCGCGCATCCGTCGGGCAAAGCTCGAGAAGGTGCCCTACATTCTGGTGGTCGGCGACGACGACGTCGCCCACGGCACCATCGGCATCAACACCCGGGGTGCAGCAGATCCGTTCCGCGGCGTGACCGTGCAGGACTTCAGCGACTACCTGACGCGAGAGATCGAGGAGCGATCGACCGTGCAGTACGGCGCCAGCTGATGGGTCTGGACCACCTCTGGGCGGCGTGGCGCAACGCCTACGTCGTCAAGGCGACGGCTGAGGAGCGCGAGGGCGTTGCCGGCGGTTGCGTGTTCTGCGCGCTGAGCGAACTCGAACCAGCAGCGAGCAATGGGGTGCTCGCCTCGACGAACTCGACCTTCGCCGTCCTCAACGCCTACCCCTATGGATCAGGACACTCCCTCATCCTGCCGAAGCGCCACGTCGCCAGCCTCAGCGACCTGAGCGCTGAGGAGCGAGCTGAGCTTTTCGAGCTCTGCTTCGACGTCACCCAGGCGATCGAGTCGGCGTACCACCCCGATGGGATCAACGTCGGTGCCAATCTCGGTCGAGCAGCCGGAGCGGGAATTCCGGCCCACCTCCACCTGCACGCGCTGCCGCGGTGGAGTGGCGACACCAACTTCATGACGGCCATCGCTGAGACTCGGGTGATCCCCGAGTCCTTGGAGACCTCCTGGGAGAAGCTGCACGCCCAGCTCTCGTAAGCCCCGGGTTCGAATGAGGCTCGGTGTAGGCTGAACCAAAGTGCGAACGGCGCCTGGAGAGCAGCTGCCGGTGGTCCTTCCGACCACGACGCCAGTGGAGGTAGCGATGTTCGATGGACGGTGGCGCACAGGCGTCGATCGTGCAGCTCGACCAGTTGGAGTGTTCCTCGTTCGTGCGGGAGCCTCGGCTGATCTCATGACCTTCTCGGGTCTCGTCTTCGCAGTGGCGACGGCCGTGGTGATCGCCAATGGCTGGTTCCCTCTGGCCATCGTGCTGTTGACCCTGACCGGGTTCCACGACGCCTTGGATGGTGCGGTGGCCAAGGTTGCGGGAACGGCATCGATTCGTGGAGCGTTCTTCGACTCGGTGACCGACCGCCTGACCGATGCCATCTTCCTCGGTGGCGTGGCCTGGTAC
>Ga0208746_1000114_pt1 | contig 34805 bp, 53 predicted proteins | sample CryBogCBH15Jun09_FD_184623 | JGI IMG/M metagenome (GOLD analysis project Ga0208746, IMG submission 184623) | Freshwater microbial communities from Crystal Bog, Wisconsin, USA - CBH15Jun09 (SPAdes) | ecosystem: Environmental > Aquatic > Freshwater > Lake | place: Crystal Bog, Wisconsin, USA... | reverse complement strand
CTTTTTAAACAGTTGCTGCATAAGAGCAATGTCGTGGCGCGGATGACGAGCATAAGTAGTTACCTGAAACACAAGGTCATAGGCCACCGCAATGGGGTGGGTGTAAGTAACCCCGCTAGTGGGGGTGATGGTTCCGCTGTAATCTGTGTCTGTAAGGTACCCATAAGTTTGACGTTCATTGCCCGGAGCAATGTCAATAAGGTCAATGGTTATGTAAGGAAAAGTTTGCTCACGCACTTCAACGTCTGGGTATCCAAACCAAACCTTTACAGTACGGTTAGGGCTAAAATCGTCGCCAACTTTTAGGCCCTGTACGTATGACTTAAGCGCGGTTTCTTCAGCAAGTATAAAGGCCATTACCAAACCCCTAATTCTTTAAACATCTCTGGAAGAGTGCGCTCTTCTAAAAACTTCTCAATAATTTTTGGGGCCCGAAGAATAAAAGGGCGAATGGCCGCGTTAGGGAGTTGGCTAGGAGTCCCGTACTCCATGTCCTCTACTTCAGATTTGTTTTCCTCTGGGTAAGTAACTTCTAACTGTAGAGTAGGGGAAAGGTCTACTTTTAAAACTTTAACAAGTGTTTGGGGCCAACCTGATTGAGCGGCAATAATGTGAAGGTCAGTTGTAAGAAGAGGGGTTAACTCAGCGGCCAAATCTTTGGCGTATTGCTCTAAAGTCTCAGCGCTTTTTTGCACTTTTAAGCGCCTTGCCAACTAAGTATGTTGCTACCACCGCTTTTGTAACGCTAATCTTGTGGTCGGGGATGTTTTGGACGATGGCGCTAGCAAACTCAGAATCTGAGGGCCCATCAATCTTTTCAGCCATGAGGCATCTCCTAGTAGCAAGCACAGTCAGTCGCAAGGGTAAAGCAACCTTCCCGCACGGGAATTACTCTAAGGATAGACAAAAGCCCCCGTTTCCGAGGGCTAAAGTCTTCGCAAGTTATAGGTCGGGCGTCACCAAAGCAGTTATAGTCAACGCTTAGACTTGGTGCTTTACTTCTTTTTCTTGTCGTCCTTCTTGTCTTTCTTATCGAAGGGCTTGAGCAACTTAGGGTCCTTCTTTACAGACTTGTCTTCCTTCTTCTCAGCCTTCTTTTCATCTTTAGCCATTGTTTATCCTTTTCGTAGTGGGTTATTTGTTAACTTTGATTCCAGAGCCACCACGCCTTGAGGCGGAGTTTCCCATAGAAATAGGGGCGCCCTGTTTCGTTATACGGATACTCATGCTGAGGTTACAAAGAGTAGGGAGGCCTTTGGGGTTCCAGAAGCAGAGATAGCGTAGGCGATTTCGTTAGGTCCAAGGGAATCTAGAGTAATTGATTGCCCTGCGCTTAAAGCCACACCGTAGGCAGTGGTAGAGACCCCGGGCCCACCAATGTAGATAACAATAGAGGCGTCAGTGTTCTGAATTAATACGTTTTGGTACTGAGGCTGACGGCGGGTTTCAATGCTTGTGGTGACAGTAGGGACTGTCCAAAGGGCTGTTGGCGTTGAAGAGTTCAACGACACTAGCGGGTTAGAGTGTGATAAAGCCATAAATGTTCTCCTTGGTCAGTTGGCGTATGCCTGAAATTGTGCGTCATTCACCATTTCTTCAGGCATTACCTGAGTTAAGTCTACGCTAAGAAGCACAAAAGTTTCGGAGATAATGCCTGCCTGTTGTGTCTGGAAAGGGCGCCAAATTTGGTTCTTCCATACCACTCGGTCCCTGTCTCGGTTATCTGGGTCCAGCATAGTTCCGGGGGCAATCTTCTCAATGTCTAGGGCATTGATAGTCATGTGTAGATAGTCAGCGCCATAAAAACCTTGCTGGCTAATCTTGGTGTCACCTTGTTTAATAACCGACCTAATGACTGGAATCTTAAAAGGACCAGTCCAGACTTTTCCGCTGGAATCATTTAGCAAGATAGAGTCGCCTACATCAAAGAGTGGGTCTATTTCCGTATGTACAGCATCATAGATGTACCAAAGCGCCGTAGTGCCCACGGGGTTAGTGAGGTCGTCAGTAACACCCTTCCAGATTTCTTTTGTCTCAAAGTCTGAGGAGAACCTGCCTCCGGGCGTATAGGCGCGAGACATTTAGACCTCTGGAGTTGGCTGAATAACTACTGGCGTTTCAGCGGGGATAAATTCCCCATCTTTGTAGCCCCACTGCACTACATTAAACCCGTCTACTTGATTTACGTATTGCTTAGTGGCGTCTACGATTGTGGGATTACTAAGCAAAATAGCCGCTAAACGGTCATCTGTATGCAGAACGTCTTGCACTACCCCATCTAAAACAAAAGCAATTTTGTTAGGTGGAAGAACTGGTTGGTCGGCCATTAAATGTCTCCTTTGAAGTTAATTCTTACTTGTCCCCATTTATGCTCTGGGCACTCTGCATTTGGTAGTTTTACCTTGGCTGACATAAAACAACCACACTTAGAGCAGTTGCCAGTAGGAAGTAGAAAAGGGCACTCTTTGCAAATAGCAAGTCTTTCTTGAGCAACGTCTGTGGCTACTCGGCCAAGTTCTTTATTAAACAAGTCCCAAGGACGAGCGGGTCGGCTATAGGGGTCGGTCATAGAATCTCCTTAGGATGCCGAGAAATTATCTACGGTGGTTCCCTGAGTTAAACCTCCGGGAGTCTTAATGATACCAACATACGGCGCTGTTGTGGGAGAGGAAGGAGTGGTACTAGACGTACCTACTTGTGTGGTTAAGGACGCATCAGAGTAGGCGGTTTGAGTGATTGTCCCACCAACAATCGCTATTTTTATTGAGGCAGCGGCCGCGGATAAAGCGGTGTCTGAAATTACTGTAGACACTGTTCCTGAAACATTTTTGTACATTCGCATGTAGTAGTAATACGACGTGCAAGAACCGCACCCACAAGAGTAAGAACCACATGCAAAACTGTTACATGAGTTGCAGACAGCGCAGGAGCAGTTGGCGTTTGGACAGGAGTTATAACTTGTGCACGGAGGTGCTCCAATAATGTATCCAGTACCAACTGGTCCGGAATAGCAGGCTCCGTTGTACAAGTACCCTGAACTACATGCTCCATAAGTCGCACACCCACAAGAGATGTCAACGCAACTATTTCTAGTCTGACACCCACAGTTAGTACAGTCTGCTCCGCACGCGGCCGGGCAAGTCCCGCATCCGCAACTATAAGTGCTTGAGGTGTTGTATGGCACTGTTGCGTACCAGTTATTGGCGTCAGAAACCCACCATGCCACGCCAGTCCCCTCGGACACTGTGGCACTAATAGTTCCGGTAGTTTTAAAAGGAACAGAGGCTATTGAGTAATTGCTTCCGGCGTCTGCACTAGTGGCCTGTGCGCCATTGGCCGTCCACGTCCCTTTAATCCCATTCCATGTTTGTCCTGAATCGGCCGTTCCTAAATTAGATGCTGTGGTTCTGGTGAAGGTGTCCGTTACAGCATTAACTATAAATACCGAAGCAACTTTAAAAACGCGGGCCGTTGCTCCTGCCCAAGTTGATAGCAGAGGCATTATGCAAACTTAGTAAACGAGGCATACAAATCATAAGTAGCCGAGGCTGTTTTAATAATAGTAATTGTGTAGACGTCGGTAGCGGTTGCGCTACCAGAAGTAGGGGCTACTCCACCTGACCATTTAAGAGTTTGCGAAACGCCGTCAATGCTTAAAGAAGTCATGTAGTAAGGGGTTGAGCCATTGGTGTTCATAAAAACAAAGGTAAGGGCGCTACCGGTTGCTAATGTAGAATTAAAAGTAGTGCTGCCGTTACCACGAACATTAAGAACAAAGTTAGCAGAGGCGTTGGTTGTGTACTTTAGAATTGCTTGGGTTAAAACGTCAAAGTTAATAGTTCCGGTGGCGGCCGTAGCCGAGTATGTAGTCGGTTCTTGTGGGGAAAGCAGGGTAGGGGAGTTAAGTGTGGCGTTAGCAAAAGTGACGCCTGAGCCTACAAATTGGCCTGAGGCATTTATGTAACTGACCAAAGTTCCAGAAGAATTGCGCCATTCAGTTAGATTGGCTGTCTGCCCAGATGTGGCAGTAACTCCAAGACCTACGTTTGCGGCCGCGGCGGGAGTAATGGTGTTGGCGCCATCAGAGGCCTTACGAAGATACTGGGTATGACTGTCGGCCACAATGCCCTTTTCAATGTTGGCCAAGCGTCCAGTAACGGTTCCGTAATCGGTTGCCGTGTTAGCCCAACCAGCGGCTGTGGCCGCCGTGGCTAGAGATGGGGTTATTCCGACTGCGGTTTCAATAGCCAAAACCTCACCCTGAATGTTGTTAGGGTGGCTGGCATCAATGATTTCTGTTGTATTTACATGGGTACTGAAGGCCACTAATCCGCCGGGGTATGTCGCCAAGGAAGGGCCTCCAGTAAGTAGAGCAATCAACTGCTATGTAAAGGATAGAGAAGAAGCCAGCATCTGTACTGGTAAACTGGCGGCCATGAACTTGGTTCAGTACTCAGTAGAGCATGGTGGCCAACTTTCCCCTTTAGCAATACCGGGAACCTTTGGGGGAATGAACCCCAGCGTCTTTATAGATAACGACGGGGAAATACTTGTAAATGTCCGAGTAGTGAATTACATCCTTTGCCATTCAGAGGGGGCGCAACTCTTTCCCTCGGCTTGGGGCCCACTCTCCTACCTTCATCCTGAGAATGACCAGCGCCTAGTAACAGAGAATTACCTAGTGCGGTTAGATGCGGGCTTAAAAATCACAGACTGCACAAAGGTAGAGATGCTTAACCTTCATACCCCCATGTGGGATTTTCATGGACTAGAAGATGCCCGCCTTGTGCAGTGGGGTGGTGTCTATTACTTAATTGGGGTACGTAGAGACACGACTCATAATGGAGTTGGTCGTATGGAATACACAACTCTTGCACTAGACAAAAAGAATTGGTCTGCTAGAGAAGTAGCGAGAAAAAGAACTAAAGCCCCTAGCCCAGACGATTCCTACTGTGAAAAGAATTGGGTGCCCGTATTAGACAGGCCTTTTACATTTATTAAGTGGCATAGCCCCGTGGAGATTGTGCAAGCCTTTCCAGACAAAGATGAGACTACACAAATTTCACTAAAGCAAGGGGTTCAACCAGATAAAGACTTGCGTGGAGGCACTCAGTTAATTAGGTGGGGTAAGCATTACCTTTCTATTGTGCATGATGTAGACCTTACGCCTAACTACCTTAAGCAAAAAAATGGCGTCTATAAACACAGGCTTTGTGTCTGGGACGATGACCTTAACCTTGTGGGGGTCTCTAACCAATTTACATTTCTTGACGGCCTTATAGAGTTTTGTGTAGGACTTGCAAAACAAGGCGAAGATGCTCTTGTATCGTTTGGGTTTCAAGATAATGCCGCTTTTATTTTACGAGTACCTAAGGCGGTTATTGAGCAGTTAATTGTGGAGGCGCTCAATGCTTGATGAACTTTTAACTTATCTTGCCTTTGAGCCTTTTTCCCCCCACAATAATTTTGTTGTTGCCGAGGAGTACTTTAAGGCAGGGCAGTTGGCTAGTGCAGTTTCTTTTTATTTACGAACGATAGAGTTTGGAAAAGACTCTCACCCAGAGTTTGTATACGCCTCTTTACTCCGTCTTGCCAAATGCTTTGATGCCCAAAACAATAGGCTTATTAGCGTTAAGAACGCTCTTCTTCAAGCGTTAGCCTATAACCCAGAGCGACCAGAGGCTTATTTTTGGTTAGCCCGTTTTCATAGGAAGAACGCGAACTGGCAAGAGGCTTATACTTTTGCAGTGCTTGGTAAAACAAAAAAGCGCTCTGTACTTTACGCTTACGGCTTAGAGTTTGAGGACTACTCCTTAGAGTATGAGCAGGCTGTGTCTGGGTGGTGGATTGGTCGCAGGGAGGAGTCTAGATGGCTCTTTAATCAACTACTAAGTAAAGACTTAACACCGGAATACCGAAAGTCAGTGGAGGACAACCTTGCTCTTATTTGACATTGGTGCTAACCGTGGGGACGCCACATGGGCTGGGCTTAATAAAGGTTATGATGTCGTGGCTATTGAGCCCGGACGAATCTACTCTGAACTAGCCAAAAACTACATGTACAACTCTAGAGTAACCACTCTTAAGTACGCAGTATCAGATACGGACTACCAACAGATTGAGTTCTATGAGGCGGAAGAAGATGGCCTTTCCTCTATTAACCGAGAGTGGCTAACTAAAGAAGGTATGCCTTATAACGGCAAACCCTTTAGAACTAGACAGGCTACAACTATCACTATAGATACTCTTGTAGAGAAGTACGGAATCCCAGACCTTATTAAGATAGATGTAGAGGGCGCTGAGTGGAACGTCTTTAGGGGCATGACCAAAAAGTATGGTGTTGTAACTTTTGAGTGGACTTACGAGACTTTAGAAGAGCACATTGCACAACTTAAGTACTTAAGAGAGTTAGGTTATACAGAGTATTGCCTTAGGTTTATAGAGACGCATCTTCAAGAGCCTCCAGAGAATTTATGGGTGTCTTTAGAGACCGTAGACTTTCTAGAAATTCAACTTTTCGCTCAAGCCCCCGATTGGATTGCAGGAGACTGGAAAGAAGCAGGGCTAAGGCCTACAGCAGATGTAGGTATGCTTTGGGTGCGTTAGTTTGCTCCGTAAAGATAAATGTCTCCCGTAGTATTTGAGGTTGATGCTTGTCCTTGAATTGCTATTGAGGTAATTAGAGATGATAGAAGATAATCACCTTCTAATTCAAGAAGGACAGGAGACCCCCCACCACCACCTGCAACTGTTGCTCCTGTGTATAGAGAGGCTGGTAGGCCAACGGGAACAACGGGACGTTCCGAGATGTGTTGAAAACTGTCAGTCACGTTGTCTCCTTAAAAGTTAATTAGGCCTTTGCTGCGTTGAGAAGCGTGTCAATGTCGGTCTGAGTTAGACCCAACGCCAACAACTTCTGATTGGTAGCGGCAAGTTGTGCCGCTGCCACTGCATCTGCAGCCGCTTTGGCATCTGCCTCTGCTTGTGCTTGAGCCGCACTAGCCTCTTGAGCCGCAATCTCCTCAGCCGTCTGCGGGCGAGTTACTACTTCGCCTGTTTCGCAATTTACTTCAATTACATCTGCCATTTGTTTTCTCCTTATGAGTTTTTGATACCGTATAAATAAAAATTGCTGTACTGAACAAAGTTGCCAGAGTTAGGCGTTAAGACGATTGAGGTGATTCCACTTGCGCCTCTGTAAAGATGAGCATTTGCTTGAATCTCAGCATGAGCCGCTGTCGTGTCACTTGTTTCAATCACATCAATTCCAAAGAACGGCTTGCTGCCCGTTGAGTTGTAGTTCGGTATGTAGATTTCCCACGCTCCGAAAGTTGAAGCCGTAGCACTTGCGCCATCCATGTTCGCTATCAAGTCCGAGGTGGCACTTGAGGCTCTAGTGGATGAAGCCGCTGACGAATTGCCGAGCAGGTTTGTATAGGAATAGTTGGTCGCCGAATCTCCGTTAATCGCAATTTTTACCGCGACTGGATACGCCGCGTTATCCCCCCTCGCACTTACAACCAACTTCAAGTCGTTATACGAGGTGGGAATCGAGGAGAAAGTTACGCTGGCGGTTGTACCGCCAAGGGTCTGAGATGAGATGAGGGTCATTGTTGCGTTAGCCATTTTCCTAAATCCCCCAAAGCGTTGCGATTGTGCCAGTTGAAAGATTTACTCCACCATTACCAAAAATCTTGATAGAAGTAATTGCTGCGGTTGATCGCCATAACCCAATCGCCAATTCGACTGCCCCCGCGCCGTTGGTATCGGTAGAAGCGGTAATTAAACAAGTTTTGTTGGTTGAACCTGCATAAGAAAAAATATCCACCGTGTCTAATATCGGAACCGTTGTTGAAGACACACCTTGACTTTGAAGTAAAATGTTTGATGCCGATGGGCCATTATTGGTTGAGTTAACGGAGGACCCGATTCCCGATAAAAATGTACCCGAGTAATTGGTGCCCGTATCGGCGTTGTATTGAATTGCTAAATCCGCCGCACTTGCCGTTGTCCCTGTCAGCACCAACCTCAAATCCGTATAGGTGCCGGGGATTGATGAGAAGGTGATAGAGGCGGCAGCAGAGCCAAGGGTTTGAGTGGCGATTGGAGTATAGGTAGCGGTAGCCATTAGTTAACTCCGTAAAGTGAGATAGTGCCTGTGAAGGTTCCAGCAGAAACCGCAAAAGTTAGAGAGTTAATTGCGGCAGTTGATAGCCAAAGACCAGAATTAAGTTGAACATTTCCTGTTGAGGTATTTTGATTTGCACCCATTAACGATTTAACAGTTTTGTTTTTGTTGGTATTGGCATAGTCAATAACATCCATAATTCCTACGGTTGGGTAGGTAATTACTGCTCCATTAGCAAATTGGAGCACATAACCAAAAACTCCCGAAGCGAAACCACCAGCAACCGTTGAGCCTCCATCCCCATAAAGCCTATGAGATACATAATTTGCCGATGAGGAATCACCATTAAATTGAGTCTGAAAATTTGCTCCTGCACTTGTGCACACCAAGTTAAACCGCACCTGTAAGGATTTGTAGGTGGAAGGGATACTAGAGAAGGTGACGGTGGAAACGGCAGAGGGAGATAGTTGCTGGATTTGGTAGAACGATGCGGCTCTAGCCTGCTGGTTAGATGAGGCGATTACTCCAGCGATAGGCATTAGACTATATCCCCAGTAATCAACCAAGTATCGGTAGCAAGTTTTAATGCGGTAGCCACAGAGTTAACAGTTCGTAGTTTGGGGCTGGCGGAAGTGGAGGCTGTAGATATTATGGTAGTTGTTGCAGGAGTCACAGCACTTATAGTTACTTGTCCAGCACCAGTAACCCAAGCAAAATTAAGTTGAGTACCAACTGTGTACGAAACAGTGGCATTAGTGGGAATTGTCACAGAAATTGCAGATGCGTTATTAAAAGTTTGAAGTGTAGTAGAGTCTCCAAGTACAGGGGTGTAAGAGGTTCCTACTTGAGCATTTATAGATGAAAATGCCGTAGCGCTTCCAACTATCCCTTGAACACCTTGTGTACCAATAGTACCTTGCGTTCCTGTTAAACCTTGAAGGCCAGTTGCTCCTTGAGTTCCAGTAGTTCCAGTTGCTCCTTGGCTACCAGTTGCTCCCTGAGTTCCAGTTGCTCCTTGAGTTCCAGTTGCTCCTTGAGCACCTGTAGTACCAGTTGTACCTTGTGCTCCAGTTGCTCCTTGTGCTCCAGTTGCTCCTTGCGTGCCAGTGGTTCCTTGCGTTCCTGTTAAACCTTGAAGGCCAGTTGTTCCTTGAGTACCTTGAATACCAGTTAAACCTTGAATACCCGTGACGCCTTGTGGGCCCGTTGCTCCTTGAGCACCAGTCGTACCTTGCGTTCCCGTAAGACCTTGGGCTCCAGTTAAGCCTTGCGTTCCTGTTAAACCTTGGGTACCTGTTGTGCCTTGCGTTCCATTAGTTCCTTGAAGGCCAGAGGTTCCTTGAATACCAACGGCACCGTCTAGGTTTACTGACCAAGAAGAGAAAGTACCAGTTCCAACACTTCGGTCATTAGTAAATGTAATAGAACCAGTACCCGGTGTGTAAGCAGTTACTGTTCCGTAGACAATGTGAGAGCCGTCGGCCGCAACAACAATGTTTTGGCCAACAGAGTAGTTGAGGTTGGTACCGATAGTGATAGTTGTCGAGCCACCAGTTGTAAGAGCAAATGACGTTGTAGAAGTAGTTGCATACTTATCGCTGGCGGTACCTTGAACGCCTTGAGAGCCAAGTGTCCCCTGCAACCCTTGCGTTCCCTGCGCGCCGGTTAACCCCTGTGTGCCTGTTACACCCTGAGTTCCTGTTGTTCCCTGTGACCCAGTAAGGCCTTGATTACCAAAGGTGCCTTGGATTCCTGTAAGTCCTTGGGCTCCAGTTAAGCCTTGAGTACCGGTAGCACCCTGTAATCCAAGAGTGCCTTGTGTTCCTTGAGTGCCCGTTGTTCCTTGAGGACCAAGAAGTCCTTGAGTGCCTGTAGTACCTTGAGCACCAACTGTGCCTTGGACTCCAGTTACCCCTTGTGGGCCAATAGGTCCTTGAGCACCCTGTAATCCAAGAGTGCCTTGTGTTCCTTGAGTGCCCGTTGTTCCTTGAGGACCATAAGTAGTTGTCGTGGCAATCCAAGCAACCCCTGTCCATTGCCATGTGCGCGTACCATAGGTATACGACTGGCCGGGGGTAGGAGACGTTGGAAACTGTATAGCCATTTAGTTACCAGACTAAGGCTCTAGTGAACTGCGTTCCTGTATCTTGAAGGACGTATAAGAACTTGTTTCCTGTTGCAGTGTTAATAAGGGCCATTTTATTTCCAGCAGTTGCTCCAGCAGAAAGCATGGTAGTAGTAGCGGCTCCATTTATTTGTTGTGCATTTAAGTCATAACGAAAAACACGAACAACAGCACCGGATGCAGTACGGGTTAAGTAAATAGTGTCCGCGCCATCGTAGGCGTAAGCAGAACCTAACTGCCAAAGTTCTGATTGAGAACGGGTCATTGGCGCAAGAATCCACTTACCAGAAGGTATGTCGTAAATGTCAATAGCGCCGTTAGTAGCGCCACCACGCGGAGAATAAAAATACCTAGCGGTCTTGGCAGTATCGGTAGAGCCCCAGTTCCATAGCATTTCAATTCCAGTTACACGAGCAGGAGCACCAATAATGCAATACGCCGACGTTGTTGCTACAGGAGTAGAGGCTGCCGCTGTACCAAGAGTAATAGTGTTAACGGTGTTGCTGGTTATCGTGTTCTCATACCCTACGTCAACGGTTCCTGCCGTAAAGCGCAGGCGCTTACCGGCATAAATGTTTACAGGCCAGTTGTGGGCAGTATCAGTAAATACTGTAGTAGATGTGCCAGTTGTTACAAGCCCCCATGAGTCAGCAATTTCGTACTTAGTTGTTGTGTCTGGCGTAAACGATTGGGTAGCAAAAGTAAGGGATGTGGCGTCGTTGGCTGTAATAGCAATACGTGTAGAAGAAACTGCATAACCAGTTCCTGCTTCAATCTTAAAGTAATGACCAACCCATTGTCCGGGAGTCCATGACTTTGTTGAATCTACAAGCGTAGTTGTAGAGCCGCTTGTTGCCCACCCGTTGTACTGCTTTCCAGCAGTTTTAAGCATGTCATCCGTACCAAACAATTTGGCATCGTGAAGAACATACTTAGAAGTTCCGTTAACGGCCGCGGTAATTGTAGAAGCAAGGGTTAGCGTCGTTGCCGTATTAGCCGTAATCCAAGAAACCTGAGTTGTTGGGTTAATACCAGAGACAAAGATTGCTACCAAACGACCGACATGCTCATTAGTAGTCCAGTTTTTAGAAGCATCTACAAGCGTAGTTGTTCCTTGAGAAGATGTGGCTGTTGGGCTTGCGGTAGAAGAGGGCGCTGAGATGCTAAAAGTGCTAACAGCAGAAGGCCCAATAACAGTAAAGGCCGCGTTAAAGGTTGTATCTGTTGCACAACCGGCAATAGTTACAGAGTCACCAGACTTAAAGAAATGGTTAGATGCGGTGACTACGTTTGCAGTTGGGCCAATAGCAGTAATTGAAATAGTGCAAGCAGTACCAGTTCCACCAGTTGTTGCGGATGTTGTTACGGTGTAGCCGGTAGTTGTTCCAGAGTTAATAAGAGTTACTGAGTTAACTGCTCCGGCAGAAGTAACGCTGGTAACAATTACTTGAGCACCAGCACCACCAGTAGATAGAGTAAGTATGTCGCCAATTACATAGCCTGAGCCTGCGGCTACGGGAGTAGGGTTAACTGAAACTACTCCTGATGCAATTCTTGTAATAGATGTAACGCCAATAGGGGCCCAGCCGTTAAGGGTGGCAGAGATGTTAGTTGCGACTCCTTGGTCAAAAATTTCAGCAGGCGCCCAGTTATCTGTAACTGCGTCGTACTGAAACATTCCAGAGTTATTGCCCGGAATAAACCAAACTTTATCAAGGTTAGGCAAGACAGAGTAAGTAGCGTTAGTGGACGGGGTAGTTGTCCATGCGGGAGTTACTGTAAAAGTAGTTGCAGAGTGAGCAACAATACGGCGCTTTTGTCCAATAGCGGCAGGTGTTGTGGAGTCACCAGTAATTTGGATAGTGTGGTTTGCATACCTGTCATTAGTTAGGGCAAGGCCAGCATCCGTAAGAGTTTTTGCTGTAGTAGTGATGGCTCCTACTTTGGAGACCAAAGGTGATGCCAATACGTTACCTGTACGTTCAAGAACTTGGTCACCAGCAAGAGCAGCCAAAAGGTAGGTTTGTGGCGTTGTTTTCTGTGCCCATTGGTCGTTAGCAATGTCGTAGTAATAAAAGTTAAAGAATGGAGTAGCGGCCGCAGAAGTGACCATGTATAGGCCACCTGTTCTAGTAGTCCAAAATGTAGATGTATCGGGAGTAATAGAGAAAGGTGCGCTTAAAGTTACTGTCTGGGAAGAGATTGTGTAATGAGTCTGAGAACCAGCAGTTGTTACTGGAAGTGCGTAAGGCGCTGTTGCTGTAAATACCTGTTGGCCCCAAGGGTCATGGGGTTGAAGGTTGTAATCAGAAATGTAAAGAGTTGTCGTATCGTTATAGATAACACGACGGTATTGAGTGGCATCTGTGCCAAACGTAATGCCAACGGTGTAACCAGCCCATTGGTTATAACGCCACTTTTTAGTAGAATCAACAAGAGTAGAGGTCGTTGTTCCGGTAATAACTCCAGAGTCTGCAATCGTGTCTGTTACTGTTCCAATAGTAAACGATTGGCCTTGCCCAGTTCCGTACTCAAAACTCAAAGTTTCACCTTGAAGGTTTTGCAAACGCAGGCCGCCAATAGTCAATGAAGTGACTGTAGCAGTTCCTCCAGATGTATAAGTAGAACCAGCGGTAACAGTAGTTGCAATCGTAAATTGGGAACCTGTTGCGGCCGTAACGTACCCAACTAGGTTAAAAGAACCCACGCTAGAGGTTGTTCCTGTTACAGCAACGTACTGTCCAACAGAGAATGTATTTGTAGCAGTGTACGTGGCGCTAGTAGTTCCGCTTGCTGTTGCCGCTGTAACTGTTGCTGTTACTGCGGCCGGTACTGCTAGAACACGGCCATGAGTTCCACGGCGTTGGGTGTGTGTAATTCCAACGATAGTTGAAGCCGCGGCGGGGCTGTTGGCAAGTTGCTGCCACGTGTCTTTGTAGGTGTCATAGCGATAAAGAGTTGTGGAGTTGTAATAGTAAATGTACCTATCCATACCAGACTCAGTAGTAGAAACAGCAGAAAGCGCAGAAGAGGCTACAGGGGCTTGGTTAAGAAGTTCCCAAAAAGGAAGGTCAAGTTGGTTTGATAACGTATTAGCCATTTAACTTATCTTTCCTCTTATTGCTTGGTTATACCCAGCACGGCTTATGTCGTGGATTTGAGCAAAAGCGTTGACGCCACCCAACTGTGCTTGGTTTGTCATTGTTGAGACGGTAGATACTGTGGTGACGGTAGATACCGTGGTGACGTTGGACAAGGTTGGAAGTGTTGTAATCGCGTTAACGTCTACGTTAAGGCGGTTTGAACCACCGCCCGTTACAACTCCAAGAGGCTTCAGTAATTGAGCAATGCGCTGTAAAGTCTGTAAAAGCGGAGTTTGCGCGTTAGTGGCAGCCGTGTTAGTAGCAATAGACGTGTCTAGTGCTAGGTTACCGAACTGGTTTACTAAAGGCATTTATGTACCGTCCGCAATCCATAGTGTGTAGTTTCCGGAACCTAGAGAAGTTTCCTGCCACCACACGTATGGCGTTCCGCCGGCCACGGTAGGAGCAGAGACCTGCACGTAGGTTGCTATACCTAATTGTGCCGTGCCCTGTAAACCCTGTAAGCCTAAAGTGCCTTGAATACCTTGGGCACCGGCACCAGTATTTCCCTGCGTACCTGTTAAACCCTGCGTTCCAGTAGTTCCTTGAGTGCCTTGTACACCAGCACCAGTAACGCCTTGAATACCTGTTAAACCCTGTGTGCCGGTTAGGCCTTGAGCCCCTGTTAAACCTTGTATTCCTTGTGTCCCTGCTCCGGTTAATCCTTGTAAACCAGTATTTCCCTGAACGCCTTGAGAACCTTGAACTACTCCAACATTTGTCCACGCACCAGCAAGCCAAACATAAAGATAAGGGTCAATGATGTATCCATCACCATTGTTACCTGTTGGGTGTGCAAGTTGTAATGCGGCCAAAGTTGCGTATGAGCCAAGGATAGTTACGCTAGTTCCAGCAGTTCCTTGAACTCCAAAAAATCCTTGAACACCTGTAGCCCCTTGAATGCCGGCGCCAGTTGTACCCTGTATACCAAAAGTTCCTTGAGTACCCATAGTGCCTTGTATACCTTGCACGCCAAGTTGGCCTTGCAAGCCAAGAAGACCTTGAGTACCAGTGGCTCCTTGGGTCCCAGTTATGCCTTGTGTGCCAATAACTCCTTGAAGGCCAATAGGGCCTTGGGTTCCAAGTAGTCCTTGAATACCAAATAGACCTTGTACACCTGTGGTTCCTTGTATGCCTTGGGGGCCAAGGCCTCCCTGTATACCAAAAGGTCCCTGTACACCTGTTACCCCTTGAGCACCAACATAGCCAGAGGCGTCTGTCTCTACCCACCAATAGTTAGCACCATCAAATACCCATGTGTACTCAACACCAGAACCAGAATCTACCCAACGGTCTCCGAGCAAAGGTGCCGTTGGAGGTGTTGAGGAAAAAGTTATAGCCGCATTTGGTCCTTGTACACCTTGGTTACCTTGAATACCTTGGGAGCCAATAATTCCACTTGTACCTTGAAGGCCCCTAGCGCCACCGGTTCCGGGCGCAACAATGATAGGGCCAATGACATTTGGAATGACTGTAATGGCTTGGACAACACCATCATCATCGTAGTCCCAAGGATTAGACAATCGTTACCTGCTGTAAAGTAAATACGTTTCCACGGATGTACGTCTGCGCGTAGTTAGGGTCTGTTTGAGAAGTAAGTAGCAAATCCCAAAAAGCGCGAACAGGCATGTACTCAGTATTGGAGTTAGTTAAGGAGATAGTTACCTTGCTAAGGGTTGAACTTGTAGAGGTAATAGCGCAAGTAAAAGTGGCATAAAGAGATGGCGCGTTAGGATAGGTACGGATTTGTGCGGCCACGTTATACCCAGTAAGGTCAAATGGAAAATCAAACTCAACTGCAAAGTTGTTGCCTTGGTAAAGGGTAATGTCGTAGATTTGGTTGTAGACAGGTTGAGGCTCACGGCCAGTAAGGTCGTTCTTAATGTAGACGCGCTCCGGTCTACGGGAATCATCAATCTCTTGTGTAATGTAGATTGGCACATACTTGTTTGTAGTACGTGAGGTACGCAATAGAGTACCCATCTCTATCCGCCACAAACCTACATTGAGTTGTGAGCAGAGCAAGCGATACTGTTCCCAACGCTGTTGAATAATGTTAGACAACTGTTGAAAGCGTTGTGCGCGAGGAATGACAACCCCGTCAGGGGCGGTAATGTTAATGTCAAACGCCGTGTCAGTGGCCAGCGCCCACAGCGCTTCGATAGAAGCCAAGATAGCGATTGGATACTCTTCTATGGGCGGTAACGTATAAATGTTAACTGCCGAGCCATAAGAATCAGTGCGGTTGTATGTGTGCTGTGTTACAGCGTCATTTACGAATGTAGTTATGTCAGCATCTGTAAAGTAACGAAAGTTGTTACCAGTAATGACAATGTTGGCCGCCGCGGCCGGGGCCGTAACAAAGTGCACAATGCCTAGATTGGCCTCTAAAGTGTAATTAGCCGGTGTAGGTTGGGCAGTGCCATTAACAGTTATGTATAAAGTGGCAGGGTCTATAGGGTATTTACCTATAGGAAAGGCTGTTGTGCTTCCGTCACCTGTGGCCGTAAAAGTAAATTGGGACTCTGAATCACCTATCTCAAGGCGAACTCTTGAAATGAGGTTTGCTAAAAGGGCCACCAAAAACTCCTCACGCTACAGACTCAATGGTCTCGGAATTTTCTAAAAAAATCTGCCCAAACGAAAGGGCGGCTGTTAGGCCGCCCGTCGCTCTTTACCGCGAATGAAGATTAAATCACTCCTGCGAGGTAGCCTTTTTCTTTTAGGTGCTGTGCAACAAGTTTTGTTACCTTGTACTTAACACCTGCTTTAAAACTGTAGTTATTGCCCTTACCTAGGGTCATGTTATCTAGGTCTTGTACTACACGAATTTCAACTGTTGACTCGTCCTCTGCACCAAGGGTAATTGGGTCATCAACAATAATTGTTTGACGCGAGGGCTGGGTGGCGTCAATGACTTGGGTTTCTAGATTTACCTTTGCCTCGGCCGTGGCCATGGACATTTGGTTAGCGGCTTCTTGCTGCTTCTCTAGTGCTTCTGTGGCTAACTTGTCGCGCAAGCGGCCGGTTACATCGTTGGGCTTTGATGCCATTAGATTCTCCTATTTAGTGTCTCGGTTAGAAAGTCAGAACTCCTGACTTTAAGTACTTAATTGCTGAACTTAAGGTATTAACCTCGTCCTTGGCACAACCAAGCATTTGGTTACACCCTCTACAAAGGAGTCCTCTAACACACTTTCCACAAGAAGCCATTTGCTCGTTACAGCAAGAGTGGTCGTGGTCAATGTGAGGCGAGGATACCTCGTCCCAGAATTTTCCTTTGCAAATGGCACATCTTGAGTTTTGGCTATCTAGTAGTGCTTCAAACTTTTCTTTAGTAAGTCCGTAACGTTTGACGTTTTGGGTTACCATGTTGGCTCTAGCGCACGCTCTACAGCATCGTCTTGATTTGCCATTAGGTTTTAAGTATGTAATTGTATTTTTTTCATCATAGGGGTGCCCTTTGGGACACTCGGTTTTAGAGGAGTTATTTACTCCTCGTCCAACTCTTACGTTATGTTCTCTGCGAAGCCTCATCGTCTTAGTACGACAAGTTTTACAGTGTCTATAGCCGTTTTTATCTATGTATGAGTTTTCTTCTGTGTACTTGTGCCCTTGCGGGCATTGTTCTTTTTTATGAACTACTGCCATTGTGTAAGACCTCCTAGCAGGCTATTTACCTGCTAGGAGAATCTTACCACTGTTTAGGCTAATTGGTCTCGATTATTACTACGCTTTGGTCAGTAATAAGGCCAAGACCGAAGATTGAGTACCAAGCCAATGCGTGCTCACGGCCGAAGTCGAGAATACCGCCATCGCGGAGTTCAACTGGAAGTGAGATAGCGTGACCAAAGGCGTTGTCACCAATCATAATTGCGGCATAGCGGTCAGAAAGACCATTACCTGTTAGGGTTGCAGGAGTTGTGTAACCTCCACCGGGAACAACTACTGGGTTAGCAACAGCGGTATCTGTTGTGTAGTTGGTTCCGGCTCCACCAGTGACTTTGAGAACCTGAGTGGTCTCAATGAACACAACGTCATACAGACGTCCGATTTCACCGAGCATGAAGTTGCCGGGAGCGGCGTACTTCGTTACTTCGATGAACTCAGGGTTATCACGCAGAGTACGGCTCTGGTGAGGGTGCACGAAGCACACGTAGGTTTCGCCCAACCTTGGGATGTTCTTGGTAGCAAGGGTCTCAACAGTGTCCTTAATGACGTGAGGTGTCAAATAAGCGGCACCGGTCATTCCAGCACGGTTGGCCGCAAAGGTTCCATAGCCATACCAGTTGTTAACAGCAGACGATACAGATGAGCGGTCTTCACCATAAAGGGTAGAAGAAGCAGCATAGAGAGTATCGCGTGAAAGTTGGTCAAGATAGATAGCCATGTTACGGCCAAGAAGACGAGAAGCCGAAGCCATAACGTCATCGAAAGAGGCGTTGAGCAAGAGTTCTGATACAGCAAGAGCATAGCCATGCTCTGTTACTGTGATAGAAAATTGCTGTGCTGTGAGTGCGTTTGTCTGCATACGGACACCTTCAACGAGAGGTGAAGCGAATCCGAGGTTGTTGTAACGCATAAAGTTAATTTGAAGACCGGGGGCTACGCCGAGTTCAGTCTTCTTTACCGCAAATTGCTCAAAGCGAAGGATAGGCATTGCTTGGAACAAGATTTCCTTGGACCAGATTGTCTGAATCGCTTGAGTCAACTGGGTATTAGTACCTGAGTACGCTGTAGGTGCAGCGGCTAGGTTTCCTGTACCAGTAATTCCTGATGCCATTTGGCTTTGACTCCTTGTTAGTAGGTTTAGTTAGTTAAGTTTTATCCCAGTATGCCGCTGGTTTTACCTTGCGCTCTTTGGCTCAGTATCTGCGGGCGGATTTTTGCGTATTCATTCATCGGCATTGCCGCAATTTCTGCGGCAGTGAACTGACGTGATTCCAAATTAGTTTCCAACGGTCCAAACCCGGGATTGGTCGCTCTTGTTCCCGGCATTGCTTGTCGCTGTGCCTGTGCAGTTGCCTGCACATCTCCCAAAATACTGTTGGATTGCTCTGTCCAGTATGCGACGCTTTGGTTTAACTCTTCCGGAGTATTGCCTTGGATGGAGTTAATTAACTGAGGAATAATGCTGTCACGGTTCTGCTCAATAAGTTGTTGGCGGTATGTTTGCAGTTCAGTAAACTTACGTTCTTGGTCTAGAAGGGCGAAGGCCGCTTCGCGTTCTTGACGCTCGCGTGCCAACTGCTGACGCAACTCTTCGGCTGTCTCCTTGGCATAATCCTTTGCAGTGGACTCTTCCAATAGTCTTGCCTTTTCAGCGGCCTCTCTAGCAGCATTTTCTTCTGCTTCTTTGGCCTGCTGACGTGCTAGTTGCTCTTCTCTTTCTTTTTCATAAGCGCTAACCTTCGTCTTGAGTTCTTCAATCGAAGTGTAGAGTTTATCTTTTTCCTGTGACCGGACTCGGTTCAAGTCATCTTCCGTGTAGAACTTCGTTCCCGGAGTTTGTACTGGAAGAGTGTTGACGTAGCCCGAGTTAGCAGTAAGCGCTCCAGCGCCTAACGCTTCATTAAGACCAGTTTGCAACCCTGTTGGGTCGCCTGCTTGTGAGTTTCCTGCTTCTGTCATTGGGTATCCTTTTTATCCTAGGGGTCGTTTTACGATGTAGTAGCCCGTGTGACCTAACTTTGTTAGTACAGTCTTTATTCTGACAACAGATGGTCAAATTGTCAGGGTAAAGTCTTTTATTTTTCGTAGTCCTCTGGAACTCTTCGTTGTGGAATCTTTGTTCCATAGGCGTCCGTTACTAGACGAGAGCGGACTGCTTCGTTGCCGATTTGGGCCGCGATAGTTGCATCATCTAGCAATTCTGGTTTTGTTGGTGGTGGCACCATTTCATCTGCACCGCCGGCGCCTCCGCCCCCCGCGGGTGCTCCACCCGGACCTGCACTAGTTGGCAGTGAGCCAGTAAGAGCCAGAATGTCTTGCTCAATCTGGGTTTGAATGAGTTTAAGAGCACCGTCAGCCATAGCGTCATCTTGGAGTTCTTGACGAATCTCTGTGAGTTTCTCAGCAGGGAAGGCTTCACCAAGGGCACGCAGAGCACCTTCTTTAGACTCAAAGCCAAGGGACAACTTGGTTTGGATTTCATTGAGAGCAATGAGTTTGTCAAGAGGAAGTGGCTGTGGAAATACGACGTTAGAACGGAAAGTAATGGGGTCATTAACATCTAGTTGAGCCACTTGGCCGGGGCGCAAAGGAACTGTGCTAGTTGATTCGTCCCAGATAAAAGTCTCTGGTTCTTTAAGAGCAAGGCTTAATAGGATAAGTTCATTGACGCGCTCTAGGCCATGTGCATACTGAATAATTTTCTGGTGGTAACGGTTCATCAAAGGCTGGAACTGAATAGAAAGTGCGACGCCTGAGGTGTTAGAAATAGGAGTGGCTTGGCCAAGAGCGGTTTCTGGAACACCAATCATTTCGTGCATGGCCTTTTTAAGCATGGCCAAAAGTTCCATGGCGCCTTTTAGTCCTTCGGCTCCACCCTCAAGATTTTGGATGACAGCATCTTTTGGTAGGCTCCAGACTTTGTTGGCTCCCTTTTCAAGTTGAGAAGCCTTTGCTCCAGTAATAACTGTGACCGGTGCAGCGTGATAATTAACAATGTCGGCAATGTCAGTAGCAACTTCATTGTAAGCGCGATTAATGTTAATAAGGTCGTTACAGTCAGAAAGACCCCAAGGGCTACCACTGATACGAACATTCGGAATGTGAATAACAGGAATAGTGCCAAGCGGATTAGGGCGCGAGTCAATAAGTTCATCGTTGATGTACTCCTCAATGACATCATCCGTAAGAATCTCTGTGTAGGTAAATACTTGACGAGTACCTTCTAAAGATGTGCCCCAGAAACGGTACTTCAACTTAAAGCGCACAAGACGTTCGCGGTCATGGGGGTGAAACTCGGGAAATGCAAAAGAGGAGTTAAGAGGCAGGATACGAACGCGGCCGGGATGGTTTCTACCTGCTGGGTCTCTCCACGCCTCTTCATAAGCAACTTTAATAAAGCAGTCACCAGAGACTGTTCCTTGCTGCCCAATCTCCCAAAGGACAGTGGCTTTATTGTTGTCTACTTCCCAGACACGCTCTAACAAGTCCGGAACGATGGCTTCCGTTTCTTTTGGGGAACGAAAGGAAACCCCCTTGCCAAAAGTAAAGTTGATAATAAAGTCAGTAAAAGCGCGGTAATAGTTAAGGACCAACTGTGTCTCGCCTGTCTGACGGCGATAACTCCAATGATGACCTAGGTACCTAATACATCGCCCAGTTGAGACTGTAGCGATTTAAGCGCGGACCGTGGACTTCAAATTCTTCATCTGCAAGTTCAACAAGACCTAGTGGGCTAATTGAAATAGTTAAGTCGCTTGATGCGGCTCTGTACGATGGGGGTGAAAAATCTATTCCTGACATTGCGCTGTAGCACCTCCCCTCTGTCCGTGAGGGGCCGAAGCCCGGGATGCACGTAATGCTCGCACATCGTTAGCAATTTTATCTTTTATTTCATTTGTAAAAGGGTTAATAGAGCCTTTTCTACTATTGCACTCTTTGCATGAGGGCTTAAGGTTGTTACGATTATGTAAACCACCTTTTGATAATGGAATCACGTGGTCCCATTGGACGATTTCAAGATTTACTTGACAAATCCAACAAGTGTTATTGTTCTTTTGTAAAATTTGGTCAAAAACAGCGGAAGATACTTTTTCTACAACACCTGTGTAAGAGGTGGCTCTTTTTTGAGCGCGTCTTGCTTTATTTAAGCGCACCCTGTATGCAGACGTTTTAGAAAGACCATGTGTAGTCATTATTTTTTGTACTTGCTCAGTGTGCAGGCACCCGCAAGACGAAGTGTTACCATTTTTTACAGAGTATGGAACTAAAAAAGTAGTTGCCCCACATAAACACAAAAACTTTTGATAGCAACGGTTTCTTCCGTCGGGTCGTTTACGCATGTGGTACTCATCTGTTGCAGTTAACCGTCCAAAAGTTATACCTATAGGCAGCAAAGTTGGGGCAGTACGCTTATTAAGCGTCTTTACCATTCTTTAACTTCCTTTCTGGTCATTGGACAATTCTAGCATGAATGTCTATAAATCTATAAATAGACAATTAGCGAAAGTGCTCGCCCTTAATAAGGTTTCTACCAACAGGCTTAGTAACCTTTTTCTTTTTGGCGGCTTCTTCCTTCTCTTGCTTTTCATGCTCGTAATCACGCATACGTGGGTCAACGTCTTTAGCGGACTCTACAAATTTACCGCCGAGTTGTAGGTAACGTGAATGAATCCAGTGAGCCTTAGCAGGGGAGTTTTTAGAAAACTTGGCACCCGCTTGGGCGGTAATGGTGTTCCAAAGTTTTGGGTTGGCCGGAAGTTGCTTTGGCCCTTGCTTTACTTCTTTACCTTGAATCAGTGCCATGAAAAGTCCTTAAAGTTAGTTCCCACCCCTACTGCGATGTCGGGGTCGCTAAGAGGTGGGAAACTTTATTTTCTGTTAGTCGTGAACGACTGCTGGATTTCCGGCCTTCTGTGGGCCACCACTGCGGAACTCTTCTTCAATGCGGTTATCGCCAAAGTCAGCGAAAGCGCCCTTAGCAAAGTTTGAGATGTGGTCAGGAGCCTCTGTCCAAGCGGCAGAACCTACGTGAGCACGCTCACGCATTGTCTCTTCTGGAAGTTTCTCAAAGACATTCTTGTTGTGGTTAGGACGAGAGCCGGGAATGTAGCCGGACATAGCGCCCTTAGTAAATTCATTTGGAACATCGGTATCTGTTGCGACACCCTCTTCAAAGCGAAGTGGGCCACGCTGGCCGGGAGTTGCGGGAGAGACCTTACGGTCATACACCTTATCTGCAACCTCGGGGAACTTTGGGTCTGGGGCAATAGCCATTGTTTCTTACTCCTTATAAGGGTTGAGGGCCTCAGTTAAAAGTGTGCCCTGTAACCGCTAATAAAACAGCCTAAACGCAGGATTATCGCCAGAAGGGATTACTGCTTACCTCTACCAAAGGAAGGGTATGTTCAAGGGTTAATGAGCAAGCAATAGCCAAAGAGTCGGCGTAATCGTCATGGGCGTGTGCGGCATCTGGGGCGTGGGCTAGAAAGTTTGGGCCCTGAATCTTGGTCTCTAGGCTTTCCATTTGCTCTACAAAACGGCGGTACTTAACAAGGCGGCGTGTCTTAGCGTGGGCTGGCCAACTTACTAACTCTCTATCAATCAACTGACGAAGGTGCTTCCAACGCTTGGATTGTTCTTGCTGGCTACTTCCCACAGAGATAACCTCAGCGCGGGGAAGAAGAAGTTTAAGTCTTTGGGCTACGGCGTCCCCTACACCGTTGGCATCTACTCCAACATACATGACGTTGTAGTTTTCAAGAAACTTAGTTATCTGGAAGTACTGGTCTTCCCAGTCATCCCCCTGAATCTCTAGCCAATTCAGGATACGGTGGTCGTAGTAGCCAAACTCATCCGGCCGGTCCCAGTCCACCCAGACAACCGTTACTACAGTAGAGTCAATCTTTCTGGCAGGGTCAATTCCTACAACTACTGGGGTTCTGTGCCAAGAGTGCTGAATCTCCATGGAGGTATCGCCCAGTTTGTCCATCGTGGTAGTAGACACAAACATTCCACGCTCAAGCATCCATTTACAACAGTAAGACATAAGGAACTCATCTGAGTCCTCACCAATTTCTAACTTCTGCTGTCTAATGTGTTTCTCATAGTTCTTATTGACCTTCACGACGTCACGCCAGTCCCACTCAAAGTGGTTTTGACGTTTATGCTTTCCAGAAGTCTGTTCACGCTTGTTAATCATGATGCTCTGGTAAAAGTTGTTTTTATGGGTAGTTGGGGTCCCTGTCTTTACCATTGTTCCAGCGTAGTAACCCAGCATAGGGACAATGGATTTAGTTACTACAAAGTCGTCAGCCTCTTGGCACTCGTCAATAATGATGAGTTGGAAGGACTTAGACTCAATCTTAGCCTTAGGGTTAGCGGTCATCATTGATAGCGAAGAGCCAGAGTTCTTTAGCCTAATCTGGCGGGTAACCCCCGGAACCTTGCCTACGCTGTCATCTATCTGTGGGTCACCCAGAAGTTCAAGCGCTTTCTCAGAGGTAAGGCGATTTACGGTTCTGCCGTAGAGCGTTTCAACTTGGCCTTCAACGGGGGCGAACATGCCAATCATAATTCCGTTTTTGTACTGGCCAAGGAGGTCTGGGTACATAACTGCCAGCCTAGGCATAAGAATCATCAGGGTGGCCGCGGTATTGGCGATAGTCTCCGATTTGCCTGACTGACGGGCGGCAAGAGCGGTAATGGAGGCGCTGTCATTAATAATGACCGACTCAATGATTCTTCGCGCCAATGGCATTTGGTAGGAGTGAAGAGGGTGGCCAACAAGCGTGGTCATAAACTCAATGCACTTGTCTATAAGGGATTTGACGAACTCTTTAGAGAACTCATCTAATTCGGCCTCTTCGGCCAGACTTTCTTGCTGGGCCTCATCATCCAGCATCTCATCAATAAAGGGCTCGTCGTCCTCTGAACTACTCATAAATGCGGGGTTCATAGCACACCTAGTCTAAGTTAAAACCAATAGCCTAGGTCGTTAAACCTAGGCTATTGAACCTTCTACGGGGAGAGGAAGAGAGGCGTAGACAATTCTAGCATGAATGTCTATTTGTCTACAATTACTTGCGAGGTGTTCTTTGCCTTAAGTTGTCCACAAGGGCGTGGAAAGTTTCGGCGCCAAGGAGAAGTTCATCAAGGTAGACATCTTGCTTAGAGCGCTCATAGATAGCCACGCATCTGCCTAGGTCATTGAGCAGGGAATCTAGTTGGCCCCGCAACTGCACTGTAGTAAGGGTTTCAATACGGCGCAGGGTGCGCTCAGGAAATGGTTTAACCCATGTCTCTTTCTTTTTAAACACGATACCCCAATCGTCTACCGCGCTCTAAAGAGCGTTTAATGTTGTTACAGTCTGTTTTTATTGAGCCCGGAGACCAGAGAGGTCGGTACTGGATTTCTTCGGCTTCCCGCAAAGGGCCTACGGGTGAAAGACTAAAAGACGCCATTCTTTCATAGGCCCGTTTAACTAACTCTTTGTGCATCTGGTCTTGTTTTTGGGCTAAACGGACGGCCTTAATGGACTCGTCAATAGAAATAGGAGCAGTACTTATCTCTTTACGCATTGGGCGCGAACCCCCGTCCTAAAGGCTCTTTGCTTAACCCAAGGTTGTCTTTCCCTAGCAAAGTGTTGACAGACAGAGCCTCAGACAAAATCTTATCAATCTGCTCGTCATCATCTGGGTCTACTTCAGGGTCAAATACCCAATGGCCGATAAAGAACCCTTGATAAGTAAAGGGGATTCTAATAACAAAAGTCTTTCCAAAACGGAAGGGCATCTCTGTTTCCTGTGTGTAACCCCACTCAAAGACTGGTAAAAACTTTCTATGCCAGTACCTAAGTTTTCCAGAGTAGTGATTTGGTCCAACGGCAATCATTAAACTCCTATCGTCGTACCACGTAGTCTAGTCGCACTCATGGCGATTTGTGCAATTTGTGCACGTACTGGGGCAGGTATAGCGTCAATGTCTGCCTCACCCATGTCACCCCAACTGTTAAGCCCACTGCTGTGTAAGTAGCCACCTGTAGATTCAGAGCCACTAATTCCCATCCACATGTCTACTGGCACGTCGTTGTATTGCCACCATGTATTATCCCAAAAGACAACAATTAAAGTGTTATTCGTAGAGTTGTAGGCAATAACTCTGGCGCGAGGGTTGCGGCCAGTAGTGTCACTTAAAGTCGGTGCTAGTCGTGGGTCATAGTTTGCATCATTTACTTCTCTGACATTCCAGCCACCATCTAACTTTTCCTGCATACGAAGGCGCAGGTTTAGAAGGCGGTTGGCCTCGTTGGCCCTTAACTCCTTGAGTTGAGCCTCTTTCTGTTTACGAGTTGTGTAGTAATCGCCAGCCATTACCCACCACAAACATGGGATTCGGTTTCTGAGGCTAAAACCTTTGCGTAGCACTCCCCACAGAAAAGGTAAGAAACTGGCTTAAAGTTGTTCTGTACAGTAGACCCTAACGGGAACTCTGAGCCATCTTCGTTTATGGCCGGAGGGACAATTATTACGTCGGGTTCTTTCAGCACTTCTGGAGCAAAAGGGCCATAGGCATAAGTAATTTTTTCTGGTGTTGAGTGGACTTGTACAGCATCAAAGCGAGCAACCCTATAAGGGTCAACCATGTTGAACTCTGGTGCTTTTTCACGACTTCGGGGCAGGTATTGTCCAAAAGCCTCGTAGTCGGTAGTCATTACTTCTTCTTAGAGTTGTCCACTAAAGGGAAATGCCCCGCATCAGCGCGGGCGCGAAGCCAGTGGGGGAGACAACTGTTGCAGTAATTAACGGGATTAACCCCCGGGTCTGCCGAGGTATAGACCGCTGTGTTAGAACAGTTATCACACTTTACAGCCATTTTTTTGCCGTTGTCTTTGCTGTTGAGTTTGGATAAGAAACTGGGTGGAGAGAAAATACTGGAGGTTTTCCACTAAACGGGTTCGTCCAAAAAGCGATTTGGTGCTTCCCGATAACCCATTGCACTTTACGTCCTAAGTATCTAACTTGATTCTTGAAAAGCCAAAATGCGCGGGCATCATCATAGACAATCCCCGTAACAGGGTCTGGTTCTCTAAAGGTCTTTCCTATTTTAATTATCATGTAGTTCTCCTTGAGCGTTTTTCTCGTAATACGAGTATAACAAAAAGCGCCCCGTAGGGCGCCCTTTGCTCCGGATTAGGGATTAAGCAGTTGGAGGGGTTGTCTCTGGTGCTGGGGTAATGAGTTTGGTTGCATCTTGCACAGCCACGTTAGCAACATTCTGAACAAGAGAGGTAGGAAGCCCCGTATCCTTAGCGAGGGCATTTACAACGCTCTTGCTGTTAGCGCGAGCAAGAAGTGGGCCGACTAGACCACTAACAAACGCCATAAAGACGTAGTAATAAGAAACTTTAGCCTGCCATGCAATAACGGAGGCAATGGCCGCTGAACCAGCGGTTGCGTAAAGGTAGTGTTCTAGATACAAAACTGCTTTGTTAATTTCAACGTTTACTTTGGCCATAGTGGTCTCTCCTGTAGTTAGGCTAACGATTGGATAAAGTGTACCAAAGGAAAATTAATTCCCGGGTCAGTGTGGCCGCCAACTATCTTCAAAGCACGGCTAATGTCTGCATGGGTACAGATGCCCTTAATAGTTGTGTTTCCGTTGTGGATGGCCACAATCTGGGAATCTGTGAGGTGAACGGCAGGAATCCCGTGCTTGGCCATCTCAGCCTTAACCGCAATAGCGGCCTCTTTAAGGGTGGCTGTTTCGTAAGGGTCCCCCCATTGAGCCGCAGTATTGGAGGCGTGGCCTGTGATTTCTACGCTCCAAGTGACAAGGTTAAGGGGGAAATCCCCAACGGCCCAAGCAGTATCCGTGTCATCTACCGAAGTAACAATCGTGGCGTTATCCACCATTGCGTTGGCCGAAGCCTCTGGAGCAGTATTTCCAGCAAACCATTGAGCGAGGTGGGTGGCTTGGCCGGGAAGTTCTTGGTTTTCAGCAGAGTGAAGAGCAATAACTTGAACTTGGTGGCCTTGGCGGCCGGCTGTGTAATGTGCAGCAGTCGTAGTCATACTGCTACTTTACCAAAGAGTAGGGCAGTTAATTACATCAACTCTAAGCGTCTGGACAAATCTCCGGGTACTACCTCGTAGTCAGGCTTTTGGAAGAGTTTTATCCCTGCGGAGGAGTAGCACTCGGCCACCAATTCAGAGCAAATGTACCCCTCTTTGGTGGCAGCCCAGACCATGAACTTATTGTCAGAGAGGAACTTGGCCCCCAAAATCCTAAGGACGATAAGGGCAATAGTGATGAAACTGTAGGGCTTTCCAACCAAGGACCGAGCATGGGCGGCGATGGCCTCACGTTGGGTATCAGTTAATTCCTCATGCTGGTTCCACGCAATGAGCGGGTACTCATCTATAGAGTTAATTTTTACTCCATGTGGGGTGGCTTCTACCAGTAGACCATTACCAATGTAGATGACAGCATGGTTATCGGGAGAAGAGGTGCCTAACCGAATTAACTTGCCAAATACCCCTGAAGTGCGAACAACGCCGTAGTCACCGATACGAGGGGTATAACTCACTCTTTGTGGTCCTCTACGTACTGTGAGAATCGTCCTTCTAATCCTGCGTTATCAACAGCCAGTTGTTGAATTTGACCCTCCATGCGCTCAATGGCGGGAAGGATTTTCTTAGTAATAGTGTCATTCATTGAAGAGCCACCATTGGGCTTTAATTCTTTTGTGTTCTCTATTAATTCCTTTAGATAATTTCTAATGAGCCAACCAACCGCAGTTGCTAGCCCTCCAAGTATTACCACAACAGACGCAGCAATACCAAGTACATAGCCCCACATAATAAATCCCGTTCTTTACAGTTGAGTGTGTAGAGAGCGTGTGGTTGTCCAAATTAGTATCACAATGCAATGAATACGCTAAGTTTTTCATAAAAATTAAAAAAATACAGGCTTAAATAGCCATCTGCCTTGACATGCGCTGTATGCCTCTGGGTATCCTAAGGGTCCAACTGAGAGGAGCAGCGATGCTTAACATCAGAATACAGTTTGCGATTAACGTGAAAAAGTCACTCGCAACATTCGGAGCAGTCATTATTGTGCTGTCGCACTTAATGGCAACCCCAGCCACCGCGGCTGAGAGCACTAACTTCCGAAAGGAATTTACCATAAAAGAAGAGGTAGTTAGCGTCTCGCTTAACTACATGAATGTAAAGACAACTAAGTCAGAGGCCAAGAAAATCTTGGAGGGAGATACCCGCTATTTTGACCCACAGACTCTGGCGTTTTTAACCGTTTACGCTTCCGGTGCCACTATGGCCCAATGGAAGTGTCTCAATACTCTGTGGTCTGAGGAGAGCCACTTCAACCCCAAGGCGCTCAACATGAGTTCTAAAGCCCTTGGAATCGCGCAGTTCTTGCCTACTACATGGGCAAATTACAAGGTAACAAAGACGTTATCAGCAAGGTTACAGATTAAGTATGGACTGCACTACATTAAAGTGCGCTATGGAACCCCTTGCACTGCGCTTTCCTTCCATAACAAGTATGGTTGGTATTAACGACGGAAATGCAAAAGCCCCCAGCCATAACGGTTGGGGGCTTTTTACTGTAACTGTTAGGCGACGTAGGTATACGTTCCTGCTTGTGTGCCGGGCCTTGCAGCATCTGGTAGTGCGTAAACCACGAGATTTACGGAGGTACCAAGAGTCTGGGTTCCTGTAACGCTCTGTGAGTAAACAGTTCCTGCGTTAGCGGCTGTAGCACCAGAAGTTGTGGTTGTCACTGTTCCAGTGTTGAAATCAGCAACACCAAGCAAACGGCCTGCTTCCTTAACTGTCAATCCAGTAACAGTAGGAACTGTTGCTGTTGAGGCAGATGCGGCAACTGTTGCAGTTGCTACACCGTACACACTGCCATTTGTATTAACAAGAGCAGTACCGGTTGTTGAGTTAGTAACAGTAAAACCAGTTGCGTTAGCAGTAGCGATTGTTACTGGACCCAAGTTAAACACAGATGGGGTTGTGTAGGTTGGTGTGTAAATTGCTGTAGCAATAGGCTGAGTTTGTCCAGCAAGCACGTAGTTGTAAAGACCAGTAATCGTTACGGTCTGCCCCGCAGTAAAGGAGTTGTTTGCTACGTAGGTAACAGTAGTTCCGTTTCCTGAGGCGCCAGTTACAACAGCGGTCTGTGTGTATGCTGGGTTAAAATTACCTTGAGTACCAGAGGGCTTGTAAGCGGACTGAGCATTTGCAGGAAACGCATCAAAGTTATTCAAGACGTTAACTACGTTATCCGCAGGCACTGTTAAAGTAATTTGTCCAACGTTACGAGTAAGTTGAGACTGAACAAGAGGGCTTGATTGGAAATCAGTTGTTTTGTTCCAACCAAAGTCTGCACCGAGGCCCGGAATAGTCTCTACGTTCTGAATTGCAGAACCAGTAGCACCAGCAACAGCGCGGTCTGTAACAGCGCTAGTAACAGTGAACTGGGTAGCAGAAGCCGTAGCAACAGTTGCATTAGTAAGGTTAAATGCAGAGGAGTAGGTTCCTGTAGCGGTAGAAGTAGCACCTGTAGCCCCTGAGGTAATGGTGAAGTTTGTGTTGGCGACTACTGCCAAGATGGTGGCGTTAGTAAGGTTGTAAGCACCAGTTGTAGCACCAGTAATAGAAATGGTTTGTCCAGCACTAAGTCCAGTGGTGCTTGCAGTTGAGTAGGTAACAACTGTTCCAGAACCAGAGATTGCTGTAATAGCGACGGAACCGTTAAGGCCTGTAACTGTAACTGGGCCACCAGCAGTAAACTCGTTGTTTGCTGTGTAGGTGATTGTTCCAGCGGCTGCTGAAGCAGCAGTTACCTGTGCAGAAAGGTTATCCGAACCAGCCGAACCAGTTGTTCCACCAGTAGCATTGAAAACAAACGCCTGAGCAACACCAGAAACACCAGAAACAGAGGCACCAACAACTGTGCTTGCTACTGTGAACTGGGAGCCTGAAGCCGAAGCAATCGCCATGTCGTTGACGTTAAAAAGTGGGGTTGAAAGTCCTGTAATTGTTACACGCTGTCCAGCCGCAAAAGAGTTGGTTGCTGTATAAGTAATTGCAAAACCGTTTGAAGAGGCCGCGGTGACGGTAGCAACGGCAAGGCCGGTACGGTCATCATTTGTCTGTGGAGGCATGTTGCCCCAAGCAAAATCTACGGCTACGTTTCCGCCGGGTACGCGGGTGTACCCAGAATCTCGAATTGCCATTTAGTCATTTCCTATCTATAGAAGGGAGGTACATCCCATGCGCTTAGGGACTTAACAATTCTACGGCGAGTATTTAAAGCGGTGGGGTTAAATCAATTTTGATGTTCGCCATTTACCCCACGGCCGGGGGTTTGGTATGTAGCGATACGGGGGCGTTCCTGTGCAGTAAGGAACATTCTGCGAATACCAAAACGAGAATCTTGAATGGTGGATTTCTTTATCTTTGGTGTTTTAAACTCTTTTTTACGGCTCACGGTGACCATCTATTCCACTGTATCGCTTTGGTCTGTTTGCCGGGCACTACGGGGGATGTAACACGTGTCAGTGCGTCTCTAAACTGACGTGATTCAATAGTCTTGACGGAAGAGGTAACAGAAGAGGTAACAGACTTCTTCTTTTTCTTACTGGCCATTTACGTCTTTGAACTGCCTAGTGTTATAGAGGCCGGGAAGAGTTGATTGCTTCCACTTGCCCTCTTTACTAGTGGCTGACTTTGCCACACGCTTTGATTTAGCAGGGGCGCTAATTGCAATGTGCCCCGGCTTTTTACTAGGGGTGTTTGGCTCATCTTTGTCCAAGCGCTCGGACTTTACATACTGAGGCTCTTCTTTGCCTTCATAACGCTCTTCTTTTGAAGATTCTTCTTCGCGTCCCTTACTAGGAGACGACTCTTTTTTCTCAGCAGTCTCTTTCTTAGAAGAACTTGCCTTTTTAGATACAGCCTTTTTAATAGCCTTGCCGGTTTTTAGGCTAGCACTTACTTGGCCATGGATGGCGGAAGCGGCATCTAACTCTACGGCGCGTTTACTCATGCTCTGATTTTAGATGCTTCTGCTCGCAATGGCGGGCTAAAGAGGCGACCACATAAGTGACCCTACATTCTTTACAGGTATACCGGTCAATCTCTGGAGATTTCATGGAAATTTCCTTTAGTTGAGTAGGGCTAACTCACCTTCTGGGTCATACACAGTTAAGGCTTTAGTGAGGAAGTTAAAGGAGCGGGCATGGTGACCACAGAATAGAAGTTCTCCTGCTAAGAAAGTAGCGGCTACTTTGGCCGGTCCTCCACAGCGGTCACAACGGTCTACAGCAGTTAATTGCCGATAATCTAAAGTTGTTTCCACTGGTTACTTCTTATCTAGAATGTCTTTAAGAGACGGTACTCCTTGTGTGGGCGCAGGCTTTTCAGCGTCCAACATAGTCTTGAGGTCAGGAATACCTGACTGGGTGAATTGGTCTTCACTGCGGTTCATTTTTCATTCTCCTTTTTACCCGCTCTGCGCTTATTCTCTTTGGCTGTGTTCTTGCTTCTAGAGATAGCACGGAGATTGCCCTTGGAGTCATTATTGTGGTTGTTGTCCTTGTGGTCAACTGTAGTGTCTTTGCTCTTAATCTTGCCATGCTCAGACTCATAATCGGCACGTGCCTTATTCTTAGAGGTGGTATGCCACTTGCCATCTTTGCCTTTTTCTTTATAGACATAGATAGGGCGGCCGCCATTTTCTTTAGACCCCTTGTAGGGACCAAACCTTTTCTTTTCTCCCATTAGACATTAGTTCCAATGGAGCCCATGATACTTCCAGTAGTGACTCCATGAGGCTTAGGGGGATTTTCGTGGTCAGTAGTTCCCTTTTGGAAATTGGGGGTATGGCCGCTCATACTTGCCTCAGCACCTTCAGCACCAGCGCTGACTGCACCGCTTTCGGCGGCTCCAACACTTGCGGCTTCTCCGCCACCAAGGGTTTCTGCAACAGGGAGTAAGAATGACATTAGCGCATGTCCATGTTTCTCTTAGAGCGGTTGAGTATGTCCGCGGATTGCTCAGATACATTGTAACGGCCGTAAGAGGGCTTAGGTCCGTCAAATTGGCCGATGTTTACAGCGCGAAACTCATTTAGGCGCGAACGCTTTGCTTTTAACTCGGTTTTCTTAGGGGCATCAGAGCCAAAGGCTCTCTCTGCTTTAGTCCTACCTAGAGCCGGGTCTTTCATTTTTTAACTCCTTCATCATCGCTAGGTAAGCAACTACTATCAATTCCCCTAGTATGACCTTATTGTCAGGGTGGCGCACAGCAAAGTGCTCCGTCCATTGACGGGCAGTAAACCTCGCGCTACCACAACCGTTGTTTGCATCATTCCAGCAAACTTTGGCTATTTTGCCGACATCACCGGGAAGGTCTGTCTGCTCAAATAGCCAACTTGAAAAATTCATAGTTAAGCGTGACGCACAGAGCCTTTAGGTATAGCGGTCAAAACTCCCTTAGAGTCTTGGGTATAGCCATAAAAACTTGGGGAAGTTGTGTCAAAAGGAGTTGCAGAATCATTACCCGAATCAAATGGGGCTTTACCTGTAAGCGAGTAGTAAGAAGGATAAGTGGCCGCCGGTACAACGCAAGTGTTTCCTCCGACGTTATCTACTGTGTAGTAGCCACTCACATGGTCTGCAACTTCTATTAGCCAGCAAGCGCCCGTTTTATCTGGGCTGGATAACTTATCAATGTGACTGTCTGCAAGCATCTCTAGTATTTCATGCACTAATACAGAACAGACGCCTTCCCGATAGCGGGCCACGGTTCGCAACTTAGCGGGTCTAATCACTTTGCCAAATGAGGTAATTGCTTTGGAATACGTTGCTGGGGCGTAATACCCATAAACACTATTGAGAAGTGCGGCCGGACTAATGTATGAAGTTGGAACTGAACCAGCCGGGATGTGGTCTTTAGGAGGAACTACAGTGTGGCCGCCCCCTACGTTATAGAGTTGAACACCGTTTTCTACTGTATGGTAGCCATAAGCCCCTGTATGCCGGTACATGTTCGTAATGTGGGCTACGGCATCAAAAGGCAGAGTTTTATCTGCGGTTACTACTGCGGTGATTCCCCATTGAAGTCCCCACTTAACAAGGGCGCGGTTAACTACCTCTATGTTATTGGCCAAATCTACTGAAGATAATGTGTCTGTATCAACAAGAACTGTGGTTGTCATCGTGGTCCCGTTCCCCTACGTTTACGGACTGCTTCGTTTCTAATGTTTCGCATAGAGCCCATGTTCCAAATAGCGTCCTCACCGCGCTCAAGCATCTTGTCCTCGGCTGGCTTACGGTTAATGTGGCCAGTAGACATGTCAATTTGAACGCCCTTACGGGTGTTCTTTTTACTCTTGGTATCTATCCAAGAGCCCATCATAGCCTTAGGGTCGCCAGCCTCCATCTTGAGGCGGTTAAAGTGTTTAGCAAACTGACGAGGCTCTAAACGGGGGGAAGAGGAGCCTTGGTCCACATACTCAGTGTCTACGCGCTTTCCAGTGTTTTTAGAAGTTTCCCCGCCCACAATAAACATCTTGTCACCGGGCTGAGGCATCTTCATAGATTTCAAATTCATAGATGCCCCATTAAAGTTATGGGTAGAGTCAATGAAATCTTGCGCTTCTTGAGGGTGTTCGGCTAGAGTTCTAACCTCACGCTTCTCCTGCTCGACAGGACTGAGGTCGCTATAGTTCATGTTAGAATTGTGACGTAAAGAGTTAAAAGATAGGGGCTAAAATGGCAGTAGATGTAGTTGCCGTAGACGTAAATCCAACCGTCTGGCAAGCGTTTTGTAATGACTGTGACAAGTATGTCAGTGATACTTTTACACAGGACGAGGGAGAAAAAGCAGTTAAGGTAGGCCTAGTTCACTGGGCGCAATTTCACCCAGAGGCTGCTAAGGTTTTTTAATCGTCCTGCAAGTCACAAAGATAACCCGTGTATGGGGAGTTCTTTCCGTATTCGCGCTAAAACTTCCCCCGCAGGAGTAACAATGAATCATTCCTCATCCTCCTCAATTAACTCTTCTCCTGGGACAAATATGATACGGGGAAGTTGACCCACATCTTTAGTTGCTTCAGCCCAGATAGCAGTCTTTTGTAGGTGTTCTCTATCTTGTGGGTAAAGGTCTTTTAACAACTCTTTCCATGTGTATGACCATGAACCATCTGACCCACAAATGCTCCAGCCATACGGTGCACGTTGCCATGCACAGGCAAAGCCATCTAGTAATACTGAACCGATAGGCGGTTCTTTCATCTTTTTCACATCAACTCCTTCTCAATTGCTTGAATAGTGGGGCAGGGATACGAATAACGGTAAGCCTGTTCCCAAGTGATTTTATTAAACCAACAATGCCCGCAAACCATTACTTTTTTTCGTATTAGCGTTTCATCTAATCGTGGTTCTGGCTTATGCAATTCAACTACTGCACGAAGGGCATTTCTTCTTGGTTCCTCGTTCTTGTAGCGCATTTCCATTGAGTCAATCTTCACCAGCAATTCATCGTAGGTCACTCTGTATCTACCCACTTCCCAAACTTGGTTGATAAATTGTCTATGTGAAATCTACCCAAAAAGTTAAAGTCTTGTATCAAATTAAACGGAGTTAAATCATTGGTTTTAAGCAGTTTATCATAATCATCTAATGTGCCAATGTAACTAACTCCA